>Ga0210003_1004285_pt1 | contig 11348 bp, 10 predicted proteins | sample LantaG_FD_182804 | JGI IMG/M metagenome (GOLD analysis project Ga0210003, IMG submission 182804) | Deep subsurface microbial communities from Baltic Sea to uncover new lineages of life (NeLLi) - Landsort_02402 metaG (SPAdes) (version 2) | ecosystem: Environmental > Aquatic > Marine > Oceanic >...
GAAGATAGCCGGCTGTACTTTGGGGCGCAGGGGTATAAAACTTATTTTAAGACATACCCATTAAGACACACCTAATTACCCTTGTCGTAGATATGTGCAACCAAGACATAGAGGAGGTTTTTCACTTTTTGTAATAGGTTGTAAATGGCTTATTTGTAGATTTAGAAGCAGGAGCCGTATGTGTAAAAAATTGATGTTTTTAATTTCTCTTGTTTCGCTGTTAGCTGCGGTCAACAGCGCTGCGGCTGACAGGTATACCTGGACCAATGATTACCCCTGGAGCGTACTCTGGGACGACCCGCTGAACTGGGACCCACCGGGTGTACCGGGCGCATCCGACGAGGCATTCATCACCGCCCCACCGGAACGCGGCCCGGCAATTGATTGGGACACAAGCATTGGTGATATGCACGGGCCCAGATGGGACTCAGACAGTAATCAAGTTATGGATATAGTATATGGAACCGTTGTGGTCAACGGCGAGTGGGTGTGGTGTTATAGCGGTTCCGGAACGGGCACCATCAATATAAGCGGCAGCCCTGATATTATTATCAACGGGTGGCTCGGTGGCGTCTACAGTGGAACAGGCATACTTAATATAAGCGACAGCCCTACTATTACAAGCAATGACGAGTGGCGGATGGTTGATGGTAGCGGCGCAGTGGGCATATTTAACATAAGCGGCAGTGCGAATATTACTATCCACGAGCGTGTGCGGCTGGCCGATGACGGACTGGCCATACTTAACATAAGCGGCGACCCTAATATTACCATTGATGGTGACTTGACGGCGGGCTACAACAGCGGTGGAACATTGGAAGCTTATATCAGCGGCGGCAGCCTCAATGTTGGAGGCAATTTTCAAATCGGCAACGACGGTAGCGGCGTAATCGATATAAGCGGCGGCACTGTTAATTGCCATATCTTGAAATTGCAAATGCGTCCGGATGATGCAACAGGGACGCTTAATATCAGCGGCGGTAACGTTTATGTTGGAGAGTCTGTGCGGATTTGTGACGGCAGCGGTACAGCCACGATGAATATGAGCGGCGGTGACGTTTATGCCGAAGGGTCTGTACGAATTTGTAACGGCAGCGGTACAGCCACGATGAATATGAGCGGCGGCGACGTTAACACCGGTGAGCTGTGGCTGCCCGGCGGCGACGGCACTGGTATTCTGAATATGACCGGGGGCGTGCTTGCTGTGCGCGGAGCGATACTGGCCCCCAAAGATAGTGGTGGCATTTCCATCATCAACCTGGATGGTGGACTAATCAGGTGTGGATGGTTCACTCCGGCTGGAGCATATAATATGAATATAGAGGAGGGTATATTGGTAATAGACGGTGATATGAGGGATGCTATCTACGCGGATATCGCGGCAGGCCATATTACTGCCTACGGCGGCTGCGCCGGTAGAGGCGATATGATGGTTGACTTCGACAACCTCAATCCCGGTAAAACCACGGTATGGGCTGTGACCGTATTTGAAAGGGCCTGGAACCCATACCCGGGTTGCGATGCCGAATATATACCCAGAGAGGTAGTCCTCAGGTGGTCGCCCGGAGATGGCGCGATTGAGCATCATGTGTTCTTTGGTACCAGCTTCGAGGATGTGAACGATGCCGATTTAAGCGTATATAAAGGCAGCCAGACCGGCACTACGTATAATGCCGGCACGCTTTCGTTCGGCGTGACTTACTACTGGCGGATTGATGAGTTCAGTGAGAGCACGCAGACCCCGGGTCTTATCTGGAGCTTTACGCTGGGAGACATTATTGTTGTCGACGATATGGAGTCATACGTGAGCTCGGCCGAGCTGTATGATGTGTGGAAAGATGGGGCCATTAACTCGACCGGCGCATTCATTTACCTTCAGGAGGAGGCACCGGTCCGTGACACGCAGTCGATGATGTACGCATACTACAACAATATTGATTTTGGCGCAGGCTATTATTCCGAGATAGAACGCGAATACGCCGACCCGTGTGACTGGACCGCGCTCGGTGTAAAAGCATTGACGCTGTGCTTCTATGGCAACCCGAACAATGATGCCGGTGATACTGAGCAGATGTATGTTGGTCTGGAAGACAACAACGACAATTATGTAGAGGTCAGGTATGGCGACGGTAAAGACGAAGATATGAACGACATAAAGCTGACAGAGTGGCAGGAGTGGGATATCGACCTGCAAGACTTCAATGACGGCGGCGTAGACCTGACGAATATCAAGAAGGTCTATATTGGCTTTGGTGACAGGGGTAATTGGATGCCCGCTGGTTCAGGTGTCGTATACTTCGACGATATAATCCTGTATCCGACCAGATGTGTTCCTAAGTACGGACCGGTTGGTGATGTCAGCGGCGATTGCGTAGTTGACATTGCAGACCTTGAGATAATGGCGGATGAGTGGCTCGATGGCGGTAACGTTGTGGCGGACCTGTACGTGGATAATAAAGTCAACTTCAAGGACTATGCTGTCCTTATGGATGAGTGGCTTGAGATGAAGCTGTGGCCGGCGGAATAATCGGCCTGCTGCGAATAGCCCGAGTCCGCAATGCTCCTGCTTCTCGGCCTGGGCGTGCTGATGGTGAGAAGGAAACGCTGATTGATTCCTGTTGCTCTAATGCAGTATTTCGGCTCTTTTACAGAATGTGCGGAGTGACAGTGATTAAGGTTTGCTTTTTCTCGCCATATTTGCTGTAACTTAATAAGGCGGTAGCTACGTCTTGCTCAGAAGTGTCGCCACCGCCTATAACAAGTGTCTGGCCCGGGCGAACCATAACTCTCGTTGAAAGCTCAGTCAGCTCCAAGTCACCGCCATCGCTTAGGAATTTTGAAAATACCGGAGTCAATTCCATATCGACCAGTCCTGAAGGGAGTTTGCGGGCAGTGGCCTTCAGAGACCTGCCCGCTTGGCGAAATTCATAACCAACAGAGCTGTACCATCGACCGAGATAGTAAAAGCTTGGGACTGCAATTTCTTTGCCAATGTTTATGTAGCCGGTCGTACCATCAGCGAGGACGATAAAAAGCTCAGTCTCTTCAGAAGACTTTAGTTGTTGTTTTGTGACGTCAAGTCGGGCCTGAAAGTTTTTCCCTCCAAGGCCTATGCTCAAACCAGAGGCGGCAAAGACTTCGGGTCGTTTAGCAATTGTGATATTTTTATCGACATACTGCAAAAGAGAATCAATGGCGAAATGGTCAGCCACATTTGTGCTGAGCATATGCACTACTATCTTGATATTTTCGCCGGTTGCAAGTGCAGCTTCAGATTCAGCTTTGAGCCGCTCAATTTCGCGGGAGACGCGGTCGTACTCGCTCTCAGAGGAGGTATCTGTGGTCTGGCATCCCGCTGCTAAAATAAAGGCGGCCAAGATGAAAGCTCTGAATTTGCTCATGCAATAATTATAACCGACGGTATTTAGCAATAGCAAGGGCAACGTCCAAAAAAATACCTGGGTGAAGATTGTAAAACCTTCTGCTTCCAGACTCTGGTGCGGTTGACTGCTTAGTTCTACTGTTGCTTTTTTTCGTTCTTTTCCCGTCCTATCCCACTGAGTCCTTCGAGTAGTCCTCCGGATTTTTTTAGTGCGTCCTTGATCTTGCCTGGGAGTTTATCGCCCAATTTTTTGTCCAACTTCTTCTCGATTTGCTTGTCTATTTCCTGCGCGAGTCTGTCTTTGCCAGCTTTGACCAACGCTTCTTTAAGCTCCTCCCGCAGGCCTTTAACATCAAATGCCAGACGCGGTTCACTTACAGGCCCGACCAAGCGTATAGTAGTATTCAGGTTTTTCAAGACCTCAAGAGCTTGGGAAGTTGTCTTTGAATCTAATCCCCAAATTCCATTTCCTTGCGACTTAGCCTTTATATCGCGGACAATTACGTTTATCGTAAGGTCGATTGATTCGTTTGTAACCTTGCCATCAAATTTGCCGGAAGCCGTACCTGATTCAAGTATTAGTCCACTATTACGGCTAAGGTTAGATGTTATCTTTTTGAGGTCGAAGCCATCAAATGTTCCGGACACTGGCGGTGTTTGCTCTTGGGAGGCGTAGTCAACGGTAGCGCGTAAAGAAGCCGGTGTATCGTATGATTTTATCTCAAGTGTTACCGGCAGCCCAGCCGTCTCAGCAGAATCGCTCACATTTCTGAACGAAACTCTGCTGTTGCCGAAGAGATGGGAAGGTATTTGGACTTTATCAAGCAGGATTTTCTTGGCCAATATTCGAGGCGACGGTGGGGTAGCGGCCCTGGCCCGGAGATAATGAAGATATTTCTGGGGGACCTCTTCCAAAAGTCCCCTCGGCTTAGTTCTTGGTTTCGGTAACCATTTGCGCACTCTCTGGAGCCATTCCTTTGCAGCCTTGGCATCCTTGAAATAACGCTCGAGCTTTTCAATATCGGAAGGTTCGAGCTTAAAATCCCGCGGGTCAAAAACCGGAGGTTTCCATTTAGTGTCCTCAACTACCTTACCAGGTACGGCGCGTTTTTCGTTGAATTTGACATTTGAGAACTCCACATCGTCCATAACCAGTTTACCCAGAAGCAAATTGTATAGACTTGCATCAGCAGCAATTTTCCCTATCGATACCTGGTTGTTCTGAGGTTTTTTTGCATCGGTGACCTGTATCCCGGATACGGACACAGCTCCTGTAAAGACAGACAGCTCAACGGTGTCCAGATTAACTTCAGCGCCGTTAGCTCGCGTCGTGGTCCTGGCAGCATAGTCTTTAATCATGTCGTCTTTGATTAACGTTGTTGCTGCTGCTGCTACGGCCAAGACGGATACAGCTACTACGACGCCAGCTTTGCGAATAATCTTGCTTTTTTTTGTAAAAAGTGCTTTGGCGTCTTTGGTTCGCTTGCCGATGAGCAGACGATCTAAGAAATATACCCAACGTTTGGAATACCACTTCTGAAACCGTTCGGACCGCTCTTCAAATTTCAAGAACTTCCGGCGAAAGCCAATCACAGACCGAGCTAAAAGCAGCCCACAGACAAACCCAATAATGGGACCGATCACGACAGCTCCTGCGACTGAGTACCTACTGAAATCCGTCATCCCTAACACCGGTACCGATGACAGCAAACGCAGCAAAACGAACAGATAATTATGCACGCCAACTCCTATGTAAAAAAGAACCGGTGCGGCTCCAAAGCAGAGCGTTTTGCCGATCGCCGCTGACAGAAAGAATAGGCCGGCATGAATATTCAATAGTAGAAAGACTATGAGTATTGCTGTATGGAAGCCAGACCAGCCGGGGATGAGTCCGAAGCATAGCCCTAACGCTACTGAGAGTGTGATAAGAACTGGTGAAACGCCGCCGCGGAATATTGCAAGAATCTTACGGATAAATCTTGGAAGAATCATATTAACTGTTCTCCTATTGGAAGCAGTTGACCTAATCGAATATAGCCACTATGTGATTATATCAACTAAAATAGCGATAAGCTAATCAAAATTACAGCTACGCTCCCCTTAGTGCATTGCACAGGTTTTGACTCTTGCGGTTCTATAAGTCATCTAACAGAAATAGGTTATGGTGTAACGCATCAAAAGGCAATATTTTACGCTGCATATCCTTGCTTGGCAGCCCCACACTGGGCACGCTGTTACTGGTTGGCTTGCCCCATTAGAAGTAAGTCGGGTTCGCGAAGTGTCGGAGCTTCGGTCGGGACTTCTAAGGGGGCTTTGGTGCGCTGATGGTGAGAAGGAAACGCTAAAAGACATGTCAAGAATCAAGCCTGTGACTCCGTGACCGGCAGCCGAAAAAAGTGTATAATGATATTTGCTTTAATCAGTTTTATTGAATGAATGAGTATCATTATGCACGAGCGAAGGGGGTTTACCCCGTTAGAAATAAAGATTTCCAATGGGGTAAGTAAAAGATTTCCAACGGGGTTTACGCTGATTGAGCTTTTGGTGGTGATTGCCATCATCGCGGTATTGATGTCGATATTGGTGCCGACACTATACATGGCGAAGGAGCAGGCACGGTCGGTTATTTGCAAGTCGAACCTGCATCAATACGGCTTAGCAATGAGGATGTACTTAGACGACAATAAGCACCGTTTTCCTTATACAATGGAATGGCTGTACTCAAACATGCCTTCGGGCTATTGCATGTGGCATGACGAGGAAAACAATCTCGACAACCATCCTGAAATGCCGGTTTGTTTTGGCCCTACCTGCCGTCTAAAGATATCCACCTGTGTCGCACATTCAAAATTGTTGCCAAGAACAAAGGCTGTTCCAATCCCAGTCACGACCCTTCTATACCTATTAAACCCCAGTACAGTTACAGCATGAACGCCTTCCTGGGCGGTGACGGACAAGGTATGGTTTCGAATGAATACGAGGTAAGACATCCCGCGTATGTTTTTGTCTTCAGTGAGGAAAATTCGTGGGAGGTTCCGGGCCTGACCGGTAGCGGCTGCGGGATAAACGATAATAATTTGCGCATCGGGATACCGCCTGACATAGTCGATTGTTTCGCCACCTACCATAATCCGCCGGGCAGAGATATAAACAAAGGTTCAGCCAATTTGGTATTTGTGGACGGACATGTCGACTCGATAAAGGCAGAGGAGCAGAAAGACGGCGGCAACTTTAAGCTGGCGTGGCCGAGAGAAAAATCAGACATACCTTAATGATGCGAGAACACGGATGTTGACGGTCGCGGAAACAAAACCAAGTCCAAGATGCCGAGTGGGGATGTGAGTTTGCAGTTGGCACTAATCATCTTCTGTCCAGGCGGGATTTGGCGGCTGCCCCACCCGCTGTTTCCAGAGTTTGTGGTTCTTCTTGAATTCAACTTCGGCTTCGTGTATTTTGACGACCGTGACGCCCCGTACGATATCTCCTTCTTTAACAATCTGGCCGTCAATTAAAGCAGTCGAGTTTCCCACAGCGTAGAGTATCCCTGTCACGGTTCCGGGCTCTCTGGTAGTCAAAAGATGGTAGCCCGAAAACACCACAATCACAGCCGCCATAACCAGGAGCTGAAGCAAGATGAGCGCTTTTATTTTGCTAATTATAAAGTCCTTACTTCGCGTCCCATAACATACGGCCGGGCAAGCCGCTTCGGTCGCTGCTTCGTAAATAAGCCTGTTCGCCCCCAGGAGGAAATGATATTTCCCATTACTATATATCGGCTTGTCTGATAGTGAGTTTAATCTCGCTGGTTGTTTCGCGGTTCCTTCGAGCGTAACCTTCTCCAAAAAGCACCGGGAAAAACACCATTGGCAATTGATGATTGATTACATATTATTGGTACTTGGATTCCTCTTTATTTTTCACCTTGGAGTCTCAGCATTTTGGGCGGCAAACCCATACGATTAAACGCTAAACGCGATGCGTTATTAATAGGTCCGAAAACATGAGCAACCCAGTCCGGCGCGCCGGGACAGACTTTTGCCAATATCAAACCTCTATTCAGCGTCAACTACACCAAAACTGATAACTGATTATTTATAGGGCTGCCTACGGCGAAGGTTTTTAATATTTTTTGCCCTTAAAGCCGGTCTTTTGTTAAGCCGAACCTAAAATTATGGAACGACCGCAAACTTTGCGAAACCATTTAAAAAGCGAGTACTCGTGGACGAGAAACAGCGACACAGAAGACTGCGCCTGCTTGTGAGCGAGCTCAATAAAGAACGCAAAAAGCAGGCGAAAAAAATAGATATACTCTGCAACGACCTCATTGCGGCTCAGAGAGAGTTTATCAAGAGACTGGGCACTATCAGTTTCACGGCAAATTTCTACGAGGCAATCGTGGGCATAACGGAGCTTAGCACCCTTATTCTAACCGCCGACAAACTTATCAAAAACGAGAGTCCCGATTCAAACGTCGCCTTCTTTTTGCGTCAGGCAGAGAACTTCGAATTACATATGTTCGAAAGCGAGAAGCCAATCACTCTGGAAAAGCAGGACCTGGAGAATTGCTTCACTGCCGAGCTGGTAAGTAACATCTGCAAGTCGAACAAAATATGCACCCTCGATGATATGTTTGCAATGGGTTTGCAGGGCAAGTTAACTGCGCTAAATAAAATCTCGGCCGTCACAATCCCTCTCGGTGAGCTTGGCTCATCATTGGGCTTTATACTGATTTACCGCTCATCGCAAAACAAGTTAACTTCCGATGAGCTAAACAACATAACTGCAATAGCCCCGGGCCTGTCCCGAGCGATACAATCCTGCCAGGTGCTTTCGCACGCGGCGGAGTAGACTCTTGCTGCAGTTAAAATATAGGTTTCAAGCACCCCGGAAGGTGTTTTGGGGGGCGAAATTAACTTTCCAATTTCTTAGTGATTTTTCCACAAGCTTTGTATAATTATAAGCTTAAAATGCTCTATTCGGGAGCCGAATGTATGTGCAAACAAGAAGAACACCGGCAAATACGGCGCTTTAGCAATTGTGCTGTAATAGTTGCACATCCTGATGACGAGACTTTGTGGGCTGGCGGCACTATACTGATGAATCCTGAAGCGCGATGGACAGTGGTTACGCTTTGCAGAAGAAGCGACGAGGATCGATCGTCCAGGTTTTTTCGGGCCCTTGAAAACTTCAATGCGACGGGTGCAATGGGGGATCTTGACGACGGGCCCAAACAGTCACCATTAATCGATTGTGAGGTTCAGAATGCGATACTCTCATTGCTGTCTTCAAACAAGTTCGACCTTATTGTTACGCATAGTGTTTTGGGAGAGTATAAACGTCACCTGCGGCATGAAGAGACAGGCAAGGCAGTTTTGACATTATGTAGAGGCGGCAAACTATCCGCCACCGCAGTGTGGGCATTTGCGTATGAGGACGGCGGAGGCAAGCATTTGCCTCGGGCGGTTCAGGACGCAGACATACATATAAGACTGCCAGAAGAGATTTGGCAAAAAAAATATGAAATTATCGCTGAAATTTACGGCTTTGACTGCCAGAGTTTTGAGGCTAAGATCACTCCGCGTGAAGAAGCATTTTGGTGCTTCGGCGCAGGTGATAATTTTCAAAAACGCTTGAAAAACAGGAGTTGAAAGAATGAAAGTGCTAATACTGTACGATTACCCACCTTCACCTGCAGGGCTGGCGACACAAGGAGATCTACTTCACAGAGGGCTGAAAGAACTGGGCGTTGATGTCTATTCGGTTCACTTCGAATCCGCACAGGAGAAAGAATGGTATTACCGATGGTTTGAACCGGATATAGTGGTTGGTGTTGGGTACTGGGGACATACGCCACATTTGGTGCTCCACCCTCAGCGATATGGTGTGCAATCTGTGCCGTGGTTGGTCGCCGACGGCTATATGGGCGATTACTACGAAATCCTCAATGCTTTGCCTCTTATTCTCGTCACGTCGAGATGGGTCAAAAAGGTCTATGCCCGAGACGGGCTTGAAGGGAAGAATATCGAAATACTTCCTGTGGGCTGCGACACAGATTCTTTTATCCCGCGTGACAAAAGCGACCCAAAAGTTGCTGCTGTTCGGGAAGCGCTTGGGGTTGCACCGAACCAGATAATGGTTCTGACCATAGGAGGCGATGCCACATCAAAGGGAGCCCAGGAGGTTATGCAGGCTTTGGCAATTAATGATACAAAGGCGCCCGACTGGAAATATGTCTGTAAGGTTTGGCCCCAACCTCGGACAGAGCAGCAGAACTTGATGGACCTGCAGTTGGCGACGCAATTGGGTATCGAGAAAAATGTTGTTTATACAACTAATGTCATCTCTCGCAATTTTATGCCTTACCTGTTAGCTGCGTGTGACATTTATGCGGCCCCATCCCGTCTGGAAGGATTTGGGATGATCCAGGTTGAAGCGGGCGCTTGTGGCAAGCCGGTCATAGGCATAAAGGCGATGGGAATGTTAGACACTATGGTGCACGGCCAAAACGCATTCTTGGCGGGTATAGCGCAAGAGGTCAGGATGAGGGAAACCACATTAGACCAAGAGTCCGGCCACGAACCGGGACATCGAATAGTGTTTAAAAGACCACGAACTGTTGATTATCGTGCGAGCATACATGACATTGCAAATTACCTGATGGATTTGATGACAAACGCGGAACTGCGAAAGAAAATGGGCGAAGCGGGAAGAAAACGTGCGTTGGCGAACTACGACTATCGTGTTGTAAGCAAGAGATTCGTGCGGCTTGTTTCAGAGAAGCTGGGGATTACATGAAATGGAAAGACAAAGCAAGGCTCTGATTAAAAAGGCAAGAAAAGCTGCTGTCCAGGTATTGCTTCACAATGCTCATGGGCCGTACCGAGGCCTTCCGAGAGCCGCCGGCTGGGGCTACCCTGAGCCATACACTCGCGATATTATGATTTCTTCACTGGGAATTCTAACTACGGGAAATAGAAAGTTAATTGAATCTCTGCGGCGGGCTTTGGAAACTGCAGCCCGGAACCAAAGCCGATTGGGGCATATTCCTTCCTTAGTCCATGATACCGATGACCGCGGAGCGAGCGATTGCACACCATTGTTTCTGATGGCTGTGGCCACTTACCGAAAAGTAACCGGCGAGTCCGATTTTCTTGAGCAGGCAGTGCAAAAAGCCATGACCTGGATGGAATATCAGAGTCCTTCAGACCGGGTGATTGTGGTTCAAGCACCAACAAGCGATTGGAGAGACGAACAATGGGTCTTGGGATATGGGTTGTTTGTGAACACCATAGTCTACAGCTATCTAAGCCTATTTGGCCAATATGATCGCGCCTCAAAGCTGCGAGAAGCGATGGGCCGATTCACTGTCAAGGGCGACAAGCAAAATAGGCATGTGCACGAGGGCCTGGTTTTAAGATACAAACCTTATTATGCATTATGGTCTTACAAGGTATACAGAAGTGAGCGTTTTGACCTGTTGGGAAACAGTATTGCGATTCTTTCAGGTATCGCCTCTCCTTCGAGAGCCAATGCTCTTATCTCGTGGGTGGAAGCCGAGTGTCAGTCGTTAAGGGACAGGAAAGAGCTGGCCAGCGACCTGCCGCCCAACTTTTTCCCTTACATCAAGCCTGGAGATCCGGATTGGATTCCAAGATATGAGCGGTATAATCAGCCAGGTGAGTACCATAATGGGGGAATCTGGCCTTTCGTTTGTGGCTTCTACATAGCTGCTTTGGTAGCTGCCGGAAGGCATCAACTTGCTGAAAGGAAACTGGCCGTTCTTACTGAACTTGTTCGACCTGCACGTGTGGCGAAAGTTGAATTTGGTTTCAACGAGTGGCTTCGAGCACAAGACGGGACGCCACAGGGTGAAGACTGGCAGAGCTGGTCCGCCGCAATGTACTTATATGCCGCTGCTTGCGTAGAGCAAAAAAGAACTCCTTTTTTTGAGCAAATCCGAGACTTT
>Ga0210003_1004288_pt1 | contig 11346 bp, 13 predicted proteins | sample LantaG_FD_182804 | JGI IMG/M metagenome (GOLD analysis project Ga0210003, IMG submission 182804) | Deep subsurface microbial communities from Baltic Sea to uncover new lineages of life (NeLLi) - Landsort_02402 metaG (SPAdes) (version 2) | ecosystem: Environmental > Aquatic > Marine > Oceanic >...
CTCATCCGTCATTCTGAGTTCGCCGAAGGCGGGCGAAGAATCTCTTTTTAAGCGGGATTCTTCACTCGGCTTTGCCTCGTTCAGAATGACGGATGGGAAGAAGCGGTAATTACGCAGAGGTCTTTTGTATAGGCATTATTTGTATTTCTATTCATAATGTGTCCACATTCGAATAACTTTTACAATTTTATTTTTTTTAAGAATTTGGTAAACAATTCTATGCTGAATATTTATTCTACGAGAATAAGCACTCTCCAAATCACCAACTAATTTTTCAAAGGGAGGGGGACTTTGAAAAGGATTTTTTTTCAAAATTTCAAGAATACTTTCTGCCTTTGGGCGTAATCCCGAGGCAGAAAGTTTTTTTGCGTCTTTTTGGGCTTGTTTTGTATAGATAAGGGACCACGTTACCATTTTAATTTTTTAACACACTTTTTAACAGGTGTTTTTAATCCTTTTCGAATAGACTCTCTCATTCCTGGGATTGAGAGTAAATGTAATGTCTCTTTGATTGCTCTCCAATCTTCCTCGCTAATCAGGATAGCGTCATTCCTTTTTCCTGTAATTTGAATGGGTTCATGAGATTCCGCGACTTTATCTAGTAATTTGTATAGTTTTGTTCTAGCCTCACTGGCTGTAAGAGTAGTCATTAATATCACCTCCGCATAAAGCGTACCACATTTCGTACGCTTTGTCAAAAATAATTTTATTTCCTATTGTCTAACATTTAAGCTCAGTGGCTTTTTGAAGCGGCGAAACCGCGAAAAAAAGTCCGGTTGATTGAATTGTTATAATTTTGTTTATTTCCGTTTTGTCATAAATATTCTGTAGGGACAAGGCATGCCTTGCCCTTTAATTCACAATTTTTAATATTATTTTCGTCCGTATTCCATGTTTTAGGGTTATTCATTACAAGACCTCTGCACGGCTACTTCTTCGTCATTCTGAGCCCTTCTCATCCGTCATTCTGAGTCCGCCGAAGGCGGGCGAAGAATCTCTTTTTAAGCGGGATTCTTCACTCGGCTTTGTCTCGTTTAGAATGACGGATGGGAAGAAGCGGTGATTGCGCAGAGGTTTTATTATATATTCACGAATGTTCTTTAATGAATCTGTTGTGCGAATTATATGATCATGGAATGATCTTTGCCATTTGAATGAAAAATCATTTAATTGATTGATTTGTTTTGATGATGCCGATTTAAACGATCCGATCATGGTTGATAAATTATTGATTTTGGGTTTATTGTTAAAGGACAGGGCAGGCCCTGTCCTTTAATAAAAATGCAAAAAACAGTTTTGATATGGGTATTATTGCTACTTTTGGGTTATTGCCTTCGTTAAATACAGACGTCCCTATTTATTACACGCGAAATACAGAAATTATTTCTTTACTATACTCTCCGCTACAAATATTTGAAACTTAATAAGATTAAGTTTCCATAACGCGAATAACAGCATGAAGATATGCATGAACTTATGAATTGTAACTTCCATGATAACCCCTCTTTCCATGTGTTGTTTAAACCCATAAACTGGATCTCCGCTTAGAACTTGCGGGGATTAATTTGAATCCGGATCTCATTTACAAAGACTATCTGATAGGCAATATCACCATGAATAATGTAAAAATCGCCGAGGACTTTACAGACAATCTTATTTTCGCCTGTTTTTTCGTTAATATACCGTAATACATGACAGTTTTTTTGGCTTTTTTCTTCTTTCTTTGAACGCACCCAATCCTTAAGATCCTGCACGTTTTTGGACGAATACTTTTCTCTTACAAAACATTTATATATTTTTTTCCTCGAGACTCTGGTATCGGAAGAAAATCCCGGTTGTATCTCCGGCCATTCACAAATTTCTTCAACCGAAATTTCATGTTTATTCGGATTTTTTCCTCTCATGTCTCGATAAACAAGTTTCTTCATTTCAAGCCAAGACTCTTCACCAAAAACACCAACCTCGTAGGTTACCACCAACCTACGAGGTTGGTGGCGGAAAGTTGGATGGGAATGGGGACGGGTCTTTTCCTTTCACTTTATGTCACTTTTTAAATATCTTTAAAAAGTACTCAAAAAAAAACTTACTTTCTTGTTGCTTACTACTCTTTTAGTATACGTGATTTTGGGCGAAATGCAAGAATTTATCTTTGATTTTTTTGCCCTAACTTTTTTTCATTTCCCTGTATCAATCTTTTAATATTCGTCCTATGAGAATAGACCGCGAGTAGTGCTATTATCGCGCAGAATATTTTAAATTCCAGACTGTTACCGGATAAAACAGCAAAAAACGGCAATGATATTGCCGCGGCGATTGAAGCTAATGAAACATATCTCCACACTAAGAATATTGTTATCCATATTACAAAACAAACCGCAAAAATTACAGGTGACTGACCGGCAATCACTCCTGCCGTAGTTGCTACTCCCTTACCGCCCTTAAACTTCAGAAAAATAGTCCATATGTGTCCTAATATTGCTGAAATTCCTAACAAAAGATAGGTGGAACTATATGCAAATACCACAGGAGCCGAAAAAAACCTAATAAGACAAAACGGAAGTAATGTAACAACGATAAGCCCTTTTAAAAAATCAACAATAAAGACTACGAGACCCGGTATTTTACCCATAGTACGAAACACATTTGTAGCCCCCACATTTCCACTGCCATGCTCACGGATATCAATTCCTTTTATGAGTTTTCCCAGAATGTATCCCGTCGGAATCGCGCCTATGAAATATGCCAAGACTAACGCGCCTACAAAATATATCATTTCCGTTCCTTTCGTGATTTTCGCGTCAATATTTTTATAGGGATACCCGAAAGAGGTAACCGCGCCCGGAGTTTATTCTCAATATAACTCAAATGTGCCGGAAGCACACTCGACGGGTCATTGACAAAAAACTTAAATTCAACAGGACGTTGTCCACTTTGCACGATATAAAGAAAATTCGGACGTTTCCGCTTCCTTGAAATAGATACTTTGGATGGATCATTTTTTTTAAAAATATTATTTAAAAAAGGCGTGGAAACTTTTAAATCAAGATTTTTATCCAGAACTTTTATCATAGATAAACTGGAAAGCACATTTTTCCCCGTTTTAGCTGAGATAAATGTAATGGGAAATTTTTTGAGTACACTGAACGAGTCAACTAAACTGTCACTATATTCTTCTTGCGAGACACCTTCTACATCTCCGGCTAAATCCCATTTATTAACCGCGATAAGACACGCTTTTCCGTTTTCTTCGATAAAATCTATTATGCCGATATCATCTTTAGTTACACCGTCCGCGGCGTCAAGTAAAAGAATTACCGCATCCGCCCGTTTAATCGATTCCTTTGACCTCATTATGCTATAAACGTCAACCGCTTTCTTTATTTTACGATTATGCCGAATACCGGCAGTATCGATCAACAGATACTCGTTCTCTTGACAGGTAAAACGCGTATCAACGGAATCTCTCGTAGTTCCGGGCACAACGCTTACTATCACACGATCTCGTTTCAGTAAATTATTTATGAAAGACGATTTGCCTACATTCGGCCGGCCGACAACAGCTATTTTAAGAATATCAGTTTTTTCTTCCTGAAATTCGACGCTTGTTTTTTCTTTTCCGAACGCGTCGAAAATATGTCTTCTCAAACTACCTATACCTCTTCTATGCAGACAAGAAATACTTTTGGCTTCACCGAAACCTAACTGGTAAAATTCCATAGCGTCACATTCAAGTTTTTCGTTATCGGTCTTATTGGCGACCACAATAACAGGTTTATTATATTTTCTCAAGATGGCGGCAATTTCTTTATCAGCAGGCATAATTCCGCTGATAGAATCTGTTACAAAAAGCAGAAGATTACCTTCATGCATCGCCCTCATTACCTGAAGTTTTACCTGCCGAGAAAGTTCGTCCCGATCTCCCGCGACATATCCTCCGGTATCCATAAGTTTAATTTTCGAATCACCGTAGGATATGATCCCTTCGGAAATATCCCGGGTAGTTCCGGACTTTTCATAAACTATCGATTTTCTTTCTTCAAGAAGCGCGTTAAAAAGGGATGATTTACCGACATTCGGCCGGCCGACAATGCATATCGTGGGAATAGATTTATAATTTACCATTTATTTGCTTTGATCCTATCCTAATGTAATCCAGGCCCGAAATAACCGTAAGTATCGCGGTAATATTCCAAATCCAGTTTGAATAAACAAAACACAAAAGCACCAATATAATTGTAATCATCTGAAAAAAAGTAGTTACTTTTCCGAGAATTGTAGGTTTAACGTCAAGTTTCCCCGTCAAAAGATATATCGCGATGACTCCCAACAAAATTATTACGTCCCTCGCGATGATTACAACCGGCATATATATCGGCATCTGGAGGTATTCCGGCAATATTTTCACGAGACTAAAACTGACAAACGCGCTTCCTAAAAGCATTTTATCAGCAATAGGATCCATTATCGTTCCGAATTTCGTTTTTTCATGCCGCGCGCGCGCGATATATCCGTCTAGGGCATCCGTAATAGTCGCGGCAATAAATATTAAAAGAGCGAAATTCAATCTGTTATATAATACCGTCCCGATAAAAACCGGAACCAGTATTATCCGTAATATTGTAAGTCTGTTAGCCCAATTCATTATGGGCCGCGGTTCTTTGATCATCATTCTCCAATCTTCGATAAAAACAGGAAGCTGTCTCTGTTTTTTTTAATGAGGGGCTGAAAAAACTCTCCGGCCCCTCATTTATTTTCCTTCCGAAAAAAACTGTATACGTTTTATCGGCCAATGGACAAGAAAGGCTTTTCCCACAAGATTTTTATTAGGCACAAATCCCCAAAACCTTGAATCCATTGAATTAGCGCTATTGTCCCCTAACACGTAGAAATAACCATCGGGTACTTTTATTTGTTTATCCTCTTCTCCGTACTCACCATGTCCATAATAAAAAAACTTCCCGCACGGATTTGTTTCAATTCTTTCACCGTCGATGAATAAATCTCCTCCGGAAATTTCTACCGTTTCGCCCTCTCCGGCGATATACCTTTTTACAAGATATTTTTTCTTTTCAATGGGCGAGAAAAAAACAACTATATCCCCTAAACGCGGAGAACGCATTTTCGGAAGTTTAATATCAGTCAATGGCACTCTACCGCCGTATATAAATTTATTCACAAAGATCCTGTCTCCCGGTTTCAATGTCGGGAACATCGAGCTTGACGGAATTTTAAAAGGTTGAGCGATAAAAGTCCTTATGAAAAAGGCTAGAAGCGCGGCAACACATATGGGTTTTATCCATTCATTCCAAAAATAACGTAATTTTTTTTCAGAAAATTTCATGAAACCCTCATCGCTTTTAAAAAAGCATCTTTCGGAACATCCACACTTCCAATCTTCCTCATTTTCTTTTTTCCTTCTTTTTGTTTATCCCATAACTTTCGTTTTCGCGTAATATCTCCTCCATAGCATTTTCCGGTTACGTGTTTTTTAAGCGCGGAAATGTTCTCTCTGGCGATAATATTACCGCCGATAGAGGCCTGTATCGCTATTTTGAACATATGTTTCGGTATGCTTTCTCTTAATTTCAACACCAGCTCTCTGCCTTTTCTTTTTGCTTTTTCCCGATGAACAATACAGGAAAGCGCGTCGCAAGCGACACTATTGATCAAAATATCAAGCTTTACTATATCTGATTTTCTGTATCCGATCAATTCGTACTCAAGAGAACCGTATCCTTGAGTTGAAGATTTAATTTTGTCATAAAAATCAATTATGATTTCCGAAAGCGGAATATCATATGTCAGCTGTACTTTAGTCGGATCAAGATATTTTGTGCTTACAAACTCGCCCCTTTTATTTTCAGAAAGCCCCATGATCGCGCCGACCGTATCCGCCGGCGTGATTATGTAACACTTCACGAACGGTTCTTCGACATATTCGATTCTTTCGTTTTCCGGATATTTCGTCGGATTATCGATTTCTAAAAGTTCCCCGTGAGCCAATTTTACTTTATAGTTAACACTCGGCGAAGACGCGATCAAATCCAGATTAAACTCTCGTTCCAAACGTTCCTGAATTATTTCCAAATGCAAAAGTCCGAGAAAACCGCACCTGAATCCGAACCCTAAAGCCGCCGATGTTTCACTCTCATAAACGAAAGAGGAATCAGATAATTTCAATTTTTCCATAGCGCTTTTAAGATTTTCGTAGTCTTCGTTACTGACAGGATATATCCCGCTATATACCATGGGTTTGACGCTTTTATACCCGGGCAAGGGCTTCCGCGCGGGATTGGACACCGTCGTTACGGTATCTCCCACAACCACATCTTTCGCGTCTTTGATGTTGCAAACCATATACCCGACCTCGCCTGAATCCAGTCTTTCAACCACCTGTTCTTTCGGCGCGAAAACACCCACTTCTTTCACTTCATAATGTCCCCTTTTGTTCATCATCTCAACTTGCAGACCGGGTTTTAAACTGCCGTTGACAATGCGTACATATATAATAACACCCCGATAAACATCATATGCTGAATCAAATATCAAAGCTTGCAGAGGACTCGTGTTATCCCCGGAAGGCGGCGGTATTCTTTCGACTATTGCTTCAAGCACCTCTTCGATACCGGAGCCGGCCTTAGCGCTTATAAGTAAAATTTCATCCGTCTCCACACCCAAAACATCTTTCATCTCGCGCTTTATTTCTTCACACCGGGCGCTTTTCAGATCTATTTTATTAATGATCGGAATTATCTTAAGTTCATGCTCCATGGCTAAATAGAGATTAGCTATAGTCTGCGCCTCCACTCCCTGAACAGCATCCACTAACAAAAGCGCGCCTTCACAAGCGGCAATAGTTTTAGACACCTCATACGAAAAATCAACATGACCCGGCGTATCTATTAGATTCAAGATATACTTCTTATCATCTTTCGCCTTATAGTTTATCTTCACCGCGCTTGATTTTATGGTTATTCCGCGTTCACGTTCTAAATCCATATCATCAAGAAACTGATCCCTAAACTCCCTCGTGCCGACAGTATTGGTCATTTGTATGATTCTGTCAGCCAAAGTCGATTTTCCGTGATCAATATGGGCGATAATGCAAAAATTTCTTATGTTTCCGAGTTTATTCATTTTAAAAACGAAAAAGCGTATTTTTTACCGAATTCAACATACTTTAACGATTCCTTTTTTGATGATGTTTCACTATAAATCCTCAATTTAGGTTCAGTTCCGGAAAGCCTTAGTAATAGCCAGCTTCCGTCTTCACAAATAAATTTTGTACCGTCATAATCTTTTATCTCGCGCACCTTTTTATCCAGCACTTTTGTAAGCAGATTCTTTTTTATCCCTCCGATAAGACTTTTCCTTTTCTTTTCGTCAAAAAGGATATCTTCTCTCTCATAAACATAACTGCCGTATTTTTTATTCACGTCTTTTATTATCCTGCTAAGCGGTTTCTTCTCCGCGATAATGAGCTCCATTATTAAAAGCGCGGAAAGAAACCCATCGCGTTCCGGAATGTAATTTTTAAATCCGATACCGCCTGTTTCTTCCCCGCCGAGCAATATGTCTTTCTTTATCATCATATCACAGATATATTTAAAACCCACCGGAGTTTCATATAGCTCAAGTCCATATTCTTCACAAATCTTATCAATAAGCCCGGTTCCGCAGATAGTCTGAACAACGCCGCCGGTCATCTTCCGGTTTTTGAGTAAGTGCAAAATCAAAAGCGCCATAACTTTATGCCCCGACAAGATATCACCCTTCTCATCCACAATAGCAACACGGTCGGAATCACCGTCAGTAGCGATGCCTACGTCATATTTACCTTTTTTCGCGCGCGTCATAAGCTCTTGTAAATGGCTTTCATTCGGTTCCGGCGCCCGGCCGTGAAAAGTCGGATTCACTTCGGAATACATAAAATCAAGCTTAATACGAGTATCTTTCAATATCTCCCCAAGATATTCGGCTCCCGTCCCATTCATTGAATCAACGAGCACTTTCAATTTCGCTTTTTTCAGTTTTTTCATATCGGCGTATTTTTTAACATCGTCTAACTGCACTTTCACGATATCTTCCAGAACGATTTTTTTCGTTTTAACGCCTTCAGTAAACGGTAAAAACATAACACGTGACTTATAAAGTCTTTTTTCGATATCATCAATAATGTCAGATCCCGCGGATCCCGCGAAAAATCCTTTATATTTTATGCCGTTATACTGCGAAGGATTATGGCTGGCGGTTATCATAACGCCGCCGGTCAATTTTTTGTCTTTGATATACACACATACCGACGGCGTCGGGCTGGGTTTACAGGATAAAATGACTTTTATACCGTTGGCCGCCAAAACAGATGACATTAATTCGGCATATTTCGCCGAAAGAAACCGTGTGTCATATCCGATAACGATTTTTTTCTTTTTGTAGACCGGTGTTTTTTTTGATTTAATAAAATCCGCTATCGCCTGCGCCGCCACTTTCACATTTTCAAAAGTGAAATCTTCGCTTATTATCGCGCGCCAACCGTCCGTTCCAAATTTTATTTTCCCCATTCTAAGCCCCCTCTTTAATCGTTAAAATTTCATCGTATAGTAGAAATTTCCCGCCGGAGTCAGATCCCGCCCAAAATCAATCCGCGAGATCAGCGGCAGATCCTCTACACCACCAACCCCGCGGATCAGCGGCGGCGCTCTTCACATCACTATCCCGCGAGGTTGGTGGCGCGCATTCACTATTCACCGGCCAGTTTTTTTATCGCCTCGGCATAATCTTTCTCTCCGAAAACAGCTGTACCGGCAACAAGAACATCGCTTCCCGCGTTTATGGCCTTAGAAGACGTTTTTTCATTTATTCCGCCGTCTACCTGCACATATCCGGAGTAGTTTTTCTTTAGTACTCTTATTTTCTCCAGACATTCCTCCATAAAAGACTGTCCGCTAAAACCCGGGTTTACGGTCATAACCAAAACCAAATCAACTTTATCCAACACACTCTCAATTTCTGAAACAGAGGTTTCGGGACTGATAGAAATGCCTACTTTTTTTCCTTTTTGCCGGATCTTTTCGATAACTCTCTGGGCCTGGCGGCAAGCTTCTATATGAAACGTTATAAGATCCGCGCCGGCAGAGGCGAATTGATCAACATACCTTATCGGTTCATCTATCATTAAATGCACATCAAATAACAGTTTCGTTAAAGGTCTTATGGCCTTAACCACAAGAGGTCCGATGGTGATATTGGGTACGAAAACTCCGTCCATAACGTCAACGTGAATCCAGTCAGCTCCGGCCTTTTCTACCATTTTTACTTCCTCACCCAACCTGCTGAAATCAGCCGACAAAATACTCGGCGCGATCAATACTTTCTTTTTCATCCGATAAATCCTTTCATAGCTTACTCATTTCTCTCATAATTTTATTTTTTTCCGTTTCAGTAAATTTGCCGACTATTGCCAGATTACACAAAGAAGGTTTAAAAACATTTTCACAAACCTTCTTTATGTCCGGCAGAGTAACCTCGTCTATATTGTTCAAAACTTCTTTCACCTTCGGAATATGTTTATGTATCATAAACCTATCTCCAAGCCACATCATTCGGGAAGACGTGCTTTCCATCGCGAGTAAAAACTGGCCTTTTACGTATCTTTTAGCGCGCTCAAGCTCTTCCTCCGTAACACCCAAATCTCTTAATTTTTTTGTTTCATCCAATATCGCGACAGCCGATTGGAGCGCCTTGGCTGTATCAACGCCCGCATGGATATGAATCTCGCCTTTATCACTATGCCTCTTATACGAGGAAGAAATATCATAACAAAGCCCGTATTTCTCACGTAATTCTTCAAAAAGACGTGACGACATGTTGCCGCCAAAAACGATATTCGCGAGTTTCAACGCGAACTTTTCGCGGATATTCCGGTCTTCGGCATGAAATCCAAATGTTATGTGCGTTTGTTTTGTTTTCGCGGAGCAAACTTTTATACAAGGAGTGCTTTGAACAACTTTTACGTTTTCAAAAGATAAAACTCTTTGTTTTTTCGCCGAGGCAAATTTTTCCGCCGCGCGATCAAAAAGCTTACTGCTCTCGAAATTTCCCGCCGCCACAACGGCAATATTCGAAGGATGATAATTCATCTCCTTAAATTTGATCAATTCATCCCGAGTCAAAGAATTAACACTTTGAATCGTACCGGTGAGAGGCCGCCCCAGCGCGTTATCCGGCCACATTATTTCGTTTAGCAAATCAAGAACATATTCACCCGGCAAATCCCGATACATTTTTATTTCTTCTAAAACAACAAATTTTTCTTTTTCAAGGTCTTCTTCTGAAATTTTGGCGTTCTGCACCATGTCTGCCAAAACGTCCAAGCCGAGTTCCATATATTCACTCGGAACTTTCACCATGTAACAAGTCACCTCATCCGAAGTAAACCCATTAAACGCGCCGCCCACACCTTCGACATGCTCTTTAAGTTCTTTTGCCGTTCTGGAATAAGTTCCCTTAAAAAGCATATGCTCGATAAGATGGCTTATTCCGCTCTGCTCTTTTGACTCATATCGTCCGCCGACACCTATCCATACACCTAAAGATACTGACGTCATATATTTCATCGGCGACGCTAATACACTGAGTCCGTTTTTTGTCTGCGTTTTTTTATACATGGTTTTCCTAAGAGTTAATCCGTTTCATGCCGCGCGCCGCGCAATAGCCAAGCTTACGCCCTGTCCAAATACCCCTGCAAAATGATCTGCGCGGCAAGTTTATCAATCACCAGTTTTCTTCTTTTTCTTGAAACGGAAGCGGCGATCATAACATCTTCAGCTTCTTTAGTGCTTAAGCGCTCGTCCCAAAAACAAATGTCGACAGATGTTTCTTTTTCCAGTTTCCCGGCAAAACGTTTACTATCCTCCGCGCGCGGTCCTGTCGAGCCGTTCATATTCACAGGAAGCCCCACAACTATTTTTTCAACATTATATTCCGCGACAATTTGTTTAAGACGAAACACCGCTTTTCTGTCACTCGTCCTCAAAATAACTTCTGTACCTTGCGCGATCTGACAGGTCTCATCACTCAAAGCAACACCGATATTTTTCGTCCCTATATCCAACCCCATTATCCGCATATTTTAATCCGCCATTTCTGCCTGAAAGAGACCCTCCTCCGGCGGTCACCACTCACTTTTCACCGTTCACCGAATGCACCGCTTTCGCGATACTCCGCGCGAAAATTCCAACTTCCCTCACCATTTTACTTTTGTTTTTCAAATTTTTTTCTATTTTTTCTATTATCGCGCTTCCTACTATAACTCCATCGGCAAGTTTCGCGATATTTTTCGCCTGA
>Ga0210003_1004289_pt1 | contig 11342 bp, 18 predicted proteins | sample LantaG_FD_182804 | JGI IMG/M metagenome (GOLD analysis project Ga0210003, IMG submission 182804) | Deep subsurface microbial communities from Baltic Sea to uncover new lineages of life (NeLLi) - Landsort_02402 metaG (SPAdes) (version 2) | ecosystem: Environmental > Aquatic > Marine > Oceanic >...
TTTTTTGGCAACCCGGTTACCTTGGTCGTTATGCAGCGTCCTCACTCCGATACCGCACACCCATCGCGCTAAGCTGTTTACTCACGTCGAGTACACGATCGCCGTGCCAGGCGTGCAGTTCGTTCCAGATTTGAGGCCAGAGGATTGCCTGCCCGCCGGCCTCACGAAACCGTCTCACATTCCGGTCCGAGTCATCAATCAGGACCACATCCGGCCGAGCGAGTAGCTCCTTGCGATGCGTCATGACCGCCTGCGTTGTCGGGCAGATGTCGCGGTCATACAGCCAGGCGGCTTTGCCGTAATGGGACGACGGGCAACGGCTCGGGCTCGTGCAGATTATCACCTCCGCGTCGCGGAGCCGGAGATTGTAGATCAAGTCTTTGAACCACGAGTACGGCGGCATAAACCGCCAGAATCGCGGCTGACCCGCCAGGACCTCCCAGAACTTGTCAGGTGCGATCCCCATCGGCTCGCAGATATCCCACGTGCCGCGGACCCACCGAGCTCGGACTTCCGCGCCGTCGATGCCATGCCAGCGGCAGGCCTCTGCGACGAAGTCACAGCAGACGCCGTCCATGTCCAGCAGGATCGTTTTGATCGTGGCGGGGACCGGTTCCGGCCACTCCACGCTCGTCACTTCATATCCCGTCGCCTTCGCCATTCGCCGCCCCTCCGTGCAGTGGTCGTGATCCCCTCGGCCGCCACGATACGTTCCGGGCTCGACCGGTCAAGATTCCCGGCCCGCCCTTTTCTGAATCAGTTCGAAAAACCCGGCAGAGCGGGATTGAAGCGCCCTGCCGGGCGGGAGCGTGCGGTTCGTAGACGACGTCGGTTGCCGCACCATGTTGAGTAACCCGCCCCCCGACTCACGCGATCACAGCCGACGCCAATGAATAAACGCCGCGTCTGATCTCGGAGAGCCTTGCTCTTGGGGGCAGCCTGGACCGACCACCAGGTTTGTTTCGTCATCTTCCTTCGCTGACTGCGTCGGCCAACCCGTTTATGGCCGACGCAATGAGACACAGCCCCTTTGTCACGCCCATCACCGCCTCCGTGAGTGATTCGACGCGACCACCAGCTTCATCTGTTCCGGCTGCCGCTACGGGTGTGATGGCTTTAGCGACTCGCCCAACCTCGTATGTCAACTCTTCAAGTATCTCCGCAATGTGATCGTACTTATCCATCATCGTAGTAATCCCCGTGATTGTTGTGGTGAGACGCTCATTTCGTCAGTGCCTCCTCTTTGCGTTCGAGGTACTCCAACACGCTCCGGCGATCCGCCGCGCGGATGCCTCCAAGATCCTCATCACGTGACACCCCGGCCGCTTCGCACAACATCCGCTCGGCCGCTGGCGACAATGAGGCCAAAAACGCCCCGTGACGCCTTTCCAGCCTCTCTCGCTGCGATCGGCCGTCAACAGGCTTCGTGGGTCGCGGCCAGCTTCCGTTCGACACGCGGAACGCCAGGGCGGCCGGGCTGTCGAACCGCGTTGACTCCGTCGTCGTCCAGGCGACCGCATCGGCGATCACATCGGCAGCCTTCCGGCCGATCGACTTCGCCGCCCGGATTGACCCCTGCACGTCACTGACGCCGGCGGCGCTGATCTGCTTTGCCGCGAACGCCCATCCTTCCAAATCTTCAGAAACCGCCGCCGCCGCCCTTTCTTCCTTGATCTCCATAACGCGCGCGCCGGTATATGGCGGGGGCGGTGGGGGGTTTTTGTTTGGTAATCCTCCGTTAAAGGTTACGTTACGTAGAGCCCCTACGGCGGTCCCGGTGGGGTCCGACTGCGGTCTCACTACGGTCTCAGTAGGGTCCGACTGCGGTCCCACTACGGTCTCGCTACGGTCTTGCTCGGTTTTTTCGGCCAAATCCCTCTGAATCAGCCACTCGACCGAGAGCGCCCACGGAATCAGTTCCTCGAACAGCTCGGCCGGGAATCCGGTCAGCCGCGCGATCCGCGTGATTGTGTATGGCTCGCCCTTCGAGCCGCACAGGACGCCCCGCTGGTCCTTGTCGGGGTGTTGCGCGGCCAACTGGCACAACGCCTGCCAACAGCCGTACAGGGCCGCTGCCTTTGTCGGCTCGAACCGGTCGAGTAAGTCCTGGAATCCGGTCGAGTTGAACGTGACGGGGCAACTGATCCACGACAGAGCCGCGTACGACCGCGACTTCGTGGTCTCGAACACGCCACGCCACTTGGCAATCTCAAGCACGTCCACTCGTCACCTCCGTTGTCAGTTGGTGCGCCCGTCCGAGGCTGGTTGGTCAAGCCTGATTACGCGGCGGGTCCAGCTCGTCGGCCCGCTCTCGATGCCAGGCGGCCAGTGCCTTCGACTCCCGCACGTCGCCCGCCGTGTCCTCAGCGGCTCGCAGCAGGTGCCGCAGTTCCGCAAGCGTGAAATGCCGTTCCTCGACGGATTTCGTCGAAATCGGTGCGCTTGACTGCGCTTGACTGCGCTTGGACTGCGCTGGCTCGTTCGCGTCGTAATCCGACGCCACGGGCTGGGAACTGGCTTTCGCCTTTCCACCGGGCTCGTGGCCCGTTTCCCGTGGCGTCGGCTTCACGATGCTCGGCGGCCGCTGGTACGGGTCGACGTCCGCCACGTGCTCCGGCTCCGCTGCGTCTTCCACGAATGCCTGTTCTTCCTCTTCGTCGGATGTGACTCCGGAGTCACACTCGTCGTCGTCCGGCTCGACCGTGATATCCTCGCCGCGCTGCATTCGCCGCCACGCCTTCATCTCCGCGACGTTTGCCCCGTTGTCCTCCGCCCACTGCAAACACTCCGGAGCATCCGGCCACGCGCAGGCCGCGTAAAAATGTGACCAGCAGAGTTTCGCATACGTATGCGAAACGTCGGCAAACAGCTCGTGGACTCGCCGCCGCTGCTGGACCACCTGCGCTGACAGGCCCGTCATCCGGGCGAACGCCTCATCCGTCCGCCCCTTGGCGTATTTCTGCGTCCACAGGCTGGCACACTCACCGACCGTCCAGGCTGCGTCACTGTCGGCCAGCTTCGCCCGATCAATGAGTTGCCGCTCTGACTCTTCCGCCTGCTGCACAATCCCCGCTACTGGCGTCGCCATCGCTCCCCCTTTGTTCTGCTGCCTGCCGGTATGACCTGGTCACGTCCGAGTCGTGATCAAACAGTTCCACGAGCTGATCGGCTCGCGTTTCGTGCTGCAATTTTTTCAGGGCCTTCGACTCGATCTGCCGCACCCGCTCCCGCATGATTTTTAATATCCGCCCAGTCTCTTGTAATGTGTGAGCTTTCCCGTCGCTCCCGAGCCCATATCGCAATTCAATGACCTGTCGTTCCCTGGAGGTCAGCGACCGCATTACTTTACTAAGGACTTCTCGTGACTCCTGATCCTCGGCGGCCTTGTTCGGATTTCCCGTTTCGATCAGCCGCTGACGTGTCGCCAGTGCATAGTTTGCGATGGCCTCGTCATTGAGAATATGCCGCCTCTCTGCGAGCTTACTGTGATCCAGAAACCCAGACGTCCGAAGCGAGTCCGGAAACAGGTCGCACAGTAGCAGGCCAGTGATCTGCAACAGGTCGGCCTCTAATCGATCCAGCCGCTCTTTCGACCATTTATTGCGCGGGCTTGGCTCTTTCGGCGGAACCCGGTGAAGGTTGATCCAATCACCAAGCATCGTCTGGTGAATCCCCAGGTGCGTCGCCAGGGCTTTGACGCTACCGAACGCCTTAGCGGCTTCCCACAGCTCCGTATGCTTCAGCCGCGAGACCGCCGTGACTTCCAGGCCGTCTCGTTGTGTCGTGATCTCCATCGCTCCCCCTCAGTGCGTAAAAAAAACACCCGCCCACTTTCCTATTCGTGCCAACGAATAGTCCTGCGGGAACGGGTGTGGAAGCACAATCGTAATTCACAGGACTCGTATTCGTTGGCACGACCCGCACAGTACCCTGGCATCCGAGAATGTCAATTCAGAAAATCCTTGCGTTGCGTTGCCGAGCCCGGACCCACCCCGCCAGGCCCCGCCGTGCCCTGCCCCGTCCTGCCAAGTTGATTCGTGAGGAAAGCTCCTTGCGTTGCGTTGCGTTGCCATGCCTCGCCGCGTTGATTTGTGAGGAAAACCCCTTGCCTTGCCTTGTGTTGACTCGCCGCGCCCAGACTTGCCGCGCCACGACTCGCTCGGACCCGCCACGCCTCGCCGCGCGAAGCCGTGTTGATTCGTGAGGAAAACCCCTTGCCTTGTGTCGCGTCGCCTTGAGGTGCCACGACGTGCCGAGTCATGACGCGCCGCGTTGCGACATGCCACGCCAGGCTATTTCGAAAACAAATCCAACGTCTGCCCGATCGACAGGCTCGCCGACGACTCCGCCGCCTTGACCATCAGCCGCTTTTCGGCCTTGCGAGCACCGAACATCTCCATCGCACCCGACTGAGCCGCGATCGCCAACGCCGCCGACTTCTCGCCGTCGTCCAGCCGAGCGAAATCCGTCGTCTCGATTGTCTGCCGGCTCCGGCTTGCCGCCCGGCGTGCCCGCGTCACGTGACCCCGAGCCTTATCTATGCACTCGCCAGGAATCAGCCGCTTGATACCAACCGTTCGAACGCTTGCGGTGTGCAGTCCATCGCGTTCCAGAATGTTGCGTGCCGTCTTCAGGCAGCCCGCAGCGTGTTCCCGGACGTCCCGTCCGATCGCTTTGGATAGGTCGACGTAGCTGATGACTGCCCCCTCCTCGATCTCGCGGAGCGCCGCCTCCAGAATCGTCGTATCGTTGCTTTTTACGAACATCGCCTTCTTTTCCACTGGAAACTCCTTGCCTTGTGATGTGAAGTGAAGCCGCGCCATGCCGAGCCCAGCCGCGCACTGCTCTGCCTCATCGCGTCGTGCCCTGCCGAGTGTCGATCACAAATGTCTCAAACGTCACCTTCGGCTTACGATTCGGGTTGATCGGTGCCGGGTGGCGAAATATACCCATACTGGCCAATGCCGCCGCATACTCTCCGTCGCTCATGAGAGCGATCTCTTCTCGCGTGAATCGACGCTTCTTCTTTTCAAGCATCAGATAACTCCTTGCCTTGCGTTGCCGAGCCACGCCCCGACGCGACCTGAGAAGCCCTGCCGCGCGATGCCCGGCACCACTAAGCCTTGCCACGCCACGCCATGCCCCGCCGTGTTGATTTGTGAGGAAACTCCTCGCCTTGTGTTGACTCGCCCTGCCCTGCCATGCCATGCCAAGCCGCTCGCTGCCCCGCCATGCCGCGTTACTTCAGAACCTCGAATTTCGTGACCTTGAACCGCCCGTAATAGCCGTTATTCCGCGGCCGAAAACGACCGACCCCGATGAACTGGCCAGCGTCGGCAAGATGCTCCTGAAACACGTCTTCGTTGATCAACTCATCAAAAATCAACCAGTCAATGGTCCCCTTCCACGACTGAAACACCGGAAACGTCTTGTAGACTCGCGTACTTCCGCCTCGGCGGCCATCGGACGGGACAAAAATACGCTCGCCCTGCACGTCGGCCAGAGCGATGTTCAGCGGAACCGGCTCCACAGTCAGCACACCCGCCTCAAAGTGCTTTGTGTAGGTCGCCTTGCCTTTGCCAGCTATCTGGATCGATTTGTATTTTGCTGCTTCGCTCAAGCAGTTTTTGAACACCATCGGCGGAATAAACGCCATCCCCTTCGCGTCAACGTGTACCCGCTCTCTCCAGCATCGTTCCTCGAATTCGTCGTGCGTTTCGTCGCGCGGTTTTTTCGACGCGAACGGTCGACTCTGCGAATACGGGGACACTGATTCCAGCACGGTTCGAAATGTCTTCATCCTGCCGCCTCCTAAGTGAAAAGAAAACTTGCCTTGTGATGTGATGCCTCGCCGAGCCAGGACCAGCCCCGACTCGCCGCGCCGTGTTGATTCGTGAGGAAATTCCTCGCCTTGTGTTGCCCCGACAGGCCCCGCGCTGCCCCGCCCCGACCGGACTCGCCCAACTTCGCCACGCAAAAGGCCGGCCGGGGATCGAACCCGGTCGAGTGGATCAAGGCTCCAAGTGCCCCGGCCTCCCCCTCGATGTCTCTCACTTCGCTGCGTAGGCCCCGGTCCGCATCGTGCGGTCGCCGTCCTGTGACGCCTCGGCCGTCAGCACGTAGACGCCTCGCTCGGTGGCGTGCTCGTGGATGGCGGCGCGGGCCTCGCTGTCGAGCCCCTCCCAGGCTTCCTGCTTGACGACGACCAGACCGCCCTTGCCCACCTGATCGGCCGCCAGGTCGATCGCGACACGCCACCGCTCGCCGTGTGACAGCTCCGAGTACGGCAGTTGCCCCACGTCCTCGCGTCGACGGTGATCGGTGACCACCAGCCGCTGCTGCCCTGCCACCATCCGAACAGCCAACGCCGGGCAATTGATCGCTCGGCTCAACACGTCGTCGGTGGCTGCCGCAGACGCCCGCAGTTGTTCCGCCAGTGCCCGGCTGGCCTTGGCCTTGGCCCGGTGCCCGTCCGCCGTCTGTTTGTGCGTCAGGGCCGATCGGATGCGCGTGCCCTGGTCCATCACGGCCGCTGCCACGTTGCTCGCCTCTTCCGCGCTGGCGACGTGCTCTGCTGTCGTCTCCGCCTGATCGTTGAATGCCGCGACCTCCGCCCGTGCCGCGCTGATAATGCCCGCCGCCGACTCCACTGACTGCAACGTGGCGGCCGCACTTTCCAGACGGTTACTGGCGGCCGTGGCCGCTGCATTCGCCGCGTCCAGTTGCCCTGTCAGCTCGTCCACAGCGGCACGGCGCACGCGGTCCTCCTCTGCCGCCACCTCGTGCGCGGTCTGTGCCCCAGCAAGGTCGACCGTCTGTGATGCCGCCGTCAAACGGTCCTGAGCCGCTACCGCCTTCTCGCGCAGATCGACCCATGCCTTACGCTCCGCCGTCTTCCGCTGCCACTCATCGCGTGCAGCGTTGTAGGCGGCTCGCAGCTCCACCTCGTCGTGCGGCAGCGTGACGTCAATATCGCCGGCCGCGTCTTCCGCCGCGCGAGCCATGCCGATGGCCTGCTCTGCGTTGGCTTCCTCAATCCGAGCGTGCTCGTCGTAATCGGCTTTGACACGCCGGGCCATCTCGACCGGGTCATCCGCCTCCAGACTGGCCGGCTTCACGATCGCGTGGAAATCCCCGAACGCGGGATCGTTCCGGAACAGGTCGGGATCCGCCCGGACCTCCAGCAGATGAATCAGGGCCTTGATCCGCCGGGCATCGGCTGCGACGTCCGACTTCATGCCGGGATCCACCAGCTCCGCCAGGTCGAATCGGCCCTCCAGGTGGACCGCCTCGAATTCGCCCTTGTGGGTGGTTTTGCTGCCGATCGTCACCCGTGCGCCGAACGCGGCCAGGCTGCCCCGCTTGGCGTTATCCCGCAACGGCAGTTTGCCTTTCCCGCCCGCGGCCGTCGCCAGACTGTCCAGCAAAATCGACTTCCCTGCTCCGTTCGGTGCTGTCAGCACCGTCACGCCCGGCCGCTCCATTGTGAACGCCAGATCGGCGATCGGTCCCAGATTTTCGACTTCGATCTTCGGTGTCGTGTTCATTGCCTCGCTCCTGTTTGGGTTATGTGTGCCCCTGTGTGGGGCTGCGTGTGTCATCCTGTTGGCTTGTTGCGATCGCGTCAAGCCCGCCTGCGTATGGTTGTTCCAGATTTCAGAAAGTTGTCACTCCGCCTCGGGGCGGCCCGCATCATCCGCCCACTGGTTCAAATCCGATTCCGAGAACACGTCGTCCGGGTTCATGTTCGCTGCGATCCAGTCGATTGCCTGTTCCAGCAGGTCGCCCGGAATTAACTCGTCGATAAAATCGCTGTCTTGCTCCGCTGACGTCGCCATGCTCATCCCCTTGGTACTGTGTGGGTTACTGACACATCTTCCGCCACCGCGGCGGCCATATCACTAATCGGTGAAAAGTGTCGATCAAACGGCGTTTCGCGGGCCGGCGTCGCATCCGCTGGCGACCACAACGACAGGCCCTCGGCATACCGGGCCGCCATCTGTGCGATCCGCAATTCCCTGCCCGGCGGCTCAGGACTCGGAAGCGCGGCGTCATCGAAGTAGATGCCCTGCCCGCCACAACTCTGGCAGATCCGGAAATGTCCTGTCACCTTCCCTGACGTCGGGCAGGTCCACCGATCGCCGTCACCTCTGCCGGTGCCGAAACAGTCGTCGCAGACCGACACGGGTGTCGCGTGGCGAGTCATGCGGGCACATCCTGACTCAGATCCTTCAATTTTTGCTTGTAGTGAGCATTCAGTTTCTTTAGTACGTGTGGCTCCCACTCCCCGCCGATCTCCACCGTGTTCGCGTCGAGTGTCTCAATCGAGTCGCTCGACAGCAGCAGTTGGACCGCCTTTCCGTAATTGCTCTTGTCGGCCTCGGGAGCTCCGGATTCCTCGACCTGCTCGACGGATTCCACTTCCTCGACCGCGTCCGCCGGTGGCTCGTCTTCGCGGAGTGACGCCCCCAGCTCCTCCACCGACCTTGCGGGTGCGGACGGCATCGATTCCGTATCCAGCACCAAACGGGCATTCTCCTCGTCCTCAACTTCAATGGCGTCCCGGAATTCTGGCGACAGCGTCAACCACTTCGACAGGCGACGGAACGCCGTCTTTTTGGCCATCTCGTTGTAATCCGTCACCCACGGTCCGTTGTTGCCCGAGATAGAGCGGGCTCGTATCGCGTCAATCTCATCCTTGCCAAGCGCCACGGCCTGCGTGCCGCCGTCCTTCGTCTTGCAGATCGCGTACGCCGCGTACATCTCGCCGCGTGGTCGACGGAAGTTGATGACGTGTTCCACCACCTCGCCCGTGTTGAACTCGAAGCGGTCATTCTCGCAGACGATATCGGCGTAAATTGTGTCGACGTCGCCGCTCCGCTTGGCCAGCTCGACCATTCCCTTGTAGTCCAGAATCAGCGTACACTCGACAACGCCGCGTTTCGTGTTCTTGAACGGAATCAGATGCGCCCGTCGGCCGTCGGGCTCCAGCCCGAAACCGGCCAGTTGCAACAAGCATTGGAAAAAACTCTCTTGCGTACACTGCGCCAGCTTGGGCGTTTTCAGCAGTGCCGTCAGTGCGATCCGGCAGAACCGGTCGGGCGTTAAGTGCTTCGGCAGGGCCATCTGAAACTGCTCGCGCATCTTGTCGCCCAGCAGGAGCGACTTCAGCGTCGGGCCACTGTCTCCGGTCTTCGTCGTGATGCCGTTACTCATCGTGCTCGCCTCACTCGTACGGGTGTGATTTTCCGCTCGGTCTCCCGAGCCCAGTTGTTGCTGGCTCGCCGCTCGGCGAACTCGTTCAGCAGTTCCTGCCAATCCTCCAGGGCTTCCGCCTGTGTCTCGTCATCCAGCGTAAAGCTCGCGATTTCATAGGGCGGCGACTTCTCGACGCACGCGAACACAAACGGCTTCACCGGGCGGCCGTAATGAGCCTCGATGCCCTGTGAATAATGCGCCCACTGCAACGTGTAGCCGCCTCGCTGCGCGGCGCGCTCGAACGTGTCTTCCGTTGGAAGCTCCGCCATCGTTTTCCAGTCAGTCACGCAGACTTCGCGGTTTGTCGGAATCAGGAGGTCGGGCAGGCATTTACACTCGACCTCGACCGGTGTCCGTGGCGCGTCCGGGTCGTTGGCCGCCTGCCCCTCGGCTGTTCGCACCCATGCTGTCGCCGTCCAGAAAATCGGTTCCTCGGAGATCGCGACCGGGTTATCTATGAGGCTGGAATACTGCTCTCGCAGCGGGTCCGCCTGGTCCTTGATCGCTGCCAGTTCCTTCTCAGTCACCAGCACCGTGCCGGGCTTCTGCTCCGCCTTAAACCGCCGGTAGTCGTTCGTGCTGCGAGCCCCGTTCTTTGCCAGCACCTCGGACGGGATCACTCTGATATTGTCCGTGATTCCCGCCATCACGTCGTGAACTGCCGTGCCGTTCGCGAATGCCTTTTCCGTGCTCGGCTTGAATGTCTGCTGCCCGCTCATCAGTAGCTGACAACGTCGCGGACTCTTGGCGAGCATCGCCAGCAGCGACCGACCGACAGCCGGGTGCGCGTGGTATTCCTTTGTCATTGTGATTCCGCCATCCAGGTAAGTGACTGAGTGTTTTGAACCCGGCAAGTCCGGGCGGGACCATTCTTCACCAGCCCCATCTTCCGAAGCTCCGGTAACCGCCGGCTCGGTGCGTGACGTTCCATTCCGAGCGCGTTGGCGATTTCGGCCGCCGTGAATTGCTGCCCCGGTCGCGCCGTCAAGTAGGCAAGGCAGGCCATCCGTTGTCCGCCCGCTGTGCCTGTCGCGTTGACGGTCGCCGCCGCTTCGTGCGACGTGTCCGGGTCCGTGCGGCGAGCCTTCGCCATCGGCCTGCCCGCATCCTCGCCAAACAGGGTCTTCTGCACGGCTCGCCTCCTCTCCGTGTAAAATCCGGGCGGCGCATCCATCCACCGCCCGGCCTGTCGCTCCATCACCTCGCAGCCCTCGCGGCCGCCTCCTGTCCGGGCATCCCGCCCGGCTCCGCTCCGTCGTCTATCGCGGCTTATGCCTCACAGCGGCCGCCAGTGCCGCCACATTCGCCGGCGGCAACAGCATCCCGTCAGCGATCAATTCCGCCTCTGTCGTCTTGCCGGCAAGAATCCACTCCTGTGATGTCCGACGGCACGCGGCGCACTGCCCTCGCGCCCGGATCGGCCGCTTGCACCCCGGCACCAGACACGTCTTTCGTTTGCTCATACGTCACTCTCCCTGTTCCGTGGCGGGCAGTGGCGGGACCACGTCCGCACCAACCGGCCCGCCGTCGATAAGTTCCTCGCGTTCAATCTGATACGACCGCGGGAACTCCAGCCCGAGCCGCACCGTTCCAATCGCGGTCCGGACCACCTTGACCCAGCCGAAGCTCCCATCAGGTCCAGTGATCCTGACCCGTTCCCCTGTCTCGCGTCCAAGCACTAACATCGTCGAATCCTTTCGAAGTAGGTTACTGTGTGCCCCTGCGTGGGGCTGCGTGTGTCATCCTGTCGACTGGTGATTTGCGCGTCAAGCCCTCGATCGTGTGTTTTGTCAAGATCGCGAAAAGTTATCCGCTCCCCGTCCGCCTCGCTCTCAGCCAGGCTCGAAACTGGGTCGTGCGCCGGATGGTGTCCTCGACTGTGTTCGCGCAGCTCGGCTCCAGCGAGTCGAGAAACGCACGCAGCTCCGGCGTGATCTTGATCGTCAAATTGCGCTTGCGTACGCCTCGGTCCGGCTTGCGGCCCGCCCCGTCACGTCTGCCGCCCGGTCCTGTCATTCGGCGTCCTCCATAACGATCCCTCGCCTGATCCAACTACTGTGCCCGGCCGAACAGGTGACCGGCAC
>Ga0210003_1004291_pt1 | contig 11342 bp, 27 predicted proteins | sample LantaG_FD_182804 | JGI IMG/M metagenome (GOLD analysis project Ga0210003, IMG submission 182804) | Deep subsurface microbial communities from Baltic Sea to uncover new lineages of life (NeLLi) - Landsort_02402 metaG (SPAdes) (version 2) | ecosystem: Environmental > Aquatic > Marine > Oceanic >...
CACCTATACACCATACGCTACGCTTTACGGTGCATAGCTAAACCGTTAGGCACAATTAAGCCATCTCTTTTTTGCACCAATCGTACAAAGAAAGTTTGCTTTGTGCTTTTATTCTACGTCTGTTTGCTGATTCAACTTTTTCATAAGCAAATGAAGGTACATCCATCTTTGTACTTGGGTTTGCTTCGTAATACAATTTTTCTGCTACTTCAATAATATCGTTCATAATTAAAAGTGCCTAACAATGGCTAAAGTTAATAGCCTAACTAGGTCTTGTTATAAATTTAGTGGTTAGTGTTTAAGGCAACTAACCTTAGCCTAAGCGTTAGCGGTAATTTAAACCATATCCCATTCAACTATGTGGTTATAACTATCTCCATTACCTTTTGCATCTAAGGCATAGTTTGTATGGTCAATTCTTACTTCGGCATAACTACCATCTTCTAAGTATATCTCTGCATCATCAGGTAAGTGGTTTTCTAAAAAGTCAGTCATTGTAAAAGCATTGTCATTATGGTAATAGTCAGTAGTCCATAAAAAACTACCGCTAATACCATCTATAATGCATTGCTTGTTTAGTGGTTTTTTACTACCGGACACCCTAAACTTTGTCTCTCTTATTTTCATTTTCTTATATTTTTGAAATTATAATTATTTATAAATGCAAGTTCCGTTACTCAAACAAATTAGCATAGTTAGGCATACTTCTGTCATTTTTTTACTACCGGAAATCAGTCGTTCTGATAAACCGGATACTTGCTATGATACCCACAACTCTCCCTCAAACTATCCAACTTAAATATCTGTACAGTCTTTACATAAATAGTCGTGCTATCTTCAGATCTAATACTGTCCTGGGCTCTAACCCTAACCGAAAGCTCAGTATTACGAACCTCATAAGCCCCAACATACCATCCCATAAACAACATAACACAAAACATTAATATCCCTAAATTTTTCATAACATTATTTTTTAATCCCTCTTCCTTACTATTATAGCCTCCATATCCATAGCACTCAATATCCTATCTATCTTACCATCACCCATCTCTGTCCTATCACCTTTCAACCACTTATACAATGTACCCCTGCTAATCTTTGAATCACTACTCAATTTACTCATATTTACTTTTGAGCCTTTTTCTAATTCTAACCTTATTTGTTCCTTTATAGTCATTATTCTCGAATTTTACACAATTATCGGTGTTTTTACGGTATGTGTTGTTTACAATATTACACAACTTATATGTTACAATCCAAATATTTATCAAACTTTCTTTTAAATCATATATATAATATATACCGTATATACCATCCAAAACCCACCCATTACTAGCTCAACCAACCATAAAAATAATCCAAAAAAAATTTGCAGAAAATTTTAGGAGTGGGGCTATTGGGGGGATTGGGGGGGTGCGTTCGTCAGAGGAAAACCGTTTTATATGTTGGTAGTGGGGTGTTTACTGGTGGTGGCTCTGTAGTTGCTGTCATTACGTTTGTTCTATTTTTATGCATAAATGGAACTATCTCCCCCTAAATGGTTGACGTTTAATTAATTGCGTGTTGTTCAATTATTCCTTTCCTCTAATATTTCAGGCAAAACAATTTAATTTATCGATCATGGAATATAAAATTTAATTGCTTGTCCTTCGTTGTGCGATAGCCTCAAACGATTCTATTCACTAGTATTCTTTCCTTATGTTAATGGATTGCCGCTCTTATCCTCCTGTTTTCTTTACCTTGTATTAACGATTGTATTTACTGGTATTCTTTATTGTGTTAACGCTTGTATTCATTTGTATTAATAGCTTCGTTTATATCCTGTCATAATAGGTTAGTTATTATTGTGGTGTTTGTATGTTGGTTCTTTGATATGCTTGTTATACTCATTACTTAGTTATTCTTTTTTTTTATTGTGTTACTTCCTTATGTGGATAGTTTACTATTATATACTTCCGGAAATTCAATAACCTTTTGTAGTTGGTCCTTCATTCCTTTGCTTGATCCTTTGTTTAGTTCCATGTTAATTGTTTACATGGATTATATATTCTTTTACTTCTTCCTTTAATTGTTCTTTTATCTACTGCCGAAAATTGACCGATTAAATACATTCGTTTTAACATCCTTTCTTTTTTCAATAGCTCCATCATATTAACTTAACTTTAAACCCTCTTAAATCCTTTTATTTGCTTATTGTAGCTCATTTCTTCGCTTGTTTAACTGTTAAATTTGCCTAGTAATTTAGTCATTTTGCCCTATTTCGTACGATTCAGGGCTTTTAATCTTGTTGCCTTTTTAAAATTATTCTCCTTGATACTCAGCTACTTAACCATTAATCTTAAATCTTTTTTATCTTTTTTGTTGTGAGATTGGTTTCAATTGTGTTATTTTACATTGTCAACTAATCATAACGACAACAAACAATTATTAATAACTTAAATTAAACGCCATGAAAAACTTAAAACAACTGCAAGAAATTTACGAAGAAGCTATGACTAGATTCTATGATGATGGTAAAAAAATAGAAGAAGAAACAGTTGAAGATTTAATGAAATTACATAGTATATCATTTAATGAAATATTAATATTATGTGGTTTAAAACCTATTAAATAACATAATACCGGAAAAGCAATAATAATTTAAACTAATAAAGTCCTGGAAACAGGCACAAACGCCATGAAAAAAGAAACTAAATACAACAAGATCGTAAACATCGAAGAAGATAACGAAATAACTATTTTAGATTATGTCTTTAAATATAATGACAATCTTAAGGGAGCTACTGGCTCTAAATATTACCCAATAACAGAAGAGGAGATTCAAGAAAGGATAGGTGATTTTGAAGGGGACGATAAAGAACTATTGATTTATATGGCTGAAAACTTTGGAAGCCTAACAAGAGAAATGATTGAAGGTGTAGATAGTAGTAGAGAGGCGTTAATAGAATTGTTTTTTGATAATTCAATATATAGCTACCCAGAACATGAGGAGGAAATTAGAAAACACTTTTCAATTGAAGATTATCCTATTATTGATTGTGTTGGCGGTGGTAGATGTTTTAAAAAAGACTTTCAAGGAAACATTAACCCTGAGTTATCTAAAATTATAAGAGAATACGAAATAGTTAACTGATGAGCCTATAAAGGCGAAACGATAGAGAAGGAAGCAAGGAATTGTAACCCCAGACTTGACAGAATAAACGAAAAGCCTTCTCTATTGTCTTAACTTAAAAAATTAAAGCCATGAAAGACGAATTAAAAAACTTAGTAGTCATTACCCCTTATGATGTTTTAGTTCAAAAGGAGTTAGCAAAGATACAGGTACTTATTAGCTATATTAATCCTAATTAAATAATAATATACTACCGGAAAAGCAACAATAATTTAAACTTTAAAAACAAACGCCATGAGAACAATTGAAATAAAACTTTACAAATTCGAGGAATTAAGTAAGGAAGCACAACAAAAAACACTTGAAAAATTAGCCTACATAAATGTTGAACATCATGACTGGTTCGACTGTACGTATGACGATATTAAAAATCTTGGAATGACTTGTAATGGGTTCGATTTGGGAAGAGGTAGTTCTATAGAGTTAAGAATTAACAATTCTCTTTATGAAATAGCAAAAAACATAGTAGGAGCATGGGGAGAATGTGAAGATAGAACTATTTGTGAGGATTTTATAAGAGAATGGGATAATTTAGTTTACAAACATTCTGATAAAATTAATACTGAATTAGTATCTGAAGATAATCAAGAAGATTTTGATATTGAAGCAGATGTTTTAGAAAGTAACTTTCAACATAGTTTAGAAAACATATTTTTTAATACTTTAAAAAATGAATATGAATACCTAACTAGTGAAGAGGCTATTGGAGAAACTATTATAGCTAATGAGTATGAATTTACAAAAGAAGGGGGAGATATTTATTAATAATCTACTACCGGAAAAGCAACAATAATTTAAACTAATAAAGTCCTGGAAACAGGCACAAACGCCATGAAAAACTTATTAAAAGAATTAAAAAAAGCTAAGAAGTCAAAAATATCATCGTGGATTGATGAGGTAAGCAGAAAAATTGACATGATGAATGAATTTTTTACTCTTGCAGGAACTTTAGGTCTTGTAAAAGATGATAAATATATTAGTGGAATACCTGAAGGAAATGAACAGGATATTAATAAATTCTATTTACTGGAGGATAAACTAGATTACCCTGAACCACAAAAGATAATCTAATTTCCGGAAGTAAAAAACCTAAAACCATGAGCAAACAACTTAACATATTTTACGAAGCAGAAAGAGACCGACTTTATAAAGGACTTAAAGAAAAGGAAAAGAGGATGCAAGAGGAGTTTAAAAGTAATAAAGAAGGGTTTCAGTCATTCTCAATAAAAGATTGCTTAGAATGGCTTAAAAACGGTAACAAAATAGAAGACTATAAACCACAATTTAAAATATAACTTTTCATGGCGGAAAGTAGAGGAAGGTATTTATTATCTTCCTCCCCCTTAGAGGGGTTAATTTATCTACTGCCGGAAAGTCAACTAAATAATAATAACTAAAACTTAAAGCCATGACAAACAAACACACACAAGGGGAATGGATTACCAACGAAGGACAAATCTACCCACAAGAAACAGGAAAAACACTTGCTTTAATTCCTTATTTTGATAAAGATAATGAAGAGCAAGAAGCAAACGCTAAACTTATAGCAGCAGCCCCAAATATGCTTAAAATTATAGAGGATATAGCTATAAAACTATCTGAACACCAAAAAGTAGATAGTAAAATAATGGCTGGATATACTCTTGCTGCAAATATTGAAGGACTTACAGAAATAGCAAACGAAATAACAAGCGTATTATCTAAAATAAAACTATAAGCCATGAAAATATCAGAGATTAAAAACAAAGAATTAAGGGAATTAGCGGAAAGTAGGATTGATAAAGAATTTGGTAATTACGACATATTTTTAGAAACCAATAAATTAATTTATGCTTTTAATTGGAGAAAAACTAAAGAAGGGCGTGAGTTTTGGAATGGTGTTGATGATGGAATAATAACTGAACTACCTAACAGCAAAAATTCTGATAGTGAAGAAGAGCCGAAAACAAAGTCATGCGATTTAGATTTTATGGTCCAGGAACTTACTCTTATGGGGGATAGAATTTCTGAAATGGAAAATAGAAACGCTAAAATGGAAGATGCTATTAAAACAGTAATTGACCAAATGGAAAATGGTAAGGATGAAAAGTATGATATATTCTTAAACGTATTAAGAACAGCTATTGATAAATAATATACTTCCGGGAATTGGTCTAACAGCTAATTTCCGGTATTAAAAAAGAGGAAAAGACATGAAACAACATTCAGAATGGAGACAAATCCAAGTAATAGGACTATCTAAATACAAAATTAACACTGTAGGAAGTGTTAAAGTTATCTCTACAGGTAGATATATTACAGAAGGTGTAGATAGAACAGGAAACAGAGCCGTACTACTATACAGAGATAACAAAAAAGAAGAGTTTAAAATTAATCACCTAGTTTTTGAAACTTTTGGTATTACTTCTAATGAAAATTTTATCGTTAGTTCTGTAGAAAGATCTGAACAGTTTAGCAACAACGAAGATAATTACGGGAAAGGAACAAATCAGAAACATTGGCAAGAGCTTAAAGAACAAATTAAAACTGTTAAACTTCAGGAAGAAAAGTTAAATTTTAACGAACAAGATAATTCAACGGACCATTTTCCGGAAGTATAACCAACTAAATTTAAAATTATGAAACTTACACTACTTATAATATTACTAGTACTTATAGCATGGTCCATAGTAGATAACAAATACCATGATAAACCTATCTATGTTCTAGTTAATAAAGTACTTATCACTATCATTTCTTTAGGTGTTCTGTTTGGTGGTGGTATATTTGCTTTTTTTAATCATTAATATTATTTAATACCGGAAAAACGATGAACGAATTAATTATAGGAACAGACTTTAGTGGAATTGGTGCTCCTGAACAAGCATTAATAGAACTACAACAAGAGGGTGCTTTAAAGTTTAAAAGTGTATTCTCATGTGAAATTGATAAATATGCTAGAACATCTTATGAAGCTTTATATGGTAAAGGAAAGGTTTATGAAGATATTACTAAAAGAGATCATTCAGAAGTTCCAAAACTTGATCTATATATTGCTGGATTCCCTTGTCAAGCATTTAGCCTTGCAGGAAAAAGAATGGGGTTTGAAGAAGCTAGAGGTACATTGTTTTTTAATGTAGCTGAATTTATTAAGATTAACCAACCAGAATGTTTTATCTTAGAGAATGTAAAAGGTTTGTTAAGCCATGATTCAGGCAAAACATTTTCAACAATCATCTCAATACTATCTGATAATGGTGGAACAGTAAATGGTCAACATTCAATTCCTTATTATGATGATGGTCTTGGTTATCATGTTTACTATCAGGTGTTAAACACAAAAGAACATGGTCTTCCTCAAAATAGAGAAAGAATATTTATTGTTGGATTTAAAAAAGAACGTGATTATAGGTTTCCACTTCCAGAAAAATTGAATCTAAAACTTAAAGATGTACTTGAGAAAGAAGTTGATGAAAAGTATTATTTAAGTGATAAAATTATAAAAGGGTTTTTAAATAAAAAAGATGCACACCTTTATCCTTTTAAACCTTTAAATGAAGATTCATCACACACACCTTGTTTAACTGCAAGATACTTTAAAATGGGTGCAACAGACCCGTATATTAAGATTGGTGCAATAAGAGGAAGAAACGAAGATAATCCAAAATCAAGAAAGTCTGGACTACCAACTAAACAAATGCTTGAACTAAATGAAAACGGCACATCAAACTGTTTAACTTCAGTACAAAAAGATAATGTTGTTGTTACTGATAAAATTAGAAGATTAACACCTTTAGAATGTTGGAGGCTTCAAGGATTCCCAGATAAACAATTCTACAAAGCACAACAAGTAAACTCTGATACACAATTGTATCGTCAAGCAGGAAATTCTATTAGTGTTCCTGTTATTAAAAAAGTAATTAAAAACATTTTATAATACCGGAAAGTCAACTAATTTTTATAGTCAAGATGTATATAGATAAACTAAATATTAATTTTCTTATGTTAGATTCTGAGGTTTTGGAGGTAGTAGAAAAAGTTATCCCCCTACCCCCTAATAGAAAGATAACTATTCATCCACCTAACTTTCTTCCGTTGAGTCCTTCGGCTATTGTATGGCTGTTAAGGGAAAAAGTTGTAGAATCCTTCTTAACATTTAAAGATTATTTTGATTACTGTGTTCAGATAATACCGAACACTTCCTTACTATTTCAATCAGAGAAGCTCCTTTCATATTGGGAAATGGAACAAAAACAAAAAACCTCAATAGGTAAGGCTATCAAGGTTCATTGTTTCGGTGAGTTAAATAACTCTATGAAAGAATATGTTGTCGATTACCTTACTAATCATAATGTTCAATACTGCAAATTTAAAACAATTAATTTAATATATACAAACTTTTAACTAAAAAAATAAAATAAAAATGGCAATACAACTTAAACCCTACAGACTAAAGTACACAGAACACGAAATAAGAAAGATGGAGAAAACAATGATAGAAACTTGTGATGTGTACTGTTGGCTAAGAGAACACTACTCAAAAAAGAAACTAGTAAAGCATCTTAAAATAAGACACGCTAATCTTCATGCTCTATTTGAAAAACCATATATTTATATGACACTAGAAAGATTGTTTATTATTAAGGATCTACTGCCGGAAAAGTCTTTTAAAGATATACTCATGGCTACTGCTCCTGATTATTCACAAAAAGCTTGGTACGATCTTGAAGACCATGAAATGCACATCCTTAGAAAAAAACTTAATGCTTAAAAGCCATGAAAAATCCTAACATCCAAAAATCGGAAATAGAAAAACTAAGAACTGAATACCGTTTAGCTATGACTAAAGCAATGAACGACAGTAAAAAGTTCTTTGAATACGTTAAAAAAGCCAATACTATTCTTGGTAAAATTCATATCATTAAGAAAAAATCTGAACTCAAAGCCAGATACGGCAAGGAACATGGTTTAGCTGATGAAAATAGTTACAAAATAATTGACTAGAATACATTTATATTAAAAACTTTTTAATATATTTGTTAGGTAAATAAATATTAAGAGAATGAAATCAAGAACTACTAAACATATAGAATGGGAGCAAGTCATCTCTTTAGTAAATAATCTAAAGGAAGATAACAATAGACTTCACCTACTAATTACTATTCAGTCTATGCTTGGACTTAGAATTTCTGATGTACTTAGTCTTAGATGGAAAGATTTTGATACTACCGAACTGACCATCACCGAAGGAAAGACAAGGAAGTCCAGGAGAATGATAGTGAACGAAAGCTTGAGGAACGCTGTGAAGGAGGAATTTGAACGTAAAGTTTTAAATAAGAAGGGTGATTTGATATTTTTAAATAAGCACAAATCCGGCAGTATATCTATATCATACGTTAATAGAGAACTTAAAAAAGCTTTTGAAAAGTATGGTATTGAATGTGAGCAAGTAAGTACTCATGTATTTAGAAAGTCTTTTTCAATGAAGATACTTCAGGATAATGACTTCTCAGATAAAGCTATATTTACTATATCAAGGATGCTTAACCATTCAAGTATAGCAATAACAATGAAATATTTATTGCTCGATCAAAGAGAATCAGATAATATTTATAATAGTTTAACATTATGAAACAAATACTCGATGAAATAGATTCACGCTTCCAAGAAGCTTTAAAGGAAAACCAAGTTTGGACGAAAGAGGAAATCTCGGAAGTATATTCTAAAATTAAGAATGATGTATTCCTAGAGTATCTTGATAAGTTTGTAGGAAGAAGTTAATAATTATTTAATACCGGAAAAATGATGACAGAAAAATATTATAACCCAAAAATCGAAGAGTTCCATGTCGGCTTTGAGTATGAAAGAAATGATGGTGCTCAATGGGCTAAAAAAACTAGTGATATTTATGACTTAATGGATGTTCACACAATGTTAAATAAACAAAAGCTTGGAGAATTAGCAAAAGATTGTGAAACCTATGAGGATTTTGTTGAAAAAACAGGAACAATTCTGCCTAAAGGATTAACACTAAAGTCTATTAAACTAAATCCTAATATGTACTCAGAAAAAATCAGAGTCAAGCATCTTGACCAAGAAGATATAGAGAGTTTGGGGTTTACTATTAATGAAGATAGAAAACCTTTTATAGATGGAATGTTAGAGTTTTATATAGACGATATTAATTATGATAATTTAACATTATCTAAGTATTATACAAATAAACTACATTTAGAATTTAATTATTTAAAAAGTATTATTTGTATACACAATGGAGGTAATTATGAAGATTCCGATGGAGTAACTTTATTCTGTAATAACAAAAGCGAACTTAAACGAATTTTAAAACAAATAGGGGTATGACAGATAAAGAAGTACTACAGAAAGCTATTGAGATAGCTATAAAGAATGGATATAAAGAACCATTTATGTTTGGAATGGGTAGTGATTTTAGTTTAGATAAGTTTCATGTTTTTAAACTTTACTTTTCACATGACTTCGCTAAAGCTTTTTTTGGTGAACCTAAAGATATTAGCCCTGCCGATATTATAATGGATAATAAAACACTTGGATATATACCATACTATACAAGAGGTTGGCAGTACCACCTACGACAAATGGTACTAGAAGAAAAACCGATTGACTACTTACGTAAATTTATAGATACTACCGAGAATCCAACAAATGATGAAAGTTCGGAAGTAAAAGGTAAATCCCAAATAAAAGGAGAAGAACTAGAAGATAAATCTATTGAAAAGATAATGGAATATAAATCAGTAAGTGGTATAACAATAGAAGACATATATCCAAAACATGGATTTATAATAGATAAATTAAATATTAATATAATACCGGAAAACCATTTAAAAAATAATGTTATGACTATAGGAACATTTAGTACAAAATCAGACTTAAATAAAAGAAAAGGAATCTTAATAGTTAATAGTTTAATCTACGACAACTTTAATGAAGAAATATTAGAGCTAATATTCAATAATTTTTATCCTCAAAAAATAGAAAGGAATTATTCTGGATTTGATAGCAATTATAAAATGTATGGCTACAGTAAACTATTTGATGTGGTAAAAGATGGAGAGGCAGCACCTGAATATGACTTCGTATTTATTCAGGAATTTGGAGAAATTAGAGTTGAAACAAGGAAATATAAGAAATAGTAAACCAATTTCCGGCAGTAAAAAATAAACTTATGAAAACAGTAACAATAAGAATATCTAACTCTTGTAAAGTACCAAGCAACTCAACTAAAGCTTTAGTCTTTGGAACAAGATGTGGTAATAGTAATGTATTTAGTATTCCAATATCTCAAATTATTGAAGCCAAAGAGTCAGTAATGAAGAACGAAGACAGATCTTATCCTGCTATGGACTTCACTATCACTTTCTGGGTATATAGCAAAATTAAACCAGACCTCGATAAAATGAGTGATTTCAATTATAAATTGATAGAGGGATAACGGCTTGCGGTATGGTTAGTAAAGCCAACCACACCGCAACCTACAACGAACAAACTTTAATTGGCTTTATTAACTATTACCTTGTGTTAGCTGCTGGCACGGTAATTTTAGCACATAACTTAAATTGAAACACAAATTAAAAAGCAAAATAGCGATGGGGATTTTAAAAAGATTATTTCATAGACATAAATTAATACCATTTAAACATTGTGATAGGCATCTTGTAGCTGCTTATTGTGATAAATGTGGGTGCATAAAAGTTGGTAATCCACTATATTACGATGGCACTTATTACCAAAGAACCTTATACGGAAAGGATGCGATTGACTTTATAAATAAAGATTTGGATTACATTAACGGAAGGCTTGAACAAAGAGAACTTGTAAGAAAGCAGATACAAGAAGATGGAATACAATACGAAGGCGGGTTTGAATCTTTTTTAAATTGGGATGTGGGTGTTTGCAACAACTACGAAGCACCTAAAAAATTGAAAGAGATTAGAAGCAGGATAAATACTTTGTGCGGTGGGGATTTTGCTTTTTAATTACTTCGGATTAGCACAGACCTTGAAACGAAGCACAGCACTAAGCATAACGTTAAGTATAAGGTGAGAAGCCACACCTAAATCTGGCTGTTTATTACAAAACTTTGATGGCTTTTCACTTTATACAGTGTTACCCATCTTTTAAAATTACGGAAATGGAAGACGAATTAAAT
>Ga0210003_1004292_pt1 | contig 11336 bp, 17 predicted proteins | sample LantaG_FD_182804 | JGI IMG/M metagenome (GOLD analysis project Ga0210003, IMG submission 182804) | Deep subsurface microbial communities from Baltic Sea to uncover new lineages of life (NeLLi) - Landsort_02402 metaG (SPAdes) (version 2) | ecosystem: Environmental > Aquatic > Marine > Oceanic >...
GTGGAGCAACATTAATATCAATACTTGGTTTAGTATTCCTTACAACTGTACCAGCGACAGTGGTAGCATAATGTGGCCGTATACTGAAGAAGAAAACAAGTTCATTAGTTAAATAGATGTATGAAAAGTGTTTTAATAGTAATAGTAATGATGATGGAACTTGGAAAACAAGATTTATACATTATTCAGGAACCAAGTTTCCAATCTGAACGTGAGTGCGTTCAGTTTGTGATGTTGTACAATGAACTTATTATTACCAAAGCACGTACAGAATATCCTAACAATGAAATAGTTGATATTTATTGCGTCGACAAAGAACGCATAGATCAACTATACAAACAAGCAAAAATTTAAAGAAGGTAGAGGTGTCGCCAAAAGGCTTTGTCTCTACCTTTTTCATTGAGTAGCTATATTATATGTGATTTATTTTGATTTGTATATATGATATAGTACCCATATAGCAACTAAGCCAACTAGGCCTTGTGCTGAGAAACCTGCTATAATGTTTTGCACATTAGCAATGACATTGATGTCAGGCCAGAATGGAACATTGTTTCCGCCAACTAATACCTCAAGCACAATGCCTAGAGCTAGTAAGCTGACAGCAACTTCTGTTAATGAGTTTGCCCATCCTTTTATGTTTTTTAAGATATCCATAGAAATATCTCCTTCTGTTGTTAAACTGGTTTAAAACCAGCATAGTATTTAGGTCCGGGTTATAATATGTTATAACATATGTTATTATCGGTAAATACTGTCATAAGAAATTGGAAGTAAAAAATGCTGATTAAACAAATTATAATGGAAAATGAACAAAGTCAACGTATTGACTTTATAGTTGACCAAATCAAGCAAAATCCTGAAGTAATGAAAAAAGTATATCGTTTGGTACGAAGCGAAGCAGATTTGGTGTCAAAAAAATCGCCAGAAGATATGCTTAAAGTTGAACTTACAAAGCCCGAAGCAGACTATGCCAATCGAGGAGTGCTAGGACCATTTATACAAGCACTAAACAACACTCCAGGCGACTATGACGACCTTGCTAGTTTTTTAGAAAACTACGGAAAAGTTAGTTATGTAGATGAAAAAGCACTTATGACTCCTGGATACAGTGGTTGGAGTGCCTGGCTACGTGGAAATGGAAATGTAAGTGAAGATTTTATCAATGCACTTTACAAAAACCTATTTCCATTACAGTTAAATATTCAAGGATCAAACAGAGGTCCTGGTGAAGTTGGACTTGCATTGCTTTCGCCAAATATCAAGTTTGCAAGCATTGGTGATTTAGATATAAATGGTGTAGAAGTAGAAGTCAAAGGCGAAATCAGTCAAGGTGGCGGAAGACTTAAAAACAATATCAACGACTTTGGTAAACCAAATCTACAATCAGTTTATAACAAGTTCAAGATTCCAAAAGAATCAATACCTCCAAGATTACCATCAGGCAATGCAGGTGCAAGAGATAGACACTTTCAAGATATAGCACTTCAGTTAGATCAGATTGCAGTTGGTGCGGGTCAAGCATATATGGATGAACTTTTCAATAGCACATTTATCAATGGCGATCAAAAAATGATCAATGACATTGTGGCAAACTACGATCGTATGGACAAAGCCAGTATCAGTTTGCTTGCAATGAAGATTGCTTATAGCAGTTATGCAAATATACTAAAAAGCAAAGGCTTTAGCATGTTCTTGTTTTTAAAACTAAAAGGCGAAAAAAGTTTGGCTTTTGATGTTGATGATTATGAAAGTGTACTTGAATACTTTAAACTTGGAAGTTTAGACTTTGCTGACACACAAAACGGTCCAGCAGTTCAAGCAAGTATGGTATAAGTGGCCGGCCCTTCTATCATTTAAGTATGTAAGGGCCAGCCTAGGGGATTCTATCTACATTGTCTTTGATTGACTACACTGATTCTAGCCTGTCCAATTCTATCTGCATCCTCCGGTGATACTACTAAACTTATTCTGCTGCGTAGTTCTAACCAACCATTGATTTTAACACCATTGCCCATTGGGTGAACCATTTTCTTTTGTGCTTGCCTATTGCTTTGTGTTCTACCACTCAGCTCTGGTATATCCCAACAACCCAAGTTTCTACCATTCAAAGTAACTTGTAATTGCGGTCCTGGACGTACCAAACCAAACAGAACTTTCTCACCACGTATTCTATCAAATTGAAAACTACTATGTCCGGCACCCCAATGTTCTTCTGTGTACAGTGTTGCCCAATGGGTTGCCGCACGTGAATCACTGGCATTCCTAAGTGTACTATCCAACTGTCTTAGATAGTTTTGATTCCATCTCACAACAAAACCAATGTCTGCTACAACCTGCCTATTTCTCACACTCAGTCTAACTGGATTGGTTAGCACATCAAAGGCTCTATGTGGAAACTGGCTCAGTATTGTATCAACCTGACCATCATGGTATTGATTGTTCTGTTGTTCTTGTTTGTATATTTGTCCAATAGTCTTACCATGATTGTAGTTTATGGTTTCAGTAGGTTTGGGTTTTGATAATTGCAATATACCAGTTAGTACTCCAGCAGGTGATGGCTTTAGCAATTCGTTGAACCAATCAGCACTTGCTCTATTGGATGTTCCACAACCAACCACTGTGGCAACTATGCCTATCAATATCAGTTTATACATAAGTAAAACTCCAATCACTCATTATCACACTAATTAGTATCAGCACAAAAACAATACCAATTGCAATTACACTCAACTTAAACACTGCGTCAAGTATTGTAGGAAAAAACTTTATTAGCACATAGGCTATAGCAACAAATCCTGCAATCTGCAATAAGGTTTCCATTATGCTACCTCTGCGGCTTTTTTATCATCTAGCTCGTAACCATCTTGCCATAGTATCCATGCATCATCATTGTTAGAAAAACCATATTCACTGGCAAAATCCATTGAACTGCTGTGCATTACTCTATCTGCTAGACCTCTGGTCTTGATTATATAATTAACCATTTCTGGTGTCTTTGCAAAACCAACACAATTCAATTCCATAGCAACATCATCTCTACCTGCATAAAACTTAATACCACCATTATCAGCACTTATAAAATCTATCTTTGACATCTAGCTCTCCTTGTTTCTAACTATACATATATAATAACACATTATAAGCACCTGTCAACCTTTTTGTTTGTTTTGGTACAATAAATAAGTTATAAGGAGCTAATACATGGGACAATTCAACAATAAAATTATGGCTGAGTTTAATCCACCTAGAAAGTGGACACTCGGCAGAGATCTATCTTATACTACTAATGAACTAACAGTAGATGAAATCAAAGCACTCAAAGGTGTAGGTGTAAAAGTTAAAAGAGAAACCAACAAGACAGAAACTATCACAGTACCAAAAGGATTTGTGACAGATCTAGCCAGTGTGCCTCGTGCCATGTGGTGGTTAATAGCACCATTTGATGTTGCACGAGCCGCTATAATACACGACCTGTTATACAAAGTAATAAGACAGTATCGTTGGAAAAAGAAAGATGCAGAAGATAAAGATCTAGTTAAAGCCGCAAAAATTGCCGCAGACAAAGTTTTTTTGCTTGGTATGCAAGATGCTGATCCTAAAATACCTGGCTATAAGATTTATCTAAGTTGGAAAGCAGTTGATCTATTTGGCAACGGTTCAATAGTGCCAAAAGAAGACAATATCTAGGCGTCTTTGACCAATCCGGCTTTAAGAGCTTTTTTAGCCATTCTATAACTTAGTCTAGCTGTATTGCGTCTTTCGCTTCTATATTCCTGGCTGGGTCTACCTCCAGGCCTTGCGCCTTCAGGTTGGTATCTGTGCATAAAATCGCTTATGCAATTGAATCTACCTTGCCATATGTGTCCGTTACCTTGATACATGTTGTCTCCTATTTAAAATAATAAACTATTGGTAATACCACTGCAAAGAATACTGCCAAGTGCCATAGTTTAACAGTTGGGTATACAACTTTTTCTTTTGGTGGTTCGTTAAAAAAATTTTGGTCCATTGATTACTCCACATAGTTATTGTAAAATTCATGACTAGCTAGATTCTTACACTTGCTTTCGCACTGTATGTCCCAGTTTTCTGCAAACGTAGCAGCCCATTCATTAACTGCATGATTCCAGTAGAAGTCACTGTGAGCACGTAGTTTTTGTTTTTTGTATCCTTGCTCAAGCAGTGAGTTCATGTCTGGACGAGTATTAGGATCATGATCAACAAGTATGTCTTCTCTAGATACAGAATAGTGCAGTGCAGGTCTTACACCACGCCACGAATCAATTATGCGAGAACATCTATCGTCGGTGGCGTCAATATACTCACCTGAAGCGACCCAGTGATGGTGTATGTCGAGCACAAGTGCAACGTCTTTGGCCAGTTCGAGCGAGGCATCAAGCCCCCATTTGTTTTCGTCGTTTTCAATTGTGATAGTATTTCTCGCCTCTGGAGAAAGTCTTGGAAGGATTGCTTTGATACCGGCAGGACCTTGTCTACCGGATATATGGACGTTGCACTTAAAGTCCTGGAATTTGCGGCCGAAGCCCATCCATCTAATGATGTCAACATGATATTCAAACTCCTCTATACTACGTTCAACAATATCTGGATTGTCACTTGCAAGAACTGTAAACTGTCCTGGATGAAAACTAAGACGCACATCCAGTTGTCTTGCTAGTTCGCCTACACGAGCATAACCGACTGCTAGTTCATCACGTATATCTGGTTGTTGCCAAAAGTAACGCCAGTCTGGTTGTGTGTACATAGGCAGTTGATTGCTACCAAGTCGACACATACGTAAGCCAGGCTTGAGATTACCCACATACTCAACAAGATTGTATGCACTTTGCATGTTGTGCGTCATAATATCGTACAGTCGTTGTTCTGCTTCATTTACAGTCTGTCTGTTAAGCCATGCAACTGTTGTACACTTTTCTGTCAGAGGTCGTTGTAATTCTTCTAGCAGTTTTGGTTTTTGCGTTTGATCTGGATGTAGATACTTGCAACAAAAGCCAACTCTTGCGGTCATGTTTATCTCCTAATTACGTAAGTAATTGTAACACGTTTTCGTAACTATCGCAAGAGATATTTTCTAAGGTTAAAAAACTTTTATCCAGTTTATCAGTATGATCAACAAATACAAATTGTGTATTTGGATTGTTTTTAATTACTGCACGTACTGCGGCTTCGTAACTTTTTGCAAGAAACTTTTGTTTTGGTTCAGTTGCAGTTATTTCTTTTAGATCAAATCCAAGACACAAAACAATTTCACTGTGACTACAGAGATGCAATGCTATTACATCTTCTTGACAAGGAAAATCATCTGGAAAATCTCCTTCAAAAACACGCACACCTTTTGGTCGATTGAGTTCTATAAACGATTTTTGAGGAATATAAAAATTACAAATACCATGAAATGCACGTTTTATTAGATCTTTTGATTTAGTATTATCTGCACAAAGTACATTGTTGGTATTATAACTACGCCAAGTTTTCCAACTACCCCATGTGGTTCCAATAGACTCAAGAGTCTTTGGTTCAACTACTGAGTTAGTATAATTTTCGCTAATTACCCAGGACGCTTCCATTATGCTGATTTTAACTCATGCCATCTAAAAGCACCAAGACAAAGCCATGCAAAAGTTCCTCCTGGCACATACGCAGTATTAAACACAAGGTCGCCTTTTGCTCCACTATATCCTGGAGTTTCTGTGCCATGTGATATTCTGTTTCTACCAAGAATCAACTTGTTGATCCATGTAGTTCCGTCTTTGTCGATCTTTACCTGTTCTTTGTTGTTTGTAACTAACACAAGATCCTGTGCTTTACTTGTTCCGACTTGTGCAGTATTAAGACTGCGTTTTCCTATATCAACAGTTATTTCGTTGTCCCAAATACTAAGAGCCGCAGTAGGAGAACTTGTATTGATACCAACACGGGTATTTTTTGCACTAAGAACAGTTCCAACTGAAAGATCGTTTAGCGTGCCAACTGACTCTAAACCACTGTGTTTTATTCCTAAACCAAGACTGTTTCCATTTACTAAAGGAGCACCATTTACCTCAACATTATCAATTGTGATTCCCTTGCTAATATCTGCTTTTAGTGTATCGCTAACACTTTCTACAAAGCCTGATTTTAATTCATCAAGTGCCTGCTCTTTGATACTGGTTCCTAATTCTCTAAAAGCACGATTATCAGTTGATATTCTACCTTTTACTGATAAGTCGCCATCTATAACCAATGATCCATGTACTTTTCCATCACCGCCAATATCTGCTCCGCCACTTGTGCCAATTGTTTGTGAGTCAAGATGTCCTTTTACAAAAACAACACCATCATCAAATTCAATTTCTCTATGTAAATCAGTTGCTAGTAATTCTTTGTTACTGATTAATACATCACGTATTTTGTCAACGATATTTGCATCTTTGAATGATCGTGATAAACGTTCAGCAGTTTCTCTGCTTATTTGATTTTGAATTTTTTGAAGCCAGTCTTGATCTGCTAATAAACTTTCTACACTACCTGAAACCAAATTTTCTACTGCATGATCAACTGCCTGAGCAAGCAAAGTTGTATCTACCATGTCTTCGATATTAGGAACAAATCCTTTTTCAAATAAATTTTGCACACTGTCTTTTACAGTGTCTACTAGATCTGGTAAGGTTTGAATATTACTAAAACGTGCGGTAATACGTTTTTGCACAAAGTCTACGATTTTATTTTCTAGTTCATCAATCCATTCTGTACTACCAATGGCTTGGGAAACCTGTAGTTCAACTTGACGTTTTACTTCGGCTTTAACTAATTTTTCAATTGCATCTTCTTTAAGCATATGCTCTCGCTTCTCTCCAAGTATCAAGAGTTACACAATGATGTCCTCCACCAAGTGTACGTGAATGCCGTAGGGTATGAGGAATAACTGTAAAACCTTTTTTCTCTAGTATTTTACTTAGCTCTAATTGTCCCGTATCCATTATAACTGTTGTTGGATTTACAACTAACATGTTTAGGCCAATCCATTTACTTGCATAGGGGTATTGATAAAACACTTGAGAGGTTACATCTTCGACCCAAATTATTTCCCAATCTTTCATACATGGAGGTAGGTACCGTTTGCTTTTTACTCTTGGCTTGTTGCAGATTGCAAGTCCACTTCGTAGTGGAACTATTGTACTATCAATATGCACACCGGCATAAAAATTTACTTTTTCGATGTTTATTTTTGGATACTGTTCACACAACCACTCGTACGCTGCAGAATTACCAGATTCTGATTCAAGATATACCCAATCGTTGCCCAGTCTGCATATATTAGCCGCATCTAATACCAGACCTTGTTTACGTGGCATTTTCTTTACTGTGTTGTCTTTGAGCATTTCTTTGTAGCATAATATTTCCATATCACGACATGGATACATCATAGCAGGATCCAATATTTCTCTTCCTGCTATTAAAAATCTGTCACGAGGACAATAGTTGTACATTCCGCCTAAACCTTGAAAATCTAGAGCAGTACTAGGTCTATTGACTTTTACGTCTTGTTTCTCAAGTATTTGTGCCAAACTGTCAAGATCTTCGTTTGCTTCTTCGATTATCCAATCAGGAACAGGCCCACTCGGAACAGGCGTTTCTTTCCAAAGAGTTTTTTCACTTTCATTTGCAAACACTGGATCCTCACTGGGCCAGTTTGCATGATCTGCTACACCAACATAGCATTCTTTAAGTTGGTCCCATTCGTTGAAACTACGTATTTTCAATCAACTACTCCAGTTATTTGTAAGGAAAAACGGTGTGTCTTGCCGACATTCGCTGCTAAATGCAATGTATCATTCTTCCATACTATATAGTCGCCTGCACGCCAATTTGTTATAGGGTGTTTTTCTACTTCACTGACATGGCCACTTTGCCAATCTTCCATATAGATTATTGCACGATGTATATCACCATCGTGGTTGTATAACGCTCTAAATTTTGCATAGGTATCGCCATGCTCTGGTAAACAACAGCCAGGATTCATTCTGTATATACTCCATGAAAAATGTTTCCACGGAAAATGTTCTCTCAATGAGTTCATCCATTTAGGTTCTAGTTGACGCATGTCGTACATGTCACCTGTAAATTTGGTTTGTGTGTAGCCAAGTTCACGCCATTCCTTTAGACTAATAGGATCGTTAAAAGGCTCATTAATGTAGGCAAGATCTTTATACTGATCTTTCCAAACTGGATATGTATGTCCTGTGTACCAGTTATCGTGATCTTGTATTTCCATAATGTATCACATCGTATTTGTTGGTTTTTGTTGACAGTGTACGCCACGGATCAACTATTGTAGACCCATTTGGAATATCACAGTAGAAGTTGCTCATCACTGCAATATGACCTGTATAACCATATGTGATGTTTCTGTTATGTGCATAAAGTATTAACGAAGGTTCGACAATTTTATCTACACAATTTGTTTTGTCGTCTGCCAAGGGGTCAACGTAGGTAACAGTGTAACCTTGTTGTTCAACATAGTATCCAACTAGTGTACTATAACTTCCAATACAGAATGGCACGTCTGGTTTGTATGCTTTACCGTGTATTACAATTGGTTTACCATCTGCATGCTCGACTAAAAAGTCTGCAAGATTTTTGGCTTGTACTTCTCTTGCACCCATTATGGTATCAAACATATCATATCCGATGTTGTATTCCTGTGCCAACCAACGAAGTGCAATATTATCTCTTGGATGACATGCTCCTGCATCTCCCATACCAGCAGTCATGTATTTTGGACCCATGATACGCATTGTGCTTTGTGCTAGTGCATCTGTAACAACATCAACATTGATATTGCCTATCTTAAGTGCAAAGTCTTGTATCATGTTTACTAGCCCTACTTTTGCACTGATAAATGTGTTGTAGAATATTTTTATTGCTTCACATTCATCCCAGGTTCCTGTAACATACCTTGGACTGTTTTTCATCAATGGTTTATAAAGATTGATAAGATCTTCCATTTCACTTGGATCGCCTGTTTCAGTTCCTATCATTACCATTTCAGGATTTGCAAAGTCCCATTTTACACTGCCCATTGCAATTAAATATGGATTGTATAAAAATTGATGCTTGTTATCAAGCAAGGTATAAAAGTGTCTGCGTGTTGTACCTGGTAATACAGTTGATATCAATACTACACGTTTTGGTTTGTCTGCATTTTCATTTACCATTTGTATTGCATCTTTTACTGCATCGTGCCCAAAGTCTCGTGGCTCCATATGTGAACTTGGTACACTTCCATCATAACCTTCTGCATGTGGTGTTTGTACTGCAATGAATATCCAATCACTGTTGTCTATCATTTCTTTTGGCGTAGAACAGACTTTTACACTGTCGCTAGTACGTGGGTAAATATCATAACCATGCACTGTGTATTTTTCAGCCATAACTTCAGCACAATCAAGACCAAGTTTTCCCAGTCCTATAAATCCAATGTTCATTTAACGGAACCTTTCTAAATGTCTATTCCTACTAATAATTTATACAATTTTGTCGCCCAGGCCTTAGAAAATAAGTATCTTCTAAAATACTTTTATCCTTGGGGAGAAAAAGCATTTGAAAACATTGTTGACCATATCACTGATTCTATAGCCGATGATAGTTATCAAGATATCACTGATCGGTCTGATCCAAATGTTAAAGACTTGCGATATAGAAAGATTCCTGTGATAATGTGCCATGATCAAGAACCATTGGACTTTGATCTATATAGTGATATCAACATGTTAAAACAACTTGATAATATTCCGCAACAAAAAGATATCAAATACTTCTTAAATAAAGACCGTAAAGATCTTAATCTGCGTTGGATACATGCTGAACACGAAGCAGACTATTGGACTCTATTACACAGCGAAGTCAATAGTGCTGAGGTTGACAAATACAACAACACAGGTCTGTTTAGGTGTGCTTACTGGTGGGCTCATGCTCCTATTGCTTGTGACTGGTATCGCTTTGCAAAATATGATAACAGACTTCAAAGACAAAGTCAAGACATTATGGCAAACTTTTTAGTCTATGCAAGAGGCACAACTGGAAAACGTGCTTATAGAAAAAAATTTTTAAAACATCTGACCCATATCGATAGTGTACAAGTAGGAAGTTTTGCACAATATGAAGTCTTAGGCGAAAGCAGTGCAACTTATGATCATTATGATTTTTCACACACTAATTGTAGTATAATATTAGAAACTATATTTGATCAACGTGTTCATCTGACTGAAAAGACTCTGCGTCCGATAGCCTGTGGACATCCATTTATGATACTCAATGGTCCAGGTGCATTAGAAACTATACGCAGTTACGGTTTTAGAACATTTGAACCTTTCATAAACGAAAGTTACGATAAAGAACAGTTGTCTAACAAACGTATGCATATGGTATTAAAGGAAATGCAGAGAATCAACAGTCTTTCAAATGAAGAACAAACAAATATATGGAAAGAATGCAATTTAATTGCTGAATATAACAAACAGTTATTTTTTAATGATAGATTTCTTTCTAGTGTAAAAGCAGAATTACAAAAAAACGTCTTTGTATAGTGTTAGATCCTTTTGTAAATATGAATGAATATATTGTTCATTACTAGAAAACCATTTGTTATATTCAATGTTAAACTGTGTAGAGTATCTGCTGGTATTTTCCTGCATCCATTTAATGTCTATACCACTTAACGCACTTAAAATATGCCTAAGTTGTCGCATATCGCCTGTACTGAAATAATGTTCAATTTCGATAGGTGCGTTTGCAACAAACTCATGTTGAGGAACAAAATGCACAAGTAGATCAAGTTGATTAGGTGTAAATTCCAATGGTAGTTCTTCACCAATAAACCAATTTCCAATATCTTCAACTGTGAATTTGTATTGATATTTTGCACTTACACCATATGCAAATGCACTCTTGAGTCGTCCATATGGTTCACGTAGTATGGTAAATTTATAAGGAACTTCAATCTTACCATCACGAGTTGCCATTTGTGCGGCCCATGCGGCAATGGTTTGTGTAGCACATTTTGGAATGTTCACAAACAAAAAATTGTCAACTCTTGGTTTGCTACAATGATATTTTGCTGTTGCGGTTTGATCTTTGTCGTAGAATTTAAATTGTAAACTGTCACCTAATTTAGATAACAAGTACCGCACTATTTCCTAGCTTTACCCACTGCTTGTGCACCAAAAAATGCAGCCACAATTGCCGCAACTGATACAAAGTATACTGCCGCCATATCACCTAATATCTTAGCAGCTTGATCCATGCCAATAATATTTGCAATTAGAACTATT
>Ga0210003_1004293_pt1 | contig 11334 bp, 9 predicted proteins | sample LantaG_FD_182804 | JGI IMG/M metagenome (GOLD analysis project Ga0210003, IMG submission 182804) | Deep subsurface microbial communities from Baltic Sea to uncover new lineages of life (NeLLi) - Landsort_02402 metaG (SPAdes) (version 2) | ecosystem: Environmental > Aquatic > Marine > Oceanic >...
TTCCCCCCCTCTCAACCAACCAACCAACCAATCCCTTCCCTCTTTTTTCCAAACATCAAAACAAAAACAAACAACAGGACAACATCAACCTCTTCTCCGTCATCACCATCCTCTCTTTCTTCCTCCTCGCGCCCGTCACCCTCGTCAAGGAAGGCGTGAGGCTCACGCCCTCTGCTCTCACCGCGGCGGGCGTCGCCAACCCCACGCTCGTCATCCAGCAGGCCCTGGCGGCGGCCGCGTGCTTCCACGCCTACCAGCAGGTATCGTACATGATCCTCGCGAGGGTCAGCCCCGTCACGCACTCGATCGGCAACTGCGTCAAGCGCGTCATCGTGATCGTTGCGTCCGTGGTGGTGTTCCGCAACCCGATGGGCCCGAGGTCCCTGGCCGGGACGGCGATCGCCCTGGGCGGAGTGTTCCTGTACTCGCAGGTGAAGAGGTCGCAGAACAAGAAGGCCGCGGCGGCGAAGGCGGCTTGAGAGTATTTTTTGAGTTTTTTCTTTTTTTGCAGAGAAAAAGTGGCGGAGGAAGTGGAGAGAGAGAGAGAGAGAGAGAGAGAGAGAGAGAGAGAGAAGATTTTCTTTCGTTTTCGTCTTTTCTGCTTTTGTATTTGCCATCCTCACCGGGTATCCCAAAAAGAGAGAAAAGAACGTTTTGCGTTTCATTATTGGTTGTTGTTTTTAGAATGACAAGAGGAGCGCGAAGAAAAGAAAGAAACAGAGGCGACGGGAAGAAAAAAAAAACAATCACTCGCCGTCGCCTTTCCCCTCTCCTCCGCCGCCTTGCTGCTCCTGCTGCTCGTCCCTGATGCCCAGCGCCTCCATGTCGTCCAGGAGCTCCTCGAGCGGGACCTGCGGTACGTCGTCGTCCTCCTCCTCCTCATCGCTTCCCTCCATGCGCTCGTCAGCCGCTGCTGCTCCGGCGGCGGCGCCAGCGGCGGAAGAAGGAGGAGGAGGCGCAGCGGCGGCGGCGTCAGCGACATCCGGTGCCTTGTAAAGGGCGACCCTCGCTCGGAGGTCGGGGTCCTCCTCGAGCTCCTCCATGAAGCGCTCGTAGTCGGCGGCGTCGTCGGCGGCGGCGTTGCTCCCGGCCCCTCCGGCGTTGGCGGCGGCCCTGCGCCGCGACGAGGAAGAAGACGCCGCCTCGGCGGCGGCGGCCGCCGCCGCCGCCTCCTCGCCCCCCTCGCCGCCGTTGACGTCGAGCCGCTTGAGCACCCACGGCCTGCGCTCCCCCCTCGCGCGCCTCCTCGCCCTCGCCGCGTCGTGCGACTTGCGCACGAGCAGCGCGTCCGGGATCGACAGGCGGCCCGACTCCACCGCGGCGTCCAGGGCCTCGTCCGACGGCGCCGCGGCCGCCAGGTCGTACCCCAGCGCGGTGTCGCCCGGCTTCAGCAGCGCCCCGAGGTGCGACCGCACTGTCGTCACCCTGTCGTTCTGCCCAAAGTCCGACCTGCGCGCCACGGTCACGTCCGCGAGCGCGTACCTCTTGGTGTTGGCCCCGGCCTCGGAGGCCGCATAACTCTGCCCCCCCATCGTCAGCGTCGCCGCCGACATCCCGCCCGCCGCCGCCGCCTCGCGCAGCTCCGCGGCGGGCAGCACGTTGACGGGCTCGACGTCGAGCACGACGTACTCGACGAGCTGCCTCGAGCCCACCAGCGCCCTCAGGGGAGTGGCCCCGCGCCAGTACTGGTCCGCGTTGAGGTGCGCCTCGCGCAGCGTCGCCGGGTCGGTGAGCGTCAGCAGCGCGGAGACCCGGGAGACGAGGACGAGCGGGCCGAGGCCGCCGAGGGCGTTGCAGAGCTTGGCGGGGAGGCAGAGGAGGTCGTCCTGGTGGAGGTCGTGGAGTTCCGGAGGCGAGAGGGAGGGAGAGGAGAGACAAGGGGGAGGGAGAGAGAGGGTGGGATGAGAACGAAAACGGCGATGTCAGGAGAGAGGGGGAAACCCCCGAGGGGGGAGAAACACCCCTCGCCCCCGTCCTCCCCCCCCTCCCCCCTCGCCTCGCCTCTCCTCTCCTCGTTCGCACCCTGCAGATCGGCGCGATCTCGACCGAGAACGTGTACTTGTAGTTGTACGTGCTCGTGTGCGTGTTGTGCGAGACCAGCTGCTTGTCCGAGCGGTGCCTGGCCGGCACGGCCGACTGCACGAAGTCGACGAACTTGGAGCACTGCGCCCTCGACGCGAAGTAGAAGTCGAGCCCGCCGTGCGCGGCCCTGACGCCCGTCGCGCTCGCGTCCGCCCGCGCGCGCAGGACGGCCTGCTCCAGGAAGAAGAAAGTGCGCTTGTGGCCCACGTGCTGCCGGACCTGCGCGCAGGCGATCCAGCTCGCGGCGTTGGTGGCAGCCCTCGTGCAGTCGATGCACTGGTGCGGCTCGACGGTGAAGTCGACGACGCACGCCTGCTGCAGGGTCGCCCCCCCGAGCACCTCGGCCTGCACCGTGAGCTTGACCTTGATCCGCCGCGAGTGCGGCTCGGTCCAGATGAAGCCCGCGTCGACGAGGCGCACGCCGCCGTGGCTGCCGCTCGTCGACGCCGACCCCTTGCCGATGCCCTTGATGCGGCGGAGGCAGAGCGTGAGGAGCTCCTTCGACTCGGGGTTGGCTCGGGCCCAGTGCTTCGGGGGCTGGAGGTAGCGCTCGCAGGCTGCGCACCAGAGGAGCGAGAGCTGAGGGTTTTCGTTTGGTTTTTGGTTGGTTTTGTGGAGTTGGAGGAGGAGCGAGGAGGAGGAGGAGAAGCGGCGGCGGCTAGTTTTTTTCTCGTCGTCGATTGAACTTGAAAAAAACTCGAAAAATCAACACTCACCGACTTGGAAAGCCCCTCGGTGATGTCGACCTGCGATCTGATGCAGGTCACGCACATGTTGGACGGGTTGGGGAGGATGGACGCGCCGCAGAGGCAGCAGAGGCTGTTTGGTTGACAAGGGGGGGGGGGATGAAGAAGGAGACGGAGGTGGCGTGTCGTGAGTCAAATGCCCCTTCGTGTTTTTTCTGCTCTCTCTTTCTGTTGAGAAGCTCGCAGAGACAGTCGGGGCTTGGCGCGCGAAGCAACAACACTCACACATGCCCCACGGTCCTCTGCGGGACAAACGTCGCGGGAGGAGCCGAACCGTCAAACATCATAGAAAGAAGAAGGAGCGAGAGAGCGTCGTCGGACGAACTGCTTGCCGAGTTTTTTTGTGTGTGCGGGAAGATGCTCTCTCGAAAAAGGGGAAAAAGAAAAAGAAGAAAAAGGCGGCGGCGGCTCTCTCTCCTCTTCTCACAACTCCTTTCAAAGAAACGTTCCTTTCGTGCTTTCTTTTCGTCGTTCTCTCACCATGGTGAAGTACGCCCGGGACCCTATCAACGGGTCCAAGAGCTGCAAGGCTCGCGGCAGGTACGTAGAAAAGAAAAAGGGAAGAAGCAGCTCTTGCTCGCTTCGCTCTCTGATTGAGAGCAGCCGGCGGCGCGGGGGCGATCGCAGGTCGCCGCTGGACTTTTTCTTCGAGCTTCGTCTCACCTGAGCTGTGGCTCCTTTTTCGCCCTGGTTTCGTTCCATTCGATCGAGGACATCGCGCTCGCTGTCGCGGGTGATCCGGATCTCTAGAGAGAGAGAGAGAGAGAGAGAGGAAGTGGAAGAGGAAGCTGAGAGAGAGCCCAAGAGGAAGAGCAAGCGTCAAGGGAGGCTGAGATCGGCGGCGGCGACAATTGCGTTCGTTCGCCGACTTGGCTTTTCCGCCCCGGCCCTCCGCGTCGACTCTGGCTCTCTTGGACGGGTGCCTCCTTCGCGCGAGCTCTCCTGTGGGCACTCGGAAAGCGGTACCAGAGAGGCACTGGACGAGACCAGAGGCTCCGAAGAAACTGAGAGAGAGGATCGACGCCAGGCGATGGAAAAAGTCGACACTTGTCTTCTTCATCGCCGCCGCCTCTGTGAAGGCAACGGCGCCTCTGCTGCCCGCTCCAGGAGCTCAAATCGTGCCGCCGGTCTCGTGCTGTTGCGATCATCGGCAGGAAGGGCGGATCAGAGGCTCGGAGACCCGCACCTGGAGAAGCCAGAGGAAATTGATTTTCATCGCGCGCGCTGCCTTGCCTTTGCAGCCGCCGGCGATCGGCCTCTTCTGTAGACCTCCCAACACACGACCCTCCAGACGCTCACCCCTCCCTCTCCCTCCCTCTCCCTCGCTCTCCCTCCCTCCCTCCCTCCTCCCCATTCAAAAAACGCCAGCGACCTCCGCGTCCACTTCAAAAACACGCGCGAGGCCGCCTTCGCCCTCCGCCAGATGGAGCTCTCCAAGGCCAAGACCTACCTCGAGGCGGTCCTCAGGAAGGAGCGCGTGATCCCGTTCCGCCGCTTCTGCGGCGGCATCGGCCGCACGGCGCAGGCCAAGAACGAGTCGTCGACCAACAACGGCCAGGGCCGCTGGCCGGCCAAGTCGGTCGAGCTGCTCATCGGCCTGCTGCGCAACGCCGAGTCCAACGCCGAGGTCAAGGGGCTCGACATCGACTCGCTCTACATCTCGCACATCCAGGTCAACCAGGCCGTTAAGCAGCGCCGCCGGACTTACCGCGCGCACGGGCGCATCGGCCCCTACATGTCGTCCCCCTGCCACGTCGAGCTGACGCTGACGGAGAAGGAGGCGCCGGTGGCCAAGGAGGCGTCGAGGGCGCGGAAGCTCACCAAGCTGCAGCTCGCGAGGACGCTGCGGTCGGGCGCCAAGGCCAAGTGAAGGAAGAGAAGAGGAAGAGAGCTCCTTTCTGCCGTGTTTTTTTACGTTTTCGTTTCCCCTGAATTTCCCAGAGAGAAAAAAAAGAGGGAGCGGTGGTGGGGGGTGTTGGTGTAAGAAGCCTGCTCTCCTTTGATCCGCGCTCTTCTTCTTGTGTGTGTTCTTTTGGTGGGTTTTTTGTTTTTTTTCCTCTCCCTCTTTCTCCTCCATATTTTTCCTCCCTCGCATTGCTTCCTCTTTTTCCTGCCTCTGTCCTCGCTCGCTCCAAGGCGCTCACCCCGCAAGAGCAAGAGCAGACAAGACCTCAGATCCAGGTACGTTAAGCCTCTCGGAGTGAGCTTGGGGAGCATGCGCGCGCGCGCGCGCTTTTGCGTCTTGCTAAAAGAAGGCACGCCATTGCTCACGCGGGCAGGGACTGGGGCGGAAGAGCAAAAGGGAAGCGAAAATCGCGGCGACTTGGATTATGCCCGAGCGTCTCTTCTCCCTCCCGCCCGGCGTCATCACGCCCTCTCCGAACCTTCCTAATGTAGCTGCATGACCCCCGTGCCTTCTTCTGGGTCCCAGGATTGGAGTAGGAGGGAGAGAGCTCTGGTTTCGAAGGATTCGTAAAGAACGAAATCCGTCGTCGCCCCTCTTCAAACTAGGCGAACATTGGCGGGGGGGCGGGGCGAGCCAAGGACAGCCCGCGACAGGTTCCGCCCGTCTTCTCTCTCTCCCCCCCCTTTTTCCTTTTTTCAAACGCACCGCCCCCGTCACTCCAAAAAAAAATACCACGCGCTCTCCGCGCCACAGAAACATAAAAGAAGAAGAAGAAGCGATGTCCACCCTCGCGATCGCCATCCCGCGGCCCCTCGACCGCCTCCTCGCCGAGGAGAGGGACAAGGCCGCCGAGGTCGCTGCGGGCCTCTACGGCGCGTCGCCGACAGGCGCGACGACGCCCGGCGGCAGCCGTCCGGGCGGAGCGCCCCCCACGGACGCGCTGCGCAAGATGAAGAAGATGCCGCTGTCGAGCTCGGTGGCCGCCGTGGTCGAGGTGCCGCCCGGGAGGTAAGGAGAGGAGAGGGAGAGGGAGGAAAAGGGGGAGCTGGCTGCCTGCGAAGAAGGCAAGAGTTGAGAGAGGCCCTTTTTTCAAAACTCTCACCTCGGAGAAAAAAAAACAAAAAATCCAAACCAGCTTCGACCCGGCCGCCCACTTCTACCCGCGCGTCCTGAACGCGCACATCCATCCCGTCGTCCGCTCCTTCCTCACCCTCGGAAACGCGCGCCTCGCCAAGCGCTTCTGCCACCTCCACCCGGAGGCGAGCCCTGCCGCCGTCGCCGCCGCGCTCTCGGCGCGCACAGAGCACCTGCGCTGGGCCGGCGCCGACGTCTTCGTCACGGCCTCCGAGCGCGGGCACCGCCGCTGCGTCGTCGTCGAGACCAACTCGTGCGCCTCGGGCCAGAAGTCGATGCCCCCTCCGAGCGGGGAGCCCGAGGGCGGCGGCGGCTACAGGGAACTGGTGTCGAAGGCCCTGATGCCCGCGCTCGCGGCCGCGGCCGCCGCCGGGCGGCTGCCCGAGGGCAGGCTCGCCGTGCTGTACGACAAGAACAAGATGGAGGCCTCGGGGTACGCGGCGGCCCTGGCGAACCTGGCGCAGGAACCCGTGCTGCTGGTTCCCTTCCACGACAGCGAGGGAGGCGGGGCGAGCAGCGGCGGCAATGCTCCCTCCTCTTCGGTCGAGGTCGTCGCCGCGAGCGGGGACGCGGCGGGCGCGGCCGCCTCTGCCCAAAACTGCTCCGTCGCTGCCGCTCCCTCCGCTTCTTCCGCTACTGCTTCCGCACCTGCTCCCTCTCCTCTGTCCTTCTCCTCCGTCGTGCGTTTCACCGAGGACGGCGTGCTCGAGGTCCGCGTCGACGGTGCCGCCTGCGCCGAGGAGGTCGACTCGGACGGCGACGGAAGCGGCGGAGGCGGCTTGATGTCGCCGCAGGCACCGGGCGCTCTCAACACGCCGGCCGCCGCGGTGTGGGCCCCCGTCCGCGCTTGTTTGCGGTACGTCACGCAGAGGCCGTGGAACCGGATCCCGCCGATCACGAGGACGCTGATCTTCAACCCCGTGCTGGCATGCCTGGCCGGCGGGAGGAACAAGGTAAATAAATAAAAGAGAGAGAGGAATTTTTTCTTTAAATAAAAGAGAGAGAGGGGGGGAGGGGATTTTTCCTTCATTTCTTTCAATTCTCCAGGGGAAAACGTGTCGCACTCACTCTTCCTTCCACTCCGCAAACAAGAACAGATGCTCGCCGCCAAGGCCTACGACGTCTACAACGCCACCGCCCTCGCCGGCACGGGCCTCTCGATCCACACCCCGGAGACGCTCTGGAACGTCCCCCTGGGCGAGGTGCCCCTCTGCGTCGAGCGGCTGGGCGGGCGCGCCGTCGTCAAGGTGCCCTACGCCAACGCGGGCCAGGGAGTCTGGACGATCACGCGCCCGGGGGAGCTCGAGGCCTTCATGGCGCTCAGCGCCGAGCACCGCTACGACGCGTTCATCGTGCAGGCCCTGATCGGCAACTCGGGCTGGTCGTCGCGGTCCAAGTCGGCGGCGGGGCACAGCGGGCCGCAGCAGATGTACCACGTCGGCACGGTGCCCAACGCCAGGGGGAACATCCACGCGTTCGACCTGCGCGTGATGGTGGGCAACGGCGGGGGCAACGCGGCGAGGGCCGCTGCTGCCGCCAAGGCCAAGGCGGCGGCCGCCAAGGCTGCCGCGTCCGCTGCTGGAGGAGGAGGAGGAGGAGAGGAGGGGGAGGGCGGCGGCAGCGCCTCGGCCGCCTCGGACGCCGCCGCGGCTGCCGCGCTCGGCACGACCGACGACGACTTGGGCGGCGGCTTCTTCCCCGTGGCCGTCTACGCCCGCAGGGCCCGCCGCGCCCTGCCCGAGGAGCTCGCGCCCAACGTGCCCTCGTGGGACGTGCTCGGAACCAACCTCAGCGTCAAAAACCCCGACGGCACCTTTTCGACGCAGCCCGAGCGCCTCCTGATGATGGACTCGCGCGACTTCCAGCTTTTGGGCATCGGCCTCGACGACCTCATCGAGGCGTACATGCAGACGGTGCTTGCCACGGCGGCGATCGACGGCCTCGCGCGCAAGCTGGTGTCTCCCAGGTCGGGCGGGTTCCGCTACAACCTGTTCCGGTCGCTCAACCCGGACGCCAAGCTGATCGCGGAGCTGATGCGGCCGCTCTCCGAGTTTGGAGTGAAGAAAAGCGATGGCGACGACAGGAGGCCGCTCTCGGCGACGCCGCCGCCGCCGGACTCGGACTCGGCGGCGGACTTGCTGGACCTGGAGGACGAGGCCGAGCGGAGGGCGCGGGCGCAGACGCTGATCGGGCTCTGAAGGGGGGGTGAGAGAGAGAGAGCCAAGGGAAGAGCGAGTTTTTTCCTTTTTGAGTTTTGTTCCGTTCGCACGCAGTTGAGAGTTTTCGCTTCTTTTTCGACGGCACCTTTTTTTCCGCCGCGTACACGCGACTTCTTCTTTTCTCTAATTTCGATCTTCAGCACTGTTGTTTTGTTTTGGCGGGAGAGAGAAAGACAAGGAGATAAGGCGCTTTTGGAACGAGCGCTTGGTTTAACAAATGGAAAAAATAGGGTTAGCAAAAAAAAACCTAAGAAACACCGAACTCCTTTCCTTACTCAAGTCGAGAGTATGTTTTGAGAAGGATACGAGGCGGATGTGAGAGCCTTGTTCGATTGCGAGACGAAAGCAGGCGGCGAGAAACCAGCATCAGCGCGGCACGCCTGCGAAAGAGAGCGAGAGAGAGAAGAAGCGTTTTTTCCTTCTTGCTTTCTTCCCCGCCTTCGATTCGCTAGCCTCTTCATTTCACACTTTCGTTGCCTACGACCTCTTTTTCAGGCATCGGGGAGCAAAGAGCGTCGGTTTCGCCTCCTTCCCTGCTCGATTCTATCAGGGCCCTTTATCCGCGCTCAGGTGCGTCGCGTTCTTCTCTTTTGTATTCTGGTCCCGGTGGAGTTGAAATAAAGAGAGACGGAATGAAGGGGACAGAAAAGGGGGTCCTTGATCGGTGATGGTTGCCATCAACGTCTCTCGCTCTCGCTCGTCGACAAAAACCTCGCCTCCCCTTTCCGCGGGAGTCCCTCCCTCTCCCCCCCTCCCTCTCTCATCGCGACCCCTTCCGTGCTCCCCCCTCCTCCGCTTCCCCCGCAGTCTCCCAGGCGACGCGAGCTCCATTTGCAACCTTTTTGCAGAAACAAGGGAGACCACTCTCTCTCTCGAGAGAGAAAAGGGCGGAGGACGACAGAAGCCTCAAAGGAGGAGGAAAAAAAAAAAACCGCCGTACACAGCTTCTCACTGCTTCCCTGCCTCCCCTTGCACCGCAAGGAAAAAAAGATGCCACCCTCGAAAGACAGCGGCGCTGCCGCAGCAAACTCCGCCGAGTTCTTCTCCCCGATGGGCTCGGCGAGGTCGACCGCGGACGGCGCTGCTGCTGCTGCGGCTAACGGCGAAACCGCCGCCGCCGCTGCCGCGCTCCCCGTTGCGCCGCCGCCCTCGGCGCTCCCGGCGCCGGCGTCGCTCGTCTCCCCCCGCGGCGTCGCCAGCGGCGACGCCCGCGTCCCTTACCCCACGCTCGCTGCTTTCCCCCCTCCTTCCTCCTCCTCGGAGGCGGCGCGCTCTTCGGTAACCCTCGACGGAGGCGCCGGCTCCAACCCGGCCCCCGCCTTTGACGACGGGGTCGAGCGAGGAGGGGCGGCTCCATCGTCCTCCTCCCCCTCGACCGCCGCCGTCGCCGCCGCCGTCGCCGCCGCTGCGGCGTCGCTCAGCGTCGCCGAAGGAGACGCGCGTGCCACGCCTCCTCTGGCATCCGTGCCGACCTCCGAGGCCCCCGGCCCGCCGCTCCTCCCCCGCTCCGAGAAGAACGAGGAGGACGGGGAGCAGAGGGAGGCGGCGAAGAAGGCGAAGAGGGGGGAGACTCCGACGACGGGGCCGGACGGGCTCGGGAGGGGAAGGCTCGGGTACCGCTACGTTCGCCGCCGCAGGGCCAACCCCGTCGGCTGGGCGCTGATGCTGCTCTGGGCCGCGTCGCTGGCCTACTACCTGTACGTCAGGCTGGTGTTCACGCTGAAAGGTGCGGACGAGGTTTTTGTTTCCCAGAGAGATGAGAGAGAAGAGAACCGGCGGCAAAGACGGGAGAAAAAAAACTCACCTCTCTCTCTCCGCCTCGTTTTCGACCCTTTCTCTCTCCCCCAAAACAACAGGCCTCGGCAGCGTCCTCCCCTACGGCATCCTCCTCCTCGTCGTCGAGGTCCTGGGGGCGACCACCGTCTTGGTCTACGGCATCAACCTCCTCTTCAACCCCCTGCACGAGAAGCCCCCTATCGACGAGGACTACGCCTCTACTTCTTTGCCCGCGGGAGTCCCGCCGCCGTCGTTCGAGATGCCCAAGGTAGCGCTGCCGTACCACGTCCGCGTGCTCGTGCCGTGCTACAAGGAGGAGCTCGAGATCTGCCAGCGGACGGTGCTGGCGGCCGCGGCCGCGCCGCTGCCCGCCCGCTGCAGGCGAACCGTCTACCTGTGCGACGACGGGCGCGACAAGGCGAAGAGGGACTGGATCCGGTCCCTGGGGGACTCGACCCAGTTCGTCTACGTCTCTGGCCGGGAGCGCAAGAAGGGCGAGATGAACGGTAAGTCTGCGAATCTGAACAACGTCTGCTCGCAGCTCTATCCAAAGGACGTCGCTGTCGTCCCGGGCAACGAGCTCGTCTGCGTGTTCGACGCCGACCAGGTGAGAGGAGTTTGGAGAGAGAGGGAGAGAGAGAGTGAAGAAGAAAAGAAAGACGAAAGAGAAAAAGAAAAAAATCATCTCACCGAGACTGGATGCTTAAAAAACTTAAAAACTCAAAAAAACTCAAAAAAACGTCTTCGACGCCGATCAGGTTGCGACCTCGCGGTTCTTCGCGAGGACGCTCCCGCTGTTCGACGGCGGGGACGACGTGGCGATGGTGCTGAGCCCGCAGGTGAGGAGGGAGGAGGGAGGGAGGAGAGAGAAAGAGAAGATAATTTCTTCTTCTTCTTCCTCTTCGTCTTTCGTCATCAATTCTTCTCCTCAACCTAGACCCCTTCCTCTTCTCGAAACACTCTCTCCTTCCGGCTCAACCCCAAAACAGTGCTTCCACAACCTCGACCTCCACTGCGACGTCTTCAACCACTCCAACATCCACTTCTGGGAGTGCGTCTTGAGTTTCTGACTCGGAGTTTTTTCTTCTTCTCCTAGTTTTTTTACTTGAGAGCCTTGGACCAGTGATTTTTTCTCCGAGCTCACCTATCTCTTCTCTTTTCTCTCTTTCTTCTTCCCCTTCAAAAAAAATCTCGAAAATCTCGAAAACAGGTACGCCCAGCCGGGATACGACGCCCTGGGCTTCATCTCCTGCACGGGGACCAACTTTTTGATCAGAGCCTCGGCCTTCCGCGACGCCGGGTGAGAGCTTCCCCCCCACTTTTTTTTTCGGGAGAGAAGAAAACGAAAAAAAAAAAAACCTAAAAAAAACCGAAACAACTTCGAAAAAAAAACTCAGCTGGTCCCCCGAGTACACCCTCACCGAGGACTTCGCCCTCGGCATGGAGCTCAAGAAGCGCGGATGGCACTGCC
>Ga0210003_1004294_pt1 | contig 11333 bp, 7 predicted proteins | sample LantaG_FD_182804 | JGI IMG/M metagenome (GOLD analysis project Ga0210003, IMG submission 182804) | Deep subsurface microbial communities from Baltic Sea to uncover new lineages of life (NeLLi) - Landsort_02402 metaG (SPAdes) (version 2) | ecosystem: Environmental > Aquatic > Marine > Oceanic >...
ACGCCGGGCTGAACACCATCCAGACCTACGTGGCGTGGAATTTCCACGAGCAGAACGAGGGGCAGTTCGATTTCAGCGGCGACGCCGATATCGCCGAATTCATCAGCCTGTGCGAAGAATACGGGCTGTTTGTGGTGATGCGGCCCGGCCCGTACATCTGCTCGGAGTGGGAGTTTGGCGGGCTGCCCGCGTGGTTGATGAACTACAACGGCATCCGAGTGCGCACGTGCGATCCTGTCTACCTGCGTTTCGTCGATCGCTGGTTCGAGCAGCTCATACCGATCATAGCCGACCGGCAGATCACCCGCGGCGGCAATGTGATCCTGGTGCAGGTCGAGAACGAGCTTGACATCGTCAAGCCGGAAGACGCCGGCCTATACATGAACCACCTGCGCAACCTCGTCCGGCGGCTGGGGATCGATGTGCCGCTGCTGACGTGCTACGGCCACGCTGACGGCTGCATCGAGTGCATTAACAGTTTCGAACCGTCGGCCGGCATCCCGGCCATGCGAAAGAGGCAGCCCAACATGCCGATCCACAGCACCGAGTTCTGGCCCGGCTGGTATACCGTCTGGAGCCAGAAGGAGCCGAGCTACAAGGACCCCGCCGAAGTCGAGCGCGAGACATGGAGGATGCTGGCCGGCGGAGCCGCAGGTTACAATTACTACATGTGGCACGGCGGCACGAATTTCGGCTATCGGACGATGTACCTGCAGCGCACCAGCTACAGCTTCGACGCTCCGCTGACCGAGGTGGGCGGGCTTGGCCCGAAGTTCCACGCCTGCCGGAAGGTGGCGTATTTCGCGCAAGCCCTGAAAGACGTGCTGTGCGACGCCGATGCCGCGCTCGAATCGAAATACGATATCAGCGCCGAGGGCGCGAGCATGAAACTGCGGGCGTCGGAGAAGGGCGCCGTCGCCTTCCTCGAAAACACCGACACGCGCAAGGCCGAGGTCAAGGTGACCATCGCCGGCGAGAGCGTCCCGCCGGTTCATATCGACCCGGGCCACCTGCGACCGGTCGTGGTCGGCTTCCCGCTCGAGGAGGGCGTCGACCTCGCCGTGTGCACGCCGGCGGTTTTCGCCATCGAAAAATACGGCCGCGAGCGCGTTCTCGTGCTGTGGGGGCGCAAGAAGGAGAAGACCCGCGTAGCACTCGAGCTGAAAACGTCGCCCGCGCTCCCCGAGAAAACTAGCGGCACCTGGGCCGAGGGCAGGCTCGTCTACGATGTCACAATCCCCACGGAAAAACCTCACGTCGAAACCTTCAGCATCGGCCAGAAAGACTTCAAGCTGATATACCTGTGCCAGTCGATGCTCAGCAAAACGTTCGTGACCGGGAACGGAATCGTCAACGGTGCATATTTCGTGCGAACGCAGGGCAAGAAGCTGACGCTCGAGTTCAACAGCGACAACGGCGATGCTGTCAGGCTCGCCCCCGGCGCGGCCGAGAAGGTGCCGAAGCGATCGCTCGACAATAAACAGCTCCCGAAGATCAAGAACTGGCGGTGGCGGCCCGGCGGCGATGAAATCGGACCCGATTTCGACGACTCGGCCTGGACCGAGATGGGACGGCCGGTGAACCGCGTGCTCCTGCGCAACTACGAAGGCTACGGGTGGTACCGCGCCGCCATATATTCCGAAACGTCGCAAGCTACCACCATCTACTTCAAGGGGCTGGGCGACCGGGCGATCGTGTTCCTCGAGGGCAAGGAAGTGGGCACGGTGGACGCACCGCCCGAGGACCGGCTCGAGGACCCCGCCGCCACGTTCAACATCCGCCTCACCAAGGGCCGGAATGTCATTTCCGTTCTAACCGACAACCTCGGCCACATCAAGGGGCCGTGGCAGATAAAACGGCCGATGGAAACCGACCGCAAGGGCATCTTCGACGACGTTATCATCGGTTGGGACCCGTCGCGCAAGGTGCTCGGCTGGCGGTTCCGGGGCGGCTTGGGCGGCGAAGCGCTCGGCTGGACCGACGGCAGCGGCTCGTGGAAACGCATGCCACGCGAATCCAATGCCAGGTTCAACTGGTACCGAGGCGAGTTTGAGCTTGACAATGAAGAGCTTGCCGCCGCCGACCGGCCCATCCTGCTGCGGATGGACGGAATGAGCAAGGGCGTGATCTGGGTGAACGGCCGGCACATGGGCCGCTACTGGATGACCGGCGCGCAGCGCGATTATTACCTGCCGAAGCCGTGGCTGTTTCCGTCCAACACGGTGGTGATCTTCGAGGAAGAAAAATCAGCCCCGACCGACGTGCAGCTTGTGCGCGATCCCATTCATCGCGTGATGCGCGTGCAAACGCTGTGAAGAAATGATGAATGATGAATGATGAATGATGAGGAAGAATGAAGAAACTCACGCGGAGCCGCGGAGACGCGGAGAAGGAAGAGAAGAAGGAAGAGAAGAAATGATGAATGATGAATGAATCCGCGCAATCTGCGGATACATCTGACCGTAATCCGCGCAATCTGCGGATCACTTACCTATGCAGAAATCGGCGAAGATGCGGTCGAGGATTGCATCTGTGCAGGTGTGGCCGGAGACCTCGCCGAGGGCATCGAGCGCCACGCGAAGGTCGAGTGCGATGAATTCGGTGCTGAGACCGTCGCGTGCGGCGGAGGCGGCGCTTTGCAGGGCATCGCTCGCAGCGCGTATGGCGGCGCACTGCCGGGCGGTCGGCAGGAAATCGGGGGCGGAAGCGTCGATGCGGCCGGCGCGGACTATCGCCGTCATGCGGCGTTTCAGCTCATCGATCCCGTCGCCGGTCATGCACGACACGCGGACGGTGTCGGCGGCGCCGAACGAGTCATGCACGGCATCGCCGGCGGGGGGCAGGTCGGCCTTGTTCAACACAGCTAGGCGGGCGGCGCCCCGGGCGGCGTTGTATGCGGCGGCGTCTTCGGGCGTTGGCGGCTGTGACCGATCGACCACGTACAGGACGAGGTCGGCGGATTCGGCAGCCTGCTCGGCCCGCCGCACTGCTTCCTGTTCGATGGGATCGTGCGTGGCGCGCGTGCCGGCGGTATCGGCGAGGCGAAACAGATTTCCTTCGATTTCGAGCAGCTCTTCGACCGTGTCGCGCGTGGTGCCGGGCAGGTGTGTGACGATGCTGCGGCTGCGGCCTGTTAGTGCGTTGAGCAGGCTCGATTTGCCGGCGTTGGGCCTGCCGCAGATGGCGGTGGCAATGCCCGGCCGCCCGCCTGCGTGCCGCAGGGCGTGGCTCGCAAGCCCGGCCAGCATCTCGCTGACGTGCGCGATCGCCCGGGCGAGGGCGGCGTTTTCGGCGATCTCGATGTCCTGGTCGGAGAAATCGATGGCGAGTTCCGCGAGCGAGCAGACTTCCACCAGCCGGTCGCGAGCCTGCCCGACCTGCTGCGAGAATCGGCCATCGAGCTGGCGCAGCGCAAGGCGCAGCTCGGAATCGGTTCGCGAGCGGATGACCTGCAAGACGCCCTCCGCCTGTGCGAGATCGATGCGGCCGTTGAGGAATGCGCGGCGGGTGAATTCGCCCGGCTCGGCCAGGCGGGCGCCGCGCGCCGCCAGGTCTTCAACCAGCATTTCCAGCAGCACGGGCGAGCCGAACGTGTGGATTTCGACGATGTCTTCGCGCGTGTATGAGGCCGGCGCCCGCATAAGATACAGCTCGGCCGGCACACAGACGGCTCCGGGTAGGCCCAGCGTTCTCCTGCAGCGCGTGTATGGGGGCAGATCGGCCAATGCGCGTTCGGCGCCTGCGGTGTCTTGCGCAGCCGGTACGCGGCCGGCCGAGCAGGCCGGTGCGCATCCAACGCCGCCCGGCATGCACATTGCCTGAACCAGCGCAAACGCCTGCGGCCCGCTCAGGCGCACGATCCCGCGCCGGCCGGCGCCGGAGGCCGTCGATACTGCCACGATGGTGTCGTCAAGTTCAATCATGACTATAGCCAGGCAGCCGGCGGTCGGCCGCCGGCTGCTTCGCGTGTGGTTTCCATGATGCCGGCTCTCACCTGAGCTTCCGCCTGCGATTGGTTTTGGCCTTGGCGGAGCGGTCGACCCAGCTTTCGCGTTTCTTTTTCTCTGTTTTTTTCGTCGGCTGTTCCTCCAGCTTCGCTATGTGGCGGCGGATCAGGTGGCTCTCGAAGGCGCCCAGCCCCGTGCTTGTCATGAAGTACAGCACCAGGCCCGACGGCATCCCGTAGAAAAGGAAGCCGAACATCGCGGGCATCATCCACATCATCATTTTCTGCGTCTGCTCGGCCTGGGGATCGGCGCTCATCGGCCGGGGCGTGAACTTCTGCTGGAAGAACATAGCAGCGATCAGCAGAATCGGCAGCACGTTCAGCGGCATTCCGCCGACGAATGGGAGGGACGCCGGAAGCATCGTCAGGGCGTCGGGCTGCGACAGGTCGTTTATCCACAGAAGGAACGGCTCGTGGCGAAGCTCGATCGCATAGCGCAGCGCGCCGAACAGGCCGATCAGGATCGGAAGCTGCAGGATGATCGGGAGGCAGCCGCCCATCGGGTTCACACCGTGCTCCCGATACAGCTTCATCATTTCTTCCTGCTGCCGTTTCTTGTCATCCTTGTACTTGCTCTTGATCTCCTTCATCTTCGGGCTGAGCTTGCCCATGTTGGCCATGGACTTCTGGCTCTTGCGCGTGAGCGGATGCAAAGCCACGCGCACCAGCAGCGTGAGCATGATGATCGCCACGCCATAGTTGCGGGCAACCGAATAGAAGGCGTGGAGGATGGCGATGAAGAAGTTGGTGATCGCCGCCGGCGACGGCACCTTGTGAATGTTTACGAAGTCCTGGTACTCGGGCACCGCCCGCACATGGGGGCTGTTGGGGCCGACGAAGAACAGGTATTCGTCGGTCTGAGAAGTCTGCCGCGGCAGCGTGATAACGCGCGACTCGAGCGCGGCGGAAACATTGCGCTCGCCAACGGCCGACACACGCCCGGCAACAACCGTGCCCGGGTTGTCCGGCTTGACAACCGCCGAGAAATAGCGGTTCTTCACGCCCGCCCACAGTGTGTTGCCCGTCTCCACAAACGGTTCGTCCTGCACCTTGCCCGGGCCTCGGCGAAGGATGTTTACACCGTCGCCGTTGCGGCCGGAGCTAACTCCGATCGCACCCTCGATGTAACTCGAGCCCAGCTCCGAAAGCTGCGTGTCGTCGAGCTGCCACTCGGGAAGGTCCGGCACTATCCCCGCTGCGGACGTCAGCCAGTAGCTGTGCTTCTTCTCGTCGGACGACAGGTTCTCGAGCTTGATTTCCAGCAGCGCGTGGTTGGCGCCGGAAGGCAGGCTGATCTTCTTGGTCACGCGCAGCGAATCGGTCGCATTTGCCTGATACGTGACGGAATCCTTCCCGCTGTCTATCACCTTCCATTTCTTGTTCGCGAGATCGGCCGAGCCCTTGATCTCAAGCCCGAGCGAGCGCCTGCCGCTGACGATCGGCGCCAGCAGGCGAAGCCGCTGCTTGCGGTCGAGGTCGCGGTGAAAATCGCGCAGGTAGGCCTCCTCGATGGTTGCCCCCACGTTTGTAAGCTTCAGCGTCAGCTTGTCGTTGGCGATCGTGGTTGGGATCACCTCCTTCTCCTCATCGGGATCGATGGGAGGCGGAGGCGCCTTGGTTTCATCGCGCGGTGCCAGCTCAGGCTGCTTGGGTTGTCTCGTCTGCGGCTGCGTGGGCGCCGGCTCCGATTGCTGCTGCTGTTCCTGCTGTTCCTGCTGTTCCTGCTGTGGCGGCCAGATGAGCGGCGCCACGTAGCCGTGCCACAGGGCCAGTGCCAGGAAACCCAGCAGAAGCGTCATTATTGTTCGTTTATCCATGCTACCTCATTATTCAAATTACCGGCGTTGCCGGCAGTGCAGGCGATCGGGTACGAAAAAACGCGGCAGGAAGCCCCAGGCCCCTAATCCAGATCGCCCGTCGGACGTTGACTTGTGCAGGGCGCGGCCTACTTGCTCCAGCCTTTCAGCAGCTCCCTCCGGTAATCTTCGGCCTCCAGCTTGGTTATCTGCTGCACCTCTTCGGCGGTGAAAGGCCTGATGCCGCCGAGAAGCTTCCCCGCGATGAACGTCTGCGCCGCCGCTTCGCAGCAAAGCGCGCGAAAATAGGCCTCGCGGACATTCGCCCCCACGGCCACCACGCCGTGATTCGCCAGCAGGACCACATTATGCTTGCGAACCGCCTCCACCACGAGATCGGCCATCTCCTTGCCGGCAGGCACCACGTAATCGACGCGCGGAATCTCGGCGCCCATCAGCGCCACGTAGTCGGGGAAAAACGGGGGGATCGTCATCCCGGCCGACGCCACCGCCGTCGCATAGGGCGAATGCGTGTGTACCACCGCACCGACATCCTCGCGGACGGTGTAGCAGCCTATGTGCATCAGAATCTCGCACGAAGGCTTCTTGAACGTGCCAACCACCTTGCCGGTCTTGAGGTCGATGCCCACGTAATCGTCTTCGACGGCATCCTCAAACGCCACGCCCGACGCCTTGATGTAGACAATGTCGCCGGCCCGGGCGCTCGTGTTGCCGCCGGGGCCGACTACCAGGTTCTTCTCTTCGATCTTGCGACCGTAGAAAACGAGGTCTCGTCGAGCGGCCTCTTTCGTATACACTGCAAGTATCCTCTCAAACCATAAGCAATAAACGGTGCGGGAATCAGCGCGTGCTGCGGCCGGCGGCTGCCCGCCAAGACGGCTCAGCGGCCCTCCTTCAGCCGGTCGCCCAGGGCATTGTCCAGCCGGCGGTTTGCATAAATCTTCCGCACGGTAGTCTGCACGTCGTAGGCCACCCTGCGAAACACCACCGAATCGCCGTCGAAGGTGCAGTAGCAGGCCCGAGTGTCGCCGTCGCGCGGCTGGCCGACGGACCCGACGTTTATCATCGCCTTCTGCTCGTCCAGCAGGTAAATGCCCTTCATAGTCATGTTATTCGGATGATCGTAGGTGCCATCCTGCGTAAACACGCCCGGAATGTGCGTGTGGCCGAGGAAGCAATAGTGATCGATCATCCCGAACAGCTCCTGCATTCGCGCGGCATCGTGTATCTCGCGCGGGAAAAGGTAGTCTCTCGTCGGCTGGCGCGGCGAGCCATGCACCATCAGGATGCCGTTATCCGTGTGCTTCTCGGCCAAGCCTTCCAGGAACTCGAGGCTCGCTCGGGAATCGCCGGGCGGTGCCTCATCGATGCATTCGCGCGTCCAGAGTATCGCCGAAGCGGCCTTCGCATTGAAATCGATTGGTGCTGAAAGCGCCGCCTCCTCATGATTGCCCTTTATCACTATCGAGCTGTGCTTGCGCATCAGCTCGAGGCACTTCATCGGGTCAGGCCCGTAGCCGATGATATCGCCGAGGCAGAATATTTCGGTGATCTTCCTGCTCTCGATATCCTCGAGAACCGCCTCCAGTGCTTCCAGATTGCTGTGGATATCGGAGATGATTGCTTTCAAGGGTCTGCCTGTCCATCAGGACCTTGTCGCTGCGATCGGTCTGCGGGAAAGACGGATGGCATCGGCCTGCCCAATCGCCTGGGGGCGTGTCAACACCCGGGCTGGTCGCCCGGGGATGTCTCCTTTCCGGCGTCAGGCAACACCGCCTCGCTTGCGAGCATCACGGGAATTCCGTCGCGGATCGGATACACCCGGCCGCATCCGGTGCAGCAGATGCTTTCATCCTGCTGCCTTACCCTGCTCTTGCACACGGGGCAGATCAGGATATCAAGAAGCACCTGGTCGATCATCCGAAAAACCTCCGCGACCTGCCCGCCGCAGGCAGGGCTGCTGGCCATTCACGGGGGGGGCAGATCGTGCAGGCGCCGCTTGCGGTGAAGCCATTGGCAGCCCGACTGCCTTCCGCTGAGGGTCGGGCGAAGCACTCGCGGTGGAAGTGCCGGCAAACGTCTGCGCCCGCTGTGTAGGGGCGGGCCTTTGTTGCCCGCCCGCGCCGGCGTTTTCGCCGGCATAATACCAAGAACGTTCCCAACAATTCATCTTACCACCCAACCGCCCGCAAATCAAGGAAAAAGCCGTCACACCATGCCCCTTGCCCCTGTTGGGGGACATCATGTCCCACCCCCCGCGAACTGAGGTGCATCACGAAGAAGGCAGCTGCCCGGCTGCGAGGAAGATTTCCCATTGGAGGCCCAGCAATGCGTAGCACCAAACAGAAAGTTAAAGTCGGCCGAGCCGTTTTCCCCAGGTTACCCAAGCACGCCGGCAGGCGTGCGGCAACGGCGTCCGGCGGACAAGGCCGCGTGACGAGGGCGCGCACAGCGGCGTGGCGGCGTGTCGCAGACGTCCAGCAGGCCGAACATCTTGCCCTGACGCCAGCTTTCTGAGCCGGTCTTCACAAGCGAACCCGTGAGACCCGACGCGCTCCTGATAGCGGACGACAACCTGGTGACCTGTGCCACCCAGGGCATCGTAGCGTCCGGCGTGCAGGTGCCCGGCGAACTCGACGTGGTAGCTCACTGCAATTTTCCGCATCCGCTGCTGGCCAGGAGCCGGTGACCAATATCGGCTATGATATCCGCGCTTGCATGCAGGGGCGGGTATTCCCCGCATTCCGTCTGGTGTCGTTTCTCGGAGGGCAGGCAACACCCGTAATCCGGCCTGTCGGCCGAATTCCGTGCGGCCTGCCCCTACGTACCAATGGCATTGACTTAAGCTGTCGAGGCGTTGTCCGCCTCGTTTCGAACCAACGGCGACGCAGATGCCGTAGGGGCAGGTTTCAAACCTCCCCTCCGCATTCAGCAGTTGTTTTGAACATAGGGCGGGTTTGAAACCCGCCCCTAGTGCGCAATGGCATGAATTTAAGCCCTAAATGCATATTTACCAATGACTTACAGCACAACATATGGTATAATCTTCTCATCCCAATGGAAATGGGTTAAGGAGATGCCATATGAGGAAGCCTCGCATGCCAAAGCAAATGGACCAGTACCGCCGCGAAGTCGCTGAGAATGCCGGATCAGTGCTGAGCAAGCATATCACTGACGACGAAGTGATGGACGTGTGGCGACAGCACAGACCACAGCTTCGCGAACGTTTGTTCACGCCGCTGCTGACGCTCTGGACGTTCATCGGGCAGGTCCTCAACGCCGACAAGACTTTGGCGGCGGCCACAGCATGCGCTATGACGATGCTGTCCCAAGCGGGCAAGCGAGAGGGGTCCCACGATCCCAGCGGCTACTGCAAAGCTCGCTACCGCGTCCCGTTGGAGGTGCTGATGCACCTGGTTCGCACACTGGCTGCGAAGCTGGAGGGCTTGGCAGCCAAGCTGCTGCTGTGGCATGGCCATCGTGTATTGCTGGTCGACGGCAGCAGCGTGTCGATGCCCGACACACCGGCAAATCAGCGGGCGTTCCCGCAGCCGTCTACTCAGAAAAAAAACTGCGGCTTTCCCGTGGCACGCATCGTTGGCCTGTTCAGCCTCACAACTGGAGCTCTGGTCGACCTCGGCGTCGGCAAACTGAAGGACAGCGAGCTGAGCTTATGGAAGCAGCTTTGGGCCAACCTCAAACGCGGCACCATTGCCGTGGCCGACAGGGGGTTTGCCAACTATGCCGACATCTGTGAACTTGTCGCTTGCGGTGCCGACATAGTCTTTCGCATCGACAAGACACGCAAAGTCGACTTTCGTCGCGGCACACGGCTCGGACGGAACCCGGTCGCACTGGGCGACCAATGGAGCCAGTGCCTTTGGCATCTGCTCGGAGGAGAAGATTCCTGATGATCGCCTGCAATGACGCCGACCCTCTTCCTCATCATCACTCATCATTCATCACTCCGCACTCATCAATCTCTTCTCTCTCCTCTCCGCGGCTCCGCGTGAGTTCTTCTTCTCTCTCCTCTTCACACTTCAGCGGCGGCTTCACGCTCGCTCGACGCCCGCATGTCGTCGAAGAACGGCGTTGATTCGGTCTCGACACATCGCGCGGCGTACAGGTACATCGCCGCCGACCACGTCTGCCAGTCTTCACCGCGCGGGGTGCCGTCCTGTGCACGGAACCATTCGTTGAAACCGAACGACTGATCCTCGTGCCGGGCCGGACGAACGAGCCTGGTGAGCGCCGCGAGTTTCTTCTCGGCCAACCGGTAGCGTCCGGCGGCTACTATGGCCGCCACGTAGAATCCGCAGATGAACGGCCAGATTCCGCCGTTGTGGTAGGTGCCGGGCTGCTCGTATTGTTCGTAGCGGGGAAGCCAGTCGGGATCGCTGGGTTGGATGTATGGAAACAGGCAGGGGGGGAGGTCCAGGGCGAGGTCGCCGGCGTCGCGCATGCGGCGGCATTGTTTTTCTATCCACGCGATCAGCGATATGGCCCGCGAGCGACTGGCAATGCCGGCAAGCACCGCGAGGCTGTTGCCGAGCAGGTCGAACCGGTCACTGCCGTGAATCTTGTAGGTCCACAGGGCGTAATATGGCTGATGCGGCACCGTCAGGCCGTGTTCTTCTCCGGCCTTGTTCGGGCAGGGGATGTTGAAGCGGTTCATCTGTGCCTGAAGCATCCGGCAGCGGTCGAGCCGGCCGTACAGCTTGAGGTATATGTATACGAGGGTGTTGACGAACAGCGCGTGGCCGGGCACCCACTGCTCATCGCGCCAGTCGCTGGTCGGCTGCTGCGTCACAGCCACTCGGTCGGACGGGCTTTGGTATTCCATCCAGGTGAGCGCCTTCTGCACGGCCTGCTCGAGGAAACCTTCTTCGCCCGTGGCCCGGCGGTACAACGCCACTCCGATCAGGAACAGCGGAGTTGTGTCGCTTGCGCCGCGGTCCTGGCGGTCGTGCACGAGCGACGGAATGTGGCCGTGTTCGGTCTGATTCTCTGCGAGCGTCCGCAGCACCTGCTCAAGGCTGCCGACTAGCTCGTCCACGCCCGAGACCAGCATGCCAAGCGAGGCTATCATCAGGTCGCGCGTGTACGGCTCGGGGTAGCCCCAGCCTGCGGTACGAGGCAGCGACTGATACGGCCCGTGCTCGTTGTGGAGCAGCACCTTGACGGCGGTGCGGCGCGCTTCCTCCATTTCCGGCGAAAGTGTCTTGGTCATTATCAGGAAACTCCCAACCGCTCGGACAGAATGTTCAGCAGGCGCCTGGCAACCACCCGATAGTCGTACAGGCCCACCGCCCGCTGCCTGCCCGCCTGGCCCATCCTGTGGCGGAGGGCGGCGTCGTTCATCAGGTTGATCAGGTATCCGGCAATATCGTGGACGCTCGCCCGGTAGTCGGCCGGGCGGGGCGATTCAAACACCACTCGGTGCCCCGGAGTGTAGCCCTGATCTTCGCCCAGGATCGTCTCGCCGATCCTGATCTCCTGTGCGATGTTTG
>Ga0210003_1004295_pt1 | contig 11331 bp, 21 predicted proteins | sample LantaG_FD_182804 | JGI IMG/M metagenome (GOLD analysis project Ga0210003, IMG submission 182804) | Deep subsurface microbial communities from Baltic Sea to uncover new lineages of life (NeLLi) - Landsort_02402 metaG (SPAdes) (version 2) | ecosystem: Environmental > Aquatic > Marine > Oceanic >...
TAGCGCATTCGTACAGCCCGCAAAGCTGGGAATTAAATGAACATCGAGTAGATCACTGGTGATGGTAGATAAGCTACTACCTAAAAAAAGCAGCGTTGCTGGTAGACTTTCTTACGGAAAGTGGACAAGAGGTTAACAAAGGGTGTCGCAGCCCCTCGGTACGGCCTACATCGAAAGTATTAGCGCGAAAGGTATAGTCTCAACCTTTTATTTTTTAAATAGCCGTTTCGTCTAGTTGGAGTACTTAGTACGCAGGACGTCACCCTTTCAAGGTGGAAACACGGGTTCGAGCCCCGTACCGGTTACAAATGGATCAATTACTTCTTCTGGAAAGTTAGAATGGCATTATCCAGATCATCCACAACATCGTAAGTATCTGGAACGTAGATTTCGCTATAACGTTTGAATACATTATATCTTCTTAAATCCCCATCATAAGCTCTCTTAGCTGACATAACTACTTTATTTGGAGATTTTTCAAGTAAAAATTCTTCAACAATTTTTCCAATGGTATTCATTACTTTATAAATGTCTCCATTATTAGCTATTAAAGAAGTTTCTCCGTCTAATGAAAAATACATTCCCCAATCATTTGCAGATGATTTAACAAAATGACAAAAATATTTAGAATCGTCATTAGTTAAAAAAGAATATACAGTGGATTCCTGATCTTCTAATATTTTAGAAATATCGTATGATAGAGAATTAGCTCTATTTGCTATATCGAATGTGTCAAAGTTATCTGCCATTTTATTGTTTATTTTTTATTAGGATGGAACCCAAACTGCTGTTTGATTTTCAAATGCTGCAGCTACTGCACTTTCTGCGCTTTTACCATTATCAAAAGCCCAGCCGGAAGAAGGAATTATATAAGTAAGATTAAAAGCTTCTGCTTCAGCTTGGTTAAATGCAGAATCATATGTTAGCTGAGCATCGCTGACATAGGCCACAGATTGCAAGGTTTTGGATGAATTATCAGTATAAGCTGCAGGTGTATTTGATCCAGTGACCGTGACCGATGACCCCCATCTTACTAATACAACAGTAGGATTGCTTTCATAAATACGTACAAATGATAATGCCGGTTGAGATGTCATACTATTTGTTACAGCAAAATTAGAGAATGATTCTATAGGAGTACCATTAGTTTCTCTAAGGAAATTTACAGCGGGTTTAGTATATGATAATGTTATTGACTCCCCATAGCTAAAAGCTAAATCTGCAATTATATTAACTAATGCTCCACCACCAAGTGTAACTGATGAAACCCCCCTGCCCGCTCCAGATATTGAAAAAGAGCTAGCGGCTGGAGTATATGATTGATCTAAATTTTCTGCCCATGTTGCAGCAATTCTAAAGGGATTAGTATTTTGAACTACTCCTGTATCTGGTGGATATGGATCCAATTGATAGACCATAGATGCTCCTCCGGAAAGTACTCTCTGACCGTTGTACATTATAATTGCCATAGATATGTTTTTGTTTTATATATCAGCAATTTTATATCCAAATACAGAAACAAAATCCTAACGTTTTTTTAACAGAAGACATCAAAGAAATTAGATTTTTTATCTTATATTGAGACTCAATTAAAGATTATAGAAATGAAGATAGCTCTAGTAGCGCACGATAATAGAAAGGGTGATTTAATCCAATGGGTTCTTCATAATGCAGAAGTCTTGGTAGAACATGACTTATCGGGAACGGGAACAACGATAGCATTAGTAAAGAAAAATCTGGAGGAAAAAACCGGAAGGGGCATCCAGGTTAAACAACTTAAATCCGGCCCATTGGGGGGAGACCAGGAACTTGGTGCTAAAATAGCAAATGATAAAATAGATTTACTCATTTTCTTTTGGGACCCAATGGCAGCACAACCACATGACCCAGATGTTAAAGCCCTTCTAAGATTAGCGGTTCTATATAATATACCTACCGCTTGCAATCGTAGTACTGCCGACTTTATGATCTCATCTCCATTGTTTAGTGACAAAAACTATCATCGTATTGTAAAAGACTATACAGAATATATAAATAGAAATGTATAAGCCTTCATGGCGGAATTGGTAGACGCGCTGGTCTCAAACACCAGTTCCTTATGGAGTGTGGGTTCGAGTCCCACTGAAGGTACAAATAAACTCTTATTATGAAAACAAGAATTCTTAAAAAAATAAACCAACGTGTTCGAGTGGTTTTAAATGAAAAGACCGATATGTGGGAGGTCCAGGTTAGATCCGGACTAACTTCAAAACAGCTTGAAAAAGCTGGGTGGAATTCCATAAATCAATTTGCTAGAATGGAAAAGGCTATTGAAAAAAAGAATTCGTATATTGTTATGATCATCATGCGGGATCTCGGATATCGTAATGAATTTGTAAAAAGAAGAACCAAGAGAAAGAAAAGAAAATGAAAAAACGAACAGAATGCTATGTTTGTAATCCGCAAGCTCTTGATCTCTTTTGTCCAAATGATCCAGATCATAAAATAACATGGAGCGAATATGAAGAGCATATATGGTGCTACGATTGTAATGAAGATATTAAATATGAACCTGGGTTTGCTGGACCCATACCAGTGGAAGCATCTAAACTTCTTGGGATTGATTATCGAAAGTATAATATTAAAACTGGAAAAATAATAGAAGGAACTGGACTCTAAATCTGGCCAAATGGCGTAATTGGTAGGCGCGTAGGGTTGAGGGCCCTATGGGAGTTGAATCCCGTGTGAGTTCGAGTCTCATTTTGGTCACGAAGGATATATTATAATGTATCCTTTTTTTTGTGGGATATATAAATAAAATATAGGTCAAAATGAAAACCAAATTAGTTAAAGAAACTCTCAATTCATTTCTTTTTGAAGATATGGAAGAAGAAAATGGAGTTGAAGAAATGAATTTTACTCCAGAGCAAAAAAATGCTATTGAGCAATTCATTATGAATTATGAAGGTGATTTTGAAGATGATGAAATTCATGATTTTGCTGAAGAACTAGGATTAAATGTCCATGAGGTTGAAGAGTATATTTATAATATGGCTCGGACTGGAGAAAGAGAAGAAGAAATGGAAGGAGACAAAGATCCTGCAGGAGAAAACTCTGCTAAAAAAGGGTTTCATATAGACATCGAAAGTGAGACTATAAGTAATAAAGATTTTAGAAGGATATTATATACTGGTGAAAATCTTCAGCTTGTATTAATGACTTTAAAACCAGGAGAAGATATTGGAATGGAAGTTCATCCAGATATTGATCAGTTCTTTAGATTTGATGAGGGGAAGGGAAAGGCCATAATCAATGGAAATGAATACCCTCTAAAAGACGGGGATGCAATTATTATACCAGCAGGTGCAGAACATAATATTATAGCAGATCCAAAAGTTGCTTTAAAAATGTATACCGTTTATGCTCCGCCTAATCATGATGATGGAGTTGTACATGTTACAAAAGAAGATGCAGAAGCAGATAAAGAAACTTTTACAGGAAAAACTACAGAATAAAAATAATTTCAGATACTGAAAGCAAAATTTATATACGAATCTTTAACTGCTGCAGAAAAACGAGAAAAAGTAATGCAGATATTATCTGATGATGACATTCAGGTGGTGAATGGATCATATATGAAATTTCATGATCTTTCTTTAACCGATCTAACCCCCGAACAGATTGTCAAAAAATTAATCTCTGAATCCGTAAATTTTGAACGTGGAAAGGATCCAAAGTCCACCATGGGAATAGGCAGATGGGAGCATGGATATATGGTCGATTCTTGGGGAGATCAGGAAATCCCAGCTTACGGTACCGATGGATATGTACGTTTCGATTTTAAAGGAGAAGAATGGGGATGGAGCAAAAAGGCTTTTAGTCCAGGTGAGATTGGGAAAACTGAGGTTTTACCCCATATGGAAAAAATCCTAAAAAAACTACCTGTTGTAACATTCAAAACTTATTATGGATCTGGAACTGATACTGGATTATTTGGTGATTGGCCACCTGAAAAATTTCCGTTTACTAAAACTCCTTTTATAGCAAACGTTTTGGAAGACAAAGGAAGATCTTTTTTAATAGATCCTGAAGGATATGACTATCCAAGATATATTACTGAATTAGTATGAGAGCAAAATCTGTAAATGAGACAGCAAACTTCGAGAGAGGTAAAGATCCCAAACAATCTATAGGTATTGGTGGATTTGATTTTAAAAAAATTAAAGATGATACCTGGGGTAAAGGGTTCCAAGATTGGAAGGATTTTCTGAATAGCTTCAATGGAAAGAGGATTAGTTTTGTAGGACAGCCAGATTGGCATACCCCATATGTTAATATGGAGGAAAGAATTGAGAAGAGAGTTAAGGATTGGGGATTAAATACAGGCATGTATGATTATATTGGGTTTTATGATGCAGATAGTAATCCCCATAAAAAATATTATATAGATTTAGATTATCCAGTTTATATTGTCAAGGACGTAAATGAACAATATAATTTTGAAAGAGGTCAGGATCCTAAGGGTGCTATGGAGATTGGTGATGAAAATATAAGGAAGTTTAATGGAAAGCAGGCTAGGATAAAAAACAATTATAGAGAATTGGATCCGTTCATAAACCATGAAGATCCTGAAAATCTAGATTTGAGAGCTATTAATGATAAGATCAATAGTCTTATCGATTCCGCTCAAGTCACAATAATAGATTATTTTAATAATAAGTATAATCTGGAATTAACTCCAGTATTTCATGACTGGAGATCCACAGAAAATTTATTTGCAAAATCAAATAAAAACGGGAATGAGTGGTTTTTTTATTCTAATTCAACCGGTGCAGGTATTTTTATTGGATTCTCAGATGGTAGGAATATGTATACATCCAATCAGGGTTATAAAATGAAAACCATCGAAGAGAAGTTTATAAATATAGTTAAAAAATTCAATGTACAATTATGAAATTAGTAGCTGAATCATTAAACGAGTCAGTAAACTTCGAGAGAGGTCAGGACCCAAAAGCTAGTATGGGGGTTGGAAAAGTAGCGGAGGCCAAAAAAATGCTTGAGAGTGAATTCGGAACTGGAATCAATTCTCATTTTTATAGTTTTAAAATAAATTCGTTAGATAATATAGAGATTACATATTCCGAGGATTTTCAGAAGGGAGTAAATAAAGAGGATTTTGAGAAAGTTACCTGGGTTATTAGATATGTTGAAAAGGATCAATTCGTTACCAGATATCACCAAACACAGGAATGGGGTATGAGCAATACATGGGTCATTGATAAGCAGTGGATAGCTTGGAGAGATCTTAATGACATGAAGGTCCAAACTGAGAATTATATGTCTGTTCGTACTGGAAAACCGGATGTGGACATTATAGCCAAAGCACTTAATGATCACTATGGTCCAATAAAAGGATTTGAATTAATTGAAAGAAGAAAAGATGAGAGCTAAGGAAGTAAACGAAAATGTAAACTTCGAAAGAGGTCAAGATCCCAAAGAAGCTATGGGAATAGGTATTAAGGATTTTTATGGATATGTAGAAAGGGAATTTGAAGCGGCTGGATTAGTGGATAAGGAAGATCAGTTTTGGGAAGAAATATATGATTATGCTAGAGAAGAGGGAGGAGCAGATACAATGGAAGACTTATTAGGGGTCTTGGGACATACCCCATTAGAATATCAAATAGAATATATTTCTAGATGGGTTAGTGGCTTTATAGAATCTAATGAATAATGAGAGCAAAAAGAGTAAATGAAAATATAAAATTTGAACGTGGTCTGGATCCTAGAGAATCTATGGGCATTGGGGATGAAGAGATCCAGATGATTAATAAGTTGGATAGATTAGCCAGTAAATATGGATTCGAAAAAGTTCCATTAGATCCAGAAGACGAAAAGGAGGGAATTAGGAATATACAGAGATGGTACAGTAATGAAAATGAATGTCAAATACTTCTTTATGATCATGATGACTGGAAATCTAGCGGATATTGGCTAAATTATGAAGATCTTTTTGGAAGCGGCAATGATCCTGTCGAACAATGGTTAAATCCGCAGGAATGGGAAGACCATTATGGCGAGGATGCCTGGGAGTATTAATGACATTTTGACATCTTTTAAAACTCGGAGCAGTTTTCGTCATATATAATATGTACATTCACTTATTAAATAGTAATAACAAAAACCAAACATTATGAAAGACAATTCAGTAGGGCTATAGATTAATTCTAAGCTCGTAGTTATCACCAGGAAGGATTTAGATCCTGGTTACCAAGCAGTTCAATCTGCTCAAAAAAATCTCGGGTATATAAATAAATGGATATCCGAAAATATGAATTACCCCAAAATATATGAATCCCTCATATCTAATGCCCAATTAGAAAAAAGAAAAAAACACACAGGGATTTATTATGAGAAGCACCACATTATCCCCAGATGTCTTGGAGGTAATGATTCCCGTGAAAATTTAGTTTTATTAACGGCTAAAGAACATTTTATTGCTCATAAATTACTTCTTTATATAAATCCGGATAGCATTCCATTACAGCGGGCCTTTCATATGATGTGTCGTTCTGGAAACGGAGAATATAAAGTATCCTCCCGAGATTATTTATTTTCGAGAGTATTGCTAAGCAAAATCCAAAGTAAAGAAAGAATAGGGGCTGGAAATCCTATGTATATGAGAGAAGTTTCGGAAGAAACCCGAAAAAAAATTAGTATTTCATCTATAGGTAGAAAACATTCCGAAGAATTCAAAGAAAAAATGAGAGAATCTAAACTTGGAAATAAAAATCCAATGTATGACAAAATTTTTTCAGATGATCATATTTCAAAAATCAAGATTTCTAGTAAGGGGCGAAAACATTCAGATGAGTCTAAAGAAATGATGAGAATCCAGAAAATGGGTAAAAAGAATCCCATGTATGGCAAACCCGGATATTGGGATGGGATTACTAGATCTGAAAAAACCAAACAAAAAATAAGCCAATCGGTTCAAAAAATTCAGAAAAAAGAGTGCGAATATTGTCATATAATGGTGGCCCCTTGTAATTATAATAGACATGTAAATAAATGTAAACTAAAAAATAATTAAAATGACTTAGATTAAAGAAAAATTATATGTTATAGTTAGATCTGATTTAGCTATTCCCCAAATGATGGTCCAAGGTGCGCATGCTGCTATTGATTTCCAACACCAGCATCCCGAAATCGCTAAAGACTGGAATACCAATTCAAACTATCTGATTATTCTATCAGCTGAGAATGAGGCGAAACTCCAAAAGTACATTTCTAAGTTCAATCATTATGGTCTTTGCCATACGGTTTTTCGTGAACCCGATATTGGCAACCAGATCACTGCGGTCTGTGTTGAACCATCTGACAGAACTAAGAGATTAACCTCTCATTTGCCATTAGCGCTTAGCGAATTCTCTAACGAACTTTTAACGATTTAAACCGTAGTATTTAAACAATTATTAGTATATTGGAATCTCTAATTATAACATTTTAATGTTTAACCAAAAAAACCAAAGATCATGAAATAGATTAAAAATCGCGGACCATAAGGTATTATTTTTTAACATGGACAATAGCATAGACACAAATGTCTATGCTCAATTAATTAAAAAACCAAAATAAAAAAATAATATCATGGAAACAGCAGAAAGAATTTATAAAGTAAGCGAATTCAAAACCGAAATCAAAAAAGCAGTAGCAGTTCAAAGAGGTTACAAAAATCAAAGGAAAACTGTAAATTTAGTTGGAAATAGAGAAATACCTGAAGATGAAGCAGCTTGGAAGCATGGAGCCAATAGAACAAAATTAGCAGCAATGTATATTGCTTACGGAGTAATGAGAGGTAAAGATTTAGAGGAACAAATCAAAGCTCACGCTTCAAAAAGAGATGATTATACGGTCTCTAATGCTAAAAATAATGCAGAAAATATGCTAAGTAAATATAAAATACAAAATATAGAAGCAGCATAATGAAATGTAAAATATGTAAAAAAGATTCTCATTATTGTACTTCTTGTGATTACGACAAATACAATTTTGAAGGATATTGTTCAAAAGAATGTTATGAACAATCAGATGAATGGAAACTATTCTCTAAAAATGCTAAAAATTTTTATGACTCTTTAAGTAAAGATCAAAAATTAGAATTATGGGCTCTTTGGGATAATGGAATATTTGTAGATGATAAATGGGAAAACTATTTAGATTCTATTATTCTGGATCCAAGAGATCCCAAATGAATGAAAACGGGGGTGAAATTCCCTCATATGTCCGATTAGCTCAGTTGGTTAGAGCGCTGGATTCTAGACCCGGAGGTCGTCGGTTCGATCCCGACATCGGACGCAGATATATAAATTATGGCAGGAGATCCTTACTATGAAGCAACGACCATTGGATGGGAAGATACAACCTGGTCGACAACACAAACTGCAGAACCCACGACAACAACGGGTTATGATGTTTACATTACATATGTTGATAGAACCGATGAATTTCTAGAGAAGATAAAAGAACTTCTTAGAAAACAGGTTGTATTAGAGATGAAAAATAATTGGATAAAGAAGCCTAGACCTATGAAACCAATGCCTTTAATGAGACCAACCCACCAATTAAAAAATATTTGTTTTAATGGTAGAGGATGGACCTAAATATAAAGATATGAAAAACGAAGAATTTAATTCCAAAGTTATTTGTTGGGCATGGACAGGAATTTTCCTAATAATAATCATATTGGGAATAATGGAAAACTTTCCAATCTAGAATTGATATAAATAAGAAAAAACATAATATGGAGAATTTAACAAAGGACACCTTTATAGAAAAGGTATTTGATTACGAGAATGAGAAAGAATGGAAATTCAAGGGTGACAAACCTGCAATCATAGATTTCTATGCAGACTGGTGTGGACCTTGCAAAATGGTAGCTCCTATTCTAGAGGATCTATCAACAGAGTATGATGGCAAAGTAGATATCTATAAAATTGATACAGAAGCTCAGCAGGAATTAGCTGCAGCATTTGGAATCAGATCCATACCTTCGATTTTGTTTATTCCTATGGATGAACAACCTCAAATGTCTATGGGAGCTTTACCAAAAGCTGCATTTGAAGAAACAATTAAGGAACTTTTAAAATCTTAAAACAATGACTCAAGTTACAATGAATCTTAGTGAGGAAAGTATGGAGAATCTACAAATGGTTCATCGTCTTACCCACGCATCCAATAGAACTACTGCAATGGCTCATGCACTTAGCATAGCTAGAAAAATTCTGGAAGAACACCAAAAGGGAAATTCCATCCATGTGGTTGATGGCGATTATGAACAAGAGCTACTTCTAAGCCTAAATTAACAATAAAGGGGACTAATTAATTAGTCCCCTTCTTTGTATAATAACCTTGTATTGTTTAACAATTAATATTTATTTCCACAATGTGGACAAAATTTATGTGAGCCTTTCTTTCTTTTGGCTCCACATCCGGTGCAATAAACTGATAGATCCTCTCTTGTAACAGCTTTTCGAGAAACTGGAAGAATCTTCCATTTCATTCTCCAAGTGCTATAAGAGTTAAATGAAGTAGAATCATATTCTAACTCTTGATCAGAATTTGATCCTTTTTCCACTCTACCAGTTTCAATCTCAGCGGACATATTGATAGCATTTTCAAATTCAATATCCGGTCCTGTATTGGATGCATTATTCATAAATGATTTTGTTGTACATGAATTGCTTCCATATGTTACGCCGGAACCACCAATAAGCATATCACTATTTCCAGAAGTAGTATGGGAATATAAAACACTTGGACTGGTTGTGCTCCAATAAGGAGGACTATAGGTTGGATAGTTATATGTCCCAGAAGTGTAAATAATTCCTTGATTAAATGACTCCTGATAAAATTGAACGTCTATATCACCATTATCAGCAATTGCTCGCTGAACATTATGATCGTTCCCATCGACACTATAGGTCTCGTATACAAACTTTTTAGCTTCATTAAGATAACGCTCAAGATAAACTCTTTCACCGGGTCGCAAAACGATTCCAGATCCGAGATCATGATCATTAATTTTAATTTTCGCTAAAACTTTTGAGGAAGTTGGATTGAAGAGTTCTAATTCGAACTCGTCGCCGTTTCTTAAATAAACGGTATCATTGTTGTACTGTTTTACCCGTTTTCTATCTTTCGTGACAAACACGGAGGGTACAGTCACCCCTTGGCTAACTTTTTTATTCATAATCCTTACGTTTTTTTAGTATTTGAATGTTTATTCGTTGGCGTTTATTCCAACTCGAATGTCTCTAAGGACACTAAACCTTCAAGCACAAGGTTATTATTCTTTTTATATATCCGAAACTTTAAAAAGTTCTCCGCATATAAACCTTCGCAATAAGCCCATTTATCAAGAAAAATTGGTTTCTATATATAAAAGGCAAATTACACTTTAACGTTCTTTTAACAATATTATAATATTTTTCATAGATCTTTTTATTATATTGGGTCTATCAATAACAAAGACATTTATATTTTTGTTGTAGTAAGAAAAGGGTTACTTCACTATCAGAAAATGGAAAAAACACCCTTCTCAAGTTTCTCAACTTTAATTTGAATTTTAAATTTCATATTTATATTTCAAAGCCCGAGAAACACTATTGTATCTCGGGCTTTTTATTTTTTATCCGGAAAGGTAGGAGTAAAAGTAATTATCGGGTTCCTGTACCCCTGACCTGATGACCGTTCAACATTTGATTGAGCCTTACGTATTGCAAAAGCGTTCTTCCCAAGAGTAAAGGGACATGAGGGAGGTCCGGATATTTTTTCTTTAATTTTTAAAATTAATAGTAATTATGACTAAGTACAATGTAAAAAGAGAACCAGTAGTTAAACGAACTACTACTCACCAAGGAGGTTCTGGTTACACACAAAAACCAGAACATGAACTTATCGGTATCCTAGCAACAGGTATGGGTAATAACTTTTATGAATCTGAAGGAGAACGTGAAAAACGTTTTATGGCTCTTATTGACCAGGTAGCGAAGAAAGACAAAGTATTTGCGGCTAAGGCCCTTGTCTATGCTCGTTCTGTATTTGGCCAAAGGTCTGTAACTCACTTCGGTTCTGTAGAATTGATTCCTCACCTACAAGGAGACCCATTAGGTAAGAAATTCTTCTCTAAGAGAAATCGTAAGAAAAATGAGGGTGGTGTAATTTATCGTCTAGATGACATGACCGAAATTCTTGCTGCATATATTGCTAAGCAGGGTGACAATTTCAAATCTTTCCCTAACTCTTTGAAAAAAGGTTTTAGAGATTCAATTGAAAATGCCGATGCTTATG
>Ga0210003_1004297_pt1 | contig 11324 bp, 5 predicted proteins | sample LantaG_FD_182804 | JGI IMG/M metagenome (GOLD analysis project Ga0210003, IMG submission 182804) | Deep subsurface microbial communities from Baltic Sea to uncover new lineages of life (NeLLi) - Landsort_02402 metaG (SPAdes) (version 2) | ecosystem: Environmental > Aquatic > Marine > Oceanic >...
TCTCTCTCTCTCTCTCTCTCTCTCTCTCTCTCTCTCTTTTCTCTCCCTTCTCTCTTCTCTCTCTCTCTCTCTCTCTCTCTCCTCAACTGTTCATTCATTCCAATCGAGTCCGTCATCTTGAAGCCAAGAAGTAGGGTCCTCGCCGTCGAGGACGCTGTTAGATGACGCTGCGGCTTTGGTCTCGGCTCCCGCGCTCTTCTCTTTCGGCAAAGGCGCCGAGAAAGCGCCGTCGTCATCGCCGTGTCCGAGCCCGAGGCTCTCAAACGCCAACTCGAACGAGCCCTTTCCGGGAGGAGGAGGAGCCCCTTCGCCCTCGTCGTCGAAGTCGTCGTAGGAGGTTGCTGCGGCAGCAGTGGCGGCAGGGAATGACGACGAGGAGGAGCTCTGCCAGCTGTCCCCGCCGCCGCCGAGCGCCGCCGCGGCGTCGCTCTCGTAAAAGTCGCGCGCCGCCGCAGCGCCTGCGTCGAATTTCTGCTGCTGAGCGTCGCCGCCGCCGAAACCGGCTGCGGCAGCGCCGTCGTCGCCCCACGCCCCGCCGACGCTGAACCCATCGTCGCCGCCGCCGTAGCCGCCGGCAAAGGAGTCAAAGTCATCAAAGTCGTTTCCGCCTCCGCTGCTGTTGCTCGCCCAGCCCCCGCCGCCTCTCTCCCTGCCGCCTCCGCCCCCTGCGCGGCCGCCCCGCGCGCCGCCTCGCGGCGCGTACTCGCGGTGCTCGCGCTCCTCCCTAAACCCTCCTCCTTGTCCTCCCCTTCCTCTCCTCCCTCCGCCTCCGCCTCTGCCGCCGCCGCCGCGCCCCCCAAAGTACCTGCCGGAGAGCGACGGAGGAGGGGCGCCGACGTTCCACCCGGCCGCGGCGGTCGCGGCCCTCGCCGTCGCGGCCGCGGCCAGCCTCGACGCCTCGACGACGCGCCGCCCAAAGCCCCCCCCCTGCTCCTCCTCCTCCTCCTCCTGCTCCTCCCCCGCAGCAGCCGCAGCCGCAGCCGCAGCCGCTGCGGCGGCACCATCGGCGGCTCTCTTGGCGGAATAACTCGCCAGCATCGCCTTGTTCTCGGCCTTGGCGACCGCCGACGCCGCGATGTGGTCCAGCCCCTCGAGCGCGCCGCCCGAGAGCCTCCGCACGGCGGCGTCCACGGCCGCGCGCTTCTCCTCCTCCGCCGCCGGCATCCTGCGTCCGAGGGCGACCTCCCTGGCGACGCGCTCGGCCAGCTCCTCCTCGAGCGTCGGCAGCTTGGCGTCCGCGGGGTTGTCGAACGCCCAGGTCTCGGCGCGGTCCCACTCCTCCTCGCGCTCAAGCCACTCCCTGGCCTCGCGGAGCAGCGCGTGGCCGCCGCCGGCGCCGCGGGGCCCGCCCTCGCCGGCGCTGCCGAGCGGCACCGGGACCTGGTCCGGGACCGGGAAGCCGCGCAGCCTCACGGACTCGCTGTAGCCGAAGATGCGGCCCGTGCGCGGTTTCATCGGGTCGACGATCGACATGTCGACGATCGACGACGAGATGTACTGGCCGAGCTCCTGGTCCATCGCCGCCTTGAAGAAGACGACGGCGCCGTCGCGGAAGGCGACCGAGCGCTTGCCGGGCCTGTTGGCCGCGAACGACCACGCCTTGACGACCTTCTTGGGGACCCACGCCTCGACGGTGCCCTTGAACCCGGCGATGCGGATGGGCGCCTGCTCGAGCCAGCGCGCGACGGAGCTCGCCTTGCGCGCCGACGGGTCGACGGGCTCGACGGCCCACCACTGCGGCGCGCCCGTCTTGTCGGCGAGCGCCGCAAAGTCGGCGTGCTCCTTCTCGCCCTTGCCGCCGCCGCCGTCCCCGGGAACAAACGTCAGCATCCTCCTGCGCTCCGCTTCGGCGCGCTCCTGCTCGTCGAGTACCTCGAAGGCCTTCTTCGCCAGGGGGTCGTGCGTCGACCGCTGCGCGCGGGCGCGGGCGTTGCGCGACGACGCCGGCGACGCGAGCGACACGCGCGGCGCGTCGCCGAGCCGCGCCTCGAGCTTGACCCTGCGGTCGGCCTCGAGGTCGGCGCGCTGCCTCTGGATCTCGGCGACGGGGACGGTCTTCAGCCATCGGGGGGCGGAGAGGGCCGCGGCCCTGGCGAGCGCGGCGGCGGAGGAGGTGGTCCCCCGCGGCGCGGCGGCAGCCTTCTTCTCTTTCTGCGTCTTCTTCTTCGGTGTGTCGTCGTCGCCGCCAACGCCGTCTTCGCCGTACGCCGCTTCTTCTCCTCCTCCTCCGCGAGATTCTTTCACGAGGGGCACGGCGAGCACGGAGTCGGCCCCCTTGAGCCGGCGGAGCCTGCTGCGGGCCTCGCGGGCGGCGGCCGCCGCCTTCCTCTCCGCCGCCCCCCTGTCGCTCGTGAGGCTCGGGTTCGCCTGCGGGCTCCCCAGGGAGAGGGCGCCGCGTCGGGCGCGGCCTGCTGCTGCGGTGGAGGAGGAAGACGAGGAGGAGGAGGAGGAGGAGGAGGAGGAGGAGGATGCCCTGTTCCTCTCGCCGGCCTCTTCTGCCTCTGCTGCCACCGCTGCTGCCGCCCCCGACGCGGCCCTTGCCGACGCGGCGACGGCTTGAAGCCGCGAGATTCGCATGGCGGCCGACCCTAGCGGCCTCGTGGAGAGCCGAGCGTGCGTTCCAAGTCCCGCGCCAGTTTCGCACGATTGCTCCGAACTCGCTGACGACAGGGCGCGGAGAGCAGAGGGGAGGCGGCGACAGGAGGAGCAGGCGCCGTCCGTGGCGCATGCGGGCGTGAGCTGGCCGATGCCGCCGCCAGCGACGACGGCTCGATTCGTCGTCGTCGCCGTCGCCGGCTTCGTGTGGCCTGGAGCACGGGCGTTGGCGCGCATGGTTGCTGCTGCGACACGCGCTCGCTAGAGATCAGCGCGTTAGAGGTGCCAGGAAAGTTTCAAGTGTCTAAGAGGGCGGTGCCTCCGAAACGAGAGAGAAAGAGTAAACTCGAGCTTTTTTTTTCCCCCTGAATTCACTCGAGTTGCAAGTTGCTCTCTCTTCTCTCTCTCTTTCTCGTTCTCTCGCAGCGCGCGCCCCCACCAAAAAAAAAATCTCCCCTCCACCCTGGCCCAGATGCAGACCCCCCGATTCGTCTCTCTCTCCCCCTCTCCCTCTCCCTCTCTCTCTCGGTATCCCAAATTATAAAGTGATGAGCAACGAAAATAGATAAAAGAATAGTTTTCTTCTCTCCCTCCCTAAAACACTTTTTTTTTCTTAATGCCGCCTCGAAGCCTTGAGCTTCTTCGCCTCCTCCTTCTCGATCTTCTTCAGCCTCGCGGCCTCCTTCTTCGCTTCCTTCAGCTGCGCCGCCTCGAGAATCGCCGCGTCCAGCTCGGCCCCCTCCAGGACCAGGTCCTTCCCAGATCGGTTCCTCGGCAGAAACACGGAGACGGTCGACGACTTTTCGCCCTCGGCGGCAGCGCGCGCCGCCGCGGCGCCCTCCCGCTCGACCGCGACCCTGCGGTCCGCGACGGTCCAGACCTCGTCGCAGACCTGCGAGGTGAACTCGGAGTTGTGGCTGATGATGACGACCCCGCCGCCAAAGGCGTCGAGGCCCGCCGCCAGGCTCGAGCACGACTCGCGGTCCAGGAAGTTTGTCGGCTCGTCGAGGATGACGACGTGCGGGCAGTTCCAGCACGCCGCGGCGAGCACCACCTTGACCTTTTGGCCGCCGGAGAGCCCGCGGATCGCAGAGTGCGCCGCAAACTCCTCGTCGAGGCCGAAGTCGCCCAGGTGCGAGATGATCACCGAGGTGGTGAACTCCTTCGCGCCGGGGCCCAGCAGCCCCTGCCTCGTCGCCTCGGCGACGTCGACCTCGGCGATCGCCTTGGAGAACCCCAGCTCCTCGAGCCTCTCGCGCGGGATCCAGCTGTTGTGCTTGCGGTGGTGGTCGCGCCACTTGACCTCGTACTCGAACGAGTTCTTCAGCTTGCGGCGCCCGCAGAGCTCCTCGACGACGCGCGTCTCCCCCTGGCCGTTCTCGTGGATCGGGATCGGCCGGAGCATCGCGGCCTTCTCCTCCTCGCTCGCCTGCCTCGCGGCCTTCTCGAGCCCCTCGCGGTCCTCCCCGCTCCCGTACCGCCACTGCAGGTACGCCAGCGGCGTCTGGTCCAGGTGCTTCTCCAGGTGGTGGAAGGTGTGCTGCGCCACGTACGCGACGCGCAGGTTCGGGTGCGCCCAGACGGTGCCGCTGTCCGGGACCGTCTCCCCGGTCAGCAGCTTGATCAGCGTCGACTTGCCGGCCCCGTTGGCCCCCAGCACGGCGATGCGCGACGACAGGGACACGGATATGTTGATGCCCGAGAGCTGCGGCAGGGGCGCGCCGGGGTAGGTGAACGCCGCGTCTCGGATCTTGAGGATGGCCCTGTCTCGAGAGGAGACGCCAACGAGGATGCCGGGGAGCGGGAACGCAAACGGCTTCTCGGCGGTGGTGGCCTCGAGGTCGAGGAAGGCCCTGGCCGGGGGGTAGGCCGCCACGAAGGCCGTCAGGTTGCCCCTGTGGACGTCGAGGCGCTGGCGGTGGTAGTGGATGACGTGGGTGCAGACGGCGTCGAGGAAGCCCGCGTCGTGCGAGACGATGAGCGCCGTCGGGGTCGTCGCCGTCGGGGTCGGCGCTCCGTTCCCGTCGGCCGCCTCCTCTCTCTCCTTCTCGGCCCTGCGCGTCAGAAACTCCTCCAGCCACTTGACGTTGGCGACGTCGAGGTGGTTGGTCGGCTCGTCCAGCAGCAGGAGCTGCGCCCTGAGCAGCATCGCCCTGGCGATCGCGAGCTTCATCTTCCACCCCCCCGACAGGCTCGCGACGGGCGCGGCGCGGCCCGCCGCGTCAAAGCCGATCTGCTCCAGCACGCGGTCCACGTCCTCGACGCTGGGCCTGTCTTGCTCCCCCTCGGCGGCCAGCTCCGGGTGCTCGTAGACGTACTGCGCCACGCCGCAGTCGGCCTCGGCGTCGATGTTCGACTCGACGTACGCCGTCCGGAGCTGCGACCGGTCGGGGAAGCCCTCGACCTTGCCGTCGGCGATCGCGCGGAGCAGCGTGGACTTGCCGACGCCGTTGGCGCCGCAGAGGCCGTAGCGGGCCCCGGGGCGGAGCTTGAGCCTCGCGCTGGAGAGCAGGATCTTGCCCCCGTAGGCCAGCGAGAACTCGCAGTCGCAGAGCGGGGGCCCGTGGTTCTCCTCGTCGTCGCCGTCGTCGTCCGACTCGGACGCGCCGTCGCCGGGCACGTGCGTGGCCGTCTTGGCGGCGTGAGCGCAGGCCCTGGCCGCGGCGGCTGCGGCCTCGGCCGAGGGCACGAACGGCCGGATCAAGGGGGAGACCGCGTCGGTCCAGGAGATCGGAGAGAAGATCTTGTCGGCGGACAGCGCCCGGCCGAGGGCGGCGGCGTAGGCGATCGCGGCATCGGCCAGCGAGGAAGAGAGAGGCAGCAGCGAGGAGGCAGCAGGAGGCGCGGCGCCGTTTCCATTCGCCTCTCCGTTTGCGGCGGCGGAAGCAGCAGCGCTGGCGCTCACCGCCCTCTCGATGGCCCCGCGGACGCAGGCCTCGGAGTCGCCCCTGGCCCACAGCTTCTCCGGCGGCGCCGCGCCCGCGGCGTCGGCCGCGGCCCTGAGCGCCGTCACCGCGTCCTCGACCACCTCGCGGCACTCCGGGTTGGCCGTCTCGGCCGCGGCCTTCTCCAGAAGCGGCAGCAGCGTCGGGAAGAACGCCGCGGCGTCCCGAGGGGAAAACACCAGCTTCGCCATGTTTGCCGTGATTTTCGCCGTCTTGCGGATCGCGGGGGTGTTTTTCGTCCGCAGGCCGCGCAGCAGCAGGGGAACCAGCACCGCCAGCGCCGGGGCCTCGACGGGCTGGACAAACGTCGTCGAGGCCACGCGGCCGACGCAGTCGACGACGCGGTCGGGGTGCGCCATCGCGTCGAGCAGCGCCGGGACCGCGGGCTCGAGGTCGCGGTTCCCGACGAGCGCGAGCGCTTCCGGTCCCAGCCTCGCCGAGGCCGCCTGGACCTCCTTCCGCGCGTCGCACATCGTCGACGTCAGCAGCGGGACGATGAGCGGGAGCCTGTTGGTGGCCGCCCTGGGGTTGCGGGACAGGGCCCGGCGCAGGGCCGAGATGGCCGCGGCCTTCTCCTGCCAGGACCTCGCAGGGTCGGTCGACGCGAGGAGCGGGCCGAGGAGGCCAAATGGCGCGTCGGCGCCGAACGCCGCCGGGTGCATGCCCTGGGCCGCGAGCGCCGAGGCGGCGTCGGCGGCGGCGGCGCGCGCGTCGGGGCTCTTTTCCGCCGAGGCGTCGAGGGCGCGCTGGAGGAAGGGGGCGAGCGAGGGCTCGAGGCAGCGGAGGGCCGAGGACGCGGCGGCGGCCGCGGCGGCGGCTGCCCGCGGGGTCGACGGGGCGGCAGCAGCAGCAGCAGCAGCAGGGGCAGAAGAGGCGGGAGCGGAGGCGTCGGTCGCCTTTTTCTTCTCCCCGGCGGCCTTGGCGAGCTCCGCGACGGCGAGGAAGGCCCCCTCTCTCTTCGCCGCGGAGGGCTCCGAGGTCGAGGCGGCCGCCGCGAGCGTCTCGAAGAGGCCCGAAGTCAGCAGAGCGACGGCGGCGGCCGCGGCGGCGGCTTCGTCGCTGCTGGCGGCGGCGGCGTCGTTCTTCGCGAGCGAGGCGAGCCCCACGGCGGCTCCCAGGCGCCTGGTCTTGGGCACGTCCGGCGCGAAGAGGATCTCGAGCAGGAAGTCGATCGAGTCGTTGAGCGAGGCGCCGGCGGGGAGCGTGACGGGCTCTGTTTTTTTTTTGTGGAGTGGGTGAGTTGAGTGGCCGACGTCGAGTTTGGGTTTTTTGGGGGGGCGCGAGAGAGCAGGCGGCGGCAAAATAACGTCGGCGAAGACGCGCCCCCATCGGCGACGAAGGCGGCTGCTCGCTCGCGTCGCTTCTTGTTGGGATATTTTCTTCCCACGACTCCGCTAGCTGCTCCGGCGTGTCCGTATCTCTCGCCAAGCATTCAAGTTGGAGAGGGGAGGGACACACAGAGAGAGAAACAGACGGAAACATTTGGTTCTCACCGAATAAAGGCGCTGCCACCGCAGGAGCCTTCGCCGCCTTGACCAGTATCTTGGGCGCGGCCTTGGCCGGTGTAGCCGGCGTTGTGGCCGCCGCAGCCCTGTTCAATATCTTGGGCCCAGCGGGAGCGGGCATGGTGTCTTGACGAGGAGGAGGGAGAGAAGCTCCGAGCTTCTACAGTTTGGAAAGAAAGTGTGAATCGAAAGGAGCGAACGGCTGACGAAAAGCCCTCGTCGAGAACGTTTTCGCTTCCTTCCGCCACTTGGAGGCGCTCCCCACCTTCGCTTTTCGCTCTCAAAAGTATTTACACGGCCAGCGACGGCTCGGGGGCGACAACGGGACCCAAATCCTCAACAGCAGCAGCAGCAGCAGCAGCAGCCTCCCCCCCCTCCTCCTCCTCCCTCTCCTCCTCCCGCTGCTGCTCCGGTCGCCGCGTCGCCCTCTCCGCCAGGACGAAGCACGCCCGTCGCAGCGCGCAGCCCGCGAGCACCGCCCCGGCGCCCCACGCCGCGGCCCGCGCCGCCCGCAGGGCCCCCCTCGCGGGCCTCACGGCCCGCGAGAGCGGCCGTGGGAGCAGGTTGCGCGAAATGAAATCGGAGGACAGCATCAGCGCCTCGAGCGACGCAACCGTGAGCGCGGCGCCCAGAGCGACCGCAGTCGCCGACGAAGAAGAAGAAGAGGGAGTTGAGGAGCTCGCTGCTGCTGACGCCGCGCCGCCGCTCCCCAGAAGCAGCCTCGCCGCGGCGGCCTCGGTGGCGTTGATCGCAGAGAGAGCGAGCGACGCGGCGATGCCCCCGAAGCTGGTGCTGTTCCTATTGTTCGCGCTCACGACCGCGCTCTCCGCCACCTTGGTGAGAGAAGACGAGAGAGCCTCGAGGACGCCCCTCAGCCCTTCGGCGGCCTCCCGCGCCCCGCCCGCGGCCTCGAGGGCCGGAAGGCGGCCCGTTTCCAGGATCGTCAAGCGCTCGTCCACCGACCGCGCGAGCGCCGCGGCGGCGGCGGCGGCCGCGGCCGCCTCCCTCGAGACGGCCTCGCTGCTTCCGGCGCGGGACTGAAGGCTCGTGACGGCGTTGGCGAGCGCGCCCAGGGCCTGCTGGGAGGGCAGGGCCTCGCGGAAGGCGCGGGCGAGGGCGGCTCGCTCCCCCGCGGCGTAGGCAGAAGCAGAGGAGGAGGAGGCGGCGGCGGAAGAGGTGGAAGAGTCGGCGTCGTTGGGGAACGTCGTCACCGCCGCCGTGAGCATTGAGGATTCGCCCGCTCCTGCTGCTGCTGTCGCCGGGTCGCCATTCGCGTTCCTCTTGTGCTGGATGGCGAGGGAGCTCAGGAGGTCGTCTCCTGGCACGAGAGCGGCGCGGCTGTCGATGCGCGGAGAAGAGGGAGAGAGCGGCGCCATTCAAATGCTGTTTCGTCGAAAATGAAGAAGGAAAAAAAAAATCCTCGCCGCAGTCGTGTTTTCCAGAAAAGCAGCGATAATAGAAAGGACACAGCGTCGAGAGACAAGAAACTCTTCCCTCTTTTCTCTCTCCGCTCTCTCGCTTTCTCCCTCTCTTGCTCTTTCTCTGCCATGATCGTGAGGCTCCGGAGCCGGTGAGTGTAGATCTGTTGAAAGAGCAGAGCGAGAGAGAAGCAGAGAAACGAGAAAGGCGAGCGCAGAGAAAGAAGCAGCGGTCTCGATGCCCAAACCGATGCATCGCGCCTCTCCCTCTCGACTCTCAACCTCCTCTCTCTTTTTCAAAAAAAAAAAAAACGTCTTCACCTCTCAACAGCGACGGCCTCGAGCGCGTCACCGTCCCGGACTCGGCCACGCTCGCCGACCTCCTCCGCGCCATCCAGGAGACCACGGGCGTATCCCCCGAAGACGCCACGCTCTCCTTCGACGCGGCCCTGCTCTCCGCCACCGCCTCCTCGACCGCCGCCGCCGTCGCCACGCTCGACAAGTCTGCCGCCGCCTCGTCCCCGCTGGCCTCGCTCGGGATCGCCCACGGCTCCCTGCTCCACCTCCACTACCCCTTCGAGCGCGAAGTCGCCCCGGTCGCGAAGCCGGAAGAAAAATCCTTCGGCGCCAAGATGACGATGGGCGAGCTGATCTCGAGGTTCGTGCGCGTAGAGAGGCAGGCCGCGCCCGGCGGCGGCCTGACGGCCGCGAGCCTCGAGCGGCACGCGGCCGACGCGTTCCAGGCCTACGTCTCGGGGATGACCAACTTCAGCGTCGCGAGGGCAGGGATCCTGTACGGGCGGTTTGAGGAGGTCGAGGAGGAGGAGGAAGGGGCGAAGGAGGAGGAAGGGGGGGGCGACGCAGCGATGGAGACGGAGGAAGCGGCAGCAGCAGCAGCAGAGGCGGCGGCCGCCAACGGCGGGGACGACGGCGGCGAGGGCGACGGAGAAGGGCGGGGAAGGGAGGAGAAGCCGCCCAGGAGCGTCATCGCGCGCGTCGAAGCCATCTTCGAGCCCCCCCAGGAGTGCACGGCCGACGGCGTGCGGATGGAGCGCGGCGGCCCGGACGAGCAGCTCGCCGACTTCGTCGCGGAGCAGCTCGGGTAGGAGTTTTTCTTTTCTTTTCTTCCCCACCTCTTCCTCGGTTTCGGGGTTTCTTCTTTCTTTTCTCACTCTCTCTCAAAAACCCAAACGCCACCCCCACCCCCACGACAACACCTGCGACGACGACGCCTCACTCGACAGCCTCCGCAAGGTCGGCTGGATCCTGGCGCAGTCCAGAAAGCCCCGCGACTTCATCGTCTCGGACCGGGAGCTGCGGCAGATGAGCGCGATGCAGGACGAGGTCGGCCCGGCCGCCGTCGTCGCCGTCGTCTCGTGCGCGCCGGCCGCCGACGCGGAGGCCGCCGGGGCTTCCGCGGCGGCAGCCGCGCCCGCCGACGTCCACTTCGAGGCGTTCCAGGTCTCGGCGCAGTGCGTCAGGCTCAACAGGGACGGATGGCTCAAGCCCGGGAACGGGGGGGGGGAAACCGGCGAAGGCCAAGGCGAAGGCGGCCACGGCGGCGGCGGCGGCGGCGGCGGGGAAGCCCCGGCGGCGACTCCGCCCCCTCCGTCGGGCGTCTCCCGCCTCGTCGACCCGAACGAGCCGAAGAAGAAGAACCCCGTCATCGTCGCCGGCAAGGACGCCTCGCAGGTCGACAACGACTACTTCCTGGTTCCCGTGCCGATCAGGGACCACGGCGGGCCCCTGCGGTCATCGTTCGCCGTCGAGAACCGGCTGCTTCCGCAGGGCGCGGCCGAGCTCGCAAGTTTTTTGAGTTCGGCCAAGAGGCAGCCCGCGCCCCTGAGGTTTGCGGATTTTCATCTGCTGCTCTGGCTGGCGAAGCAGCCGTCGCTTTCTCACGCAGACGTGGCGGCGATCGCCGCGAGCGTGGCGGCGGGCGAGCCCGTAAGCGAAGGGTACGGTCTGATCCTGGAGAGCCTCGCGCAGGGGGGGTGATTCGACGAGAAGATTTCTTTGTGATGAGGCGAAATCACTTGCAAAAAAAAAACGAAAAGGTTGGCGTTTTCTTCTCTCTTCTTCTTCACCTATTTTTTAGCTATGTCATCTTTCGCGCCCTGCAGCGCTCGGAGCGTTGCTCGCGAGCACGCTGCTTCTGCTGCTGCCGCTGGCGTGGCGAGAGGAGGACGAGCTGCTGGTGCGTTGTTGTTCGTTTCTGGAGTCCGATGAGAGGTTTTTTTCCGCCGGTGGCTAGATATCCGCTTGAATGCTTTCTTTGCGTCTTGAGGCCCCTCCCCCGCCCTTGTTCTTAGTCTCAACGTCGTTTTCCAAACACGCATGCTCTGTCTCTTACAGGAGCTCCCTGGCGATCCGTAGTGCCGTCGCCGAAGCCGCGTCTCCTCAAGCGGAGCGGCGCCGCGCCTCCGATCGTTCTCGCTGCCGCAGCAGCTGTAGCAGCAGCAGCAGCACCGACGGCGGCAGCATCAGCTCCATCCTCCTCCTCCGCGAGCGGCACCTCTGCGGACCCCTGGATCGCCGCTACGCTCGCGGCCGTCGACAGCGGGGCAGCTGGTGGCGACAAGATGCCCGAATGGTAAGAAGAAGATGTTTTTTTTCGGGGACGACTCTTTTCGAAACTCAGCCGACGAACGATGAACGAAGAAGAGAAAACTTGGCCCTCACCCCCCCTTTTTTGCTTGAAATCGGTCACCTCAAAATAAAAATAAAAAAATAACAGCCTCACCGCCCTCCGCTCCACCAGCCGCGCTGCGCTCCTCTCCCCGACCATGCGCATGCCCACCACCCGCGTCGAGGCCTTCAGGTTCACCGACATCTCCCCGATCCTCGAGAGGCCCGCCGGA
>Ga0210003_1004298_pt1 | contig 11323 bp, 9 predicted proteins | sample LantaG_FD_182804 | JGI IMG/M metagenome (GOLD analysis project Ga0210003, IMG submission 182804) | Deep subsurface microbial communities from Baltic Sea to uncover new lineages of life (NeLLi) - Landsort_02402 metaG (SPAdes) (version 2) | ecosystem: Environmental > Aquatic > Marine > Oceanic >...
CACGCCGGCGGCTGTGCTGCTCACCCACGGTCACATCGACCACATGTGGTCGGCGCAGAAAGTCGCCGATATGTACGGCTGTCCTGTCTACATCCACCCGGAGGATCGCTTCATGCTCACCGATCCCATCAAAGGTCTCGGGCGGGGTCCGTTCGCCGGCTTGGGCCGGTTGGCGCTCAGCGCCATGTTTCGCGAGCCAAGACAGGTCATCGAGCTGGATCGCGATGGCGACAAAATCGAATTGAGCGGCATCACGGTCGCGGTGGATCACACGCCCGGGCACACGCGGGGCTCGGTGGTGTTCCGGGTGGATGGCGACCTCCAGTCCGGGCCTGAATCAGTCGCTTTCACCGGCGATACGTTGTTCCGGCAGTCGGTGGGGCGCACCGATCTGTTCGGCGGCAGCGGACGTGACCTGCTGCAGTCCATCGTGACCAAACTCTTGGTGCTCGACGACCAGACACTGGTATTACCGGGTCATGGTGAGCGAACCACCATCGGCGCCGAACGCCGCACCAACCCATTCCTCGAAGGTTTGACCTAGTGACTGAACTTCCAGCTCAATCGTCTCCGTCATCCCCTGGGGCGTTCCAGGCTCCCAAGGGGGTCCCCGACTACCTGCCTCCGGATTCGGCCGCTTTCGTCGCCGTACGCAGCGGTCTGCTCGATGCCGCCCGCCGTGCCGGTTACGGCGACATCGAGCTACCCATCTTCGAAGACACCGCACTGTTCGCCCGGGGTGTGGGGGAATCGACCGACGTGGTCTCCAAGGAGATGTACACCTTTGCCGACCGCGGCGACCGGTCGGTCACACTGCGCCCAGAGGGCACCGCGGGAGTCATGCGGGCGGTGATCGAACACGGTCTGGACCGCGGTCAGCTGCCCGTCAAACTCTGCTATTCGGGGCCATTCTTCCGTTACGAACGGCCCCAGGCCGGCCGCTACCGCCAGCTTCAGCAGGTCGGTGTGGAGGCGATCGGAGTGGACGACCCTGCCCTGGACGCTGAGGTCATCGCCGTCGCCGACGCCGGGTTCCGGTCGCTTGGCCTGGACGGCTTCCGTCTGGAGATCACCTCGCTCGGCGACGACAGCTGCCGGCCGCAATACCGGGAGCTGCTGCAGGACTTCCTGTTCGCCCTCGATTTGGACGAGGAAACGCAACGCCGCGTCCGGTTGAACCCGCTGCGTGTCCTCGACGACAAGCGTCCGAGTGTGCAGGCGATGACCGCCGACGCCCCGGTGATGATCGATCATCTGTCCGATGCCGCCAAGGAGCATTTCGAGACGGTGCTGGCACATCTGGATGCGTTGGCCGTGCCCTACCTGATAAACCCGAGGATGGTTCGCGGACTCGACTACTACACCAAGACGACTTTTGAGTTCGTGCACGACGGTTTGGGTGCGCAGTCTGGTATCGGCGGCGGCGGTCGCTACGACGGGCTCATGCACCAGCTCGGCGGGCGGGACCTGTCAGGCATTGGGTTCGGGCTAGGTGTTGACCGGACCCTGTTGGCGCTGCGCGCGGAAGGAAAATCGACAGGATCGGCCCGCCGGGTTGACGTGTATTGCGTGCCGTTGGGAGACCGGGCCAAGCTGGAACTGGCCGTCGCGGCGGCGGCCCTTCGTGGTGTCGGCGTGCGCGTCGACATGGCCTACGGCGACCGTGGGCTCAAAGGGGCGATGCGTGCTGCCGATCGGTCAGGGGCGTCCCTGGCGGTGGTGGCCGGTGACCGTGACATCGAGGCGGGTACCGTCGGTGTCAAAGATTTGTCGACCGGTGAGCAGATAGATATCGCGGCGAATGCAGTTGTCGCCGAGGTGCTTTCACGCCAGCCATAGCAACCGCGGGCAGGCTGGTGGACCCACTCGCGTGGGTGCCCAGCGCTGATCAAGTGCCTCCCGGACCTGGTGGGCGAGGTGATCGAACCGGCGGCGGTCGACCGCATCGAAGCTCTGCTCGGCGGCAACGGTCTCCAGTTGTCAGGCCGCGCCCGGCATCGAGAATCCCCGAGCCCGCGCCGTTGGTCATGGGTGATCAGCGTATCGATACCCGCGTGCCGGTGGTTAAAGTAAAGCCCACCGGATCAGTGCTGGGCCACCGTTAGCCGACGTCATCCCGGGCGATGTCACCCCGCTGCACGATCTCGTTGAGTACCTCGTCCACCCTGGCGATGCTGCCGTCGAAAGGGTTGCCGCGCTTGAGAACATAGGCCGCGTTGGGTGTGACCGCGACGAGTTTGGGCGAGCTCGAGCCGAGCTGCATCCGTCGGGCAAAGGTCACCTGATTCAGCGGTAACAGCCCACCGCCGGCTACCGTGAAAACGCCCAATTTACGATCGATTACCGCCACTGATCGGCAACTGCCCACTGGCTGGGTGCGGCGGCGTTTGATCTGGCGCACCACAAGGAAAACCGTCGCGGCGACGGCCAGACCGACTACCACGAAGATCCCGCCCAGGGCACGTGACGGCGCACCCGTGGCGAGCGCGACCGCGCCGAATCCGCCGACCACGAGCGCTATCACCCCGAGCGTAAATGCGAGGGTCGACAAGCCGCCGGTGGCACGGTCGATCACATTGACGCGCCGTCCATCGTCGGTCACAACAAGCCCGCCGGTGTCGAGAAGTATCCGGGGCTGTGGCGATATTTCCATGCGCGGAGCCTCCCATCCGGCCGCGAGCGCGCGCATGTGTACGCCAAACGCGGCGTGTCGGCGTACAGACACGCCCGCTCGGCACAGAGATTTAGATGGCCAGAGATTTAGATGGCCAGAGGTCTAGATGGCCATGGCGGCGCGCACGTCTTGTTCGGACGACGAACCACCGGCGCCGCTGGAAGTCACCCGGCCGGCCTCGACGACGTAGTACTGCTGAGCAGCCTCCAGAGCGAAGCCGATGTGCTGTTCGACCAGAAGTACGCCGAGGTCCCCGCGCGCGGTCAGCGCGGCGATGGTCGCCTCGATCTCGGCGACCACCGACGGTTGAATGCCTTCGGTCGGTTCGTCCAGAATGAGGCATTTCGGCGTTGTGATGAGCGCCCGCGCGATCGCGAGTTGCTGGCGCTGGCCACCGGAAAGGAGCCCGGCCCGCCGCGTCAGCAGTTCCTTGAGCGCAGGAAAAAGATCGAGTTGCTCGTCGATGAGCTGCTTGCCGTTCTTTCGGCCGTCGGCGACCACCTGAAGGTTCTCGGCGGTGGTCAGCTGACCGAACGATTGCTGGCCCTGCGGAACGTAAGCCAGCCCGCGGGCCACCCGAGCGGACGGGCGCAGCTTGGTGATGTCCTCACCCTCGAACAGAACCGTCCCCGAGCTGCATCTGAGCAGGCCCACCGCTGCCCGCAGCAGCGTCGTCTTGCCGGCCCCGTTGTGCCCCATCACTGCTGCCACCCCGTTGGCGGGCACCTCGATGCTCACACCGTGGATGACCTCAGAGCGGCCGTAACCGCTGTGTACGTCAACGAGTTGCAGCATCTAGGAGGCCTCTGTCTGATCGCTGGGTTCGGCCTTATCGCTGGGCTGGGCCTGATCGTCCGATTCCTCGGTGGTCCCGTCGGCGACGGCGGTGGCGCTTCCCAGATAGACCTCTTGAACCTTGGGGTTGGCCTGCACGTCGGCGACCGACCCTTCGGCGATCACCTGCCCGCGTGCCAGCACCGTTACCGATGTCGCAAACGCGCGCATGAAATCCATATCATGCTCGACGACCACAACTGTGCGCTCAGCACCTATGCGGCGCAACAAGTTCCCTGTCTCCTCGCGTTCTTCGTGGCTCATCCCGGCGACCGGCTCGTCGAGTAGCAGCACGTCGGCGTTCTGGACCAGAAGCATGCCGATCTCCAGCCACTGCTTCTGCCCGTGGGCGAGCACGCCGGCGGGCTTGTCGGCCATGTCGGTCAGCCCGATCGTCTCCAAAGCCTGCTCGATCTCGGGGAGCACGCCGCTACGCCTGCGCAGTAGTGTCCACGGCGATCGGTCGGCGCCGGCGGCGATGTCGAGGTTCTGCAGCACGGTCAGCTGCTCGAACACACTCGCGGTCTGGAATGTCCGTCCGACACCACGACGGGCGATCTGATGAACCTTCTTGCCCAGCAGTTCCACACCGGACTTGCTGACCGAGCCGGTCGCCGAAACCAGCCCGGTCATGGCGTCGATCACGGTGGTTTTGCCCGCACCGTTGGGCCCGATCAGGAACCGCAAGTCGCCCTGGAACAGGGTGAGGTCGACATCGGTGACCGCCTTGAAGCCGTCGAAATCGACTGTCAATCCACGTACTTCAAGGTACTCGGTTCCCATGCCGACGTTGCCGCCGGTGACCGGACCGCGTTGCCGGATGCTGGCCTCAGCGTGGGTCATGAGGTGCCCTGCGTCATCAGGTGGCTCCCTTGTTCGTGGCCGTGCGCCGGCGCTTGAGGAGGACGCCCAGCCCGGCCAAACCGGCGGGGAAGAATCCCACTACGACGATGAACAGCAGACCCTGAGCGTAGGTCCACTCCGACGGAAAACGTTCGGAGAAAAGGGTTTGCGCCCATGCCACCCCGATGGCGCCCAAAACGGGTCCCAGTAGCGTGGTGCGCCCGCCGATGGCGACGCCGATGAGGAACGCGATGGACGGCAGGATTCCGACCTGCGAGGGCGCGATGAAGCCGACGATCGGCGCGAATAACGCGCCCGCAATGCTCGCGAACAGCGCGGCGACGGTATAGGCCACCACCTTGATGTTGGCCGGGTCGTAGCCTAGGAACCGCACTCGTTCCTCACCGTCGCGCACCGCGACGAGTAGTTCGCCGTAGCGGCTCTGCATCAGCTGACGCACCACGGCGACCACGATCAGCAATACCGCGGCGGCGATGAAGTACAGCATGCGCCGGTTCGCCGGATCGTTGAGGGTGAAGCCGAAGAACGTGCGAAACCTGTTGAGTCCATTGCTGCCACCGAGGCTGGTCTGGCCGACCAGCAGGATGGCCAGGGCCGCCGCGAGCGCCTGGGAGAGGATCGCGAAGTAGGCTCCCTTGACGCGGCGTTTGAACATGCCGAGTCCCAGCGCGGCGGCTATCGCCGTCGGCAGTAACACGATAGCCAGCATGGTGAACGCCGGAGAGGCGAAAGGTGCCCAGTAGCCGGGGAGTTCGCGCACTCCGGCGATTTGCATGAAGTCGGGCACGTCATTGCCGAAGATCTGCGCGTCGGCGATCTTGAGGTGCATCCCCATCAGGTAGCCGCCGAGGCCGAAGAAGACACCCTGACCCAGGACCAGCATGCCGCCGCGTCCCCACGCCAGGCCGATACCGACCGCGACGATGGCGAAGCAGAGGAACTTGCCGAGCAGGCTCAGCCGAAAGTCCGATAGCACGACGGGCGCCGCACCGAACAGCAGCACCGCAGCGACACCGAAGCCGGCCCAGGTCTGCCAGCGTCCGAGAAGGCTTCTCATACGAGACTCCTTGTGCGGACGGTGAAGAGCCCCTGGGGGCGGACCTGCAGGAAAATGACGATGATCACGAAGACGACCACCTTCGCCAGTGACGCCGTCGTGTTGTATTCGATGAACGAGTTCAGGAAGCCCAGCGCGAACGCTGCGATCACGGTGCCCTTGATCTGGCCCAGACCGCCCACGACGACGACCAGGAACGCATCGATGAGGTAGCTCTGCCCGATCGTCGGACTGGTGGAGCCGATCAGTGTCAGTGCCACACCGGCCACAGCGGCGAGTCCGGAACCGATGAAGAACGTCGTGATATCGGTCCTGCGTGATGAGATGCCGCTGGTCTCAGCGAGATCGCGGTTCTGTACCACCGCCCTGATCCGGCGCCCCATCGGGCTGACTTTCAGTACTGCGGCCAGTACTGCGACGCAGACGATAACGAGCACCAAGATGAAGATGCGGGTCTTGGGAACGACCGCACCGAGGATGTCGACACCGCCGGACAACCACTCCGGGGCCACCACGTTGACCGCGGGGGCGCCGAAGATGTCGCGCGCCACCTGCTGCAGGATCAGGCCCACGCCGAAGGTCACCAACAACGTATCCAAGGGCCGTGAGTACATCCGCCGGATCAACGTGACTTCCAGCAGCGCACCCATCGCGCCGCCGACGAGGAAGCCGACGATCAGCGAAATGAATAGCGACATACCGGCACTGGACACAAATTGCTGCACCACGTACGCGGTGTAGCAGCCGACCATGATGAACTCGCCGTGCGCCATATTGATGACGCCCATCTGGCCGAACGTCAGTGACAATCCCAGTGCGGCCAGCAACAGGATCGAGCCGAGGCTCAACCCTGTTGCCAGCTGTCCGATCAGGACATCCATACCTCTGGGTCAGCCGGATAGCCCGGCGGCCCACGGGTAGGACTTCAGGAACGGATCCGGCTCGATGGGGGCCGGGGATTCCCAAATCGTGTAGATCAGGCCGTCGGAACGGATCTCGCCGATGCGGGCGGTCTTGGTGATGTGGTGGTTCTCGCCGTCGATGGTGACCAGGCCCTCCGGTGCGTCGAAGGTGACTCCGCCGGCGTTGTCCTGGATCGCCTTGACGTCGAACGACTGGCCCTTCTCGACGGTGTTCTTCCACAGATAGACCGATACGTAGGCGGCCTCCATCGGGTCCGACGTCGGCTTGTCGGCGCCGAACTTGTCCTTGTAGGCCTTCACGAACTCGTTGTTCACCGGCGTGTCGATGGTCTGGTAGTAGTCCCACGCCGTCAGCTGGCCCTCGATGTTCTGCACACCGATGCCGCCGACCTCTTCCTCGGCGATCGACACCGACACCACCGGCATCTCCTGCGGGGTCAAGCCGACGTTCTTGTACTCGCGGAAGAACGCCACGTTCGAATCACCGTTGAGAGTGTTGAACACCGCGTCTGCGTCGGCGCTGCGCACCTTGTTGACGATCGTCGAGAAATCGGTCGAGCCCAGGGGGGTGTAGTCCTCGCCCTTGACCTCCATGTCGTTGGCCGCCGCATAGGCCTTGATGATGCGGTTGGCGGTCTGCGGGAACACATAGTCGCTACCGACCAGGTAGAGGGACTTGACCCCCTGCTCCTTCAGATAGTCCAGTGCGGGCACGATCTGTTGGTTGGTGGTGGCACCGGTGTAGAAGATATTGGGCGAGGACTCCAGGCCCTCGTACTGCACGGGGTAGTAGAGCAGTGAGTTGTTGCCCTCGAACACCGGCAGCATGGCCTTGCGACTCGACGAGGTCCAGCCCCCGAACACGACGGCGACGCAGTCGCTGCTGATCAGCTTCTCGGCCTTCTCAGCGAACACCGTGGGCTCGGAGGCGCCGTCCTCGCCGATAACCTGGATCTGCTTGCCCAACACGCCACCATCGGCATTGATCTGTTCGACCGCCAGGGTGATCGCGTCGCGCACCGTGACCTCGGAGATGGCCATGGTGCCTGACAGTGAGTTCAGCGAGCCCACCTTGATGGAGTCACCGGAGGTGTCCACGCACGATGTCGCGTTTGCTGAGTCTGTCTCGCTGGCTTTGCTTCCGCAGCCGGTCAACAGCAGGCCGGCCGTCGCTACGACACTTCCAGCAGCGAGGGCGGATCGTGCGAAGGAAGAGCGTCGAAATTGTTTCATGCACGGTTGTTCCATGAACGGCCTTTCTGGGTTTCAACAGCGCTCATTCGCTGATGAGGCGTTGAGTCGGAGTAGTCTGCGAACGCATCGAGACGCACGAGCGACGACTCCGCAGCGGGTGTCGAATCGCGACGTTAGAAGGCCCGTGTTTCTGCGATATGTCTGTGTGTGACGAACAAATTAACCTGCCGGCGATCCCTGCCGATGATTGCCTTTGTTTGCCGTTAACCAGATTGGCCATCGGGGGACTGTCCCGGGGGTAACGATTCGGTCGGGCCCGGCGATGTCACGGACATGCGAAAAGCTACAACCAAAATGGGGGCTGCAGTCGGGGTGTCACTGATGGTGGCCGCCGTATCGGTCGTCGGTGGCCAGGCAACGGCCCATGCACAGCCCGCCCAGCACGAGGTTCGCTACAGCCTCACATCAGCGGGCGCCTACGATTTCGACCTGTTCTACCTGACCGCTCAACCTCCCAGCATGGAGGCTTTCAACGCCGATGCCTACGCATTCGCCAAGCGTGAGAAGGTGAGCTTGGCGCCGGGTGTGCCGTGGGTGTTCGAAACCACATTCGAGGACCCGCAGTGGGCGATCCTGACCGTGAGTAGCACCACGCGCGGTGGGCAGGCAGCGCCGAATGCACGCTGTGAGATCGCCGTCGATGGTCAGGTCGCCGTGCAGCATGACGATCCCTATAACGTCCGGTGCCAGCTATCGCAGTGGTGAACTTATCGCAGTGGTGAATTTGCCTCAGGTGAAGTTGACTCAGTGGTGCTCAGCCGTTGACACAGCCCACTCAGGGCCTGCGGCAGCGGACCCTGATGCAGCACGCCGAGGCGTTGAGTGGCGCGGGTGAGAGCGACGTAGAGCTCGGCCGCGCCTCGCGGCCCGTCAGCGAGGATTCGTCCCGGATCCACCACCAATACGGCGTCGTACTCAAGGCCTTTGGTCTCAAACGCTGTGACCGTTCCCGGCATATCCAGCGGCCCGATCACGATGCTGGTGCCCTCACGTTGAGCTTCGTCGCGGACGAATTCGTCAATGGCAGAGGGTAGTTCGTCTAGCGTGATCCGCCGCGACCATGGCTGGACGCCACAGGCGCGCACCGACTCCGGCGGCTGGACATCGGGTGCGAACTCGGCGAGCAGTGCGGCGGCGACAACCATGATCTCCGCCGGGGTGCGGTAGTTCATCGTCAGCGACCGGTAGAGCCAGCGGCCGGGGACGTGCGGCTCCAGCATTGCCCCCCACGAGGTCGCGCCGGCGACTGATCGGCGTTGGGCGAGATCGCCCACCACCGTGAAGGATCGGCTCGGGCAGCGCCGCATCAGCACCCGCCAGTCCATCTCGGACAACTCCTGAGCCTCATCGACCACGACGTGGCGGTAGGTCCAGTCCCGGTCGGCGGCGGCCCGGTCGGCCAGGTCACGGTGGTCGCGCTCGACGAAGCGGTCGGCGAGGTCCTCGGCGCCGAGAATATCGGTGGCCAGGAGTTGGTCCTCGTCCTCCATCAGGTCTTCCCGGCTCACCATCAGGTCCAGCACACCTGCCGCGAACTCGGCCTCGGCCCGTCGTTCCCGCTCGGCGGTCTGGTCGACAGACTTGTCGGCACCCAGCAGGTCGACCAGTTCGTCGAGCAGTGGCACGTCGGACACGGTCCAGGCCTCGCCCTCGGCCCGCCACAGCGCTTCGTCGGCACCGACCGCGCGTAGCCGTGCATGAGAGGTGTACAGCTCTGCCAGAAGCACCTCGGGTGTCAGCACCGGCCACAGTTCGTCGATTGCCGCCGCGAAGCCCTCGTGGTCGCCGAGCTCGTCGACCAACTCTGCCCGCAGATGCTCCCAGGCGGCACGGTCATCGCGGGTCAACCAACCCCGGCCGACCTTGGCGATCGCCCGTTCGGTGAGCACCCATGTGACAACGTCGATAAACACGGCGCGGGCATCGTTGTGCGGCTGTTTACTCCCGCGAGCCTCCTGGATGGCCCACTCGGCGGTCTCGGCGTCGATGCGTACGGAGGCATCCGCCAGCTCGATCGGCAGTGGGTTCTGCGGGATCCGCTGCCGATCGGCGATCGCGGCGGCGAGCACGTCGCGGATCTTGAGCGAGCCCTTGAGTCGAGCGGCGTCCGGGGCATCCTGGGCGGTGACTCGCAGCCCGGGCATGAGGTCGCCGGCAGTCATGAACACCACGTTGGATTCACCCAGCGAGGGCAGCACTCGCCCGACGTGGTCCAGGAACGCCGGGTTGGGTCCGACGACGAGCACACCATGGTGTTCGATCCGCTTCCGCTGGGTGTAGAGGAGGTAGGCGACGCGGTGCAGCGCGACGACGGTCTTACCGGTCCCGGGACCACCCTCGATCACCACCACCCCCTGGTGATCGAGTCGGATGATCTCGTCCTGTTCGGCCTGGATCGTTGCGACGATGTCGCGCATACCGTCACCGCGGGGCGCGTCGACCGCCGCGAGCAGGGCCGCGTCTCCTCGCCCGCCGCGCTCATCTGCCCCAGGGCGGCCCAGAACTTCGTCGGTGAAGTCCAGAATGCGACGTCCTCGCGTGTGGAACTGGCGGCGCAGGTGCATGTTCTCCGGGGAGGCGCCGGTGGCGACGTAGAACGCGCGGGCCGCCGGTACCCGCCAATCGAGCAACAACGGTTCGAAGTCGTTGTCCTCGTCGAGAAGTCCGATCCGGCCGATGTATAAACGTTCGCCCGAGATACTGTCCAGCCGGCCGAAACACAGCCCGCTGTCCGCGACGTCGAGTCGAGTCATCTGTCTGGCCAGCGCACGCACCTCGGCGTCGCGGTCCACGAGGCTCCCGCCGGTGCCTCGCAACGCGGCCTTGTATCGGCTCTGGACGCGAGCACGTTCTTCGTCGAGTCGGGTGTAGAGCCCGGTGATATAGCTCTGTTCGGACTCCAGTTCGGCCTCGTGCGTCTGAGCTTGCGGATGGTCCTGAGCTTGCGGGTGCCTCTGCGCTTGCGGGTGGTTCCGACCCTGTGGGTCCCTCTGCGTCGCCATTGCTCAGGCGGCCGCGATCGCAGTGCGCAGGACGTCCAGCGGTAGGCCGCCCAGGTCCAGCGCCCGGCCGTGGAACTCCTTGAGGGAGCTACCTCGGGATTGGGAGTCGTCGCGTAGCTGCTGCCAGATACGCTGTCCGATCGCATAGGACGGTGCGTGACCCGGCCAGCTGAGATAGCGGTCCAGTTCGAAGCGAAGGTTCTCCTCTGACATCGCACTGTGGGATTGCAGGAAAGTCCACGCCCGGTCGGCTTCCCAGATGCCACCGTCGGGCGCGGCCAGCCCGCAGTGCACCCCGATGTCGATGACCACGCGTGCGGCTCGGAAGCGTTGGGCGTCAGGCATTCCCATCCTATTTCCGGCGTCATCGAGCCAGCCCAACTCGGCCATCAGGCGTTCGGCATACAGCGCCCAACCCTCGCCGTGACCAGATACCCAGCAGTCGAGCCTGCGCCGCCGGTTGAGTTGATCGGCCAACATCACCGCACGTCCGATCTGCAGATGGTGGCCGGGGACTCCGCCACGGGGGACCGACCACCACATTCGCCCCGGCCGGGACAGGTCTTCTGACGGTCCGGTGTAGTAAACGCCGCCGGTCTGTGTCGGCGCGATCCGGCACTCCAGTGTGCGTAGTGGTTCGGCGATGTCGAAGTGGCGGCCGGCCAACGAATCCACCACCCGGTCAGAAAGGCCCTGCATCCACTGCTGAAGTGCA
>Ga0210003_1004299_pt1 | contig 11318 bp, 11 predicted proteins | sample LantaG_FD_182804 | JGI IMG/M metagenome (GOLD analysis project Ga0210003, IMG submission 182804) | Deep subsurface microbial communities from Baltic Sea to uncover new lineages of life (NeLLi) - Landsort_02402 metaG (SPAdes) (version 2) | ecosystem: Environmental > Aquatic > Marine > Oceanic >...
TTCCTGGCCAAATCCAGAAGATGTCCCAGGGCATCCTTCTGTAATTCCTTCGAAACATCTTTCACCACCCTTTTATCGTAGTCCAGGCCTATCTCGCCAATGGCAACCGCTGCAGCAATGTTCTGCTCAATGAATTGCAAATTGTCATCGATCTGATGGGAATTAAGACCAGCTAGCTGCCAGGGATGCAATCCTAAAGCAGGATAGACAAAAGAGCAGTACCTCCTGGAGATTTCCAGGATTTTCACATTTGATTGGTAGTCCGAGCCTACCGCCACTACGGCGATAACTCCATTTTCTTTAGCTTCCCCTAGCATCACCTCAAGATTTTCCAGCTCATCCAGATGAGCGTGAGTATCAATAAGCCTGTACACTAGGTTCTCTTTTCGGCGACCATGCCCTTGTAATACTTGAGCCCTGCCTCCGTAGGCTTATAGCCGTAAAGGGAAACCCTGTCTTCTACTTCCTTGGTAACCAGGTTTGCTGATAACAGAGCCCTCAGCATTGCCTCACCAAAATATCCTGCCAGGAGAAGGTGATGGTCAGGAACCGCCTTATTACTCTTTTCGTATTCCCGGCAAATAGAGCCAAGGAGCTTTGCTGGCTCTTCCTCCAGGCTTTTAAGGAGTCCCTGCATAGTTTGTGTCTTCTTAATCGCATCAACGAAATCTTCAAAAGCACTCATATCTGCTAATTTTTAATCCTGACGGTAACATAGAGGTCGCCAGGAATTCCTCCTTTCTGTCCCATTTCTCTTAACCTTATCTTTGTTCCCTCACTAACGCCAGCCGGCACTTTAACCACGAGTTTTTTCTTCTCTTTACCCCTCTTATATTTTATCTTCTTCTCAACGCCGATATTGGCTTCCTCCCGGGAAAGGGCAAGCTCATGATATAAATCAGCTCCCCGGTAGGGAAGGCTCTCCAAGCCCAGCATTCTCTTAAGAGTAAATCTCATTGCCCTGCCCATAAGCCGCAAAAAGAACGGCGGCTTATATTCCACAGAGGAAGACTGTTGTCCTCTCCAATCTGGCTGGCCAGGGAAAACAAAGCTAAATCCTCTGCCACCAAAGAACATATTGTCCACAAATCCCTCATCAAACCTCAAACCTGCTCCTTGAAACATCCTCATTAAATCCTGAAACATGTATGGATTAGTAAATGCGTCCGTGAAAACTTGCTCCTGGCTGTAATATTGACCTCCAGCATATTGAGGGCCATATCCAACTCCAGCAAAGCCAGCCCTCTTCATTCTATCATACTCCCGCCTCTTTCTTTCGTCACTGAGTACAGCATAGGCTTCATTGACCTCTTTAAATTTTCCCTCGGCCCACTCCTCATTCCCCGGGTTCCTGTCGGGATGATATTCCATGGCGAGCTTTCTAAAAGCATGCTTTACATCACCCTGACTGACTCCCTCAGACACACCCAAAATGGAGTAATAATTCTTCATGGCAAATAATGCTCACATTAAAATGAGCACGTTATATTTTAACGGTTAGAGGTCATTGTGGCAAACTGAATGACCCAGTTGCCGGTATTCCTAAACGCCGCCAGGTGCGCAGTTAACACCTCTGCGCCTCTTATAAATAAAAGGAACTGTCCAGGCGATGCTGCCCAAAATCAAAGCTTCCACAGCCACAAGCCCAACTCCCAACAAAGCAGCACTCTCCCAGAATTGCTCAGGAAACAGCCTGGGTAGGTAGCCCGAACTCACCCACCACGGATTGTCAAAGGCAACTTGGTGAAACCGGATAAATAACTGCTCAAAGTCAATAGAAACCGAGGCAATGCCCAGCACAACTATAACAGCCAGGGTAAAGGCACATCCCCTCCTCACCCCCCTGGCTAAATCCTGCCAGCGGCCCTTCTTCCATAGCAGAAAAAGCAATACATAGGTAACGATATAGGCAAGGCTTGCCATCTGAACCCTGTAGTTCAGTTGAAACAGGCTCTTTACATCCTTTAGGTGGGTGAGCTCGCGATTCTGGTCATCTTCCTGATATAGCGCAAATTCCTCTCCGCCCTCAGTAGTTACCATCATTTGAGGTGTCTCCACCCTGGAATTGAAGTAATCAATAAGCCTTCTTGCCACATCGCTTAACTGTGCCCTGTCTATTTTTGTATCCTCGCTTACTCTATATTTATCGAACCCGTATTCGTAGAGCTGCATACTGTTCACTCCCAGGCGAACAGTGCTGGTAAAAAGCAGAAGGGAGAAACAAATTACGAATAACCAATGGGTAACAGACCCGGCAATTTTCAATTTTTACTCCTCTCTTATTACTCAAATTTTTAGGGCACCGCGCAAAGACAGCGCTAAAAATACCATGCTATAATTTTCGAAATGCCACAAAAGTTTACCCACCTCCATGTACATACCGAGTATAGCTTGCTTGATGGCATGTGCCGTATCCCTCAGCTTATTGCCAGGACTAAAGAACTGGGCATGGACAGCATTGCTATTACTGACCATGGCGCTATGTACGGCGTCATCGACTTTTACCTGGCGGCTCAGGAAGCAGGTGTAAAGCCAATTATCGGATGTGAAATATATGTAGCTCAAACCGATTGCCATAGCCGAAACCCTAAATATAAGAAGCCATATCATCTTACCCTACTCGCTAAGAATAAAAAAGGATACCATAATTTGATTCAATTAGTTAGCAAAGGCTTCCTTGAGGGATTTTACTACAAACCCAGAGTAGACAAGGAGCTGTTAAAACTTCACCGCGATGGGCTTATCGCCCTTTCCGGCTGCGCTAATGGGGAATTGGGCCGACTTATTCTGGAAGGACAGATTGATGAGGCTGACAGAGTAGCTTCATGGTATAAGGAAACCTTTGATGATTACTACCTGGAGATTCAAAGGTACCCCATCCCGGAGCTTGAGCAAATTAATCGAGAGCTTGTTTCTCTATCCACCAAACTCGATATACCACCGGTGGCCACCGGTGATATTCATTACATCAACAAAAAAGATGCTCTCGCTCATGAACTCCTGCTATGCATACAGACCAATAATTCCATACATAATGAAAACAGATTGAAAATGTCCGGCGACTTCTTTTATCTGAAAAGCCCTGAGGAAATGGAGCAAGTCTTCAGCGACCTGCCTGAGGCTATAGAGAATACTCAGGTCATCGCTGATATGTGCCAGCTGGAATTGGATTTTTCCGGGCTTCATCTGCCACGAGTAACATTGCCTCAAGGCAAGGCAGCCAATGAATTCCTGGCTGAGCTTTGCTGGCAGGGGCTGGAGAAGCATTACCCCAACCCGAGCCCGGAGGTCAAGGAACGCCTTAGCTTTGAGCTCGATGTTATTCAAAAAACGAGGTTTGCTGACTACTTTCTCGTCGTTTGGGACATTACCTCCTTTGCCCGAAGCCAGAATATTCACTTCGGTGTTAGAGGTAGCGCTGCCGCCAGTCTGGCTCTCTTCTGTCTGGACATCACTGCCATCGATCCTCTGGCTTACAAGCTTGTTTTTGAGCGCTTTCTCAACGTCGAGCGTCGTGAAATGCCAGATATCGACCTCGATTTTCAGGATGACCGCCGTGATGAAATTCTAGCCTATGTCAATAAGAAATATGGCTCTGACCATGTAGCTCAAATCATAACTTTCGGCACTCTAGGAGCCAGGGCAGCGCTAAGAGACACTGGACGAGCTCTGGGTATGCCTTATGCTCAGGTTGATCAGGTCGCCAGGCTCATTCCTTCAGAGCTGACTATAACCCTGACTAGAGCCCTGGAACAGAGCAGAGAGCTTAATGATATTTATTGTCAGGATGAGGCAGTGCGTAACCTGGTCGATTCAGCCAAGAAAGTGGAAGGCCTCATCAGACACGCCAGCACTCATGCCGCCGGTGTCGTTATATCACATGACCCTCTAACCGAATACGTGCCTGTTCAACCGGTGGCTAAGGGAAATCAGCATGCCGTTATGACTCAGTTCCATATGGAAAACATAGCACGCCTGGGACTGCTAAAAATGGATTTCCTGGGGCTGTCTAACCTGACCATTCTGGCTAAGGCTACAGAAATCATCGAGCAAAATTGCGGAGTCTCTATAGACTTGCAAAGTATTCCTGTTGATGACAGCAAGACTTTCAAGCTGCTTTCTGCTGGGGAAACTAAAGGTATCTTTCAACTGGAAAGCAGCGGCATGCGCCGCTACATAGAGGAGCTTAAACCTACCAACTTCAGTGATATTGCTGCCATGGTAGCGCTCTACCGCCCAGGGCCAATGGAACAGATTCCCACCTTTATAAAAGCCAAGCAAGGAGTAATTCCCGTCCATTACCCACACCCTGCCTTAAAGGATATCCTGGAAGAGACCTATGGAGTCATTGTCTTCCAGGAACAGGTATTGTTTATTGCCCAGGCTCTAGCTGGCTACAGCCTGGGACAGGCTGATATCTTTCGCAAGGCTATGGGCAAGAAAATACCGAAGGTGATGAAGAAAGAAAGAATGAATTTTATTGCTGGAGCTAATAAGAAGGGTATATCAACAGAACTGGCTGAAGAGGTTTTTTCCTTAATCGAGCCCTTTGCAGGCTATGCTTTCAACAAGGCCCACAGTGTAAGCTATGCCCTTATTGCCTATCGCGGAGCCTATCTCAAGGCAAACTATCCCATTGAATACATGACCGCCTTCCTTAATACTTATTGGGATAATATGGAAAAAGTTTGCTCAGCAGTAGCTGAATGCCGCCGCATGGGCATTCAGGTTCTCCCTCCGGATATTAATAAGAGCCAGTCCAACTTCGCTATTGAAAAGGAAGGCGAGGCTGCTTCAGCAATCCGCTTTGGGCTGGCCGCTATCAAGAATGTGGGCACTTCACCCATTGAGTGTATTCTATCTGCCCGCAGGCAGGCAGGAGTTTTTAAATCCATAGAGGATTTCTGCCATCGCGTTGATTTACGCAGCACCAATAAAAAGGTACTGGAAAGCTTGATTAAAGTTGGTGCCCTTGATTCACTGGGCAGCCGAGAAGCACTCCTGGAGTCCCTCGATAAGATTGTCTCTTTAGCTCAAATGGAGCAACGAATGAAAGAATCAGGACAGGCTAGTATGTTTGATTTGTTGCCGCAGGCATCCCCTGCTGTTATCCTCGCTACAGATATAAAAAGGGATGAAGATGCATTTATTAAGCAGCATTTTGATTGGGAGAGAAAACTATTAGGCGTTCGTTTCTCCCCATCCCCCCTCGATTCCCTGGCTTCTGAGCTATCGACCTACTACCAAGCCGAAGGATTCGTTCCCTGCGGTGAAATCAGCACTGATATGGCTGATGAAACTGTGACAACTGCAGGGATGATAGCCTCAACACGCCAGTCTTACACCCGGGAAAGGCGCCCTTTTATAGTTGCAACCATCGAGGATCCGAACGGCAGCATAGAAGTCATCGCCTGGCCAAGGGTTTACGAAAGCACCATAGAGCTGTGGCAAGAAGGCAACATACTTATATTCAAAGGTGTGGTGAAGATAAGGGACGGTGGTGTACAGTTGAATTGCCAGCAGGTGCAGAGATATCAACCCATTAAGCCAGAAACCAAAGTGTCAACCGAACAAAATCAACGCTACCTCATAATCAACCTTGCCCAGACAGACAATGCCGAAAGGGATGTTGAGTGCCTGCGCAAAGTCTTTAACATCCTGCAGGCTTACCCCGGCCAGGATAGAGTCTCTCTTATCATCACAGGAGGAGATGAGCCGACCAGCCTGGAAATGCCTAAATTAAGTGTAAACTACTGTCCTGAACTGGCAAAGGAATTGAGCAACATATTAGGCAAAGGCAATTTAAAGATTACACAACGACTTATGTAGCTTTAGCTTCAATTTCCAACAGCCGCTGTTTCCATGATTTTCCACCACTAAATCCACCGGGAGTGCCATCGCTGCGGATTACGCGATGGCAGGGGATTATTATAGGTAGAGGATTTCTAGCTAAAGCTTGTCCCACAGCCCTGGCTGCTTCAGGCTTATTTAGCTCACCAGCAATCCAGGCGTAAGCTCTGGTCTCACCATAAGGAATGGATTGAGTTACCTTCCATACATCTCTCCGAAAGGAGCTGGCCCAGGATAAATCTAACTTGTCAGGGAAACTAACAAGCTTGCCGCATAAATAACTTTTTATTCTTTGGGGCAAGTCGCCAAAATAATTGGTTTCAGCCTCGCCCGGCTTCTCGGTATAGCAGGCCAGGATAAATTCATTAAGCAAATGCAATGCCTGCTCCGGCGATGGCTGAGGTAAAATAAGTTTCCTCAACCCATCCTGCGAGCCCAAGATTCCCATCCACCCCAGCCAGGTATTAAAGATGAAGTAGCCTGGCTTCATTATTCCTATTTTATCACCAGCCACCTCAGCGGCCAATATGCCTCGCTTCAGCGCCCACTATTGAACTCAGTTTGCCATCTCCCTCCATGCAAAGTTAAGCATTGGTACCAATTCTCATTGCTGAAGTGCTACGATACCTCCTACCCCACAGGTAATACGCCACCGCGGATGCGAACGACAAAAAGCTGATTGTCCCCCAGATGGGCCGGGCATCTGTGGGAAAGGCATCGAGTAAAATCCCGCCTACCAATGGCCCGCCTGATATGCCCAGCATCTCACTCAATCCAAAGAACCCCATATACCGACCCCTCCTGTCCTGTGGAGAAAGCTCACCCACCACCGAAAGTGCTGTGGGGGAAAAGATAATCTCACCAACCGTGGTGATTGCTATCGCCACCAGAGCCCAGCTGAAGCTCTCAATCCAGCCCAGAGATAGGTACCCAAATCCATAGATGATACAGCCCAGGATGAGGGCTGTAGTTTTTGATAGCCGACCGATGCCACGAGCCATCTGGTACTGGAAGAGCACCACGATAAGCCCATTCATGGTGAGCAGTAGCCCATACTGCGCCGTTGAAAACCCCATACGGTCAACAGTGAAAACCGAGAGAGTGCTCATTAACTGTGACGCTCCCAGAAAGAGTAACAGGCTTATAACGATGAATATCATAAATGTACGATCTGAAGCAACAGAGAACATGCTACGCAAGTCTACATGCCCAGTGGTACCATGGAAAGACTCTCTAAGAAAGAACAGGATAAGACAGAAGGTAAGTATACTCACCAGGGCTGCCACACCGAAAAGCCAGGCATAGGGAAGGAAAGTCGCCAGATATCCTCCCAGTGCCGGGCCAGCGGCGAAGCCCACATTCCCCCCAATTCGCAGGAACCCATAAGTCTCCGTTAGCCGCTCCTTCGGGGAAAGGTCAGCTACCATTGCCGCGGTGATGGGACGCACCGCCGCCCCCGCCGCTCGTCCAGCAATATAGACCACTATGATAGCCCATGTCGGAGCTGATACCCCAATCAACACCGTTAGGCCGGAGAAAAACAGTATCCTTATACCAACAGATACAACTAAAACTGGTCGGCGACCGAACTTATCTGAAAGCCATCCCCCCACCACTTGGCTGGCAGCACCACAGATTCCTGCAATTACCATACCCATACCGACCAGGGTCATAGAGAGGCCCCGGACCTGATACAGATACAGTGCGAGGAAAGGCAGGCAAATAGAGAACGAGACAGAACTTAGGAGATGAATACCTGTGAGGACCCATATGCCGGGCTCAAAGCGACTAAAAACATTTTGACGTAAACCTCGTATTGCATTCGAAACTAATTGCAATATATATCTCTTTCTTCGCCCTTGTTACATCTTCACGTCATACACGACGCATGAAACGCAAACACTGTCATTTCATATTCAGGTTGGCCTGGTGAGAATTGCACAGCACGGTGGCAACTTTAGCACAGCCGGGCAAGAATGGGAGAATCACAGCTATAGGCACCTTATCATCCCAGCTCTGGCTCAATTATGCCATAATTGTCATCCCGGCGGCGGTATAGCAGATTAAGTTTGCCAGTCTCAGCGCTGACAAACAGGAAAAAATCATGCCCCAGGAGCTCCATCTGATTTATTGCCTCATCTTGAAGCATAGGTTTGACCAGGAAATGTTTACTCTTCACTACTTCTTTAGGTGCTTCTACTTCCTCCGCCTCTTCTATTGCTCCTTGGCCAGCCAGGGAAACACCTCTACCCTTGTCATATAGCTTACCTTTGTATTGTTCAATTCGATTGGTTAGCGCATCCATAACCTTATCCAGGGCTGTGCGAACATTTTCAGCCTTCTCCTGTGCCCTGATTAGGGTGCCCTTGCTATCAAGAGTAACCTGAACGGTAAATCTCTGCTCAGGTTGCTTTGCCCTCTCCCTGGCAATCTCTACCTTGCCTCTATCAATGGTGGGTAAGTAACGGCTTAATTTACCAATCTTTTTCCTGACCTGCTTTTCCAATGCTTCAGAGGGCTCCATATTTTTAGTAATGATTTGAAGACTCATACTCCCTCCTTTATTTATAGATTTCTCTGGCCAACGTTAATCCCCATACCGAAGTAGCACCCTCACTTTTAAGAGCCAAAGCACAGGACTCCAATGTGGCTCCAGAAGTGCATACATCATCAATAAGGATAATCTGTTTACCACTTACCTTTTTATTCTGGCATATAAAGGCATCGGTTACATTCTCCCGTCGATCCTCCACGGTTGCTGCTCTTACCTGAGGTTGCGCCTCTTTAATCCGCACAAGGCAATCTTCAATCACAGGCAGCTTTGTGAGCTTACCCAGCTCCCGAGCCAGAAGGCTTGATTGATTATAGCCACGTTCTCTCAATCGCCGTGGATGAAGGGGTACCGGGATAATAGCCTCACCAGCTAAAGGATTTGACCTGAGATAATTAGCCAATAACCCAGCCAGGCAGGGAGAGATTGCTTTTAAATTCTGGTACTTTAGCTGGTGCACAGCCTTGCGTATTACTCCATCAAAGCGAAATGGAGAGCGTATGCCATCAATTTCGGTTTGCCTTTGCCTGCACCCCGGACACAGAATGTCACTAGCCTGAGACCTACCGCATTTACGGCAAATTGGCGGCAACAACCACGGTAGTTTTCTATGGCACTCAGGGCAAACAAAACTACCTACTTTCCCACAGCCAACGCAGCAACGTGGGAAAAAGGAATTAATAGCCGCATCAGCTAGTCGACTTAAGAGAGACAAAGCTGCTACTGTTAGGCTAACGCTGCTCGCGTTGATGCGTGCGAAGCGCACCGCTGAGAATAGGCTCATCCAGGTATACATCGCCATTCCTGATTTTAAGATTGTAGCCACAATCAGGATTGGTGCATACCCAGGCCTTGTAATGAATTGCCGCCCCTTGACTACCAAAGTCGGATAGGGGTACCAACACACCAGCGCCACACCTTTGACATTTGGGGAACTCCATATTTTCCAAGGGTTCCACCTCCCCTCCAAAAAAGATTTATCAAGGATATACTAAAAATGACCCGCTGGCAAATTCGATTTAGCTTTGATTTCAAGAATTCTTGACTTTTTACCCCAATTTTTAAGCCTTTAGCCTCGCCAAAAACTGGCAGGTATAGATAGCTCCCTCAGGCGTTAGTTGACTTCTCATAAGGCTGATGGCCTCAACATCAAAGGAATAGCTGAGCTCAAATCTGGCAGATATTAACAGTTCGCCAAGACTTTTTCTCTCTGCCGGTGACGCCTTTTCTTTGATTCGAGCCAGTGTTAGATGAGGTACAAAGGGGCGTTCCTCTTTGGCAAAGCCAAAAGGAGCAAGTGCAGAGTCAATATTTTGTTGCAACTTCTGGAGGTTATTCATTTCGCCTCTGATGCCAACCCAGATAACACGCGGCTGGTTTATGTTGGGAAAGGTCCCCAAACCTGAAATCTCCAGATGAAAGGGGGGAATCCCTCGAGAGGCTTCTTCCATGGCTTTCGCTATCTCTGCCACTTGCTTAAAGGGTATATTGCCTAAAAACTTCAAGGTTAAATGAATGCTTTCAGGATTTACCCATTTAACAAACGGATGCTCAGCTCTTTTCAGTTCGCTTCTTAGCTGCCCCAGCCCATGTTGAACGTTCTGGGGCAGTTCGATAGCTATAAATGAACGAATTTGCTCAGGATTGTACGACATCTTCACTCCTTTGATATTAATTCATGGCTCCTTCATTATATTCAGGAGTTTTTGGGCATTTCCACCAAAAATCTTGGCCATATCCTGCTCGCTGAGGCCAGCGGATTTAATTTGAGTCATTATTCGACTCTGTGGAGTCATTATTCGACTCTGTGAAATAAGAGGATAATCAGTGCCAAAAAGGATTTTATCGCTGCCGACAATATCGCTGACCTGTTTGAAAATCTGAGGTTGATAAAGCCAGATAGTAGCAGCAGTGTCAAAGAAAACATTGGTCAAAACTCTGGCTACCTCAGGCATTAAGGCATAAAAAGGTAAGCCACCACCCCAATGAGCGCAAACTAGCTTCAATCCCGGGAAACCCAGTATAAAAGAATAGAGTACGTCAGGAGTAATACTGCCCTTGCCAGTATATTGATGTCCTACAGGCTCAGATGCATGAGTAAGGAGGATTAACCCATGCTGTACTACACTATCAACCAGAGGCTGCATTATCAGCTTATCCGTCAGGTCAAAGCCTTGAATATCAGACCTCATTTCACCAATTCCCCTGGCACCTGCCTTGGCACAGCGCTCCAGCTCAACTAGAGCAGCATCCCCAGCCCTGGGTTGAATACTGCAGAAGCCGACAAGTCTATCAGGATAGCGTGATATGGAATCTAAGATGTAATCATTGGTCTCCACGCAAAGTTCATGGTTCACCCACCCTATGTTGAGAACAACAGATAAATCAACCTGGGCTTCGTCCATGCTGGCAATCAACTCTTCGGCGGTTATCAGCTTGGCTTTTGGTTGGGAATAAAGCAATGAGAAGCATGAGTCGCGCCTGACATATTCAGCACGCCTCTCCTCCACCCACGGGGGAAATATATGAGTATGAAAATCTATAATCACCTTTGCCGTATTATACCTAAATTTGCCTGCTGTTTCTTGGCTATAAGTGGTGTTACCTACAAAAACCTGGAAATATTTAGCAGACAGTCATAGACATATAGGCTATTGTTGGTTTACAATTTAATACACTGTAAATGCTGAATCATATCAAGGAAAATGCCGCGGATACCCCACAGAGCAATATATTTAACCTGTCTGTGGCAGAGCTCAAAGAGATGGCTAAAAAGCTGCGACGTCATGTAATCACCATGACAGCCACCGCAGGCAGCGGGCATCCTGGCGGTTCTCTATCAGCGGCTGACATTATCACCGCACTGTATTTCAAAGTTATGCGCCACAATACAGAAAATACACAGTGGCCAGACCGC
>Ga0210003_1004300_pt1 | contig 11318 bp, 8 predicted proteins | sample LantaG_FD_182804 | JGI IMG/M metagenome (GOLD analysis project Ga0210003, IMG submission 182804) | Deep subsurface microbial communities from Baltic Sea to uncover new lineages of life (NeLLi) - Landsort_02402 metaG (SPAdes) (version 2) | ecosystem: Environmental > Aquatic > Marine > Oceanic >...
TGGGGGGCGCAGAGATTTGTATACAGAACTGAGACCTAAGGAAATCAAGAAAGAAGGGCTCAGCGAGTATTTTCTGTATGTGATTGAAGGCAAAGAGACGATACCGAGCGGCTGGTCGAAGCGGCTTTTGAGCTTTGATAAAGATGAAGTGCCGGTGGTCAATCTTTATAAATATGAGCAGGAGCGTTATGGCGACTCGGTTGTGCGGTTTCTTAGTTTCAAGAATGACGATGAGCACAAGCTGGGCGAGACGCCGATACCGGGCGGGATGCTGAAGGTCTACCGGACGGTGGATGCGGATGGGCACCTCAGTTACACAGGACAATCCTCGTTTAAGTATATTCCGGTCGATGAGGAGGTGGAGCTGAATTTGGGCGCCGCGAGGACGGTGACTGTTGAGCCGACGTTGATGGGTTTCAAGACGGAGAATTACGTATTCGATGATGGTAAGGATATTGTGGGTTGGGATGAGATACGGACGTTCAAAGTAGAGGTCACAAACACGCGGGACCTGGGGGTGAAGGTGGAAATCAAGCGTAATCTGCCGACTGAGTATTGGGACATCGAACGGAGCGGTGAGTTCGGCGAATACGAGAGGTTCGACCTGGATACGGTCAAGTTTACGCTGCTGCTTGGGCGGCGGTCGAAGAAGAAGTTCGAATATACGGTTCGCACTTACCATGGCAGAAGAGAAGAGAACTGGGAACCCGGCAGACAGGATTAGCTATCGTCCGGAGTCAGTACGGAAAGGGCTGGAATATGAAACGCATAGTAGTATTGCTGATAATCGTTACAACGGCGCCGATGAGTTTTGGGAAGGTTGATTTGGTTACGCTTCCTTCGCGGGATATGGTTCAGCTTACGATATATAACTCTGCGGATATGACGCTGGTTCGAGAGAGCAGGGCCCTTACGCTGAAGCAAGGCGCCAATAAATTGCAGTTTTCGTGGGCGAACACTCTGATTGACCCTACGAGCCTGGAGATGCTGCCGAAGGCCGATGCGGACAAGATTGATATTGCGGATTTGACGTACCCGGCGAGGGTGCAGAATCTTGGCCTGTGGAACATTGAAAGCGGCGTCAGCGGTAAGGTTCCTGTGGAGATAACATATCTTACCAGCGGTCTTACCTGGCGGGCGTTCTATATGGGGACGCTGACTGAGAATGAAGAGACGATGCGTCTTCAAGGCTATGTTCGGGTGACGAACAACAGCGGCGAGGATTACGAAAATGCCGAGACGCGTTTGATAGTTGGCGTGGTGCATCTCCTGGATGAAATTGCCGAGCTTGCCCGCAGGCGATATCCATACCTACGACCGGGTGAAAGGGTAGATTGGGCAAAGCTTGAAGATACTGAAAAGCGTCTAGGAATACGGGCGATGAAGGAGGGGCTTAGACTTGACGGATTGGCCGCACCGAAGGAAATCAAGAAAAAAGGGCTGAGCGAGTATTTTCTCTATACGATTGAGGGAACCGAGACGATAGCTACGGGCTGGTCGAAGAGGCTTTTGAGCTTCGATACGAGCGAAGTGCCGGTGATAAACCTTTACAAGTATGAGCAGGAGAGGTACGGCAATTCAGTTGTCAGGTTCCTCAGCTTCAAAAATGATAGCAAGCATAAGCTGGGCGAGACGCCGATACCCGGCGGGATGCTGAAGGTCTACAGGGCCGTTGATGAAGCTGGGCACCTGGCTTACGCGGGTGAGTCTTCTTTTAAGTACATTCCAGTTGACGAGGACGTTGAGCTGAATTTAGGTGCGGTAGGCGATATTGTTGTTGAGCCGATACTTATGGATTACAAGACGGACGAGTACAGGTTCCGTCGGGGAAATATCGTCGGCTGGGACGAGATTCGCACGTTTAAGGTCAAGGTAAAGAATACGCGTGACCTTGGCATCAAGGTTGAGATAAAACGGAACTTCGGCACAGAGTACTGGGACATCAGCCGGTCCGGTGAGTTTGGCGAATACGACAAGGTGGATTTGAATACGGTGAAGTTCACGCTGGAGCTCGAGCCGAGGTCGTCGAAGGAATTTGAGTATGTGCTTCGGACCTATCACGGCACGCGAGAACAGGACTGGCGGACTGGCAGACAGGATTAGGTGGTTTGGAAAATCTATGGGGCTGAGAAGCTTTTCGAACCCAGGTGATTTGCGGCCTGGGTTTTTTTCTGCGCGCACGCTGGGCCAAATAGTCTGGTCAGGCGCAACGGCTGGTGGTATATTACGCGGATTGATTATCAAGGATTTGGCATGGACAAGAAAACACTCAATGATGCTGCTGAGAATTTGGGGCAGCAGCGAAGTTTTGCGGCGGCGAATCGGGTGTATGCGGCAGGAACGGACAGGCTGCGTGTGGGGATAATCGGCTGTGGCGGCAGGGGTACTTATGATGCGACAAATTGTGTCAACTCCGCCGAGGGCGTAGAGATTGTGGCGATGGGCGACCTGTTTGCCGACCGGATTGAAGGCTGCCTGGAGCAGCTCAGGGAAAACGTCGGCGAGAAGGTCAAGGTCAGTCCTGATAGCTGTTTTGTTGGTTTTGATGCTTATAAGAAGGTGATAGATTTCGACATCGACCTTGTGATACTTACGGAGACGCCGCATTTTCGCGCTGCGCATTTGCGAGCGGCGGTTGAAGCGGGCAGGCACGTGTTTATGGAAAAGCCGGTTGCGGTGGACCCTGTTGGCGTGCGGTCGGTGATGAAATCTTCGGAGCTGGCGGATGAGAAGGGCGTGACAATTTTGGCGGGGATGCAGATGCGGAGGATTGCACACATTGTCGAGCTTATGAAGCGCATTGATAACGGTGACATCGGCGAGATTATCGCGGGGCATTGTGTGAGGATAGAAGGGGGCATGCTGGACTGGGGCCCAGAGGCGCAGGCGGAGTGGTCGGATATGGAGCTGCAGATTCGACGGTGGCTTTTTTACGTGTGGCTTGGCGGCGACTTGATTGTCGAGCAGCAGATTCACAACCTGGACCTGATGAACTGGGCGCTGGGTTCGCATCCGGTGAAGTGCCTTGGAATGGGCGGACGTCAGGCTCGGACGGGGCCGGAATACGGCGACGTCTATGACCATTTTATAGTCGAATACGAATATCCGAACGGGGTGCGGATTGAGTACGTGGGCGGACAGATTCAAGGCTGCACAAGTCGGAATGACCAGTGGCTGGGCGGCAGTAATGGTTCGGCATATTTTGATTTTGCCAACGCAGTAATCGAAGGCGAAAATGCCTTTCGGTACGACCAGCCGGTGCCCGACCCCTGCATAGCTCAACATTCAGAGCAAATCGCGGCAATCCGGCAGGGTAAATACCTCAACGAAGGCCGGCGGGTTTCTGAGAGTACGCTGACGGCGATAATGGGTCGGATGAGCGCTTATACGGGCCGAGCGATTAGCTGGGACTGGGTGATGAACTCGTCGAAGCTGGACTTTACACTGCCGGTGTACGAATTTGGCGATGCGCCGATGACGCCGGTGGCGGTGCCGGGGCAGACGAAGCTTATATAGGACAGAGTACGACTTTGTAAAGGCATGAAAATACAGTTGTTTTCACACAAATCAAGCAGAGGCCGGCTCAGTCGGCGTCGGTTTCTTTTCAAATCAGCCTATGCGACGGCGGCTTTTGCTTCGTGTTTTGCCGTAAGTTCCTGCAAACGAGAACAACAAGAGAAAGACATATCGTCCAAGTATCGGCACCGTAAAGCTCTGATTGTAGATAGACCTGACGAGGGAGTTTTAGCAAAGGTCAGGGATGCCGGGTTCGGCGGTGTGGAGGCTGGCATTGTAAGCCCGGCCGAGGCGGCCAAGGCCCGGAAAGTTGCGGAAGACCTGGGCATCAGGATTCATTCGGTTATGCGGGGCTGGGCAAAATTCAACAGTGCGGACCGTGATGAAGTTCAAAAGAGCCTGGCCGTCACCGTGGATGCGCTTTATGCCGCGGAGGCTTATGGCGCCGATGACATTCTCTTAGTGCCCGGCCGGATAGATGTTTTGCCTATGCCTGAGCCGTGGGAATTCAGTATCCGTTTCGATGAGAAGACCGGGCATCTGATTTCTGCGGCGGAGGGTCAGAATAGCCGCTACGAAGAGTATATTGCCGCCCACAATCGTGCATTCGATGCCTTTCAGGCTGCGATTCGAAGCCTTATTCCAAGGGCCGAGAAGACAGGTATTGTTATAGCGATTGAGAATGTCTGGAACAATCTTTTTGTTGATGCGGCGCACATGGCCTGCTTTATCGACTCTTTTGAGAGTCCCTGGGTTCGGGCGTATTTTGACATCGGCAATCATGTCAAGTATTCGCGGCCGGAGCATTGGATTTCAGTTCTCGGTAAGCGTATTTTCAAATGTCACGTGAAGGATTTCAAGCTGAACCGCGACGGGCACGGAGGCAAATTTGTCAATATTGGCGAAGGCAGCGTCAACTGGCCGGGGGTGATGAAGGCGTTGAAGGACGTGGGTTATAACGGCTGGATGACGGTTGAGGGCAGTAACAAGCTTTCGATGGCCGAGCGCAGCAGACGGCTTGAGCTTATCCTTGAAGGGAGGTAATGAGTGAAGCTTGGAGCGGACGAGTCTTTTTTACTGATGGGGATGTTCGTTGCATCTGCGGTGATTGTTACGGGCTTTGCCGGCTGCGTTGGAAGTGGTACAGAAAGTGCCGTGCTACTTGAGGATGACTTCGGCGCGCTCAAATCGGGTGTGTTCTTTAATGTGGTTGGTGCGCATACGGAATATCACTATCTTAAGGAAGCCGCAGGTGAGGGAAACTGGGCAGTTTCGAGTTTCAAATCAGTCGAGTCGCAAAGGGCCTGGCGGGTGACTGAAGAGAATGGCAGGGCAGTGATGCGTCAAGCTTCGAAGAGCAAGAAGAATTGCCATACACACCCGATGATTATTGCGGGGCATCCTCTTTGGAAGGACTACACCTTGTCGGTAAGTTTTGCCGCCGAATCTGATGGTGGTCAAAGCGGAGTTGTCTTTCGCTACCGAAACGACCGCTGTTATTACTTTTTTGGTGTTGATGGAACAAGGGCGATATTGAAACTTGTGCGGCACGCGACGGGCTATCGTCAACCTTATGAAAAGATACTTGCCGAGCAGCCGTTTTTTTGGTTGCCCGGTGAGTATTTGACCGCCAAGGTGAATGTCAGCGGGAAACATATCCGAGCCGAGCTCGGCAACAGAGTTTTGCTTATAGCGGAAGATGAGACTTATCCCAGAGGCAAGATAGGGTTAATGTCTGATGTGCCCACGCGTTATCGAGATGTTAAAGTCACAACGACTGCCGAAGAGAAACGGCGGTTTGAACAACGGGTGGCTGAACGAGAACGTGAGCTGAAGCGTCTTCAAGCGGCTAATCCGCGTCCTGTTTTGTGGAAGAAGGTCAGTTGTGCAGGTTTCGGCGCAGGTCGGAACCTGAGATTTGGGGACCTGGACGGCGACCGGCAGATTGATATTCTTATTGGGCAGGTCGTGCACCACGGTCCCAAAGACAAAAACAGCGAGCTGAGCTGTCTTACGGCGATGACTTTTGACGGCCGAATGCTTTGGCAGATAGGGGAGCCCGACCCCTGGAAGACGCACCTGACCAACGATGTTGCATTTCAGATTCACGACCTTGACGGGGATGGCAGCAGTGAAGTGATTTACTGTATGAACATGGAGCTCATTGTTGCAGACGGCGCGACGGGTAAGACCAAATACAAGACGGCGACGCCCGCGATGCCGGACGACATTCCCCCGCCGTATAATCGCTTTGGCCGGATTCTGGGCGACTCTCTTTACTTTTGCGACCTTCGCGGGACGGGCCATCCTCGTGATATTGTCATCAAGACAAGGTACAGACACCTCTGGGCCCTGAACGACAGCCTGGAGATTATGTGGGATGCCGGCTGTAAGACCGGACATTATCCTTATGCATATGATGCAGACGGTGACGGAAAAGATGAACTGGTGGTAGGTTATTCACTTATCGATAACGACGGCAAGTTTCTTTGGAGTCTGGACGAGAGGCTGAAGGACCATGCCGATGGTGTGGCCGTTGTAAAGTTCAGGCCGGACTCGCAGCCGCGAGTGCTTTGTGCCGCAAGTGATGAAGGAATCTTCTTTGCGGACCTGGACGGCAAGATTTTGAAGCATCATTTTGTAGGTCATGTTCAAAACCCGGCAGTAGCGAATTTTCGGGATGACCTGCCGGGGATGGAGACGGTCTGCATAAACTTCTGGGGCAACCAGGGCATTATTCATTTCCTCGACGCCGAGGGGGATATTTATCATGATTTTGAACCGTGTCAGCATGGCAGTATGTGTCTGCCTGTTAACTGGACCGGGCGGTCTGAAGAGTATTTTGTGCTGTCGGCTAATGTTGAAGAGGGCGGCATGTTTGACGGCTGGGGTCGCAGGGTCGTGGTTTTCCCGAGCGATGGTCATCCGGATATGTGCTATGCTGTTGTGGATGTCACCGGGGACTGTCGTGACGAAGTTATAGTATGGGACCCGTATGAAATATGGGTGTATACTCAGGAGGACAATCCCAAAGAGGGCAGACTCAGTAAGCCGATTCGAAATCCATTATACAACTATTCCAACTATCAGGCTACGGTTTCGTTGCCGGGATGGTCCGAGTGAAAAGTCAAATGGACTCAGGCATGATGAGAGTAGGTATTGTGGGCTTTGGATTCATGGGGCGGATGCACTACCGCTGCTGGCGGCGGTTGGAAGATGTGGAAATTACGGCGATTTGCGATGTCAATCCGGTAACGGTGAAAAATGCACAAGAAGCTGTCGGTAATATCGAAGGTGCGGCGGAAGATTTGGATTTGAGCGGTATAAAAATTTACGGCGATTTTCACGAAATGCTCTGCGAGGAAAGGCTCGATGCGGTTTCGCTCACACTGCCGACATATCTGCACGCTGAGTTTTCGATAAAGGCTCTGGATGCGGAGGTAAACGTTTTATGTGAGAAGCCGATGTCGCTGGACGTGCGTGCCTGCGAGCGAATGATAGAAGCTGCTAAAAAGAGCGGCAAGGTTTTACAGGTCGGCCACTGTGTGCGGTTCTGGCCTGAGTACGCCAAGGCCAAGGAGATTGTGGCCGGGGGCGAGTACGGCGAGGTTGTCGCTGCAAGTTTTCGGCGATTGTGCGCGAGACCACAGTGGGCGTGGGACGGCTGGGTTGTGGACGAGAAGCGAAGCGGCGGGATGGCGCTGGATTTGCATATCCACGACACTGATTTCGTGCAGTATTTGTTCGGTGTGCCGCGCGGCGTGCAGAGCTTCGGGACCAGGGATTCCGAGGCAAGGCTGACTCACATTGTTACGCAGTATCTTTACGACGACCGGAAGGTAGTAACGGCCGAAGGCAGTTGGGCGATGATGCCGAGTTTCGGGTTCGAGATGAGCTTTAACATAATGCTGGAAAAGGCAAGCCTTGCTTACGATTGCACGCGGACGCCTGCATTGAGGGTTTGCCCGAAAGAAGGAGAGGCTTTTGCCCCGGAAGTTGCTGAGGGAGACGGTTATCTGCTTGAGATAGCGCATTTTGCAGGGAAGATAAGGGGTGAAAAGGCCGAGGACGTCATAACTCTGGAGCAGTCGCGGAATTCTGTGAAGATTGTGGCGGCGGAACAAGAGTCTGTCGAGACGCAGAAGTTGGTTTTGCTTGGCTGAACCGGATTTTGGAGAAGGCTATGGTTAATTGCGACGGTTGGCCTGTGGGCGTGTGTAGTTGGTCGCTCCAGATGGGACCTTTGGAAGCAGCCGGGGCAATGAATAAGCTTGGGGTAGAGCACGTGCATTTGGCGATAGGGCCCGCTCTGCGAGACGGGGCAAGTGAATACCTTTCGGCGGTGGAGGGGGCAGGCTGGAAGATAACCAGTACGATGATAGATTTTCCACAGGAAGACTATTCGACACTTGAGAGTATAAAGCTGACAGGGGGGATAGTACCGGACGAACATTGGCAGGACAACCGCGGGCTTTTTCTGAAGGCGGCAGAGATAACGGCGGAATTGTCGGCGCCGTATATTTCAATGCACGCAGGATTTATTGACCTGGGCCGGGCTGAGCACGCGAGGAAGTTTTACGACCGAGTCGGGGAACTGGCTGATGCGGCTGGGGACAAGCAGATTATGTTGCTCTTGGAGACGGGGCAGGAAAGTGCGCGGGAGCTGCGTGAGTTTCTGGAGGAGCTGGCGCATCCTTACGTTGGCGTAAATTTCGACCCTGCGAATGTGATTTTGTATGACCGTGGCGACCCAAACGAGGCGGTGCGTGTTTTGTCGCCCTGGGTCAGACACGTGCATATCAAAGATGCCGTGCGGACAACTGAACCGGGGAGCTGGGGTACTGAGGTTCCGTGGGGAGACGGGCAGGTTGGGGGGAAGAAGTTTCTGGATGTTCTGAAGGAGACGGGCTTCGAAGGAGCGCTGGCGGTGGAGCGTGAGGCGGGCGACGACAGGTATGGTGATATCAAGCTTGCTGTCGAGAGGCTCAGTAATTTCGACGGATAACCACAGTGCAAGGAGACTGGAATGGACTGGCGGCTGTATATTAGTCTTAGCATAATGATGTTTCTGCAGTATGCCATCTGGGGCTCGTGGGCTCCGGTACTGTCGTCGCATCTGGTGGGGCCGCTTAAGCTCAGCGGTAAGCAAACGGGCTGGATTTACGCGACGTTGTGGCTGGGATTTATAGTGGCGCCGTTTACGGGCGGTCAAATAGCAGACCGGTGGGTGTCCTCACAGTGGCTCCTGGCGGCAGTTCACCTGGCAGGAGGTGTGGTGCTGCTGCGGGCGGCCCGGCAGAGGGATTTCTGGCCTTTGCTTGGGCTGATGGGACTGTATGCCCTGCTTTATGCCCCTACGGTGGGATTGACATACTCCGTGATGTTCACACACGAAAGCAGCCGGAAAATGCAGGCGTGGATTCGTGTGTGGGGGACCATTGGCTGGATAGTTGCGGGAATAACCCTTACGGTCTGGCGTCGTTCGGGCAAGCTGAGGGTGCGGGGCAGCGACGCCTTGAATCTTGCCGGGATTCTCTCTGTGGTCATGGGCGTTTATTGCCTGTTCCTTCCGGATACTCCGCCATCCAGGGCGTCAGGTAACCCTCTGGCATTCGTCGAGGCGTTCAGGATGCTGAAGGACCCGAATTTCCTGGTTTTTCTTATTATTTCTTTCGTGGTTACGACCGAGTTGCAGTTCTACTACGTCCCTACGGCGCCGTTTCTTCAGGACCTTGGCGTGCGGCATCAAAACGTTTCGGCGGTTATGAGTTTGGCGCAGGCGGCCGAGATATTGGGGATGGTGATATTGCTGCCGTTGTTGCTGCCGGCTATCGGTTTTCGGTGGGCACTGGTGATAGGTGTGATTGCCTGGCCTTGCCGCTATGTTATTTTCGCAATAATGAGACCGGTGTGGCTGGTAATTTGTTCGCTGGGTCTGCACGGTATCGGGTATACGTTTTTCTTTTTTGCCGGCCAGCAATACGTTGACAAGATGGCGCCCCCGGATATCAAGGGCTCAGCTCAAACGCTGATTCTAATGGTGACACTGGGTTTTGGTAATTTCATCGGGACGCAATTTACCGGAGTTGTGATGGACTTTTTTAAGAGAGACGGCAAGTTCCGCTGGCGGCCGATTTTTATTGTGCCGTGCGTTCTTACCATTGTCTGTGCGATTGCTTTTGTATTGTTCTTTAAGGGATAGCTGACTTTTCGAGGAGTCATCGGCGAAATGTATGCGCTGATTTCAATGGGCTTGGCGCTGGTGCTTTTAGCGATTCTGCTGCGCGTGAGAATCCGGCTTGGCAGGGCGATGATTTTGTCATCGGTTGGTCTGGCCGTGCTTTTGGGGGTGACACCGGGTGAGTTTTGGCAGGCGGTCGCTCGCGAGTGGCACAGTAAGCCTCTGAGCCAGACGACCGGGTATCTTTTTGCCACGCTGAGCTTGCTGATAGTTTTTGTCAATGTGCTCGGCACAGCGATGAAAGAGACGGGTGTGTCGCGGCGTCTTGTGCCGGCAATTCAGGGTTTGTTCAGGAGCCGGCGTTTTGCCATGGCGGCGATTCCGCTTATTATGGGGATGCTGCCTACTCCGGGTGGAATTATGCTCTCGGCCCCTATGGTACGGGACCTGGGCGACCATATCGGGGTGAGCCGGACACGGTCGGCGGCTATTAATTTCTGGTTTCGCCATCAGTGGGAGACCATCTGGCCGCTTTTCCCGTCAATTCCGTTGATACAGTCGATGTTCGGAATATCGGCATTCAGACTTATCCGGTACAATATAGCGATTGTGGCGGGCGGCATACTTGGGGGGGTGCTGTTCCTGCTGCTTTCAGGTATTCCGCGAAGAACCGAGAAGGGAACGCATAGTGGTCGATTGAGCGGTCATTTGGGTGGTTTTATGCACGCCCTTTGGCCTATCGCGCTGGTGGCGGGGCTTTATGCAGGCTTTGACATATCTCCGGCGATTGGCATCTTGTTGGCGGTATTCTTGTTTTTGTTTTTTCATAAGGTGCCTCTGCGTCGGTGGGGCGGCATTTTCAAATCGGGTATTGAGCTTGATTTTGTGCTGCTTGTGCTGGGGGCCCTTCTTTTTAAGCTTACCCTTCAAGCCGGGGGGTCGATTGAATCCGTTGTGGCGTTCTTTTCCGAGATAGATATGCCGCCTTACATTCTTATCTTTTTTCTTCCTGCGATGGTTTCATTCTTGACCGGCGTGACGATGCCGACGGTGGCGATGACGTTTCCTTTTTTGATGCCGTATATCGGCAGCGGTGCGGAGGCGAAGGTGGGCCTTGAGACGCTTGCGTTTTCAGGGCTGATATGCGGGGTTATGACGACACCGGTGCATTTGTGCCTGGCGCTTTCTGCAAGCTATTTCGAGGCCCGACTGATAAGAATCATATTGAAGGTGCTGGCGCCGGTTGCTTTTATTGCCGGGGCCGGTATTGTGATGGCTGTGTTCTTCGGATAGGCAGTTTCGCTGGTGTGCCGGCACGAGTGCTTTGAATACGCAAGAGGGGTGTTCACGGCTGCGACGGTTCCAGCGGAAAAAGTGCGGAAATCGACCCAGTAAAGAAAGCCCCTGCAACTTTCCTCCGTTAACCACTGTTAAGAAGCAGGGGCTGTACGGATTATGAATTTGATTATGGCGGTTTTGGGCGGTTGTGTCAAGTGGTGTGCTCCCCAAAAACTGGTCCAGATTTAATGAGAGTATGATTGACAATTTTGGTATGTTGTTTAGTTCCAAGAAAGGGGATTGTACTCATGAAGAAGCGTTACAGTGGGCCACAGATCATAGC
>Ga0210003_1004302_pt1 | contig 11316 bp, 9 predicted proteins | sample LantaG_FD_182804 | JGI IMG/M metagenome (GOLD analysis project Ga0210003, IMG submission 182804) | Deep subsurface microbial communities from Baltic Sea to uncover new lineages of life (NeLLi) - Landsort_02402 metaG (SPAdes) (version 2) | ecosystem: Environmental > Aquatic > Marine > Oceanic >...
AGCAACAGCTCCGGGAAAGGATTGAGAAATGGATAAGATATCTATCATATCATTTTGTGAAATCCATTTTTTCTTATCCACTATCTCCCGCTCAATTAAGGGGATCATGGCAAATCCCCCTCCGAATGTAAAACTTCCTATTTTAAAGAAGGTCCAGAAGAGTATCCATATTTTTTTCATAGCATCTCATTGTTAGAAATAATTTTTATACTTTTTTCTAACTGACTCTCCTTTTAGTTCAATCCTATATAAGCTGTTATTAATTCTATCACATATAACGTCAGCAGTTGTAGGATATCCAATAACTTCACGCCAGTTGAATATGGGAAGCCAGTCGGCAGTAATGGCAGATTTTAGGCTATACCTATCTTCTAATAATACATTTTTTTAGCGTTATATGAAAAGTAAGAATTATTAATTTTTCCACAAAAAAACTTTAAGTGGAAATTGGTTGTCTGTTATTACACCGGCATATATATGGAATTTGTAAGGATTTTTTCCATCATTTACGAACAAACAATTTTTATTTACTTGACTATGCAAATTCTTTCAGTAATATTTAGGTAACATATTCAAATGATAGATTTTTTAAAATAATTCAAGCGGGGATAGTTTATGAAAGGTAAAATGAAAGCTCAGTTATTTTACGGACCTGAAGATGTAAGATATGAAAATATAAATATACCTGAGATAGGGGATGATGAAGTACTGGTAAGGATTAGGAGTGCTCTAACCTGTGGCTCGGATCTAAAGACATATAAGAGAGGTCATCCTACTATGATAAAAAAGGCTTCAGTTTTTGGCCATGAATGGGCAGGCGATATTGTAGAAATAGGTAGTGACGTGGATAATTTCAAAGTAGGTGACAGAATAGTGGCAGTAAATAGTGTTCCCTGTTATAGGTGTTATTACTGTAAACTTGAAAGATACTCTCTTTGCGAGAATCTGATATACAATAATGGTGCCTATGCAGAGTATATAAAGATACCAGGAAATATATTGAAAAAAAATACATATAGAATACCAGATAAAATAGATTACAGGGAAGCTGCGCTGTTAGAACCACTGGCTTGTGTGGTGCATGGCATAGAAGAGTCCAATATTAAAACTGATGATATGGTGGTGATTAACGGCGCAGGACCTATTGGGCTTATGTTTATTGCTCTAGCCAAGCTAAAAGGCGCATTTGTAATATCAGTGGATTTATCAGATGAAAGGTTAGAATATGCTAAGGATTTTAGCGCTGATTACACCATTAATGCATCAAAAGAATCTGATCAGGTTGCTGCAGTAAAAGAGCTAACTGAAGATAAAAAAGGAGTAGATGTAGCAGTTGACGCTACCGGAATCCCCGAAGTATGGGAGATGACTATCCTTATGGGTAGAAAAGGAGCTACCATTAACTTATTTGGTGGATGTGCATCAGGTACATCAGTAAATATAGATACTCAGCTGCTGCATTACTCAGAGCTTACTATAAAAGGAGTATACCATCATACTCCTTACTATGTAAAAAAAGCATTTGATCTAATAACCTCGGGACAGGTTGATACTATTAAATTTATAACTGCTGATATGCCCCTTGAAAAACTGGTAAGTGCGCTGGAGCTAATGGGTCAGCAGAAGGGTATAAAATATAATATTACAACATAATCATTATGAAAGCCTTGCTTTGCTACAATCAAAATGAATTTAAGCTGGAAGAAATAGACAGACCAGAGATACTAAAGGATGAGATGTTAATAGAAATGATATATACAGGTCTATGCGGCTCTGATATTGTAAAGATATTTGACCCGGCAGTAAAAAAGCCGGCGGTCTTTGGGCATGAAGTAGTGGGAAGAGTAGTAGAAGCTGGAAAGAATATAACCAGGTTCAAATCAGGCGACGTAGTGGTAGCTGCTCACCACATACCCTGTTACCGGTGTCATTATTGTTTACATGGTAGTCATTCAATGTGCAGACACTTCAAAGAAACCAATATATATCCAGGTTCATTCTGCCAGTATATAAGGCTGTCAAAAGAGCATATCGGGTATACTACTTTTAAAATCCCCCCGGACTCCAACCTTCTGGAAGCATTATTTATAGAACCCCTGGCCTGCTGTATCAGGGCTGTGGATAGAGCTACCTTCCGGAAAGATGATGTTTTTTCTGTAGTGGGAACCGGGATTATTGGAATGCTTTTTATCCAGTTAATAAAACTATCAGGTGGAAGGGTGGTGGCTATTGACCTGGATAATAACCGGTTATCCATGGCCAGATTTCTGGGAGCAGAATATACCATAAATCCGTCAAACCAGAATGTTGTCCAGGAAATTAAAGATATTACAGATATTGGTGTTGATATTGCTATACTTACCGTAACAAATAAATATACGCTGGGTGAAGCTCTTAAATACCTTAGAGATGGAGGAACAGTTAATATTTTTGGAGCATCAGGGAAAGAAAGTAAGTTCGAAGTTGATTTTGAAAGAGTATTTAAAAGAGAAATGTCCATAATTAGCTCTTATTCTGCTACTCCTGAGACGTTAAAGCGCGCTTATGATATCATAATCGGTAAAAAAATAAATTTATATCCCCTGATATCAGAGGTAATGCCGCTTTCAGATTTTAAAAAAGGCCTGGACCAGGTACTTCAGAGGAAAATATATAAGGCGGTCTTTAAACTGTAGTAGAATATAGCTTTGGTATAATTTTTAGAGTTTAACTTAAAAAACTATAAGCAGGAAAGAATAGGCATAATTATTATTTATTTTCAGGGTAGCTATGTTCTTAGATGAAGCAAAAATTAATATAAAATCAGGAAATGGTGGGAATGGTATAGTTACCTTTTTTAACTTAAAAAGTAGGGGCAGGAAAATTCCCAGCGGGGGAAACGGCGGAAAGGGTGGAGATGTAATAATAGAAGCCACCCGGGATTTAAGCACTTTGTATGTATTTAAAAAGAAGATACATTTCAAAGCTGAAAATGGTAAGAATGGGGAGCCCAATAATAGAAATGGTAAAGACGGAAAGGATTTGATTATAAAAGTTCCTGCAGGAACCATAATTAAGGATGTCAAGGAAAATATAATTGTTGATCTGAGCAGTCCCGGAGATGAAATTGTTATAGCTGAAGGTGGTATAGGCGGTAAGGGAAATTCAAGTTTCGTATCTTCAAATAGAAGGTTCCCTGCATTTGCGGGAATAGGTGAAATAATGGAAGATTTCTGGATTAATCTGGAGCTCAGGCTTGTGGCAGATGTCTCACTGGTTGGATTTCCAAATTCCGGCAAATCTACCATAATCAGCCGCATATCAGCAGCAAGACCAAAAATAGCAGATTATCCTTTCACCACTTTAACTCCTAATCTGGGTGTGGTGACTGTAGATGATGAAAACTTTGTGGTTACTGATGTCCCGGGTTTGATAAAAGGCGCTCATAAGGGAATGGGTCTGGGGGATAAATTTTTAAGACACATAACCAGATCTATGGTACTGGCAGTAGTTTTAGACGGGCAGAGGATTATAGATGAGAGACAGGACATACTTGAGACTTTTAATATTTTAAGAGAGGAGATAAGGCTATATAATATTGATGTATACAAAAAAGATTATGTAGTTTTAATAAATAAGATTGACCTGGTTGCTGATAGTGATAAGTTAAATAAAATTAAGAAAGTTCTTGAAAATAAGAGCGGTAGGAGTGTTTTTTTAACATCAGCAATTACGGGACAGGGTCTTGATAAGTTAATCTGGGATTTATATAAGAAAGTGGCAAGGTACAGAGAGGAGCTCCAGAAAGATAAAGACATAGAGCTTAAAAAGCAGGAGAGAGTAAAAGTTTATAGCCTGGATAAAAGAAATCTGGAGATGGAAAAAATTAAAATTGAAAAAAATAATAATGAATATATCGTGAAGAATAAAAAACTGGAAAGACTGGTGGCTATGACTGATTTAGAAAATGAAGAAGCATTAGATTATTTAAAAGATAGACTAAAAAAAATGGGGATTGCAGACAGGCTAAAAAAGATGGGCGTCAGTGAAGGAAGTACTGTAATTATCGGAAGCCTTGTTTTTTCACTTATTGAGTAAATTTTACTTGCGGGGTAATAAATGGGAAACAGAAAAAAGTACCTGAAAAATATTAAAAAAATGGTCATAAAAATAGGCTCCAGCAGTCTTACTTCGAAAACAGGCGGGCTGGATAAAGTTAGTATGAAGAGATTTGTAAATGAAGTCAGCTCTCTAATCAAAAGAGGAATGGAAGTGACAATAGTTACCAGCGGAGCTATTGCTGCTGGTCTGGAGAATTTAAATATCAAAAAAAAGCCGGAAGATATAACTCTTCTTCAAGCCGCTGCTTCTATAGGTCAGGTAGAGCTTATGAGGTTGTACAGTAATTTATTTTTAACAAGTGGTTTAAAGATAGGCCAGATACTGTTAACTCATGAGGATACTACCAGAAGGAAGCAGTATCTTAATATTAAAAATACCATAAAAAAATTAATCGGTTTAAATATTGTTCCTGTAATTAATGAAAATGACAGCGCAGCTGTAGATGAAATAAAATTTGGAGATAATGACGAGCTGGCTGCTCTGGTTGCAATTCTGGCAGAATCAGATATTTTAATAATTTTAACTGATATTGACGGAATGTACGATAAAAACCCCAGGATTTATAGTGACGCGAAGCTAATTTCGTATATAGATAAAATAAATGAAGATATTGAAAAAGCAGCCGGGGGAATCGGCTCAACTTATGGCATTGGTGGAATGGAATCAAAAATAAAAGCTGCAAAAATTTGCTCTTTTTCTGGTATAAAAACAATAATTGCAAATAGCAGAAGGAAAAATATTTTAAATAAAATTATCGCTGGCGAGGATGTAGGGACTTTCTTTGCCCCGCAGACCGTAAAGAAGGTAAAAAGTATAAAGAAATGGATAGCTTTCGGCATGAAAACCAAAGGTGGTATAGTTATTGACAGGGGAGCAGAAGAAGCTGTGTTAAATAAAGGTAAAAGCATACTGGCAGTTGGTGTGGTAAAGGTTGACGGTAAGTTTAATAAAGGCGATACATTGAAGGTATTTTCACTTGACAGTAAATTGATTGCCAAAGGAATTAGCAACTTTTCAAGTGAGGATATAGAAAAAATAAAGGGGAAAAACAGAGATAAGATTTTATCTGAATTTGATACTTCGATGTGTAGTGAAGTAATCCACAGGGATTGTCTGGTGGTTTTTAAGGAATGATTTTAACCGGCTGTTTTGTGTTATAATAACTAAAAGCTGGAGGAATTTATGGATATAGTTTTAGAAATAGCAAAAAGGGCAAAAGAAAATACAAAGTTTATCTCTAATGCAAATACGAAGATTAAAAACAAAATACTATCCGATATTTCAAAATATCTTATTGCCAGTACTGAGGAAATCATAAAAGAAAATAAAAAAGATTTAGAAATATCCACACAAGAAGGGATGTCTGATAGTTTACTGGATAGGTTAAAATTAGACAGGAAAAGAATAGAAAAAAAAGCAGAAAGTATAGACAAGGTTATAAAATTCACCGATCCTGTAGGGGAAGTAGTTTTTGGATATAATCTTCCCAATGGCTTGATTCTGAAGAATATCAGGGTACCTCTGGGAGTTGTGGGAATAATATATGAAGCCAGGCCTGATGTTACTATTGATGCCTCGGTTCTGTGCCTTAAAGCAGGAAATTGTATTATTCTAAGGGGGAGTTCCCATGCACTTAATACCAATAAAAAATTGGTCCAGGTAATGGGCAGAGCTCTAAAAGATAATGATTTTCCGGACGGAATAATACAGATTATCCCATCCGCTGATAGGGAAAATGCGGTCAGGCTAATGCAACTCCGGCGATACATAGATGTTCTTATCCCAAGAGGGGGTAAGAGCTTGATTGAAAGTGTGGTAGAAAATTCAAAAGTGCCTGTGATTGAAACAGGAATTGGAAATTGCCATGTTTATATTGATAATGCATTGGAAAATATTAGCATGGACAAAATTGCAGAAATAGTAATAAATGCAAAGACGCAGCGGCCAAGCGTTTGTAATGCGGCTGAAAAATTGCTGGTACATAAAGATGTTGCCAAAAAAATACTGCCTGCAGTGCTTAAAAAACTTGAAGAAAAAAATGTAAAGCTTCTGGGGTGCAGTATATCTAAAGAAATATATTCATCTATCGGATTAGCTTCTGAAGAAGACTGGTATAAGGAATATCTGGATTATAAAATGGCAGTTAAAGTGGTTGGCAACATTGAAGAGGCAGTAATGCATATAAATAAATATGGCTCTCATCATACTGAAACTATAATTACGTCAAACTACCAGAATTCAATTTATTTTACCAGGGAAATAGATTCAGCAGCTGTTTTTGTTAATGCTTCTACAAGGTTTACAGATGGTGAGCAGTTTGGGATGGGAGCGGAAATCGGTATAAGCACCCAGAAACTTCACTGGCGGGGACCTATGGGGTTAAGAGAACTTACTACTAATAAGTTTATAGTATTAGGTGAGGGTCAGATAAGAGAATAAAATGGAAAAAAGCAGTAAATTTTATAAAAAAATTGGAATTATGGGAGGGACATTTAATCCCATCCATCATGGTCATTTAGTTACTGCCCAGGAAGCACTAAGTCAATTTAAGCTGGATAAAGTAATTTTTATACCTACCGGTAACCCGCCGCATAAAATTGAAAATGAAGCAGCCAGTGCTGAAGATAGGTATATAATGACTGTTATTGCTACTTCTTCAAACAGTAATTTTTTTGTTTCAAGAATGGAAATAGACAGGAAAGGTAAGTCATATACTATAGATACGGTCCGGCAGCTAAGGAAAATATATGGCAAGAATTCGTTACTATATTTTATAACCGGTGCTGATGCCATTTTAGAGATACTTACCTGGAAGAATACCGGTGAGATAGTTCCACTCTGCAAGTTTATAGCTGCAACCAGGCCAGGGTATAACCTGTTGCGTATAGAAGATTTAAGAAAAAGACTTTTTGGCGAAGCCGGGGCTGCTGATGAGAGAATATATGTAATGGAGATACCAGCTCTTTCCATTTCTTCAACCGATATAAGAAATAGGGTAAAGCATAACAGGCCAATAGATTACCTGCTTCCTGAGGGGGTTAGCAATTATATTTTAAAAAATGAACTTTATAAATAGTTTTACTTTAACTGGAAAGCAAAAAGAATATCTTAAAGATTTGACTGAAAAGATTAAATCTATTATGTCTTCTTCATTATACCAGCATTCTATTAATACTTTAGAGTATGCGAGCACTATCGCACGGAAATATTTGTCTGATATGGAATTTTTTGATTTAGGTGTTGCATGTATACTGCATGATTACGGTAAAATATTCAATTATGAAGAGTTGGTGAAAATAGCAAAAGAAAATGAGCTTGAAGTTGATAGTTTTGAATTAAACTGCCCGCCATTATTGCACAGCTTCGTAGGTGATTACCTGGCCTTAAGGGATTTTAATGTTTCCAGCAGTAAGATATTAAAAGCAATTAAATTCCATGCGATTGGATATTGTAATATGAATTCTGCGGATAAGATTTTATTTATTGCTGACAAAGTTGAAAAAAGCAGGAATTATAATGGAGTAAAAAAACTTAGAGATCTTGCTTTAAAAAATATCAATTTATGCTTATTGGAAGTTTATAAAAATAATATAATATATATTATAAAGAGAGATAGATTTTTACATCCTGACACAGTTAAAATTTGGAACAATATTTGTGGAGGTATTTAAAATGTCTTTTGATGAAGATGAAAAAAAATTTAAAGGTAGAGACCCTGGTGAGAGAGATTCTTATAACATGGATAATGGTAGCAAAAAGCCTCGCAATTCTGGAGATGACTTCTTTAAGGATGAAGATTTTGAACTTGAAGGTTATAAAGATGAAGAAGTAGAAAGTGAGGGATTCAGAAGTAAAAGAATAAAGGAGAAGCGGAATAAGGGGAAAAAATTTTTCAGAATTATTGCTGTAATGCTTGTCCTGGTTGTAGTTGCGGTAGGGGTAGTTTTCTGGGTTGTTCCGTGGATTAAAGGTAAACTTCCTTCTAAAGTTGAGATCCCGGAAGAAGAGCCAATAAGTATACCACCTTCCCTTGAATTGGGACAGGATATTAACTTAGTCATTGCCTGCGCGGGGGGAAATCTGGATGAGCCTGAGGTGAGTTCTATTATATTTTCAAGTTATTACAGCAGCGAGGACGCATTAATTTCATTGTGTATTCCAGTAAGAACATTGATGGATATACAGGGCTTTGGTGCGAAATTGGTAGGCGAGTCAGTAAAGGTAGGGGGGATGGACTTGCTCAAACTTACCCTGGAAAAGAATCTGGGTATGGATATGAAAATAGATTATCATATTCTTCTTGATGTTTACAATGTAGTCAATAAATTGGGCGGTATAGACCTTGAGCTAGATAAGGAAATTACAGTCAAAAACTATGATGATGGCTCGACTTTTAAACTGGAGAAAGGAAAGAACCCGGTTGATGGGACTGAAGCGGTGAATTTCCTCAAATATTTTAGTGGTATTGAGAAGGATGTCCCGATAGAAAATGTTACAAAACAAAAATTACTCCTGGATGCAATTATTAGTAAAATTGCAGGCGAGAGTGATGAAAAACTGTCAGACAACCTGAATTTAATTAAAGATTTTATTGATACTGACTTGAGTATGGAGGAAAGGTTAAAAATATTTTCCACATTTTCTAAAATCGAACCCGGTAAAAATGAAGTTCACGCCCTTAATGTATCATCTACAGAGCTGGAGGAGGGTATTGTCTATATACCGGATGTTTCCGGACTTGCCGAAATTTTTAAAAAAGAGGGGACCCCACCTGAAGAAGTGGCTGCTGTTGAGGAAACAGTTAATTTAACCATATTAAATGGTGTAGGGACTCCTGGTCTGGCTGCAGAAGTATCAGAACTTTTAAAAAGTCAGGTATTTGAGAGCGGTAAGAGTAAATATAATATACTTAAGTATGAAAATGCAGATAATTTTAATTATGATACGACTGAGATTTTAGTATATTCTGGCCAGTCTTATGTAGTGGAAGCAGCAAATGATATAAAGGATATACTGGAAGTCGAAAATATAACTCCTGGAGAAGGTGAGAGCGCAAATTCAGATATTATTATAGTTCTGGGAGCTGATTATAAAGCTAAGGCAGCAGAAAAAGCAGTTTCGGAAGAAGTTGAAAAGATTGTAAAAATAAATATTTTAAACGGAGAAGGCACAGCAAAACTTGCTTTTACGGTTAAGGGAATAATTGAAAGTTATTTTAATGAAGACGGAAAAATTCTAGAGGTTGTTGAAACCAAAGATGCCCCTAGTTGGGATTATGATAAGACTAAAATAATAATTTTTACCCCCGGAGAAGGAGTAAATACATTAGCCCGGCAATTGCAGGAAAGGCTGGGTGTGGGGGTAATAGAATATTCGGATAATAATGTAGACAATGTGGATATCAGTATAATTTTAGGGAGTGATTATACAAATAAGTGATAAAAAGAAAATAGCAGAGACTGGTAATCAGAAATCAAAAGTGAAAGATATAATTACAGCGGTAAAGACAGTTGCCAGAATAGCAGATGAAAAAAAAGCGGATTATATAAAAATACTGGATATGAGATCCAGATTAATCATAACTGATTACTTCATAATAATCAGCGCCAAAAATACCAGATTAACCAGAAGGATAAAGGAAGAAATCTGTATTCATCTAAAAAACAATAACCGGTATCCTATTAATGTCAGTGGGCTGGCTGAAGGAAACTGGATTCTTGTTGATTATGATGATTTTGTAATCCATATTTTTACAGACGAGTTCATGGAATATTATAAGCTTGAAAGGCTATGGAAGGATTCTAAAGAAATAAAGTGGAAACAGAGTTAATTCAAGATATTTTAGAGAGGACCAGAGGTTGAAGAAAATGCCGGTGCATGAATTTTACAAACCACAAGAAATAGAAGAAAGATTAACTAAAAAATGGGAAAAAGAAAAAATATATTCTCTTAAGTCTGATAAAGATGATCCGAAATATTATATTCTGGAGATGTTTCCTTATCCTTCGGGAGAACCTCATATGGGTCATGCAAGAAATTATACCATTGGAGATGTTGTAGCGAGAGTCCTTTCAAGGAAAGGATACAATGTTCTTCACCCCATCGGATATGATGCCTTCGGGCTGCCTGCAGAAAATGCTGCTATAAAAGAAGGAATACATCCCCAAAAAAGCACCATGGCTAATATTGATAAAATGAGGAAAGCTCTAAAGCGGATGGGGATGAGTTATGATTTTAGTGATGAAATTATAACCTGTGATCCTGATTACTACAAATGGACCCAGTGGTTTTTCCTGCTGTTTTATAAAATGGGTCTTGCAGAAAAGAAAGAAGCTCCGGTTAATTGGTGTAATTCCTGCCAGACTGTTCTGGCAAACGAGCAGGTTATTTCAGGCAGATGTGAGAGATGTGAGAGTCTGGTTGAGAAACGGGTATTATCCCAGTGGTTTTTTAAAATAACCAATTATGCCGGGAGACTTCTTGATGATATGAAGCTTCTGGAAAAAGGATGGCCCGAGAGGGTTCTCACTATTCAGCAGAATTGGATTGGAAGAAGCGAAGGTGCCGTAGTTGATTTTAAGCTTGATGGTAGTGAAGATATTTCCATTCCAGTGTTTACTACCAGGCCGGATACATTATTTGGAGTTACTTTTTTTATCCTTGCACCTGAACACCCGCTTGTAGATAAAATTGTAGTAGATGAAGAGTATAAAAAGGAGATTGGAAAGATTAAAAATATAATCTCCGGACAGAGCGACATTGAGCGGGGTTCGGTTGAAATTGAAAAAATAGGTTGTTTTACAGGGAGATATGTTATAAATCCTTTAAATGGCCAAAAGGTTCCAATATGGATTGCTAACTACGTGCTGCTGGAATACGGAACCGGCGCCATAATGGCAGTTCCTGCCCATGACCAGAGAGACTTTGAATTTGCATCAAAATATGGCATTCCCATAAAAGAAGTAATCTCCCCTGATGGGAAAAATCACCAAAAGCTTAGTACCGCATATGACGGTGAAGGGATAATGGTAAATTCTGGAATGTTCAGCGGCACCAGTTCAGAAAAAGGTAAAAAGGATGTGATTTCCTACCTTGAAGAAAATAATATGGGGAAATTTTATGTGAATTATAAATTAAGAGATTGGTTGATCTCAAGACAGAGATATTGGGGCGCGCCAATTCCTATTATTTACTGTGATAAGTGTGGGATAGTTC
>Ga0210003_1004303_pt1 | contig 11314 bp, 15 predicted proteins | sample LantaG_FD_182804 | JGI IMG/M metagenome (GOLD analysis project Ga0210003, IMG submission 182804) | Deep subsurface microbial communities from Baltic Sea to uncover new lineages of life (NeLLi) - Landsort_02402 metaG (SPAdes) (version 2) | ecosystem: Environmental > Aquatic > Marine > Oceanic >...
GTGGCTTTCTCGCCGCCGGGCTTCTCACCGAGGTATATCACCGTCATTACACGGCCCCCTGCAGCAAGAGGGCGGCGACCTTGTCTGCGCGTTGCTCGTCGAGCAACTGCTGCAGAATCGCGTTTGCTTTCTTCTGCTCGTCGAGCTGCTGCTTGCCCGGCCCAGCGCTGCGTGTGATCGCCTGCAGTGCCTGCACGCTGCCCCGCTGGGCGATCCCTGCGAAGCCTGTGCCGCCCGATCCCTTCTTCGACTCTTCCACACGCTTGCGGGCTGCTGCAATCTCCTCACCCTTTCGCATGTTGTCGAGGCCGATCTGAGCCTCTGTCGCTCGCTTCGCCTTCTCGTCTGCCTCTTCGATCGCCAGCTTGATCTTCAGCAAGTCCTGTTGCAGCTTGATCATTTGTTTCGACCCGGCGATGCGATCAAACAGTCCGCGTTTGGCGGTCTTGTTGGCAATGTCAATTCCCAGATCGCCCTCGCCCATTGGGAACCCAGTTGGCTCCGTGACAGGCTTCCCGAAGTCCTGAGAATTTGCCCCGCCTGGAAACTTACCCGAGGCAACGATTGCATCGCGTTGAGCCAAGAGTTGCTCTCTAGTCTTTCCTGTGTGTTTCCCGCCGACGTTAAATAACTGAGATAGCCACTTTCCCGTCACTTTCGCCTCGCGTGACATATCAACCATCAGCTCCAGCATGTCGATCAGCGCTGGTGCCAGGTCCGCTGTGATCCCTGCTGCGGCCCCAGACAGTGCGAAGGTCATCTTGGTCCATGCGTCGTTGACATCTTCAACCGCTTTCAGCTGGTCTCTGGACAGTGCCAGCCCCATCGCTTCCGCTTCGGCGTTTAGATTCTCCATCTCGGCCGATCCCTGTGCCAGCACGTTCACCAGCTCCAGCCCACCTCGCCCAAACAGCTGATAGGCCGCATTCGCTTGTTGCGCTTTCGTTGGCAGTGCCGCGATCGCATCAGCCACTTGCCGCAGCTGCTCTGATGGTTGCAGCTCGCCGAGTTTCTTAGCGTCGATCCCCATTTTCTTTAATTGCGTCGCGGCAGTGCCCGAACCCAGTGCGGCCTCTCCCATTCGTCGGGTGAACTGCTCCATCCCCTTCGCTGCGGATGCTGCACTGCTTCCACCGAGTTCTGCCGCTAAAGCAAACCCCTGTATCTCACGAGCACCGAACCCAGTGCGTGCCGACAGCTTCGCGACCTCGTCCAGTTCCTTCATTTGCTTGCGGAATGTCAGCACTGCAGCAGTGCCCGCTGCGAATGCGGTGGCGATGCCGATTCTCTTGAGACTTCTCGAAAACCGCTTCATTGACGACGTGGCCTGCTTCGTGCCCCGCTTGAAGTTCGACGAGTTCGCTTTGATGTTCACGACCAGATCACCGAGGCTCGCCATCAGATCATCCCCCGAGCAGTGAGCTGATCAGCTGTATGGCGGCTTCGTTCTGCGGTTGCTCTTCTGGCACATACTTGAGCCACGGCATGAAATCGGGTGCTTCTGCTGTCGCGTCTTTCCCGTGTAAATACCCGTACAGCATCCACTCGATATGAGCCAGTGAGCGCTGAGCACCGTCCAACGGGTAAACGTGATCGAGCAACTTCCATTCCGCGAACTCCTCGGGGGTCATCTCGTCCAGCAGCTCGTCCACATGCACAGTGCCCGAAACCTTCGCCAGCTGCATGGCGATCAGTCGGTCTCGGTCTCTTGCGAGTTTTTTGCTGCCAGTTCCAAATTGTCTTTGGTCATGCTGTCGCCTGTGCCGCCGCACAGCTTGTTGCATTCATCAAACAAATTACTGAACGTGTCGGCGGGCCACTCGCCCAGTGCTTCCACATCTTCACCCTGCAGAATCCGCTGCCCGTTCTCGTCTCGCAGACACTGGATCAGCATGCACTGCTTCTGAATCTTAACCATGCCCGTGTTGATCCCATCGAAATCGGCATTCCAGATGCGGGCGTCGTGGGCGTTCTTCTCTTTGGCCGTCATGCCATGAATGAAGACATGCTCACCGGGGCCGAACTCCTCCAGCGGCACGCGTTCAATCTTGACGGGTAAGCCCTGACGAAGTCGGTCTCTGCTGATGGCCATCTGTGTCTGCTCTCCTACAGGTCGGGTGGTAGTTCCAAAACAGAACTGGAATAATCGTGTTTATGATTTGGTCCGGGGATGTCTTTGCCCTTGACGGTATAGCCCGCCAGCTCGCCATCGTAGAACCGCTGGTAGTCGTCCGGGAGGATTCCCTTCTCCATTGCCGCGAATCGCATTCGAGCGAGCTGCTGCTGCTGTTCTGTCTTCCCCACGCGTTCCTCGCACTCGTCGTCAGCTGCTTCTGCGCATCCATGCTCGACCAGTCGCCACGCGGCGGGGTGATCTTCGATCGTACCCACTGGCCAGTACCACGCCCCATTGACTTCGACGAGTTCTTCCCTGTGCTCGTCAATGATGTACTTGCGAGGTTCCCGCTTTTTGAATAAGTAACGGCACTTCATGTTGGGTAGTTCATGAGCTGATCGAGTGTGAGTGAAACATCCGCCTTCAGCCCGTCATCCATTGACCCGGTGATACCGAAGCCGATCCCCGCCACGTCGAATGTGGCGACGGTTGTGGCAGCGTCTGCGAACGTCAGCGACCAATTACGCTCCACGGGTGTCGTGATGTCGTCCATGATCGCTTGGTGGCCCGCGAGAGCAACATCCAGAAACATGCTGAAATCAAGCGTGCCACCGGTGACCAGACCTGTTGCGGCCATCTCGCGGCCAGCGCCGGTGGTGTCCAGCGTTGTCGCGTCATACGTTTCTGTCTCAACGCCCGTATGACTGAAGTCAATAATTTGCGCCACTGCGGTCAATGTAGTCGTGATCGTTTGAGAGATCACCGAACCCTTTACTCGAATTTTGCTCATCGAATTATGTCCTAGGCTGGAGTGTGCTGAATCGAAAAGTCCAGCAAGGTTGTGTATATCCCCACGTCTGACTTGTCAGTCGGTGGCTCGTATTGTGTTCGCTCGCTACGGAGCAACACTGCGTCGATATTGTGGTCGCCTGCTGTTCCTGAATAGTCTTGCAAATAGGCTCGCACGACTCGCGAGATCTCCGTGGATGTGACCGAGCGTGACGCCTTGCAGTCAATGTCGACTTCAATCATTCGCATCCCATACGTGCCGTCAAGTGCCAACATCTCGTCGCTGCTGATCTGCTCGATCACTACGAACGGCGGGCCAAACTCTTCCGGCACGTGAAACCCGAAGACCTTGGTGCCCACAAGAGCGCTGATCGTTGCTTCTGCCCGCAGCAATGCCGCGAGATCGTTTATAATGTGATTAGGCAAACGCCTTGCCTTTCTTGATCTCTTTCCGGATCTGCTTCCACGCTCCCTCCGCGAACAGCTTTCGCAGCTGCGACTTGTTGGCCATCGCCATCTGCCAGACGGGATCTTCCTGTGCGGCCATCTCCCCTGTGGATCGTGCGGGATCGACTGTCGCGCGCACGTCTGTTCCGAGAAACCACCAGTGGACGTTGCGCGACGAGATACCCGCCCCCTTCTGATCTGGCGATCGTGCGATTGTCTTTGCCTTCGACCCGCGTCCTACTTTCCCCCCGACCTTTGCGCCGCCGTCTCTCGCTTCTCTCAGCTTCAGTCGTCGCCAGCCGATCGACCGCCTGACGCCCTTGTATCGTGATGGGACGTTGTTCTTGATGATCTTCGACAGGGCCTTCGCCGAGTTCGCGGCCCCAGCGGTGAACGACCGCCGACCCGCTGTTCTTCGCATCGAGTTCAGGATGCTCTTGATGCGAGCATCCCCCGTGATGGTTGGCCCCGAGATGTTCGTCATGTTTGCCTCGTTGTCTGAATCTCAATCTGCTCATGATCCAGATTCACGTCCACCATCTGGGCGACGTTGTACACCAGCCCCTCGTACAGCAGCCGCATCTGTGCGCCGCCCGCCTTCGTCTTCGCGTCCAGCGTCTCCGTCCAGTCGACGGTCCAGACGTGCGAGACATCGGCAGCAACCAGATCAACCTTCCAGAACTCCCGACCGCCGCGAGAGATTACACTGGCATAAGCGTCTTCGTGATTCAGCCAGCTTGCAGCGGCTGTCTTGTCGACGACGCCCGCGCCGTCGGTGCTGGCGTTCGGGTCCAGTTCCTGCAGACTGATCCGCTTGTCACGTTGTGCGATGCAGCCCTTCATGCGGCTCTCCCCAATCCGGTCCAGCACAACGTGTTGACCAGATTTTCGTACTTGCTGGCGTCGCCGTCGCACTTGCCCCAGTGCATGCGGCCCCACTCTGCCACAGCCAGTCGAGCAGCCACCGGGATATCGTACTGGTCGCCGTAGCCTGCCACATACGTCACGATCACCGAGCGCGGGTAGTTGGGCTCCGTGTCTTCCCACTGTTGATTCTCCAGCAGGATGACTCGGGGCGGCTCGCCTGTCAGATCAGTGGTGTACGCTGACGCCGCCAGAGTCTGCAGTGCCACGTCCTCGTCATAGTATTGCACCGACGTGACGGACTGGATCGGTGCTTCTCTGATTTCGATCGTATCGCCGGGCGGAAACCCGTCCTTATACAGTGCGACAGTCTGCGACACGTACCGGCGGGCCGTTCTGTTCTCCAGCTCAACTCGCCCCTGCTTCAACAGATCCTCCAGCTCGCAGTCGAAGTCGGTTGAGAGCACGCGCAGCCGTCGCTTGAAGTCCAGCAGTTCCATGATTTCTGTTACGGGCTCGATGGTCACATCATAGGTGTCGTGCGATTCAGTCATCCGATTGCCTCACTTTCTTCTGCCGCTTTCTGCGCGTCGCTACGGTGACCCACGTCGCTACGTTATTATCGACCAGCGTCTGCATGACACCGCGACCTAACGAACTGCAGACGCTTCCCTTCGAATGTCCCTGCCAGCCCTTTAAGAAACGGACTGTCTCATCGTTAGATTGTTCTCTCGCCATTCGGTGATGTACTCGTGATGGGGTTCGAGGTTTTCGTCATAGACTGCAACCATCTCTTCCATGTGGCCGATACGGATGCGAGGCGTGACGAAGACAGACTTGCCCGCTTCGCGCCATTGCTGCCAGAACCAGATGTCGTCGTCCAGTCGGTTGTCTCCATACTCGCCGTTCTCGTCCGGCTCACTCTTGAACCACGGCTTCGCCACGTCTTTGAGATCTGACACACGAAACAGCGTCATTCCGAAATGAGCGGTTTCACACTTGATCGGGTCGAGTGTGCTTAGCGTCATCTCGGTGTCGCCGGTCGTCATCAGCGGGAATCGTTTGCCCCGTCTGCACTGCAGAGCAGCGAGCGCGTGGCACTGTGGGTTCGTCCCGAACTCGTGCAGCAGCGTGGCGACATCATCGGCATTGAACAGCGAATCGAAGTCTGTCGTGATGATCCAATCCAGCCCGTCATTGACAGCGAGTTCGAACATGCGCTGCATGCACTGACCCCAGAACACACCCTGCGAAGTGACCAGATTGATCCCGTTTTTTCGCAGTGAGCCCTCGATGATCGCTCGCGGCCCCGCCGCCTCGTAACGCGGCAGGCTCATGTACGCGTTGATCTTGATCTCGCCGGTCTGTGGGATGTCGACTCGTCCGCTGCGTTCTGCGTCCGGGATCGTCTCGCCGATTGACTTGAACCCTTCGAGATTCAGTGAAACCGGGTGTGATGCTGTGTCTGTGTTGTCGCTCGTCCACGTCTGTACGCTGACGAGCCCCGCCTGCGCCATCACAGCGTGTAGTCTGCCAGCGTCGTACGCTGACCTGTGGATGTCGTCGATGTCAGTCTGGCCGCCCATCAGCCAAAACAGTCGTTTGGGATCCTTGTTCTTCAGACACTTGTCCACGTCGGGGACGGCGATACGCAACCGCCCGCCCGGCTCAAGAACTCGCACCCATTCAGCCAGTGCGGCGCTTGCGTCTCGAAAGGTGAAGTGCTCCAGAATGTGGCTCGCTCGGATCTCTGACACGCTGCTGGTCTCGTAGTCGTGCAGATCGCGGGCGTCGTGGCCCAACTTCGCGTCGATGGGCGTGAAGCCCTCGATCTTTGTATCGCCACTTCCGATGTTCAGCTTCACGGTCATTCGAGTGCGCTCCGATCGACGAACAGTGCATTGCAGTGCGTCGTCGCTACGAGTTGATAACCTTTCGAAGCTCCAAGAGCCTCGACCTTCTCCAGTCCGGCCTGCCCCGCTTGCCCTCGCACGGGCACTCCCGCCTCAACGTCTGGTGGGTAGATCTCGACCAGCATCACTCGCGGCCGATAAAGCACCAGATCATCCCACAAGTACCAATCCTGTCCGTCGATATCGATCACGCCCAGATCGGGCGTTCTGCTGATGTCCGTGATCGTCAGCACGCTGTCGAGATCTGTCACGTGCCGATGTAAACACGTCGACTGACCTCCGAAATCTCTTGCCAGTTTGCTGTACAGTTTCTCGTCCGCTTCGATCAGCACCGCGAGCCATCCCTGATCTCGCAGCCGTAAGGTGTTTGAAAAGAAAATCCCGTCAGCTGCCCCGATCTCGAAGCAGTGACGGGATGCTTCCCCAATGCGGTCGAAGCACCCCGCAATCAGCCCGTCCTCGCCGAACTGCGTGTACAGATTCGACGCCCGACCTTTCAGCCAGTCAACGAGCGGGACTGCATTGATGCTGCCGACCATCAGACATTCACGACAACGGCATCAGACCCAGAACCGCCCTCGTATCGTCGTCCCTTCGTCACAGTCGCCGAGAGCGTGACGTTGTCGTTCGTTGTGGTCTCCGTGGTGACACTCAGCCGCAGATACTTTTTGCGGCCTCGCAGGTCAACGTCGTACACCACAGGCTTCGTGGTTGTGATGTCTTCCGCCGTTCTGTCAGCAGTCACAGTCGCGAAGTTGGTAACGACTGTGTCGTCTGACTCCAGAAGCGACAGCGTCGGCCCGATGGCGTTCGTGTTGATCTCTGCCGCCAACGCCACAATGATCACGGCAGCGTTGCCATCGGAGACATCGACGTTCGCCGTTGCGGTCGCCGAGTTCGTCATTGCCTGCGGGGCCAGCAGGATGTGCTTCGACTCTAATCTTGAATGGAGCATTTTGCTCTCCAGTGAGTTGTTATGAATGCCCGCCGCGACGACCGCAGGGGCTCGTTCAGCGGTCAGCGATTACGATCCAGCCATCTGCAGTCCACAGATCGGGCCAGCAACAGTGTCACTTCCGAAGTCGTGGACGTTGATGTCGAAGCGTTCAGTCCCCTTCGCCGCGATCTGATCGCGTTCCCACAGTGACTGTCCGCCGACAGTCGCCTGATCTGAGAACTCGATCGTTTCGCCGCGTCGAGTGCCGAGCGAGGCACCCTGCTGAAAGTTCCCGAACAGCACTGGGATCTGATTGTTGGCCGCGACAGATGACAGCACTTGCGAGATCACGACAGGATAACCGAGGAAAGACATTCCGCCCCCGCCTTCTTGTCGTCCTTGGTGTTGCCACCCGCTGCCAGTGCCAGCGATTTCATGACAGTCCACGCAAAGGTCTTGTGACAGACCCAGCTCACTTGCCCGGCGATGTCCGCATACTGCGGCAGAGATCCTGCCACAGACTCGAAGTTTGCCAGCGTCAGTTCGCTGTAAGCGTTGCCCGCACCGAGAGTCAGTCCCGGAGCAGTTCCCGCCGTCAGCGTGTCCAGCTGCGTTCGAACGCCAGTCATGCCGCCGTAAGTCGACGTGCCATCACCAATGAACGCACACTGATCTTCTTTCAGTGCGAACGCGGTGCCGATCTCTTCAGCAAGTTCATTGCCGAAGTCGATCACCGAATCCTCATTCAGTTCTTTGCTCATGCGAGTGATCGCCATCAGCTTCTCAGCTGTCAGCTTCACGTCATCATAAGCGGCATCAGACTCAGTTCCCGCCGAGTTCTCACCCGTGAAATACGCGGTGAGCCCACCAGTTCTGCGGGGATCGGTGCGGGTGTCGCTGGTCATGTTACGCACCCGCAGCAGGCCACGAGCCACACCGTACTGCTCTCGCAGCTTGATGAGGTCCATGCCGAACTCGTCGGGGACGAACACATGGGCACCGGTCGTATCGCTCGACCCTTCACCATGCACAGCTCTCGGGTTGATCCCGAATTGATCCTGCGAGAACTGCAGGGCTGCGGCGAAGTGATACTTGCCCGGCATATCGATCGACAACTTTGCCATCGCCCACTGGCCGAATCGGTAGGCTCGCTCTTCAGCGTTCATGCCGTATTCGCTGCCCTTGAACGCGGTCAGCGGATTGTGCCAGCGACATCGTGCAGGGATCGCCGGGCGACCGTTCGCGCTGGGCTCCGGCACGTGAACACCTCGAATGCCGGCAATCGACTGACTGTGATCGGGGAAGTCCGCGATCGCTTCGACCCGTTTCCGCTGCTCTTTCTCGCGGTCGACCAGTGCGGTGATCTTAACATCGAAGTCCTTGACCTCGGCTTCGAGCGTGTCGAACTCTGCGAGCTGCTCGTCTGTCAGCCCTTCGTCCTGGGTTTCACCCAGTGCCACCAGTGTGGTGCACTTCTCGATGGTAACTTTGCGTTCTGCGTGCAGCGTTTCAAGCTGCGCCCTGATAGACATTTATCTGCCCTCGTAAGCGTCGGGGCAGAAACGACAAAAGCGTCAGCCGCCGACAGATGTGGGAATCTGTGGTACGCCGACGCCGTCTGTGCAGTCGTCCAGTCGTTGATATCAAGCGCTGCCGTCGTCTATGCGATCGGCCCACGCTGCACTGGGAATCTACGCTGCAGCCGAACGAACTGTCAAGCCCTGTGCATTCTCAGCATCCGATGCCGCACGTCAGCGCTGGCCTGTCGCGCGGCTCGCTGCTTGGTTTTTGCCTGCTCGTTCGCTCTGTTCTCGGGGACGGCTGGCGTGGCGATCACCTCGTCGACATAGCCTGCAGCCTTCGCAGCTTCTGCCCCGAAGATCGTCCCGTCACCGTTCGGTCCTTCGAGATCCTGCTGCACTTTCTTGATCGTCTGGCCGCTGCGTGCCGCGTACAGAATCTCCAGATCCTTGTCGAGCTGCTCCTGCACGGCGAGAGCGTCGCGAATCTGTGCCTGATGCCCGACCGCCATGACCAGCGAATAATGCGGTTGGAACACGGCACCCACGTGACACAGAACCTTGTCGCAGGCGATGACAGCGAGACTGGCCGCAGATCCTGCTCGCCCCTCGATCAGCCCTTCGGTCGATCCGTCATGAGCCAGCAGCGCGTTGAAGATCGCGATCCCGTCATAGGCGAACCCGCCCGGCGAGTTGACCCGCAGTCTCACGTCTTTGCCGCGATTCGATGCCAGAATCTTGCCGATGGATGCGCTGTCGGTTTCTTCCCAGTCGTCGCCCACGAACCCGTGCAGCCAGATGTCCAGCCGCCCGTCCATCTCCATGTACGACGTGCGCCAGCCGGGGAAGTCTGATGGACGCTGAGCGAGCGGGGCCAGTGTCTGCATGCTGATCGGTTGTATGAGTCTCATGTTCGTGCTCTTTCGTAGAGTTGATCAGTCAGCGCGTCGCAGTCGTCACCCCAGTCCTCCACGAGGCACTTGATGTCATCTCGCAGGGATCGGTCTGTCGAGCTGCTCGCGACTTCTGTGATCGCCTTCAGCCGTCGATCCACGTGTGCTGTTCGCACGTCGTCGATCTTGTCACCCAGCGACGGCAGCAGCTTCAACTGCCACGCCTCGTAGAATTTCGAGATCCGATCGCAGAAGTGCTCGAAGTTCCTGGTCCGCAGTGCAGCGGTCACGATCTTCGTCTTTTCCTGTTCGAGTGCGTCAGCGACGCTCGATCGGATCATCGCCAGTAGCGTGTCGTCCTCGTCGTCAGGTTCGTCGTCTCCCGCGTCCTCGTCGCTCTGTGCGTCTGAATCGTCAGCTGGTGCCCCGAACGCGGGAGCGGGTGCGTCTGGCTCGAATCCCGGTGGAAGATCGAATCCAGCCTCTGTGACAAGTCGACGAGCCTCGTCCGCTGTCAGCACTTGCCCAACGCCCGGATAGACCTTCTGCACGATTGCAGCGACCCGCGTCTCTTGATCCTCTTCCGGTGCCGTAATCGTCTCTGTGTCGATAGTGCTGTCGTCGTCTGTGCTCGTGTCGATGGGCATCCAGTTTGCCGGGCGATATCTGACATCGCCATCCGCCCCGATCGCTTTGAGATTCAGCAGTGCTCGCCCCTCGTTGGCGGTCAGGATGCCGAGTTCCATCTGACGGTATATGGCGTCGATCTTGTCCTTCATCAGCATCTGAATCGATGCCTCGCGGTTCGTCTCAACGTAGACCCGCTCGGTCATCTGCTCCTGCTCGGTCAGCAGCTTGTGCTCGTTCTCGTTCTCGATCTCTGTCAGATGCGGGTCGAGCGAATGGATCAGATACGACTGATTCTCCTGCTCCAGACTGTTGAAACTGGATTTGGAATTGTCGCCCAGCAGATGCCCCGGCACGCCGATGATGTTCGAGACGGTCGCCCGCACTTCATGTTCGCGCGTCTCAAGAAACTGAGCTTTGTTCGGCTCGATCGACATCGGCTGAAACTTGACCCCGTCCTGCAGCAGAGCAACCTTGTGGGCGTTGCTCATGCCCTGCGACATATCCTTCCAGTCGCTCAGCGTGTTGCGGATCTTCGCGGGATCCCAGTGACCCGGCACCATCAGGATGCCAGAAGTGTTCGCGCCGTCTCCGAAGAATCTCGCCCCGAACTGCACAGCAGCGAGCGGCAGCCCGAGTGCCGTCTGAAACAGATCGAGTGCCGAATAGCCTGTGATCCCGTTGTGGGACAAGCCTTTGTAGTGCGCCACGTTCCGCCCGGCGAACGTCATCTGCTGCCCGTTGAGCGTCGTCATGTACCACAGCTCGCCCTCGAAGAACCGCACAACTACAGACTGCGGATCCAGATGCCACATCGCCACGGGCTCGTTCGTCGGGCTGCGTTCAATCACAGCGAACGCGTTGCCGAAAAGCAGCATGTGCCCCATCGCGGTTTTGCGGAAGTTCGTCGCCGACTGGATTGGGTTGGCTCTGTGTTTCAGCAGTCGCTGTGCCGGGTGGTTGGTGGCGATCTCTCTCGATGGGTTGCGGTAGACATCCATCGGCAGACAGCTGACAGAGTTCGCCAGCAGGTTGATACCACGCCACATTGGCGGGTAGCCCATCACGCTCAGGTGATTAACCTTGACCCCGGCGAGATTGTTGCTCGTGCCAGTGCCGAAGATTTTGGCCCACCCTTCCGAGTCGGTGAGCGAGAGTGCCTGTGGTTCAATCGCAGCAATGCCCGACCCCGTCGCCGAGACCGGTGT
>Ga0210003_1004304_pt1 | contig 11314 bp, 11 predicted proteins | sample LantaG_FD_182804 | JGI IMG/M metagenome (GOLD analysis project Ga0210003, IMG submission 182804) | Deep subsurface microbial communities from Baltic Sea to uncover new lineages of life (NeLLi) - Landsort_02402 metaG (SPAdes) (version 2) | ecosystem: Environmental > Aquatic > Marine > Oceanic >...
ATACCTGTACCTGCCGATGCTCCAGCGGATGTGACGGCGGGGGGTGGTGCATTCGGCGGGATTGGTACATGATGAAAGCCCGCGTTGCCCGCCCGTCGTTTTCTGCCGCCTTCCTGCGGAGGCTTGAATGGATGGATGGCATGGTTCCCCGGGCTCACGCCCGGGGCTAAAGTCTGCCGCCCTTACGGGCTTGTAAGGAGGTTCACGAACAAATTGTAGAAAGCCCTCGTGGCCCTGCCGCCCTCACGGGCTTGTAAGGAGGTTCACGAACAAATTGTAGAAAGCCCTCGTGGCCCTGCCGCCCTCACGGGCTTGTAGGGAGGGGGGCTGGCCCAGTGCAGCCTCCGCGCATCCCCCTGCCGCCCTTACGGGCTTGTAAGGAGGTGGATGATAATGATGCCGGCGGGGACGCCGGCGCGGGCGGGCAACGCCTGCCTGAGAAGGCAGGTGGCCCGCCCCTACCAAGCAATGGCATTGACTTAAGAGAAGAAGGGCGGGCACGGAGACCCGCCCCTACACGAGCCGACCTCATTTTTTGTTGGAACTGCGGCTCGCTCGCTGACAAAAGGTAGCAAAGATTCATGCGAAACCGCCCGGTCTGTCTCTATTCGGGCGGGCCGCAGGCCCGCACAGTCTTTGTAGGGGCGGGCCTCTGTTGCCCGCCCATCTTTTCTCTGCATTTTCCCTCGATGCCGCAAGGTGCGCAACGTGGGGCTTAAGTCAATGCCATTGGCCCCTACCAAGAACGCCCTGACGGGCTTGATAGGGGGAAGATTGAATGATGCGGGCGAAGACGCCCGCGATCCCAGCAATGCGCGCCTGCACCGTCGTCATTCCTAATCTGCGAAATCTGCGGATAACCAAAAACGCGGTTGGCGGGCAAGTTCCTTGATAGGAACGAACCGTTCCGGTATAATGAGGAAGCGTTGCGGCTCGCACCGCGCGGCCGGCATTGTGTGCCGGGTTGCGGGGAGGGGCGGAGCCATGATGCAACCGTGGGGCGACAAGGTACCGCCTGCCGAGGCTCAGGTCGTATCGGTGCGCCGGCAGCCGGGCTTTCGCAAGTCATTGGAAGAAACGGGATGACAATCGAAGCAACTGCCTTCGCCCGGGCCGGGCTGATCGGCAATCCGTCGGACGGATATTTCGGAAAAACTATTTCGATCATCGTTCGGAATTTCTCGGCCACGGCCTCAATCGAGCCGGCCGAGCGGCTGGAGATCGTGCCAAGCCCGGCCGATCTGCCTCGTTATGCGAGCGTGGATGAGCTGATCGCGAGCGTTCGGCGGATCGGCTATTACGGTGGCGAACGGCTGATGAAGGCGACTATCAGGCTGTTTGCCGACTATTGTGCGGCGAATGGTATTGCGCTGAAGCGGGATTGTTTTTCGCTGAGCTACCGCAGCAATATCCCGCGTTGCGTGGGGCTTGGCGGATCGAGCGCGCTGGTCACGGCGGCGATTCGCGCATTGCGCGAGTTTTACGGCGTGTTTATCGCCCGCGAGGCGCAGCCGTCGATCGTGCTGAGTGCGGAGCGCGACGAGCTGGGAATCGGCGCCGGCCTGCAGGACCGTGTCATCCAGACTTACGAGGGCATGGTCTATATGGATTTCAGCCGCGAGGTGATGGAGACGGAGGGCCGGGGCCGCTACGAGCCGATGCCGCCGTCGTTGCTGCCTCCGCTGTTCATCGCGTACGACGCGAACCTTGGCGAGGGGTCGGAGGTTGTGCATAATAACCTTCGCGAGCGGTTCGCACGCAGCGATCCGGAGGTTGTGGCGGCGATGCAGCGTTTTGCGGAGCTTACCGACGCGGCGCGCGATGCGCTGACAAACGGCAGGCCGCACGAGCTTGGGCCGCTGATGTCGGAGAATTTCGACCTGCGGCTGAGGCTGTGCAGGTTGAGCGAGCGGAACGTCAGGATGATCGAGATCGCGCGCGAGGCCGGGGCACATGCGAAATTCGCGGGGTCCGGCGGCGCCGCGGTGGGCACTTATGAGAGGGAGTCGATGTTCGACGCGCTGGCCGCGGCCTATCGCGCCGAAGGTTTTGAGGTGATCAAGCCGATCGTTACAGGTTGATGGCGGCGATCAGGGATGATGGGCAGCCATCACCATTGAACTTCTTGTTTGGAGGTTGAACCGTGCTAACGTGCAGACTGAGCAGGCAGCGTAGTATCGTCGTCGCAGGATTGGCGGCGCTCATTATGATTTCGACCGCAGGATGCACGTCGGTCTCGCCGTTGGAGGAATTGCAGGTTGAGCTTGACCGGTCGGGGGCGTCGAAGGTGCCGATCGGGCGCGACGGGCTTGCTATCAGCCTTCATCCGCGCAAGCAGGTGTTCAAGAAAAACGAGCCGGTCCTGATAGATGTGAGGCTGACGAATGTGACCAACTCCACGCAGTTGCCGGCCGACATCAATGTCTACACCGAGATACAGACGGACGGTCTGCTGCTGTTCCTCGACGTCTTCCGGGTCGACGGTGTCCGCAAGCCGGCATATCAGACTTTGGCGCGTGAGGTGAACGAGGAGACTCAGCTTGGCGAGCTGACGCATTTTGTGACGCTGCAGCCGGGTTTTTCGATCAGTCGACCGCTGCAATTCGCCGATTTCCCCACCGGCATATATGAGCTGACGGTGCGATATGACTGCAGGTTCAAATACTGCCGGCTCTCGCCGAGGCTGAAGAAGGAAGACATCATGAAGCTGGAGAACGCGACCGGCGTGAGCGGGTTTGTGAAACTGTGGCAGGGGACGCTTATTTCGAATGTGGTTGTATTCGAAGTGGTGGATGCGGACAAGAAGTAGCGGCGTTTCTGCGGGCGGCCGGATGCCCGGCGCTGTTTCTGTTTCGCGGCCGGAAGATCAAGATACCGTAAGAGTTACGTGTCTTTTCCCCTTGACATCCGAGGGCCGTTGTGCTAAGTTGATGTAATAGCGGATGCGGCTTCCGCCCAGGCAGTTGCAGGCTTTTGCCTTGCCACCACGATGAACGGCATGATACCGGAGAGGCAATCTGTGGCAACCAAACGAGACATTATCAAGGAAGTATCTGAGAAGTGCGAGTTGACTCAGACGGAGGTGAAGGATATCGTTCAGGCGGCGTTCGATTCCATCGTTGCGTCTCTCGTCAGCGGCGAAAAGGTGGAAATCCGCAATTTCGGCGTGTTTATCGTCAAGGATCGCGCGCAACGGCGCGCACGGAACCCTCGCACCGGCGAGGAGGTGGTTGTCCCGCCGAAGAAGGTGGTTGTTTTCAAACCCGGCCGCCTGATGGAAGCCCGGATCAGGTAGCGCCGCCCGATCGCGCCGGCGCAGATGAACCGGCCTTGCGTGCTTTGCGTTTTGCGGCGCGTTGCTTTCTTTCGGCCAGGTAGGCTTCCAGGTCGGCATTCGATTTCAGGTGGAGGGTGTAGTCGAAGTCGAGGCTGGTGCCTTCGCAGTTTTCGTGGCTGTATTCGCGGCATATCTTCGGCCGCCGGCGATATATTCTGCAGAGGTTGTTTTCATCCAGGTGCCGGCAGCGCGTGGCTACCTGCAGAAACCATTTCTTGTCTTCCACAAACACCTGCACGCCTTCGTGGCACAAGTACCACCGGATATTGTCGAAATCCTGCTCGCTGGCGGGCTTGTCGATCTCGAGAGCTATATGGCCGCAGCATTTGGCGCCGCAGTCCTGGCAAGGGTTCACCTTGGGCATGGTCGTTTCTCGCGTTTGCACGAACTGATCTTCCGGCGCCGGGGCGCGCCGGTACACATAGCACATTTCGTCATGGTAAGCACGTGCCTTCAGCTATTTATTGGTTGCGCGAACCGAGGCATGCGGCGGTGGCGGGCGTGATCGGCGCTGACCCGGCATTTGTGCGACCAATGGGGCCTGGCTATGCGCGCGGAGCGGCGCTCGCGGGCGTCGGCGGCATCGCCGGATCGCGCATCATTATTCCGCAAAGCCCAGGTGAATCCGCTGTGAGATTCCGCAAGCGGAGATTGTTATCGATAGTGGCGGGCGAGCACCGCGGGAGGCGGCACCATCCCCACTTGCCCCAATTTCATCAGGAGACCAGCGATGCCCGAAGCCGACGACTTCGAACGGATCAAGGAAGAATTGCACGCTTCGGAAAGCGCACGATCGGTGGCGATTTCTCAACTGCTGAGCAGTTTTCGAGACGGCGTCGATAAATTCCGCATCCGTAAGCGCAAGAGCATCAAGACGCTGGACAAGATGCTTTCCGATTTCCGGGCAAAGAGCCAGGAAGGCACCAAACAGATAGCCTCGCTTGCCCAACAGACGGCCACCTTCGTCCTCGACAGTTGTAAGAAAGACCAGGACCGCGTCAAGGAAATCTACCGCCTGTTCGGCGAGATGACCCAGATGCTGCGCGATTCCGCACAGGAGAGCGAAGCGAGAGCGAACGAAATCGCCGACCTCTTCAGCGCATTTTCCGAGCAGGATGTCCAGCAACGCGACAGGATCGTCGACCTGTGCCGGCGGGCGTCGGAATACCTGGAGATGCTCAGCCGCAAGCGCCACGAGCGGCAGGAAGACGTGCAGGTGATCCTCGGGCAGTTGCGGCTGGAGAACCGCGAGCGCGTGGACTGGATGAATTCGGCCCTGGCCCACCTGCGCGCAGACGAACGCGACCGCGGCCACGAATTTGAGACCAGAGATGTGACCATAGCTCAGGACGTGCGCACCATCATTGAACGATTCCAGGCCGACATCGACGAAAACCACAAACAATGGGAGGAGTTGAAGGCAGCGATCAACCGCACCATCGACGCCGCCGGGAAGAACGGCTGAAGCGGCATATCGCCGTTGAGCCAGGCGTCGGCTCTCAACGACGAATCCATCTCAGTCCGTGCCAGTCCGTGTTCGTCCGTGTGAATTCATGGTGCGCATCCGGCGCCTCGCTCACAAAAAACTTGATATTCCGCCGCGCCGCCCATAGAATATAATGGTACAACCTTGCGTGGCCGATCCCCGGCCAGGGCACCTGAGTTCACCGTCAACCGCTGAAGGAAGGCCCGACCAATGCACGCCCAGGTCAATCAGGAAAATCCCGCGACACGCCGAACCTGCCTCGCGCTCGGGGCGGCGATGTTGCTGTGCGTCCTTCTTTGCGCCCAATCGCTTGCAGGAACCACGATCGACGCTCTCGTGGCCAGGGTCAACAACAAGGGGATCTTGCTGAGCGAGATCATGAATGTCGTGCCGCGCGGCCCGATCAAGAAAAAAGACTGGGACGAGGCGATGAACATGCTGATCGTGCAGTCGCTGATCGAGCAGATAGCCGAGCGCGAGAAGGTGACGGTTGAGGATGAGCAGGTCGAAGAGGCCCTCCGCGAGAGGCTGAAATCCGTCGGACTGACTATTGAGCAGGTGCAGGATCAGATCGAGCTGTACCGGCGGCAGGTGAAGCAATACCTGAGGCGTCAGAAGCTGATTGCGCTGAAAATCCGCCACCAGGTGAACGTTACGCCCGAGCAGGTGCGCGAATATTACGACACGCACCAGGCCGACTACCGCGTGCCCGAGAAGCGCCGCCTCCGGATCATCAGCGTGCGCATCGAGCAAACCAACGATCCTCAGGCAGCCCGCAAGGCCGCAGAGGAAAAAATCCAGTCGGTGCTGCAGCAGCTCAGAGAAGGCAACGACTTCGCCCTGGTCGCGCGGCGCGAGTCGAACGATACATACACCGAGAAAGGGGGAGACTGGGGCTGGCGCGTGAGAGGCGGCCTCGACGGCAAGCTCGAGGAAGTGGCCTTTTCGCTGGACGTCGGCCAGACGAGCGGCGTCATCGAGACCCCGCAGGGCTTCGCCATCGCTCGAGTCGAAGAGCGCCAGCCGGAGTTCCTCAAGCCCTTCGAGGAGGTACGCAAGGGCATCAAAGAACGCCTGACCCAAACTCAGTTTGAAGAACGAGCCCAGGAATACATCGATCAACTCGTCAAGACCGCCGACATACAATACTTCATGAACGGGCCGGAGGAATGATTCCCGCCCGGCCGCATCCGTGAATTCACCCGCCTCACAACTGCGCATCCTTGCAGCCGAACCGTATTACGGCGGCTCGCACAAGGCATTCATCGACGGTTTCATAAAACACAGCCGCCACAACATCGAGCTGTTTGACCTGCCGGCACGCAAGTGGAAATGGAGGATGCGCGGCGCCGCCGTGAACCTTGCACAACTGCTGCGCGAACGCGGAAATGAATTCGACGTCCTGTTCGCTTCCGATTTCCTCAGCATGGCCGACGCGGCCGGCCTGTGCCCCCAACACGCCGCCCGAGTGCGGAAGGTCGCATACTTCCACGAAAACCAGTTCACATACCCCGAGCAGGTCGAGGCCAAACGCGACTACCAGTTCCTGTTCACGAACCTGACCACCTGCCTCGCCGCCGACGCCGTCTGCTTCAATTCCCACTACCACCGCACCAGCATGCTGCACGAGGCGGAGCGGTTTCTGAGGCGAATGCCCGATTTCGTGCCCGAGGGCGTGCCGGAGGAGATCGCCGCCAAATCGAGCGTCGTGCACGTGGGAGTCGACCTGGAAGAATGCGACGCCATCCCGGCGGCCCAGCGCTCCGGGCCGCTGGTCATCCTGTGGAATCATCGCTGGGAGCACGACAAGAACCCCGAGGAGTTCTTCGAGGTGCTGTTCGACCTGGCCGACTCCGGCCGCGATTTCCGCCTGATGGTGCTGGGCGAAAGCTACCGCTTCCATCCGCCCATCTTCGACGCCGCCCGCGAGCGCCTGGCCGGGCACATCACGCAATTCGGCCGCCTGCCCGGCCGCCGCGAATACCTGGGGGCGCTCAGGCAGGCCGACGTGGTGGTCTCCACCGCCCGGCACGAATTCTTCGGCATAGCGGTGGTCGAGGCGGTCGCCTGCGGGTGCTATCCGCTTCTGCCCGACCGCCTGGCGTATCCGGAGATCATCCCGCCCGAGCTTCACGGCCGGCACCTGTATGCCGGCCGGCGCGACCTGCGCGAACGCCTCGAGCACCTCATCGACCGACCCGGCAGCGCCCGGGCGATCGACCTGCGCCCCGAGATGGAACGCTTCTCGTGGCGGCGGATCGCCCCGCAGCTCGACGACCTGCTCGCCGGCTGACGGGCGCGGTGCCGTGAGAATGAGGCCGGGCGCGTATGCCTGCTGGGATCGCGGGCGACCCGTCCGCACCGTCTGCTGGGATCGCGGGCGTCCCGCCCGCACCGTCTGCGCAATGTTACAATTCTGTGACGAACTTTCTCCGCCCGCGTGCGTCTATAACTGAAAGGGCCGAGCAGGTCGGCCCCGCAGGTGCCCTCCAAAAGATGTGAAAGGAGACTGTTGTGAGAAGCTGGATGCTTGCCGTGGCCGCAATATTGTGCGTGGCGGGGGGAACATTCGCCGCCGAATCCGAAACAGCCGCACCCGTCGAGCAGCCGCGCGTCGAAGTCGCCTTCGTGCTCGACACCACCGGCTCGATGGGCGGGCTGATAGCCGGCGCCAAGGAGAAAATCTGGCACATCGCAAACCAGATCGTGCTCGGCAAGCCCACCCCGGAAGTGCGGATGGGGCTGGTGCCGTACCGCGACAAAGGCGACGAATACGTCACCAAAGTTTTCGACCTCACCGATAACATCGACCAGGTATACACCGACCTGATGGCCTTCCAGGCGCAAGGCGGGGGCGACACGCCGGAAAACGTCAACCAGGCGATGCACGACGCCGTCAACAAGCTGACCTGGTCCGACGACGCCAAAACGCTCAAAATCATCTACCTCGTGGGCGATTGCCCCCCTCACAACGAATACACCGACGTGCCCACCTACGACAAGCTTGCCACGGCCGCCATCGGCAAAGGCATAAACGTCAACACGATCCTCTGCGGAGGCAACGAACAGGCAGGGCAGGTGTGGCGCGAGATCGCCGGCCTGGCCGACGGCCATTTCCTGGCCATCGCACAAGACGGCGGCGTTAAGCAGATTCCCACACCATACGACAAAGAGCTGTCGGAGCTTAACTCGAAGCTGATGGACACCGCCGTTGTGTATGGCAATAGGGGGGTGCGCGAAAAGCAGGGCAAGCTGAACGTTGCCGCCAAGTCATACAGTGCCCCCGCCGCAGCATCGCGGGCGTCGTTTGCCGCCGAGGCCGAGGCCGTAGCCGCCAACGACCTCATAGACGACCTCCGCAAGAACCGGGCGGAGCTGAAAGATATGAAAGAAGACGCCCTGCCGGAAAACATGCAGAAAATGACGCCCGAGGAGCGCGAGAAATACGTGGCCGAAATGCAGGCCGTACGCGACAAGCTCAACGAGCAGATTCGCGAGATTTCCGGCAAGCGCAACGAATTCATCAAGGAAAAGCTCGCCGAAGACAAAGGCACCAAAGACGCATTCGACGTGCAGGTGCTCGAGGCCATAAAAGCCCAGGCGGCGAAAAAAGGCATCAGCTACGAGTAAACGCCCCGGCCATAGCCGCAATGCTATGAAATCAAGGCGATCCGTCCGTTGTAGGGGCAGGGCGCGCGAGTCTTCGAGCGTGTTCCCTGCCCTCTTCAAGCCTAATTTCATACCATTGGGCCGTAGCCGCCGTCCGCTCCGTACCGGTGCAGGCTGCCGGGCAAAACTCAAGACAGGATTTACAGGACTCACAGATTTGCAGGGTTGTTCCCCTATCCTGCCCGATTCCTGTAAGTCCTGTCTGTAGGTTTTTGGCTTGCTTTTTGGGGGTGGGGGTGGTAATGTGGGGGGGTGGCAGGATAGGCACGGACAGTTATTCCGGCCACGGGCGTGAGGCGATACATCGGGATCAGAAAAACCTGCAATGGGGCAGGTATGCGGCCGGCGCATCTGGTGCAGGAGGCAAATGCACAAGAGGCCGAAAAAAGCTCTGAAAACCTGTTTCGAAGACTTGGAGAACCTGTGTTGGGAGGACCGCCTATGCCTGAATGTGAATGGAAACTGAGATTTCCACGTGAGCTTCTGGGCGAGTTGGCAAGGCGCTACCACGATAGCAACGAGCCTGCGGCGCTCGAAGTGTCTGTCCAAGTGAAGAAGCAGGGGTACTTGGATCGAAGCCAGTTCCTGACGCTTTGCCAATGGAAGTCGCCGCGGCTTGTGCACCACGCCCAAGAAAACACGGATGAGGAGATCATGGAAATCACTTCGCTCGCGCTGAGCAGTTCCAGCGAGCGGATTCGGATAGGTTCGCTGCGAATTCTCCAGGGCGTCGATTGGCCGATGGCGTCGGTGCTCCTGCATTTCTGCCATACGGCCCCCTATCCCATTTTAGATTTCCGAGCCTTGTGGTCGCTTGGGTTCACGAAGATTCCTGCTCACTCCTTCAGCGTCTGGTGCCGATACGTCGACACCTGCCGGAAGCTTTCCGATCAGAATAAGATCGACATGCGTGCGCTGGACCGGGCTTTGTGGCAGTACTCGAAGGAGAACGGTTGATGTCGTGCATGCCCCAGGAAGGCGGGCTTTCTGCCGCCGCCCTGCGGGGGCTTGTGAGGGTGGGGGAACGTGGTTCCACGGCCTCACGGCCGAGGCTAAAGTCTGACGCCCTTCGGGCTTGTAAGGAGGCGGAATTTTGAGGATGCGGGGGAGGAGGTTTGCGGGCATGTCCGCGGCCATAGAAGAATGCGTAGGTCTGGCTGTTCACAGGCCAGGGCGTTCTTCGCAATCTTCTTCAAGGCACCACGCAGTCGGGCAGCTCCCTTCTTCGTGATGCACCTCAGCTCGCGAGGGGGTGGGACATGATGTTCCCCAACAGGGGCACAAGTCTGCGGAAAATGCCTTAACATTATCCTACCAGGGGGCATAATAGCGGTCGGAGCGCCTTCAGGATTGGGCGAGTTTTCAGGATCAGGCGAGGATGTTGCGCGATGCTTATACCTATAGCTGTAGATGTGCCGATGGAGCGGCGGCCTTATGCGAATTGGGCTGTCATGGGGGTGACGATCCTGTGTTACATCATGCAGGAGGCGGTTTGGGAGGTGGATATAAGCAGCCCGTTCGTGCTGGGCAACGGGCCTCTTTCTTACCTGACGCACATGTTTCTGCATGCCGGGCCGCTCCACCTTGCGGGCAACATGCTGTTTCTGTGGGTGTTTGGCAATGCGATTTGCGCGAAGGTGGGAAATGTCGCTTACGTGCCGCTGTATCTGGCGCTGGGAGCCCACCGTTTCAACGGTGGGATGGGGGGCGTGGGAAGAACCCTCTAATCATTTTCTCTCCTATCCTCTCCGCGTCTCCGCGCCTCCGCGTGAGCCTCTTTCATTCTTCTTCACACTTCACACTTCACACTTCCCATTTTCCACTCAACCTCCTGAAGGGTATGACGATAATAGCGAATCGCAGCACGCGGTGTTCCGGCAGGTGCGTAGCGCAAAAAAGGTTTGCGAATCGGGCGCCGATGTGGTATAATACGGTTCTACCCACGGAACCTGCGGATCGCGTCGCGCTCGGCCGGTTGCAGTGGTCTGCGGCTTCGGCCTTTGGGGCTGTTGCGGCGCTTGGAGGGTCATGGAAGGATTCCGGGCAAGTGCGAATCCATCTGCCGGGCGGCAGCCGGAGGGCGGGGCGCATGCGCTTTTCGCCAATTTTTTTGTTGACTTTTCGGCGTTTTTTGGTAAAATATGTATTTTTCCCGCCAGCGTAGCTCAACGGTAGAGCTCCCGCCTTGTAAGCGGGTGGTTGTGAGTTCGATTCTCACCGCTGGCTCCGACGGCGGCGGCTTGGCCGGGCGGCTGTCGTGACGGCAACAGCAGTGGTGGGTTTCCCGAGTGGCCAAAGGGGCCAGACTGTAAATCTGGTGGCTATGCCTTCGAAGGTTCAAATCCTTCACCCACCACCAGCCCAGGCGGGCGTAGCTCAATGGTAGAGCTCCAGCCTTCCAAGCTGGTCATGTGAGTTCGATTCTCATCGCCCGCTCCAGAAGGCTGTGACCACCAGCAGAGGCTCGCCACAGCGGGCTACTGTAGCTCAGCCGGTAGAGCACATCCTTGGTAAGGATGAGGTCACGGGTTCGATTCCCGTCAGTAGCTCCAGCGTGTGTGACACGTGGGAAGGCGGTCGAGGCGGCTGCGTCGCGTGCAGCGCGTTTGCGAATGCCTTCCGCCCGCAACGCGGATGAAAAGCCAACGACGGCATTAGAAGATACGCCCAAGGCAGGCCCCGAAGGAGGCTATACGATGGCGAAAGACGTATTTCAACGCACTAAGCCGCACGTGAACATCGGAACGATCGGTCACGTCGATCACGGCAAGACCACCCTGACGGCCGCCATCACCATGGCGCTGGCGGAGAAGGGCCTGTGT
>Ga0210003_1004305_pt1 | contig 11313 bp, 12 predicted proteins | sample LantaG_FD_182804 | JGI IMG/M metagenome (GOLD analysis project Ga0210003, IMG submission 182804) | Deep subsurface microbial communities from Baltic Sea to uncover new lineages of life (NeLLi) - Landsort_02402 metaG (SPAdes) (version 2) | ecosystem: Environmental > Aquatic > Marine > Oceanic >...
AATTAAAAGGCAAGATAAGGGGGCAAGATAAGGGGAAGTTTCATTTGTCTTATTTAAATAAATAGATACACATCCCATTTTCTGCTGAATGCAAGAGGAACGAGAAAACTGCTTCTTATTTTAGTTAATTATATATTCTATACTATGGTTAATAGCTGATTTTATCTTTTCAATCTCCATTTCTTGTACTTTTTGGGAAAAAGGTTCAAAAGAAATATTTCCCGCATAGCCAAGTTTGAGGAGTAATTCTATCTGTTCCTTGGATTGAAGCCTATCTTGTTCGGTTACTAAAACACGATGATTATCTCTATATTCTTCAACAGGGATATTACATTCTACCCCGGAGATGTGAACTAATCCGGTATAAGAGATATCATAATTGTTTTCAATTGTCTCAAAGGTATCAGGACCAAGATGATGATGGAAGGTATCATGAACAATTTTATAGACAGGATAATCCGATTCCTGAATAGCTTTCATTGCCGTAACTATCGACCTAAGAGAACATTCTTCAAATCCTAAAGGCTCTAAATAGCCTTGCACTTCGCTGTCTTGAAATAAGGGACCAAAAGATTTTAAAGCTTTTACTGTTTCTTTAAAAATCTCCTCTGAATTCCTTTTATCATTAACATCATTATTGGGGCATAATACAATAGCTTTACAACCGATAGATAGTGAGAGATTAATTAATTTTTTCAATTCCTTTATAGCTTCTGGCAGAATTGCGGATAAATTAAATTTTTGTAAGGCATTGATAGTTAATATTTCCACTCCGTATTTTTTTGAAAGTTCTTTCAGCTGTCCAGGAGTATAGCCATCAATTATCTTTCCTCCGGGAAGGTCATTACGTAATTCGATTTTATTTAAACCCAAATCTTTAGTAAATTTAAAAAAATCCTCTAATTTCAATTTTGGATAAATGATTCTGTTAAGACTAATTTTTGATCTTTGAATCATTCTATACTCTCCTCCTTTTTTTAGGAATATTATTCCAAGTGTTTTAAGATTGAATTTTTTTGGTTGTTTTGTTACGAATTATGTAGCAATCAATCAAATTATTTTATTTTATAATTTATTTTTTTATTTTTATCTTAAATTCTGTTGGATAGTATAGCATATAATTTTGTAAACTTCATTTGAAATATAATATATGAATTACTATTATAGTTAAAATGATTCAGAAAAAATTTTAAAGTAATTTAATATTTGACAAGAAGGATTGTCTTATTGTAAAATTAAATAACCTGCAATCGAATGCATAATTATAATATTGTTTTTATAATTATAAAATTTTACCGAAAACACTTTCTTATTTTTATCACTATTTTGATTTTTTGTTAACGAGCCCAATAAGCCATCAATGAAAAAAACTAAACATGAATACTCGAAAATTAGAAATCAAAAGAAGTGATTTAATCCTCCCTGTAGCCATAACCTAAAAAAAAGAAACTACCCTTTAAATAAACAGGGAACTTACCGGAGGAGGTGAGACATAAAAAGAAAATTTTTCTTAAGTATAAGTGTATTTAAAATTTAAAAATATTTTAGGAGGTAAAAAATAATGAAAGGTACTTTAAAATCTCGCTTAGCTTTAATGTTTGTACTTGTATGTTTAACCGCACTTCTTTTCGTAGGTATCGTGGAAGCGAAGACTTACACTCTTTACTATGTACCCCACGCTGGGGCAGGGGATCCATTTTGGGCAACTCAAAAGTTGGGATGGGATTCCGCCTGTAAACAATTAGGAGTAGAAGGAATATTTGTAGCTCCAATCAAGTTTTCTGTAACAGAGCAAGTAGATATGCTTGAAAGTGCAATAAGTGCTAAACCTGACGGTATAGCTACGACAATATCTAGCGATGTAGCATTTAGTGCTCCCCTTGAAAGAGCAAAAGGCTTGGGTATTCCAGTAGTAGCTGTTAATGTTGAAGACTATGAACCACCATATGTTCCTTACTTAGCTTATATTGGACAAGATGAATTTGTAGTGGGCGAAACTCTTGCAAATAGGATATTAAAAGATTTTACTCCAAAACGAGCGGTAATAGGAATACACCAACCTGGTCTCACATGTCTTGAGGTAAGAGCTCAAGGTATAATAGATGTATTTAAAGAGAAAGGTATACCAGTTGAAAAAATTGATATTACTCCAGAACCTACACAAGGTATTGAAATTTTAAAAAGCTATATTAAGAAACATCCAGATACTGAAGTGATATTTACATTAGGACCACTTGGTGCTCATCCAGCAATTGACCTTGTAAACGAAGAAAACTTAAAGGGGAAAGTCAGACTCGGCACATGTGATGTCAGCGAAAAGATTCTAGATTCAATAAAAGAGGGAGACATGATAGCAGCAATTGCACAACAACCCTTCATGCAGGGTTATTTAGCTGCGGTATGGCTTTATTTGAATTTGGAATATGGCTTTATTCCGCCACCAAAAATGAAAACAGGGCCAGCCGTTATTGATATAAATAATATAGATAGCGCTGTGTTACAGGTGGAGAAAACTGGTTCAATCTAATAAAAATATATTGAAGATTAATTTAGGCAAAAGAAGGTGATAAAAAATCACCTTCTTTTGCCTTTACTTTATAAGAGATTCATTATTTTTAAAAATATAAATTATTTTAAAAAAAGCTATTAATTAGATAGTTAATAAAAAAGTATATTTTTATATAAGAAGGAGTAAGAATTAAAATGATGAATAAAAAACACAAAGAAATTGTAATTGATCCAAGTATTGGTATAATAATCGTTTTTATAATTGTAGTAATTATTTTTTCGCTATTATCGAGTAACTTTTTAACACTTTCTACTTGGATAGGAATATTAAATATTGCAAGCGAATTAGCTACCGTGACAATAGCTGTTGCTTTTTTAATGATTTCTGGTGAATTTGATCTTTCAGTTGGTGCGGTCTATGCTATGGCTGGTATGTTATTGGCTTATTTATTAAATCAAGGTATGAACGGTGTATTTAGTATGTTAATAACTCTTGTATTTGCTTTTATTATTGGTACAGTGAATGGCTTAATAACTACGAAAATTAAAATTCCTTCATTCATAGCAACATTAGGAATGATGATGAGTTTAAGAGGTTTTCTCCTTATAGCTAGCGGGGGATTCCCTATTGGATATAAAGGTGACTCAATTCTTCCGGATATTTTAAATGGAAAATGTATCGGTGATCTTCGTATATCAACTATATGGCTTTTGTTGTTTTTAATTTTATTTACAATTGTTCTAGATAAGACTAAATATGGGAATTGGGTATATGCTTCAGGAGGAAATCCAAAAATTGCGAAAACAATGGGGGTAGAAGTTGAAAAAGTAAAAAGAATAAATTTTATTTTAGTAGCAGTTTTTGCTGCGATTGCTGGCGGCTTTAGTTTTGGTCGTTTTAGGATGTCTTATCCAACTTTGGGAGAGGGACTTGAACTTGAAGCAATTGCTTCCACAGTAATAGGTGGTTGTTATATGGCAGGAGGTTATGGTAGTGTGTTAGGAGCTTTCTTTGGAGCATTAACGATAGCATCGTTAAGAGTAGGATTGGTTCTGGCTGGTGCACCAGCATATTGGTATAAAGCATTTATTGGAATTATTTTGATAATAGGTATGATAGTCAATAAAAAAGTAATGAAAAATTTATTAAAAATTGAAGTGTGAGGAGGTTAAAATGGAGAAAGAACCTTTATTAAAAATAGTTAATGTAAGTAAAAATTATGGGCAAGTTAAAGCTTTAGAAAATATAACTTTAAATATATATCCGTCTGAAGTTGTAGGGTTAATTGGAGATAATGGAGCGGGTAAATCCACACTCATTAAAATAATAATGGGAGATCTCCAAAGAGATAAAGGAGAGATATTTTTTAAAGGCAAAAAAGTGAATTTTTTTTCTAGTGCTGAAGCAAGGGCTTTAGGTATAGAGACCGTACCCCAAGGTTCATCAACAATAGAATTTATGGATATTACTAGAAATTTATTTTTAGGAAAAGAACTTACTAAGAAAATAGGTTTTTTAAAATTGTTGGATAAGAAAAAGATGGGTGAAGAAAGTTTAAAAGTAATAGCAAATCTTGGTACTACAGGAATAAGAACAGCGTGGGATAAGGTTAGTGCTCTTTCTGGGGGGCAACGGCAAGCAGTAAGTATAGGGAGACTTATGTATTTCAAAAGTTCGCTTGCTTTATTAGATGAACCTACTCTTAATTTATCTGTAAGGGAATCAGAAAAAGTAATAAATTTAATTGACGATATGAAAGAAGCAGGAACTGCAATCATATTTGTAACACATAATGTATATCATGTATATCCAGTTGCAGATAGATTTATACTGCTTGATAGAGGAGAAATGATTGGAATATTCGATAAGAAAGACGTAAAACCAGAAGATGTTATAGAAATGATAAGAACCGGAACGATTAAAAACAAAAAATTATGTTTTTCTTAAAGAAGGTGTTCAATAATGTTAGCTGCAGTTTTAGAGGTGAAATTGGAACCTAAAAAAGAGTATAATTTGAGCGAATTTGAAAACAGTAATAAGAAAGCGAGAGTAGGTGGTGAAGTATGGAACTTTTGCGGAATATGCAGTCATTAATGCAAAGTGTTGTTGGAAAATTAACATTTTAAAAGAAGCTTATAAGTTCTCATAAACTCGAAATGCCAAAAATTATTACAGCGAGATATAAACTTTGTGATCTTCCTAATATTATTACAAAAGCAAATATAAGAATTGAAGGAAAGGTATTAATAAAGCCAGATTAAAAATAGGAATAGAGGTGATATAAAAAATGAAAAAGAAAGTAAAAGCCGCGGTTTTGGAAGAACCAGGGAAAATTAATATCCAAGAGTTTCCCTATCCAAAATTAGATGAAGGTTGTATATTAGTAAAAATGGAAATGTCTGGTATTTGTGGCACCGATAAACATCTTTATAGGGGAGAAAACAAATTTTATGTTGGTACAATTAGGGAAACAACTGCTCTATACCCTATTATTCAGGGACACGAAAATTATGGTGTAGTTGTTGAACTAAGTCAGAAGGGGAAAAAGAAATTAGATTTTTATGGTGAAGAATTAAAAGTTGGCGACAGAGTAGTGATGGGTTGTGATGTTAATTGTGGGGTATGCTATGAATGTCGGCATGGGTTTGGTTATCCTGCTTGGTGTAGAAATTTTAAAACATATGGAGTAACCATAAGTTGCAAAAATTATCCCCACCTTTTTGGAGGTTGGGCCGAATATATGTATATTACTCCTGATGTTGATATATATAAAGTTCCCGATGATTTATTGCCTGAAGAAGCAGTACTTACTGAACTTATCGCAAATACATATGCATTAGATAAGGCAAAAGAGTTTTATGCTATGCCTAACGAAGGTTTCGCAAGCATGGATACTGTTTTAATCCAAGGAGTAGGTCCTCTTGGGTTGGTAAGTGCAATTAAAGCAAGAATTTTAGGTGCAGGCAATATTATTGTATTTGATAAATCTGAATATAGAATTGAGATGTGTAAAAAATTTGGAGTAGATTATGGAGTAAATGTTGATAAGACAAGTAAAAAAGAAAGAATTGAAATAATTAAGGATTTAACAAAAGGAAGAGGTCCTGATGTAATTCTTGATTGTATCGGTATAGGTGAAGTATTTTTAGAAGGCTTAGAATTGTTAAGAAACGGAGGATTGTTTATCGAACAAGGGGCACATGTAGAAACGGGGGAGACCGTAGCTTTTAGCCCACACCGTCATCTTTTAGCCAAGAGTGCGAGGATAATTGGTATGAATAATCATCCTTCGTGGGGTTATGTCCCCAGTATGGAATTAATGCTAAAATATAAAAATCAATTTCCATTTAATGAAATTGTCACTCATAAATACAAAATAGATGATGCAAAAAAGGCTATTGAGAAATCGATGGGTTTAGATACAATGAAAGTTGTGATAACTCCTTGAGAAATATTTGTTTAATTAAAGAAAGGTAAAAGATGGAATTTTCGTTATGCATTGATTCTATATATCCTGAAGATGGTTTAAAAGAAAAATTGGAGAGAATAAAACAGGCGGGATTTAAATATATTGAGTTTTGGGACTGTAGAGACAAAGATCTTAAAGTAATCATAAATAGCGGTTTGAAGGTTTCAAATGTTAGTGGAAATAGAATTTTATTTTTAACCTTAGATAATAAAGAAAAGGTTATCGAGGAGATTAACAATTCCCTTGAAATAGCAAAAAAATTAGAATGTAAGCACATTATGTTGTTATCAGATATATTAGAAGGTGATGGAAGTGTAAAGATTAATTCAATAAGCAGTGAAAAAAATTGCTTCGCTTATATGATAATCTTAGAGTTCTTGTTGAGGTTGCTAAAAAGAGAGACATTATGTTGGTGATTGAACCTTTAAATTCTTTAAAGGATCATAAAAATTATTTTTTAGACAATTTTCTAATGACCCTTGAATTGGTTAAATCAGTAAATTTTGAGCATCTTAAAATACTTTACGATATATACCATATGCAGATTATGGAGGGAAATATCTTAGAAACCCTACAGAAGCATCACCAGTTTATAGGATATATTCATATAGCAAATGTATCTTATAGATGTGAACCCTGGATTGGAGAACTTGACTATAAGTTTATTCTTAAAGAGCTTTCTAAGGTTTATTCAGGATTTATAGGATTTGAATTTTTTGTAAAAGAAAAAAGTTTTACTTATGAAACACTATACAAATGGATTCAATCAATCAATTTATAAAAAGAATACATTATAAATGATTACTTAGATTAATAAGGTATTACACAAATTTTTAATAAATAATCTGTGTAATCTAATATAATCTGTGTAATCATTTATTTATTGATTAGAAAATAATTGGAAAGGAAATATAAATTATGGGAAAAGTTAATGTTGGTGTAATTGGAGTTGGTAGAATTGGAAGTATGCATGCGCGAAATTTGAAGTATCAAGTTTCAGGAGTTAATGTTTTGGGGGTTGCTGATGTATTTGAAGAAGCAGCACAAAAAGTAGCACAAGAACTTGAAATATCTATTGCAGAGAAAGATTATCATTGTTTATTGGAAAATGACAACATTGATGCAGTAATAATTTGTTCATCTACCGATACCCATGCTCAAATAATTTCCGAAGCAGCTGAAGCGGGTAAAGACATTTTTTGCGAAAAACCTATTGCTTTGGGTGTAGAAAAAATTGATCAGGCTATCGCTGCAGTTAAGAAAGCGGGAGTAAAACTACAGGTGGGATTTAATCGCCGTTTTGACCCCAGCTTTAAAAAAGCAAAAGACCTGGTTGCAAAAGGCACAGTCGGCACCCCTCACCTGGTAAGAATAACCAGTAGAGACCCAGAACCCCCACCGATTAGTTATATTAAGGTATCCGGAGGGATTTTTTTGGATATGATGATTCATGATTTTGATATGGCCCGTTTCCTTTTAGGTCAAGAGGTGGTGGAGTTAATGGCAGTGGGCAGCTGCTTAGTTAACCCGGCTATCGGAGAAGCAGGAGACATTGATACCGCAATAGTTACTCTAAAATATGAAGGTGGCGCCTGGGGGACTATCGATAACAGTCGAAAGGCAGTTTATGGATACGACCAGCGCATAGAAATATTTGGATCAGAAGGCTGTATAATAGTAGGAAATAAAAAACCTACCGAAGTAGCAGTATTCGGAACCGAAGATGCCAGAAGTGACAAACCGGTTTTTTGGTTTATCGAAAGATACATAGAAGCTTTTCTAGCTGAGATGAAAGAATTTGTTCGTTGCATTCAAGAAAACAAAGAACCCCTCGTGGGAGGGGTGGATGGGAAAATTGCTGTACAAATGGGTTATGCTGCTAAAGAGTCTTTGGCTAAAAAGAGTTTTGAAAAAATAAAATTTGATTGATAAAATAAAAAATAAAGGAATATTTTGAATTTTACCAGATTAGATATTGAGTTTCATGATCTAATATTAAATATTTGTGGAAATAAGTGGTTAATACAAATGTATAATAATTTGAAAAATCATATTGAAAGATTTCGGATTAGATCGTTTAGCATACCTGGGACTTTTTCTAAATCTTTAAATGAGCATTGTAAAATTTTAGATGCCGTAAAAAAGGGAGAGTTAGAGGTGGCAAAAAAATTAAGTAAAATACATATGATAAAAGCTTTCGAAAATATTTCTAAATATGAAACTACCTACAAAGAAAAGAAAAATATACAAAAATAAAAATTATTTTTAAGAATGAAATAGTCATTTTAAGAAATTCATATTTATTTTTTAATTTATAAAAATATAATATATTCAAATTATATTATTTAATCAATACATTTTATTAACCCGAAGAGCAGAATACTAAAAAAATAAAGGAGTTTAAAAATGAGAGCTTTAGTTGTAGAAGCAGATTGGCTTCCTAGGGAAGGTTATCATGTAAGTAAAAAAGAAGAGAGTACTAGAGAAACCTTTCATGGAAATCAAGTATGGAGAAACCCTAGGATGAGTATTCAGGATATTGAAAGACCAATCATAAAAACAGACGAAGTTTTAATTAAAGTAAAGGCATGTGGTATATGTGGTTCAGATATCCATTTTCACGAAACTGACAATGAAGGTTATATTTTATTTCCTGGACATAGTACTTTTCCGTTGATTATTGGCCATGAATATTCTGGAGTAATAGAAGAAATAGGGTCAAAAGTTAAAGGTTTCAAAATAGGTGATAAAATAACTTCAGAAGGAATGTGGTGGTGTGGTGAATGCGATTGTTGTAGAGCCGGATTTCCTAATCATTGTAAAAATTTAAAAGAGCTGGGTTTTTCAGAAAATGGTGCCTTTGCTGAGCATACTAAAGTAAAAGCTAAATATTGTTGGAAAATTAATGATTTAAGTCAAATATACAAAGACGAGAAAGAATTATTTAAAGTCGGTGCTTTAATAGAACCGTTTGCAGTTGCATATAATGGTATTTTTGTGAGAGGTGGGGGATTTAGACCAGGAAGTTATATTGTAGTTTATGGTGCAGGAACCATTGGATTAGCATCGATTCAACTTTGCAAGGCAAGTGGTGCTGCAAGTATTATTTGTTTTGAAAAGATTAAAGAAAGGAAAGAATTAGCTAAAAAATGTGGAGCTAATTTCGTATTTGATCCCACAAAAGTTGACCCAGTAGAAAAAGTTAAAGAAATTACTAAAGGAAAAGGAAGTGATTTTCAGATAGAAGCGGCAGGAGTACCTAGAGTTACTCTTCCTTTAATGGAAAATTCACTTGCAGTGAATGGTAAGATAATAATACTGGGGATTGTTTCTGGAAAATCAGAGATAGAAACATGGAAATATCAGAATAATAGAAATAATCTTATTGGTTCTCAAGGAAGTTCAGGTCATAATATTTGGCCTTATGTTATTAGAATGATAGCGAATGGGAAGATTAATCCTACTATAATTATCTCTGCTTTCTATAATTTAGAGAATATTGTTGAGGGTTTCTTAAAAGCAGAGACTAGAAAGGTGGGTAAAATTTTAATTATTATTTAAATAAATATGAAAGATATATAAGGAGGATAACGAAGAATGAAAGCAAAAATAGCATTTTTACACAAGCCTAATGACCTTAGGATTGAAGAGATTGAGCTTCCAAAACTAAAGCCTGATCAAGTTTTAGTGAAAGTTAAAGCATGTGGTATATGTGGTTCTGATATAGAATGTTATGAGGGAAAATCGAAAGAGGGAAGATATGATATTGCGCCATATACACCTGGACATGAATGGGCAGGACAAGTAGAAGAAATTGGGAGTAAGGTAAGTACATTTAAAGTTGGTGATAAAGTAACTAGTGATTGTGTATTAGATTGTGGTTATTGTAGAAACTGTAAAAATGGAAAAATGCCTTCGGCTTGTGAAAATATGAGAGAAGCAGGATTTAGACCAGATTCACCTGGGGGAATGGGAGAATACTTAATTATAGAAGAGAGATATGCTCATAAATTACCTGATGAATGGTCTTACGAGGAAGGGGCTTTAGTGGAACCTTTTTCTGTAGGATATTTTGGAATTTGGGGTAATGGCGGCTATGTTGATGCAAGTGATATAGTTATAATATTTGGTGCTGGTCCTATTGGACTATCTGCGTTAATTGTTGCTAAAGTTGCAAGAGCAAAAGTAATAACCATTGAGCCTTTTAAAAATCGGAGTACGCTAGCCTTAAAGCTTGGAGCTGATGAAATTGTGGATCCTACTACCTGTAATTTGAAAAATGAAATATTAAGATTAACTAATGGTTTAGGGGGAAGTGTAATTATTGAAGCTTCTGGAAATGATAATGCTATTGCCTCAGTTTTTGATGTTGCCGGTCATAGTGCGAGAGTCAGACTTATTGGGCATTCAGTTGGAAGGAAGGTACCGGTAGAAATTGGGTTAACAATCTGGAAAACATTAGCAATTACAGGTTCTGGTGGAGTAAAAAATTTTATGCCAAGAACAATTAGATTTATGGAAAGAGTAAGGAATGAATTTGATTTTAAAGCTTTAATTTCAGATAGATATCCTTTTAAAGAAATAGATAAAGCTTTTGATAAAGCGGCTAATGATAAGAATAACGCATTTAAAGTAATGCTTAAGTTTTAAAAATAAAGATGGTTACTATTATAGTTATTTTCTTTTTTTATATTTAAACAAAATGTATAAGTTAAAACTAAGAAATTATAATTTAACTAAGAAGGAAAAAAAGATGGAATTTTCGTTATGCATTGATTCTATATATCCTGAAGATACTTTAAAAGAAAAATTAGAGAGAATAAAACAGGCGGGATTTAAATTTATTGAGTTTTGGGATTGGCGGGATAAAGATTTTGAGCTGATTATAAATAGCGGTTTGAAAGTTACGAATTTTAGCGGGAACAGAGTATCATCTTTAACCCTGGACAGCAAAGAAAAAGTTATTCAAGAAGTAAATGCTTCTATAGATGCAGCAAAGAAATTAAAATGTGACCGCATTATGTTACTGTCAGATGTATTGGAGAACGATGGAAGCGTAAAAATTAATTCAATAAGCAGTGAAAAAAAATTACTTCGTTTATATGATAATCTTAAAGCTCTTACCGAGATAGCTGAAGAGAGAGATATTAAATTGGTAATTGAGCCCCTGAACACTTTAAAAGACCATAAGAATTATTATTTAGATAATTTTCAAAAAACCCTTGAATTAATTCGATCAGTTAATTCTGAGCACCTTAAAATACTTTATGATACATACCATATGCAGATTATGGAGGGGAATACATTAGACACCTTACAAAAATACCACCAATTT
>Ga0210003_1004306_pt1 | contig 11306 bp, 3 predicted proteins | sample LantaG_FD_182804 | JGI IMG/M metagenome (GOLD analysis project Ga0210003, IMG submission 182804) | Deep subsurface microbial communities from Baltic Sea to uncover new lineages of life (NeLLi) - Landsort_02402 metaG (SPAdes) (version 2) | ecosystem: Environmental > Aquatic > Marine > Oceanic >...
AATCTGCAGTACGGATTTTCTCGGCTTCCCCGGGGTGCTTTGCAGCAAGGTTCGCCGGCAGGTGCCGGGCATCGATCCGAAGAACATTCTCATCGCCGCAACGCACAACCACAGCGGGCCGGACTGCTACGGCTTTCCGGACAGCAGCGGCAAAACCGCCGCCGATATCGATTACCTGAATGACGTTTGCAAAAAACTGGCCGATGCGATCAACGAGGCCGTCGGCAAACTCCAGCCGGCTAATGTCAAAATCGCCACCGGAAAAGCACGGGGCAAAATCGCATATAACTACTACGCGGACAAACTTTACGACCCGCGCTGCGACGTAATCCAGTTCCTCGATTCAGAAGGCAAACCTTTAGCGACGTTTGTGAATTACGCGTGCCACCCGGAAGTCATCGGCGCCGGGCAGGGAATTATGTCGCCGGATTTCGTGGGGCCGCTATATGACCGTATCGGGCAGCTAACGGGAGGCATCGGCATTTTCGTCAACAGCGCCCTGGGGGGCATGGTGACAGCCGACTGCCGGGGCCCGGACGGCAGGGACATGCGAACCTGGGACGAGTGCATTCGCATCGGAAATCTTCTCGCCGATGAGGCCTTGCGGATAGTCGCCGACGCTCCGATAGAGAAAGAGCCGACGTTATTCTGCGGCAGTACAACCGTCGAATTCCCGGTTGAGAACCAGATGCTGCTGGCCGTCGTAAAGGCCTCGCCGTTAGGTTTCCAGCTCAATGAAAAAGCCACCATCGCCACACAGGTCAATGTCGTGAACCTCGGTAATGCACAGATGCTAACCATCCCCGGCGAAGCCCTGCCGAACATCGGCTATTATCTGAAGCGCAACATGCACGGCAAGCATAACCTGCTGCTCGGCCTGACAAACGATGCATTCGGCTACATTCTTACAAAAGTCGACTTCAACAGCTTCGAACGCTACGACTACATCACCAGAACATCGCTGTCAGAAACGATGGGCGAGATTTTCATGGACGAAGCCCTCAAGTTCGTCGATGCGTGTCCCCCGCCGGAAAAGTAGAATAAAAACTCACTCCTGCATTCAGGCAGGTCAGCCGGAACAAGTTGCATCACCTACAGCTACCGTGTTGAAGCTGCCGCCGCGGAAGCTTGGCCTCCTATAATCTTCAGCGCGTTGTCCCTGTATACTTTCCTGAGAACCCGGTCGTTCAGACCGAAACCATATAATGGCCAATGATAGCCGAAACGATCCCAGGCATAGAAGTGCTCGTCTTCCGATTCCAGTATCCGGAAAGTCAGCCGGTATATTGTCGTGCTGAACTGCATATCGGTCGCATACACGAGCCGGTCCTGGTACTTCTCATAGAACCGGGCGGCAAATTTTGGAATAGGCGCCGTCTCGGCAAAGCGCGCCGATATGTCCGCATAAAAGTTGGGATACTCATCGAACAATCTTCCGAGCTTGTTGAGATCATGAGAGCAGTTGGCGAAGTGACAAGCGACGAAAATTGTTTTCGGATGCCGCTTTACCGCCCCTTCCAGTATCTTCACCATGCCTTCGTGTCCCACGATTCCCGGCTGGTTGTCCAGCCTCCATTTGTAGGCGTTCATGAGCCCGTCATTGGAGGCATCCATGGGCAGATACATCCAGTACGGATCGGCCACGTGAATACTCACCGGCATTCGCAGTTCGGCGCATTTGGCCAGCAGCGGATCCATGCGCGGGTCGTCGAGATGCATTCCCAACGCTTTCGTTGGCCTGCAATAGAATAATCCCTTGCCCTTATCGCCCAGTTCGCCGACGCCGCGGGCCCCGACCTTGTAGCACCGCTCCAGCTCCTTAACCGCCGCGGGTCCGAAGTCCGGCTTGTCGTATCCGGTATAATCAAATCCGCACCACACCTCGAAACGGTCGGGATATTTGGCATATTTCGCATAGACGGCATCGAACTCCTTGCCTACGGCCATTGTCAATACGATGGCTTTTTCAACTCCCGACTCATCCATGCACCGAATCCATTCGGCAACCTGCTCGGGGCTCTTCGCGTAGTCGTGAGTGTGCATATCAATTACGGGGTATTTGGCTTTGTCAATTGTCGTCTGAGGAACATTGTAGACAGACTTCGGCCGATAGTCCTTGAGCAGCAAAGTCTCGGGCAATGGTTTTTCATCCGCGGAAAATAATTCGACAGTGCAGCACGTCACCAGCAACAAAATGAAACTTATACATAAGCAGGCGTTTCGACGGGATGGCATAGGTCTCATGGCAAATCTCCTTTAATATCAGGCTCGTCAACCGTTTTGAGCCTTTCTGTTTTTCCCTGTCTAAGTTCAGGGACGTGGTTCGACAGCCGCTGTCTGCACCCTGAGCAAAAACGGCCGGGACGGCATGATATTATAGCATCCTTCTCGTAGAAAATCCCCAATTAATTCGAAAGATATCACCGCCATCATCCTTAAAAAAAGAGGCCTATACCATATCAGTTAGTATAGGCCCCTGACTAATTCGAATCTGCTTCGTAAAATTAAATCCCTACTACCGTCAAAATCTCGGTTTACAACTCCGGTTCAGACTCAGACCGAGGCCGATATATTCGGATATCGTCAAAGAACATCTTACCCGAACCGCCCGGCACTGTCATATTGCCCCTGGTTCCCAGACTGACAGCTATCCTGTCAACGTTCGTCAGGTTCAAGCCCTTATCGGCAAGGCCCTGCAGCGGGATAATCCATTCTGTCCAGGTATCTATCTGTGCGGCGGCGGGATCCTCATGAACCACTACTACCGGAGCGCCGGCAGCGTTGGAAACCGCCACATATAGCGGCTCGGCAGCGTTGGTGGCTATGCCGATATCCTGGCTGGCCCACTGCGGACTTACTGTTCCGGTAGTCGTGACATTCGAGAATACCGCCTGGCATGTTAAAGAAACATCATGGCTTGTAAGCGCCAAGCCGATGTGGACATTCGAAGCCATTGAGATATTCTCTGTGCCCTGCATCTCCCATGTGGTGCCGTTGGCTGAACTGTACGCCGTAAAGTTGCCGGACAAATCGCGCTCGATTTTCACCCAGTACGGTGCAGTTATCGAGGCGGTCGCCGTGTCGAGGCTGGTCTGGCCAGTGCCGGGACGCCGCTGGAAGGATATACCCGAAGCAGGAGTCACAACCATCATCGCGTGCGCCGAGTCAGGATTCAGCGTCTCACGAATCATCACGCCGGCTTTGGCCCAGACATTGGTGTTATCGATGCTCTCGATCTTAGCGACAATAGAGCCGGTGCCGGTTAGCATCTTATATGCAAAGTGGAACTCATCGGCTTCAATGCCGTTAACCGCCCAGATGTCCGCACCGGAAGCGGTCATCGTGAAAGTCCCTGCCGGCGCTTCCGTGAAGCTGCCGACCGATGCCGGATAGCCTCTGAACCAAAGCGACAATTCGGTGACGCTTTCCTCGGTCCAGTCGCGCGGGGCCGTCAATTTGAGCTCTGTCTCCGAATACATGGCATAGCCTTGCTTATTGTTGTTGTAGGAAACAGGCATCGACTTATTGCCGCCGTGGACGATGGTTTCCTCGGTATAGGAAGCAGAGGTTTCGTCGCCGACGGCCGCACCTGTGCCGTTACCGGCGAAGTAATCCGCAGTGCCGGGCGTGCCGTAGCCGAGCCCATCGTGCCAGGCGTACCATATCTGGTTTTCGCCTGCGTCGTAATCCTCGAAATCATCCACCACGAGGAAATCGCCCGTTGTGAACGTCCAGATGTTACCTACCCACGGGCTGTCGGGATTAATGCCGTTGACTTCATCGACACGCCAGTAATAAGTAGTCGCCCAGGGAAGTTTACCCGGATCATAGCTTTCATCGCCAAGCGCCTTTGTGCCCTTGTATTCGGGCGAGGCGGCGGTGGCGTTTTTCACGGCATCAGCATCCGTACCGAAGTACAGCTCGTGCGAAACGGCATTGTCACCCGCTCCCCACTTGAGAAGAGTCGTGTGCCTTACACCCTTGGCGCCGTTGGAAGGGCTCGGGCTGCTGGCCTTGATTGGCGGTGACAGCGCCGCCTGGGGAATGAATTCCGTCGGTGTGCTGGGACTCGACCAGCGCAGCTCCATGAGTGCATCGCCGCCGTTTTTACCATACTCCAGAATAATGCTGTATACATTCTCGGACACAAGGTCGATTGTTCCGCCGTTCAGGAAGATCGAGTGGTCGGCCCAGTAGTCAATAAGCAGTTTGCCATCTATCCACATTCGCACGCTGCCGTCCGTGGTGGTATAGAAGCTGTAGGTCTCGGTGAACGCCGCCTGCACTTCGCCGGTCCATCTGACAGAGAAGCTATCGGCACTTACCGACTCATCCGGTGCGCCCGCGCCCCAGTTAAAGTTGACCTGGGGATCTATACGTGTCAGCACGAGATTACCGAAATCCATATCTCGGTAGTAATCGCCCCGCATACCTCCGCCGGCCTTTGCAGTCTTGAAGCTCCAGACATCACCCGTATAAGTTATGGCGCCGTCGAACTCATCGACCCGCCAATAGTAAGTCTTCTCTAATTCAAGAGGCCCGGGACTAAAAGTCATAGTAGCCTGAGACGAACCACCGGCGGCATTTTTCACATCGTCATAATTGTCGCCGAAATACACGATGTGCAGCTTGGCATTATGACCCTGTGTCCAGCTTAGCTCCACAGCCGGATCGACAAAGAAGGCGCCGTCAGTGGGCGAGGCTTCATAAGCTTTCTTCGGCGGGACCATAAAGCTCCAGAGATCGCCCTTCCAGGGACTGTTCGGGTCCGCATCGTTAACCTCATCGATTCGCCAGTAGTAGGTCGTGCCAGGAACGAGACCGTCCGGATAGGGAAATCCCGGGAAGCCGGCAACAAAATACGTAGCAGCCTGGTTACCACGAAACGTGTCACCCAAACCGTTATTTACATCTTCAGGATTCTCCCCAAAATACACATCGTGCGAGACGGCGGAATCCCCAGGCGACCAGCTCATACTCACCCATGTATCCGTATGCAAACCACCGTCAGCCGGAACGGGACGAGAGGCAAGCGGATACGCCGCCCCGCCACCCCGCATGACAGCCAGAACCTCCTGCGCGTTCAGTGCCGAGTCATACAGGCGGAAATCGTCGAGCAAACCCCGGAAAACACGACCGGATGCGTGGCTGGGAGTTTGAGTGCCGATCCTGAATTCGTTCGTAGAAGCGGCCAGTGACGTCGGAACATTCGCCAGGGTATTGGTACGTTCCCCGTTAATATATTCCGTGAGAGTATTGGCAACATCGTCAAAGACAAAAGCAATGTGATACCAGGTATCCTGCTCCAGGATTGTGAAAGCGGCCGCATCCACGTCCCTGCTGAAGTAACGCCCGGTGGAATCTCTCATATCCAATTCGGTCCGGTCGTTGTAAATTGCGAACTGAAAGCCCTCGCCCTCGGCCCAGCTCGTGACAGAAAGATTGCCGCATAGTTTTTGATCTCCGCCTTCCGAACGGTTTACCCAGACCGCAATCGTGAATCCGTCCGCCGCTCCACCATCTCCTACGGTCGTGAAGCCCATATCGGTTCCACAATTGACATACTGATCGGTGGTGGTTGCGTTGAGATTGAGGGCCTGGCCCAACCGGCCCTCGACAAAGGTCGGCGATCCGACCACGGTGCCATCGTAACCGTTGCCCGAAGAATCGTTGTAGTCGCCGTCAAACTTCCACCAGCCGACAAGCCCGGCACCGGCCGTACTTGCCAGAGCCATGCTCAGCACCGATACTAAGCAAATCATACAAAATATTTTTCTACTCATAATAATCCTCCTTATAAAAAGTTGAGACAAAAAAGACCGATAACAAATCATTTTCTTCACTTAATTTCCATCCATCCCTGCCCAAAATGATTTTTGCGGCCTGAAAATCCCTCGTTCTCCTCAAAAACCTAACTGGAGCCGCTGATTGTAATCTGAAAATCCCTTAAATCTTACTTGTACCATTTTGTATCATATTGGGCCCCTTACCGTCAAGGTAAATCTCCTTCTGAGATTTTACTGAGGCACGTATGTGATATCGAGTTTAGGAGCAAGGTCGCCGCCGCGGTCGTAGGAAGAAAAGTTCAGATAGCTATTTCATTTTTCCCTGTATATATTTGGGAACGCGTTTCAGCAGCCGTTGTAAAGAATCCTTCTCAAAAAAGCCCCAAATAATTGAAAGAACATCTCCGCAAACATTATCAGGAAAAAAAAACGAGGCCTATACCATATCACTGAGTATAGGCCCCGAACTTATGCGAATCTGCTTTCTCGGCAACTAAATTTTCCGCCGGCCTGGTTTTTAGTCTACGGCTAAGGCTCAGGCCGATAGAGCCGGATGTCATCGAAGAACATCTTGCCCGAACCGCCGGCGATTGCCGTGTTGCCCCGGGTTCCCAGGCCGACCGCAATCCTGTCAACGTTAGTCAAAGTTATGCCCTGATCGGCAAAAGCCTGAAGCGGGATAATCCACTCGGTCCATGTGTTCGTCGTTGCCGCCGCCGGATCATCGTTGACTACAACCGCAGGTGAGCCGGCACTGTTGGAAACCGCTACATAAAGCGGCTCGGCGGCGTTGCTGGATATGCCGATATCCTGGTTTGCCCACTGCGGGCCAACAGTACCTGTAGTCGTTACGTTGGAGAATACAGCCTGACATGTCAAAGCGGCATCATGGCTCGTCACAGCCAAACCGATATAGACATTCGCGCCCATCGATATGGTCTCTGTACCCTGCATGGTCCAGGTGGATCCGTTGGCTGAATGAGACGCTGTAAAGGTGCCTGAAATATTGCGCTCCAATTTTACCCAGTATGGTGCAGTTATCGAGCCGGTCGTCGTATCGAGGCTGGTCTGGCTCGTGCCGGGACGACGCTGGAAAGAAACACCCGAACCAGGTGTCACAACCATCATCGCATGCGCAGAGTCAGGGTCCAGCGTCTCGCGAATCATCATACCGGCCTTGGCCCAGACGTTCGTATTATCAATGCTGTCGACTCTTGCGATAATTGAGCCGGCACCGGTGAGCATCTTGTAAGCAAAGTGGAATTCATCGGCTTCCACGCCATTCACTGCCCAGATATCCGCGCCTGAGGCGGTCATCGTGTAGGTTCCGACCGGGCCCTCGACAAAGCTGCCGACGGATCCCGGGAAGCCTCTGAACCACAGTGACAGTTCCGTAACGCCTTCCTCTGTCCAGTCGCGCGGAGCAGTCAATTTCAGTTCTGTCTCCGAATACTTGGAGTAACCCTGCTTGTTGTTGTCGTAGGCCAAAGGCATCGCCTTGCTGCCGCCTGGGCGGACGATGGTTTCCTCGGTATAAGAGGCAGTGGTTTCGTCACCGACAGCCGCACCTGTGCCGTTACCGGCAAAGAAATCCGCAGTGCCGGGTGTGCCGTAGCCAAGCCCATCGTGCCACGAGTACCATATTTGGTTATCGCCGGCATCGTAGCTTTCGAAATTGTCAATGATAAGGAAGCCTGCTGTCGTAAAGCTCCAGAGATTGCCAACCCACGGGCTGTCAGGATTACCGGCATTGATCTCATCAACTCGCCAGTAATATGTGGTTTCCCAATTCAATTTGCCGGGATCATAGCTCTCGTCACCGAGTGCCTTGGTACCCTTGTACTCGGGCGAGGATTTGTCGGCATTTGCGACGGCGTCCGCATCCGTACCGAAGTACACCTCGTGCGAAGCGGCAGCGTCTCCCGGACCCCAACGAAGGTCCGTTGTCTGTTTGACATCGACTGCCCCGCCGCGTGGAGTAGGACTGCTTGCCTTAACAGGCAGTGAGAGGGCCGCCTGCGGAACGAAATCTTTCGGCATGGATGGACTCGACCATCGCAGTTCTGCTACTGCGCCGCCGCTGTTCTCAAAATACTCCATGACAAGACTGTACGTATTACCGGCGACAAGGTCAATCGTCCCGCGGTACTCGGTTGTGCCCTGATCTACCCACGCATCAACGAGTTGCCGGCCATCGACCCACAGTCGGACGCCGTCGTCGGTGCTTGTATAGAACGTGTAGGTCTCTGTGAATGCCGCCTCGACTTCACCTGTCCACCTGGCAGAGAAGCTGTCATCGCCAACCGCCGGGTCCGGCCCGCCCGGATCGCCCCAGCTAAAATCGATCAGGGGATCTGTGCGGGTCAGCACGAAATTATCAAAGTTCATACCCTTGTAGTAATCGCCTCGTATGCCGCCGCCGGCCTTAGCTGTTGTGAAGCTCCAGACGTCGCCTTTGTGCGTACCCTGAGCTTCGAACTCGTCAACCCTCCAGTAGTAAGTCTTCTCTACTTCAAGAGGACCTGGTGTGTAGTTCGTAAAGCCTATTTGAGAACCCCCAACGCCGTCATTAACATCATCGAAATTGTCGCTGAAGTAGACTGTATGCAATATTGAACCGAGACCGGGAGTCCAGCTCAGAATCAGGTTTTCCGCGTCTACAAATTTGACACCATCGCTTGGAACCGGCTCATATGCCTTCTTGGATGGAATCAAAAAGCTCCAGACATTACCTTTCCAGGGACTGTTCGGGTCCGCATCATTGACTTCATCGATTCGCCAGTAGTAGGTTGTGCCCGGGACAAGGCCGTCCGGATAAGGGTATCCGGGAAAGCCGACAACGAAAAACGCCGAGCCCTGATTGCCCCGGAACGTGTCACCGGTGCCATCATTTACGTCGTCAAAAGTCTCACCCAAATAGACGTCGTGTGAGACGGCGGTATCGCCCGGCATCCAACTGAGAGTTGCCCACGTGTCGGTATAGATAGCGCCGTCGGCGGGACTGGGATTGTTCGCCGAGGCGGGAGCAACCGGAAGAGGCGGTGAACCCTCGCCCAACCAGATGTGGTCGTAATAGGCATCTACATCGCTGCCGCCGTGGTCAAAACACCAATCTATATCGTCGTTGAAATTTCCGGTTCCACCCACCGTAGCACCCGTGTGCTCGTATTGGAAAGTAAATGTCTGCGGCTCGGTTGTCAGTTCAATTCCAGCCTGACTCCAGAACGTTTGCCAGTTATATAGCGTCCGCCCCATTAGCCTGACCGTAATGGTTCTCGGTGCGTCTGCTCTGGCCATGAAGCTGATCGTGTAGGTCACACCCTGCTCAAGTTTCATGAATGACTGATAAACCTGTAAAGAGCCCGATGCACCGGGAGGCATAGCGACATGTAACGCATTTTCTCCCGATAGTGCTGCTCCCTGAACCACCGACAAACCGGTGAAATTGACGCCCTCCCACAACCACCAGTGGGTATTAATGTCGCCACCGCTGCCAGTTACAAACGGCTCATCGAACTCCCAGTTGCGAATCTGATTTTGGGCACCGGCCGTACTTGCCAGAGCCATGCTCAGAACAGACACAAAGCAAATCAAACAAAATGTTTTTCTACTCACAATAATCCTCCTTATAAAAAGTTGGGACGAAAAAGACCTATAATAAATCATTTTCTTCACAAAATTTCTTTCCATCTTTGCCCAGAATGATTGTTGCGGCCTGAAACTTGCCTCGTTCTCCTCAAACGCCGAATAATATCCATCAATTGAAAGTTACAAATCAACTGTTGTGATAGATTATATTTATACCACATTAGCCCCCGCCTGTAAAGGAATTTATCCTGAATATTTCTTACTGAGGCACGTATGTAATCTGGAGTTCAGGTGCAAGGTCGGCACCGCGGTCATAGGAAGAGAAATTCCGGTAGCCGCCCTCACGGTCACGCGTGCTGTACAGAATAGTCAACGAATTATTCGGCGACCATCCGGCGCGATCGATGACTTCCTGAATAACGCCGGCAATGTCAGGACTTTCGTACCATGTGTTTTCAACCCAGGGCTCGTATTGGTCCCAGTTAACCGAGGCTCCGGTTTTGGACAGAGAACCTATGTGGCGGGAACCGCCAAAGCGTGCGGTATCATCGGCGGCCTCTGCTTCGATCTTACCGTAAACAATGTCGGTCAGGTAACTGTCATAGGAGTATATCTTCAAGTGCGCGCTTATAATTTCAGTACCCTGTGGAATATTCATATTCCGAAAAATCATGCCGGAAATGTAATACGGCGGCTCGGAAAACGAGGTATAGCCCGCTTTGAGAAAATCACTGCTTAAGTTCTGAAGTCCGTCATTAGTAGCATAGCCGTCATCTTCACTTGCCGAAACCCGGCATTCTATGGTATCGACGTTGACGATTGTAAAGCTCCAGACGCTACCTTTATTAATCGTCCAGCCATTGGACTCGACTTCATCTATACGCCAGTAGTAAGTCCGGCCAAGAATAAGCTGTTCGGTGGCGTAGCTGGCAACGAGCCACTGTCCGCGATATATCCCAGACTTATCCCACTTGTTGACAGTATTGACAAGATTGAAATTGGTGCCCAGATACACATCATATGTCACTCCAACTTCTCTCGGATTCCAGCTTAGAACCGGAGTCTTGTTGCCGATTCTTGCTCCGTCCGCGGGCTGGGGATACGTACCAACTGGCTCGGCCGACAAATAGTTACCTGGAATGATAGTCCGCGCCTGTATGCCCGGACCTTCCCAAGCCACCTGACAAAAATCATCAACGACTCCTTCCTTCCAGAGCGCCATGATATAATACTTGTTGCCCGCCGTCAGCCTGACGGAATTTGACTTCTGAGAGGCATACCTGGTCCATACATTCCGATCCGTCCAGCCGGTAGATGCCGTCGGTGAGTCCTTCACATAAGCGATTAATTCCACATTCCTCGGATCATCATCTTTACTCAACCACAATTCGCCCTGGTCATCGGAGCAAATCCAGAACGTATAATCGCCGGTGAGCGGCGCGTAGAGCCAGCCGTGGATCCGGCCACCGTAATTCTCAGCCAAATTGTCGCCTGTCTCAAACCGGGTAAGCACTGTGGTCTCATCGGGCTGGTCAGGGTATTTCCAATGGTTCTTGAGGGCTTCCAGGCTATCGCTGTAGATATTATACCATATCTCCTGTACGATCGTACCCAGACCCGGAATAGTGGCAGTAAAGCTCCAGACATCACCTTTATATGTCATACCACCGCCGGACTCAACTTCATCTATACGCCAGTAGTACGTCTTGCCCGGAATAAGGCCGCCGGGACGGAAAGATGTAGAGAATTGATTGGATCTGAAAGTGTCATTGATACCATCATTCACATTATCAAAGTCGTCGCCAAAGTATACATTATGCGAGACTTCGCCAAAACCCGCCGTCCAGCTCAAAGTCACATCCATGTCCACAAACTTGGAGCCGTCAGGAGGGTATGGGTTGAAGGCGGTCAGTGATGCAGTTGTAAAGCTCC
>Ga0210003_1004307_pt1 | contig 11304 bp, 10 predicted proteins | sample LantaG_FD_182804 | JGI IMG/M metagenome (GOLD analysis project Ga0210003, IMG submission 182804) | Deep subsurface microbial communities from Baltic Sea to uncover new lineages of life (NeLLi) - Landsort_02402 metaG (SPAdes) (version 2) | ecosystem: Environmental > Aquatic > Marine > Oceanic >...
TCTCTCTCTCTCTCTCTCTCTCTCTCTCTCTCTCTCTCTCTCTCTCGTCTTTCTCACCTTGTCGTCGTGGAACCTCACGAAATCAGGCACGGTCGCCTCGCCCGAGGGTCTGGGCCCACCGGAAGAGGCAATGGCAGAAACGAGCTCGCCCTCGTCGAGGCCGCCGCGGCCCGCGAGCGCTCCGAGTGCTTTCACGAACTCCTCGAAGCGCAGCCTCTTGGAAGCCGGGTTGCCGCTAGAGGCGCAGGCCCGGGCGAATGCCAGGTCGACGTCCGCCGGCGTGAGCCTGCATTTTCCAGAAGAGATGGATTCCAGGAGCCCCGCGGCGCGGACGAGTTTGGAGAAGCGCGCGCCGTCGATCTCGGCCGCGGTCGGCGACGGCAGCGGGAAGGCCGGGATCGTCGTCCCCGAAGGCGCGCTCGAAGAACCCGAGGGGCGGCGGGCTCCGAAGGCGGAATAGGCGAGGAAGACGGTACGGAGTTGCTGGCGCGTTTTTGTTTTGGTGTGGGGGGGAGGAGGGAGGGAAGAGATAGACGAGAGTTGTTGCCTTTTCCGGTTTCTAAAAATAGAGAATCGAAAAAAGGTCGGAAAGAGAGCGGAAGAGCTCCTCGATAACTCTATGCTCTCGTTCTCTCTCTCCCTCTCTTTCTCGCAACAGCGGCAGCGCCTCTCTTACCTCAGACATGCTTTCTGGCTGAAAGAGAGAGACAGCGAGAGAGCGCGAGAGAGACACGAAAAGGGATACCGGAGGACGAAAGGAAAGAAGAAGGCAGTGAAAGAAAAAAAGACTGACAGAAAAACGAGAGCAAAAAAGTACAAAACAAAAAAACCGAAAAGAGAAAAAAATGCTCCTTTCTAAAAAATGAGGTCATCGAAGCCCAAGCTGTCCGTCCCAATGACTCCTGCCCCTAATGGAGAAGGGCCGCCGCCTCCGCTGAATCCTCCGCTCACTCCGCTGCCGCCTCCACCGCTGCCGGGCCGCCTCTGCCGCAGCTGCTGCTGCCGCTGGTCACCTCCGGCGTTGTCATCATCGTTGTTCCCTGCTCCGTTCCCTCTCCTCCTCCCCGTTCCCGCTCCCCCCCTCCCAACGAGGGCCGCGGTCACCGCCGCGACGTCCAAACCCGCAGGGTACGCAGCACCGACCGCCGCCGCGACCTGGGACGGAGACAAAATCGTCGCCAAGAGCGCGTGACACAAAACGGCGCAGGCCTCGACCTCCTCGTCAAGGTTGGCTCTGAGAAGTCCCTGCGCCTCGAGCGCGCGCAGCTCGCCGCCGTCGCCGCAGGCGAGCGGGGCCAGGGCCGCGCGCCTGGCGCGGGCCGCGCGCGCGCAGGCCTCGTAGGCCGCGCCCGCCGCGGCGGCGGCCGCTGCCTGCTGCCGCGTCAGCGTCGCCGCGAGCGCGGCCGCGGCGGCCTGCGCCGCCCGCGCGCCGTCGCCGTCAGGAGGGAGCCCCAGCGTCCGCACGTCGGAGAGCATCGCTGCCCGAGCGTGCCTGGCGTCGACGCTGCCCATGACGGTCAGGCAGGCGCGGAGCTGCCTGGCGGCGTCGGCGGCAGAGAGTGCCGCGGCGGCGTCGCCCGCGGCGGCGAGCGGCAGGCAGCGCGCGGCCTCTGCTGCGGCCGCAGCATAGAGCGCGAGGTGGCGGCGCCAGGGCCACCTCATGACGTCCTCCGCCGTGGCGACCACCACCGTGGCGTTATTCGCGGGTAGTGAAGACATAAGAGAAGGCAGAGAGGAAGGGCTGGGCGTCCTCTCGTGGTCGGGGGGCATCAAGGTGAGACTGATGACGACGGAGCGCGGGGAGATGCGGGCTGCCGCGTTTGCCGCTCCCGCTCCCGCCGAAGAAGCTCCTGCTCCCCCCGGTATTGTCGCGCCGCCGCCGTCTCGAGAAGAAGATCCCGCCGCTCCACAGCCACGGGACCTTTCGGTCCCTCCGCCTCCACCTCCTCCGCCGTCGCCTCCTCCTCCTAAGAGCGCGCCGCCCCCGCCCCCGCCCCCCGCATCGACCAGCGCCGCCGACCTCGCCGCCGCGACGCCCTCCAGCTCGCGCCGCACAGGCTCGCTCGTCAGGTCCCAGTCCGCGGGGACCAGCCTCGGGGCGAGCTTGAGCCAATCCACCATGGCCACCGTCGGGAGAGGGAGAGGAGGCGGCGGCGAGTCCGGGGAAGGGAGGAGGGCGCCTTCCTCGGGCGCTGCTCCTGCTGCCGCTGCTGCTCCTCCCGCCACTGCCGTTCCCGCCGCTGCTGCTATTTCCCGCTGTCCCTGTTTCTGCTGCTGCTGCTGCTGATGATGATTGTTGTTGTTGGCAGCATTCGCCGTCCCCGCGACGCACAGGGCCGCCCGCAGCCGCGACACCTCGGCCCGGAGCTCGTCGAGCGCGCGCGCCTCGGCCGCCGCCTTCGCCGCAGACGCCTCGAGCGCTGCGATTTTGGCTTTTCGCCGCTCGCGGAAGCGCGCCTGTGCCGCGCGGTTGAGCTCGACGCGGGAACGCTTCTTCGCCTTCGGGTTGGCGGTCGTCGCGTTGTCGGCGTTGTCGCCGCCGGTGGAAGGGCCGCCGTCGCCGTCGGTCGACGCGGTGGGACCGGCGGCAGCGGCGGCGGCTAATTCGTCTTCTTCCTCGCTCCGCTGCGCTGATGCTTCGCCGACGCCGCCGAGCTCACCCAAGCTGCGATCCCCCCTCATAATGACGCCGTTTTAGGGGAGGAGACAAGGGCGCAGAGGAAGCGCCGCGAAACGAGAGCACCGCGGCAATCGAACGAAACCGAGTCAATTCTGGGACGAGCTAATAGTTGCCTCATCATTATTTCCTTCTCATTTTTTTTCTCTGCTTCTTCTTCTCTTTCAACGTCTTTCGAAAAATGTAAAAGCGTGTCGCGGGCAAACGCGAGGAGAGAAACGCCAAGGACTGCGGATAGATTATTCAAGTGCTGGTTTTGGTTTCTGAATTAAAAGTTGTTCCTTCCCGGGTCGTCAACGCTCCTCGAGGCCCCCCCTCCCTCGTCCCTCTCGTTCTCTCTCTCTCTCTTCTCTCTCTCTCTCTCTCCCTCTCTCTCTCTCTCTTCTCTCTCTCTCCCTCTCTCTCTCTTCCCCCCTCCCTATTCTCTCCCCCTTTCATATCACATCATCTTGCAGCACGAGTTTGTCTTCCTCGCCTGCTTGTAAAACATCTGCGACGCCAGGCTCAGGTCCGCGCTCTTGTCCACCAGCGCGTCGAGCTTCTCGCCGCGTGCCAGCACCGACTCGATCGTCTTGTGCAGCACCACCTTCGTCTCGTCGAGGTCGCGCTGGATCGCCGTCAGCTTGTCCGCCGAGGCGGGGTCCTGATGGGAGGCGACGGCGGCCTCGCAGACAGGGTTGCCCTCGGCGGAGTCCTCCCTCGCGTCCCTCCACGCGTCGCCAAACTGCCGCACGTAATTCTCGAGTGCGGAGGAGACGACGCCAAACGCGGCGCGGGCAGGGTAGTCGGCGTCGGCGAACGCGATCCCGACAAGGCCGTCTGCGTTGTGCGCGTGGCAGAAGTAGTCCTCGTTCTGGACGGTCTGCGTAGGGAAGGAGAGGAGTCGGGGGGAGTTGGAGAAGGAGGGGGCGGGGGTGGAGAAGCGTTGGGAGGAGGGGACTGCGAAAGAGGAGAGAAAGGGCGGGGGCGCGCCTCGAGAAGTCGATTGTTCGCGGCGAGAGCACCGAGACGAGGGACCACCTGTTTCTCCATAGCCTCCCGATCTCTTTCGCCGATCTGGGCACCCTCATATGTGACCTTTCGTGGTGCGTCCCTCCACTTCGAAGCGACATCGACCCTTACCTGGCGGCACCCGACCTCGGTCCGCTTCGCGACCGTCCTCCCAACGAACATGAGCATCTCGCGGACGGCGCCGCGCTGGAAGAAGCCAAAGGTGGAGAGGTCCGCGCCAAAGCCCAGGAGAAGCGGGTCTGCTGCGGCGTCGCCCTCCCGCTTCCGCAGGATAGCGACGGCGGTGAGGCGCATGGTGACAGAAAGAGGGAGAAGAGAAAGCGATGGAGGAAAAAAACAAAAAAAAGAAGAGAGTGAAGAAAAGAAAAACTCTTTCACATCTCGACGAAACAAGGACGTCTCGATGACCTCCTCTTCCGAGGCCCGCCGCCCGAGCGTGCGCCTGGCCCTCGCCGAGGCCATATCGATGCGGGTCGCCGAGCAGCCGATCTCTCCCTATTCGGTGGTCAAGCGCGAGGCGTCGATGCCTGCCAGGGCGGCGAAGCACGAAGAAGCGATGACGCCGGCGGCGAACGACGGCGGCAATGGTTTCTTCGTCGCCCCGGTCGCCGTCGCGATCGACAGGACTGGAGGCCACGCAGCGATGCGAGAGGATATCCTCCTGCCTCTCGACGGTAAGCAGAGAAGAGAGCTCACTTGTTTATCTTGCTCTCAGCGTGTTGGTTCGCAAGGGCTAAAAGGTCGCTGTCGTTTCTTCGGTTCGATACACCGTCGTCGCTTTTGCCTCACCTCTTCTTTTTCAACCCCACCCCCAAACCCCTCCTGCACCAGTCTCCGACGACGCCGCCTCCCGCCTCGCCCTCAAGCTCTGCCAGGAGACCGGGATGGCCCCGGCCTCCGCGGAGGCGATCAAGGAGCAGGTGCTCGAGTACCTGGCTCCTTTCAGGGAAGTACACGGAGGAGAAGTAGAAATGGAGGAGAAGAAAGGCGAGGTCGGAGGTGGAGGCGCTGCTCCTTCGACCTCGGGCCGCACCGCCGTCTCCCTCCCCCGACCCCGCGCCCCCTCTCCCCCCTCTTCTCCGAGGGTCGTCGAGCTCGAGCTCGACACCCACTGCGACGGCGTCAGGGTGCGCGACAGGCTCCTCTGGGACCTGGGCGACCCGGCCCCGCTCCCCGCGGCCTGGGCCGCGGAGACGGCGAAAGACCTCGGCCTCAGCGCCGACGGCTGCAGGGCGCTGCGGCTCGAGCTCGAGGCGGCGGTGGCGGCGGCCAGGAGGAGTGAGGGAGGGGGCGTGGCAGGGGCGACAGCGGAGCGGGACCCGGACGCCTCCTCGTGGCTGCCCCGGGTCGCGGAGGACAGGGGCGGGTGGGGCAACGCTTGAGAGGAAGGGGAACGCGTGTTTTTTTATTCAAAAAAATCAAAAGATTTGAAACCACGGTGCTGTACATTTTCCTCCCGTTGTCGTCACTGCGGCTGCTTCAGGAGCTCCCTCTCGCTCAGCGTCCTCTCCCTCTGCACCGCGGCCACCGCGGCGTCGCACACAGCGGAAAAGTCCCCCCCGTTTCCCCCCGCTCCCCCGCCCCCGGAGGCAGCAGAGGCGGCGGAGGCAGCAGAGGCCCCCCGAGCCCGCAGCCTCCCGCGCGCCGCAGCCGCGACGGAGGCCGCCGGCGGCAGCGCCCTGGCCAGCGCTGCCAGCCTCTCGAGCGCGCCGCGCGCCAGGAGGTCCGCCCTGCGCGAGGCGGCCGCAGCCTCGAGCGCGAAGACGAGGGCGTCCTCCTCTCGCTCCTCCTCTCCCGCTCGTCCCTCTCCCTCCGCTGCTGCGCGACTCGGCCTCTTCTTCCTCCGAGGAGCTGCTGCCGCCGCCGCCGCGGCGGCGGCGGCGGCGGCGGCTTCCCAGAGAGCAGCCGGGTCCACCTCGAGCACCTTCGCCCCCCGCGGACCGGCACGCACGCCCGTGCGCCACCGCGGGGGCGGGTGCAGGCGGTGTTGGAGATGCGGGCGAGGGGCGGAGGTCGAAGCAGAAGCAGAAGAGGCGTTCCTCGTCGCGGCTGCGGCGGCGGCCGCCACCTCTATGGCCTCCGGCTCGGCGACCAGCTCCCCGGCCGCCCTCACGCCGATCGCGACTGCAGCAGCAGCAGACGAGGGAGCGGGAGAAGATGCAGGAGGAAAAGAAGGAGGGCCGCGCGCGGCTCCCGCCGCTGCCGCCACCGGAGGAGACGAGGAGGGCGGGAGCGCGGCCGGAGCGGAGGCCCGCGCAGCCGCGGCGAGCAGCTCGGCGGCCCTCGCCGCGGCCCCGCGCACCGTCGCCCGCACCGTGGGGGCCCTCGCGGCGATCGGCCTCGGCCGCGGGACGCGGGACCGGCGAGGCCGAGGAGCCCCGCCGCCCCCGTCGCCTCCCCCCTCGGGCTCCCCCGCGGCGCCGCCTCCGACCTCTTCCGCTCCTCCCGCTCCTCCGTCCTCGTCCTCGTCGCCGCTGCCGGCGCCGGTGAGGTCGGGGTCCCCCGCGAGCGCCTCCCCGAGGGCGTGGACGACCTCGAGGGTCCCCTCCCGGACGAGGAAGAGGAAGGGGGCGCGGTCCCCCTCCTCCGCGAGGGTCTGGCCCGGGCGGAGGGAGAGGAGGCGGCGGTGCCTCCCGGCAGAGGGGGAAGACGGCGAGGAAGGAGAGGGGGGCGGGGCGGCGGCGGCGGCGGCGGCACTGAGCAGGCGAGAGAGCACCGTCGCCCCCGGCTGCGCCGGCGACGGCGAGGGGGCGTTCGAGGACGCCGGAGAGAGCTCGTGGGCTCCCCGGGTCACCCAGGGATGCGCCAGGACTTCGGAGGCCGAGGCCCGCAGCGCCGGGTCCTTCTCGAGGAGGCGCGAGAGGAGGTGCGCGAGGGAGCCTGGCGGCGGCGGAGGGGGCGCGGAGGCTCCCGCCCGCCCCTTGGGCGGCAGCGCCGGGGGGTGCTCGGTCGCAATGTTTTCGTAGAGCTCCAGGGGCGAGGAGCCTCTGAAGGGCAGCGCCCCGAAGGCGAGGCAGTAGAGGGAGACGCCCAGGGCCCACATGTCGGCGGCGGCGGCCGACGAGGCGGCGGGACGAGGGCGCCGGGAGGAGGGGAGAGCCGGCGTCGCCGGCGTCCGCGGCGTGCTTGCGCCGCTGCTGCAGCTTCCCAGAGTCTTGCCGCTGCTGTTGTTGCTGCTGTCACCCTTGCTGCCGCTCTTCCAGCTCCCTCCACGGGAAACGGGAGGAGAGGACGAAAGCCCCCCAGCCGAGGCCTCCTCGGGGCTGGTGAACGCGGGCGTGCCCGCGTGCGTCCCGAGCATCGACGAGGCCGCGAGCGCAGACGCACTCGACGTCGTCCGGCCGATGCCGACGCCGACGCCGAGGCCGACGCCGCCTTCTCCTCCTCCCGTTCCCCCTCCGCCGCCGCCGCAGAGGTGGGAGAGGTCCCGATGAAGGGCAGCAGCAGCAGGAGGAGGAGGAGAAGGGGCAGCAGAAGGGATCAGAGGCGCTCCCGACGCTGCTGCCGCACCCCCTCTCCCGAGGCGGGAGGAGGTCGGGGAGGCCGGCGGCGGCGGCCAAGGCGGCAGAAGCGGCGGCAGCAACCCCGCGGGCCTCGCCGAGCCCAGGTCCGCCAGCACGACCCTGCCCGACTCAGCGAGAAGCATGTTGTCGGGCTTGACGTCGCCGTGCGCGACGTTGCTGGAGTGGAGGTGGAGCAGGGCCGAGGCGCAGCCGAAGGCCGCGGCGCGGACGAGCGCGCGAGGGGCCGCCGCCGACGGAGACGGCGACGACGGAAGCGTCGCCGCCCCGGCGGCAGCAGCAGCAGCAGCAGCAGCAGCAGCAGCAAAGTCGCTCACCCTCCCGACGCACCCGCCCGGCGCGTGCTCCAGAACCAGCAAAACGCGGTCCCTCCTGGGGTCGTCGATGACCTCGAGCGGGCGGACCAGGTGCGGGTGCGGACTCAGCGCGCGGAGCAGCGCCGCCTCCCTGGCCGCCGCGGTCGCGAGGAGCCTCGACGTCGTCGCTGTTGTCGTCGAAGACCGCGGCGATGCCGCCGCCGCCGAGGCGACGGAGATCCCGGAGAGCCCCCTCTCGACGGTCGCCTCCTGCTGAGGCTGCCCTCCCCTCCTCCTCTGCATCCCCAGCAGCCTCCCTCCGCGCAGCGCCGCCTCCCGGTCCGCCCTGCTCGCCCGCGGCATCACCTTCAGGGCCACGAGCCGCATCAGCCTCGAGTCGAGCGCGGCCTTGACCGCGCCGTGGGCGCCCCTCCCCAGAGTGGAGGCGATCACGTACTGGTTCGCGAAGGTGACGCCGGCCAGGGTGTCGACGTGGAGGATGGGCGTGTCGAGGACGCCGTCGGCGGCGAGGGTGGCGTGCGGGGGGAGAGGGGGAAGGGGAGGCGGGGGCGGCGAGGACGAGGAGGTCGGAGGCGGCGGCGGCGGCGCTTGCAGCCACGGGGCCTCGGCTTCTTTTTCTCCTTCGTCTCTGTTCCTGCTCGCCTCTGTCTGGCGCCAGACAGAGGTCTGGCGCTCGAGGGAGGACCAGCCGTCATTATCCTTCTTCGATCCAGGGGTCTCATCGCCGATTGGAGAGGAGGAGGGGTCGGCGGCGCTCGTGCTGTTTTTTTGATAGTGGAAGGGTCGAGTGTGAAACCGTTTCGAATGCGCTCTTTCCTCGTTTTAAAAGGCTCTCTCTCTCTCTCTCTCCGTTTTCTCACCTCGCGGCGTCTCCAGCACGACATCGTGACGACGAATCTCGAGAGCCCCCCCTCTCGGCCTGCGCCGGAGAAGAAGAAGCGCAGCCTATGCTTGCGAGATTTCGAAAAAAAACGAGGAGAAACAAGGGAAACAAAATCGAGAGTGAAGAAAAACGCCCATACGTCAAAACCAGATTTTTCACTTCGAGAAAAAGAAGAGGGACGCTCTCTCTCTCTTTTGTCGCGCGTTCTCCTTCATCTTTCCCTTGTCTCTCTAAAATGACCGACGCCGACATGGTAGAGGCCCCGGCATCTACTGCCGACGCTGCGGCCGCCGCCGCCGATGCTTCTGCAGCAGCCGCCGCGAAAGCGCTTGCCAAGGGCAAGGCCCCCGTCACTGCCAATGCTTTGTCGGCAGACGCCCTCGCGCGCGCCGCGGCCACCGCCGCGTCGGCGCCCTGGGTCGAGAAGTACAGGCCCAACACGCTGGACGATGTGGCGTCGCACGGGGAGATCATCGAGACGAGTGAGTGGAGATATCGTTGGAAGAGGAGAGGAAAAGAAAAGAAGAGGCGAAGATTGATGATTGGCATCAGAACGGAACAAACGATCAATCGCGCAGGTCGGCTCAAAACCTCTCGAAACCTCGACCTCGACCTCTTCCGGGAAAAAAAACCCATACAACTCGACCAGTCCGCCGCCTTGTCTCCGAGAACCGCCTCCCGCACCTCCTCCTCTACGGTCCCCCGGGAACGGGAAAGACTTCCACCATCTTGGCTGTCGCCCGCGCGCTCTACGGGCCCGCGGCCATGCCCTCGATGGTCCTCGAGCTCAACGCCTCGGACGACCGCGGGATCGGCGTCGTCAGGCAGCAGGTCGTCGACTTCGCCTCGACGCGCACGATCTTCTCCAATAAATTCAAGCTCGTGATCCTCGACGAGTGCGACGCGATGACCAAGGACGCGCAGTTCGCCCTGAGGCGCGTCATCGAGAAGTACACGCGCAACGCGCGGTTCTGCCTGATCGCGAACTACGCGTCCAAGATCATCCCGGCTCTGCAGAGCCGCTGCACGCGGTTCCGGTTCGCTCCTCTCCCGGACGCCGACGTCAGGGAGCGCGTCTTGGCCGTGGCAGAAAAGGAGAACGTCGGGCTGGCTCCCGGGGGGCTCGATGCCGTGGTGACGCTCGGTACGTTTTTCCTTCTCCCTTGTTTTCTTCTCCCCTCGAGCGGGGCGAAGAGCGGAGCGAAGAAGCCTGTCTCCTGGCGGCGGAAAAGCTTGGACGCCCCCCCAAAACTCACTCTCTCTCTCTCTCTCTCTCTCTCTTCTTCCGTCCCAAAAATCTTCCCAATGACACAAAAAAACAGGCGGGGGCGACATGCGCAGGACGCTCAACATTCTGCAGAGCGTGGCGCTGGCCTCTGGCGGCGGCGGCGGCGGCGGCGGCGGCGGCGGAGGAGGAGCCGGAGAAACAACAGCAGCAGCGGCTGCAGGGACAACGGCGGCGCCCTCCCCCGCTCCGACGAGCGAGATCGAGGCCTCCGCCGTATACGCATGCACCGGCGACCCGACCCCGGAGGACATCGAGCAGGCCGCCAAGGCGCTGCTCAACCTCGAGTTCGCCGACGCCCTGCGCGTGGTGAGCTCGATGCAGCAGCTGCAGGGGTTTGCGCTCGTCGACATCGTGCGCGGGCTGGGCCCGCTGTGCTTCAGGCTCGGGGGGATGCCGCAGAGGGCGCGGGCGGCCTTGGTGTCGTCGCTGGCGGACGTGGAGTACAGCCTGGCGTTCGGCGTGAGCGAGCGGCTGCAGCTTGGGGCCGTGGTGGGGGCGTTCGCCGAGGCGCGGGAGGCGATCGTCGAGGCGGCCAAGTGAGGAGTTGAATATGTTTTTGACTTTTTTCTCTCTCTGGCTATTTAGCTTTCTTTGTCGCCTTCAATCCATCTGTTTTCTTGTTCTCCTCCCGCTCTTCGAGAAATGCTTGTGCAAAAAAAGAAAACGAAACGAGACGAAACGCAAAATGAATCAACGAAAAAGGAAAGACGTGCGCGGGAGAGACAGAGAGAGGTAGACTTTTTTTTCTTCAATTTCCATTTTTCGATAACAAAAAGACGAAAAAGAAAACTCTTTCGGTAAGTGCTCTACATTTTCACCGCCCTACTGCCCCCGTGCCTCCCGCCTCGTCGCATCGTGGAGGAGCTCGGTATCGACGCCGTCGGTGGGGAGCTGGCGTGCGTATGTTTGAAAATGGGTGGACAGAGAAGAGAAGAGTGTGAGCGCGAGAAAGACAAGAGGAAGGGGTCGAGAGGTCGGAGAAGAAGAGAACAAAAGAAACTCAAAACTCAAAACCTCCTTCTTGCTTACCTTGACGTATCGCACCACGGACCCGCGGATGAACACGTTCTTCACCGTCGCCAGCTGTTCGTTTGTTTGTTCGTGTTTTTTGGGATTTTGCTCTCCTCTGTGAGCAAACGCGGGACGAGAGAGAGAAGGCGAGAAGAGGGAAAAGAAGGGGAAAGAAAAAACTTGCCTGCGGGTGCCGCTCGGGCTCGCCAACGCTGATCTCGGTCAGCTTGATGTTGAGGTACTGGTCGACGCTGTGGAGCACCCCGGTGATCGACAGGTCATTCTTGAGCTCGACCGTGACCTCTTTCCCCACGAGGGTCTTGAAGAAGGAGTAGAAGATCATTCTCTAGTTTAGGAGAGAAAGCGGGAGAGCGGGTTTGAATTTTGATGCGGCCGATTTTGAGCGGCGACGAACGACGATCGACGGGACGTCGGTGGTGAGGCGGCGCGTACTCGCTGCTGGTTCCCCTTGTCACCAGGTGCTCTGCTTCGAAGAAGGGCAGGAGGGGAGCTCTGAGCAGCGCGCTGACAAATCGAAGAGGAAGAGCAAGAGGAAAGCAGTCGCGAAGTCGCTTTTTTTTTTTTTTTTTTTTTTT
>Ga0210003_1004308_pt1 | contig 11302 bp, 7 predicted proteins | sample LantaG_FD_182804 | JGI IMG/M metagenome (GOLD analysis project Ga0210003, IMG submission 182804) | Deep subsurface microbial communities from Baltic Sea to uncover new lineages of life (NeLLi) - Landsort_02402 metaG (SPAdes) (version 2) | ecosystem: Environmental > Aquatic > Marine > Oceanic >...
TTCCGGATCCTGTTTGTGTCGAAGTCAAATTCAATTGGTCTCATGGCCATTCAACACCCCGCCTGGCCATTACACATGACTATTCGTCCGGGCAAATAGATGAGCGATTTTGGAAGCCGAAACCTGCAAATTATCAGATAGCATGGATGATTCGGAACGAAGATTTTTTCGTACTCAGGTGGGGGCAGCCGGATTTCATACGGCAGCACATTGCCATAAACAGCAGGGACTACGTCGGTGGGTATTTCATAGGCTCTGAAGGATATATCCCCGCTAAAGATTACTCTCACAAGCCGAATGACCACATCACATGGCAGTATGCTTTTGAAAAACAATGGCTGTTTTACAAGTTATGGGGACGCTTATTGTTCGATCCGAATACTCCTGATACTGTCTTTGCGGCTGATTTCAATCGCCGTTACGGCAACAATATCGGCGAGAAACTATTAGAAGCTTATGCCCTGGCAAGCCGTATGCCGCTGAGACTTGCCTCTTTTCATAGTGCCACCTGGGATTACACACTCTATTCGGAAGGATTCCTCGCCCCGGTTCAAAACGGTTTCAATGATAAGGTCTCACCCTTCATTTCAATAGATGAACTGATCAAGCATAAAACACTCGATCCGGCGTACTTATCCATACCGGATTATGTAGAAACAATGATCGGCAAGAAAAAGATTGATGAGGCCCTCTTGACCCCACTGGAACTGGCCGATGATTTAGAGAATGATGGGAATAGAGCCTTAAAACTGGTTGAAGATATACAGCTTAGAGCAGGGAGGGAAGTTCATACATTCAATTGTGAAATTGCGGATGTACAAACCTGGGCTTGCTTAAGCCTCTATTTTGCGGATAAATTACGTGCCGGAGTAGAACTGGAAACGTTTCGTAAAACAAAGGCCAAAGAACAACAGAGAAAAGCAGTTCTACTTCTCGAAAACGCAGCTCAACACTGGAAGGAAATCGTTAAGGTGACACAACAGCATTATAATGCAATACCTGCCGTTCAACTATCCGGATCGAAGCAGAAAGACAACGCCGTATTTTCATGGGAGCAGTATAGCGATCAGGTAAAACGGGATATTCAGATTGCAGAAGCAGCCGAATGATCTATAGTTCTTATACGCTTGAAAACAAATAACCTGGAGCTTGATCCTGCATTACATAAATATTACCTGCTCGATTCGATTCGGTAGAGATGGGTCTTTGTTCTCAGGATGAGCGCTTTTCCGGATACCGCCGCAGAGGCCATGAAGCCGGAGTCAAGCGTATTAGTTGCCAGGATTTCATACTTACGTGCCGCCTTAAAAACTGTTGTCTTGCCGTCCATGTTAAAACAATAGATACGCCCATCTGCGTAGAGCGGCGAAGCGGCATAATCCCCCGGGACGCGTTGGTTCCAGACCTGCCTGCCGGTTAAAGCTTCCAAACACGTTGCAGTGCCCGTGTCGTTGATCATAAAAAAAAGGTCGTCAATAAGTAGCGGGGATGACGTTCGCGGCACGTTCCTTCCGGTTTTCCATACGATATCAGTATCGGTTACATCTCCCGAGCCATCAACGCGAATGGCCAGCAAATCCGTCTTGCCGAATCCGGATATCATGTAAGCTATCCCATCGCCGTACACCGGACGGGCTGCACCGGAATAGCCCTTGTTGTGGATTTTCCAAAGCTCGCGACCGTCTGCCGGATCGTAACCATAGACAGCCTTGGCTCCCACGCTTATCATCTGCTTGTTACCGTCAACATCGATAATAAGCGGCGTGGAATAGGCCTTTCGTAAATCTCCTTCGCCTCTCGGCTTGCCGTCGGAGTCAAGATCATTCCACTCTGCGGTACGGTCGGTTTTCCAAACGGTCCGCCCGGTAGCCTTATCGAGTGCGACTAAGTACTGAACGTCCACGCCATCCATGGTCAGGATGAGAAGGTTCTTAAACAAGACCAGAGAAGAACCGGGACCTCGGAAGTGTCGACACGGCAGATCGCTGCGTTTCCACAACAACTCGAAGGTTTTGGTATCCAGGCAGGCCGTTCCATAACTTCCGAAGTTTACATATACTCGGCCGGACTCAATCACCGGTGTAGGCGAGGCATAGCTGTTGAGAGGATTGCCCAGTGGTTCGGGATTGTCCGCATGAAAGAGCATTTCATTAAGACGGATTACGCCGGAGTTTGCCTCAACACAAATCACAAAGAAATCTTGGCCCTCCAATGTTGCCGTGGTCAACCATATCTGATTATTCATCACCACAGGTGTCGACCAGCCCTGGTGCGGGATAGGTGTCTTCCACTTGACATTCTCAGTCTCGCTCCAGTTGAGTGGAAGGCCAAGGGATTTCCGGCTACCTGGGATTGACGCCAGACCATTACTCCATGGCCCGCGAAACTCCGGCCAGTCGCCGGCGGACATGGTCGGTGCCAGCAACATAAAAAATACTATCAAATACTTGTCAAACTGTTGTTTCACGATCATCGCCCTTGACTTCTAACTTCAAGATACACTTTCACTACCTGCCCCTTTGAAAAACCCGGTTACACCCGTCATCAAAATGCTTACGTAAACACATCGCAGGCGACTAATTCTATTGTAATTGCAGCATGAAGGCAATAAGAAACATGCGGTGGGCAGATTAGAGCATCAGTAGTTCTGCTTCGTGCTGTCATTCCTGCGAAAGCAGGGATCCATAAACGTAATGGATTTAGTGGATTCCCGCTTTCGCGGAAATGACAAATAGTGTATGTTGTTGTGATTGAATGACTTACTATGTCGTTCGACTCAAAAACGGTTAGTTTGAGTTGCTTAGACGACTATTATCTCTAAAGAGGTTGAAATATGCGCAGTTGTCTTGTGATAATATTGCTATCAGGAATTTGTGTCGGTTGTGGGCAACCCAAATGTTCGGCAAGTGCCGCCGCCGAGCAGAGTACCGGGAAAGAGCTTCGCGACATTATAGGAGTGACGCATGTCGACGGCAAGTATTGTTTGACTGACGAAGACTTCCTGAACGAGGGAGCGGATAAAATTTTAGCTTTAGGCTCGCGGGTGATTAAGGTTTGGTTTCACTATCCAGAACGGTCCTATCCTTTTAATTCGAAATGGCCGGAGATGGACAGCCTGGTTGAGGTAGCAAAGTCACCCTATTTCAGGGAACTGTTCGACAAGCCAATGACGACCTACGTTATGATGTGCTTTTCAATGGGCAGAGACGCAGGCTACTGGAGGAAGGGTGTAACCGAGGAGCAAAAAAAGGATGAACAACGCCAGTTTTACGAACTGACCAAATACCTGTTGACCACATACAAAGGAACCGATAAGACCTTTATATTGCAGCACTGGGAAGGTGACTGGCTGATTCGTGGAAATTACGACGGGAATATTGACCCGAAGCCGGAAGCTATAAGCGGCATGATCGAGTGGCTGAATGCACGGCAGGCCGGCGTGAATCAAGCCAGAGAAGAGGTTGGACTGGATGGAGTTTGGGTGTATCACGCAGCCGAGGTAAACCGTGTTGTCGATTCTATGAAGAAAGGCAATCCTAATATGGTAAATACGGTTCTACCTCATACGAAATTAGATTTGGTCTCCTATTCGGCATGGGATGCGACAACGAAGTATTCCGAAGATTCACAGGTATTCCGTAAGGCGCTGGATTTCATAGCGGCCAATATGCCGGATAGTCCCGATTTCGGCAATCGAAATGTATACGTGGGCGAGTTTGGTATGCCTGAGAACAAGTTTCCAACAGAGCAAATCCAAAAAGTTATTCCCAACGTCGTGACGACTGCTCTTGATTGGGGATGTCCCTATATAATATATTGGCAGCTATACTGTAACGAGTTGGATGACAATAAAGAGCTGCCGCCCGTACACAGCAACAAAGCCGTTCGCGGTTTTTGGCTAATACGGCCGGATGGCTCCAGGGCCTGGACGTGGGATTATTTTTATGGGTTGTTGAATTCAGGTGACCATAAGAAGAATTAACGTTTAGACCGCTGCTCATTATTTGCCATCACCCCAATACAGAACGACTACTCATACACCCGGTGACATTACCTGTCTGAGTCGAAGTGTCCTGCTGCATTCTTGAGTGGTTTGTTGGCATCCGCTTTGTCAAGTGTAGCAGTACCTACGGTAACAAAGCCTTTCTGTTTGATTTCATCGGTGATCAGGACTGTCTCATTGGGACGATTGGTCCCTTCCTGCCAGAGCTTATTGCCTTGATTGACAATCTCAATCTCTTTCAATTCCAGTTCGATCTGATCTGCTGAGACGGTACCAACAAGGTAATTGACCTTCGGATTATATCCGAACAGGCCGCCGTGCGCGATCTGCAGGATGTTGTCGGTCTGGGTACAAGTGATAGCGTGAACCTCGCCGCAAAGGTACAGATCGACGCCGTGTTTGGTCATCATTTGCCAGAAGGGTGATTCCCTGCCGCCTTCCAACATCAGGCCGCTGGAGCTTTCCTTCCGGACAGGTCCCAGAATGGGGGTATGGCCCATCACGATAATGTTCTTAACGCCGGGATTGTCGGTGATGACCTGCTCGAACCATTCGAGCTGCGGTCCCGTGACACTGGCGACAATTCCTCCCTGGGGGCCGTCACCCTTCTCGAACACATCGACCGCGATGAATAGGGTGTTCTCGTGAATGAACCAGAAGGCCGTACCCTTCATGCGAAGGGGCCCGTTGAGAGGCATCTTGAGGTATTTCTGGAACTGGCGCTTAAAATACGAAACCAGTTCAACCTTGTCGCCGCGCCAGGGATTATCCCCGATTTCGTGATCGCCAATGGCGGTATAGAATCTCAGGTCGTGATCCTGCATACGCTTGATCCAGGCCGGGTAATAGATATCGGCGTACTTCTTGATGCTCTCCTTGTCGGGCCAGCGTCCCATGACAAGGTCGCCTGCTACAAGGACGAACTCAGGATTCTCCGCCTTAATTGCCTTGAGGACATAGTCGAGCGTGTCCTCCCATCCGGGCTGCGGATAGGTCAGATCCACGTTCAGAAAGTCCGGGATACTCACAAACCGCCAGGGCTTAACGGACGAGACGCCATCCTCGGGAACGTCCACCTTGGCAATCCACAGGATCGCATTCAAAATTAGCTTGCGGAAGGGCTCTATATGCCAGTTCTTGTGGTAATGGCCCCCGCTGAATCCGAAGCCGCGGCCGCCATCGCTACGTTCTATGGCCCATGCGAGGGTTTTATCTTCAGGCGCCCACGGCGGCAGCTTGCCCGTCATGATCGGGACGACTCGCTGCTCGTCCCTGGGAAATCGGATATCGAAATACCATTCGTCCTCCGCCACATAGCCGGCACAGCCGCGAGATATGGGATGGTTATTCTTAACCGTCGAGACCTTCACCGTATTGATGGGATTCTGTGAATAGCCGCGCTCGTAACAGCCGCCCATCCACTCCATGAAATCTGATGCGGCGCCCTCGGGCGGATCGATTGAATAGTGCAAAAACGCCAGTCCTACACCTCGTTTAGCCAGTTTGCGAATTTTTTCTCGTCGTTCCGGTGATTTGAGGGGATGACGCTCGACACCGTCCGAGAAAAACACGATTGCGTCCGCATTATCCAGATCACGCGGATTTTGCGGCCAGCCGTCATAATAAATATCTATGTTCAAACTCTCAACGTTGGCCGCACCGTCCAGGCACTGCTTGAGGAATTGCGCATCCTGATCCCACTCGTGGTCCCCCTCGCCATGGCTTGGCGTGCCGGCGATAAAAGCAATCGTCTTGGGTGTGTGCTTCGCGTTCCCGCGAAGCGCAAAGAGACACAGAATCACGCACGCTGTAATTCCTATAGCTGCGCACAACAGAATAGTAGCCTTCTTCATGAGAGCCCTGGCAAAGTAACTTTAGGTACACTTATCAACGCGGCTTTCAAATCGTCCTCAATTGTCGAAGTCGAGTCTGTGCCATATCAACCGTTCATATTATCCTCTCGGCGTCTCGAATTCAAGAGCTACTTTTGCCGGCAACTATCAAGGCGGGCTGTAACCCAATTAGTGGTCATAGGCAGGCATATCGTTTTATAATAATCAGGTCGATTGCGAAGTCATATTTGACTTCTGTAGTATATATTTCCAGTAGCGATTATACCTTGACTTTTGGAGTTAAAACTCGATTGTCCTGCCTAATCCCACGGAGAATTCGGCGTGCCAGCTTCTGAGGCTATAGGACGCCGGCTGAAGGGCTTCACCTTGCCTGTATGCACGTCATTAAGCACCTTGTGTGTGGCCTTGAGGGCTTGCACCATTTCAGGGTAGGGACGGTTGGTCACATCTACCAGGCCGATATTGTAATTCTCACCGTCCATGCGTCCCAGCACAGGTTGGTCCTGCCACTGAAACCAGTGGGCTCCGAGGAAGTAAGGCAAGGCGATGGCTTGTTCTACATAGTAGCGGTAACCTGCGGCCCGTTCGGATTGATTCTGCGTCTGTACCAGGCCCGCACCCAGGCCGTTGGCCGGTACACCAAAATGGAACTCTCCGATCAGGATCGGTCGTCCTGCCAGGGCAAAGGTACGCTTGAGTTGTCGGGTAGGCTCGTATTCATAGACATTGATGCTGCATACGTCAAATTTCTTTGCCAAACGACAGACGGCCTCCGGCGGATTACCTCCGAAGCGGATGCCAAGATTCAGGTGATTGGAATCGTATTTCTTAATTGCCGCGTTGATCAGATCCAGGTACCTCTCAAACATGGTATAGACAAATTGCTCGCGGCGTTTCTTTGTGTCTTCCTGGGCCAGATAGGCCCGCAGCTTCGTCTTGGTAGCCGTATCCGGTCCGTTGAGGAACATATCGACGAGTTCGCTCTCGCGTTCGGGCCAGGGCGGTTCGTTGCCGATGAACGTGCCGATCAGCCAGGGATCGTCCTTGAGGGATTCACATTGGCGTTGGGCCGCTTCATCCAAACTAAGGGGAAATTCCTCGCTGTAGACATCCGGCATACCCAGAAACGAGGGCTGCGTGCTGGGACTGCGAAAGGTCGCTACATAGGCCTTGCGGCGACCGTTGTCAGATTCTCGAAAGGAGGACCAGTTGCCCACAGTATTGAAGCCCCACGCAGTCATACGACTCTCAATCAAATTGGTATCGACCGTAGCATCGCGCCTGCTCCGACCCCGGATGCAGTTTGAGCCGGTGGATAGAAAAAGGTGCCCGTGGGGATCGACAAACCACCAGATGCCGTCAATCTGATCCACTCGGAAGAAACCCGTAGCCTTTGTCTGAGTGTTTAGATAGCCGCCGTATTCACAGGTATTGAACGGGCTGCTATCGGTCAGGGTTTTTGCTTCTTCGACCAGTTCCTTTGCCAGTTGTTCGTCGTTCATAACCTTGCCGGGCCAGTTCGCATGGGCCCATTGCCCAAACGCATCCAGCACGGGCTTGTTCTCTATGAAATCCGATCCCACGTCTTCGGTGGTCAGTCTAATCGAGCGGATCTCCAACCTTGGCCGGTTGATGGGGTAAGTCATGGTCACGCCCAGTGCCTGGACCTTATCGATCGATCCGAACGGTCCCCACACTGACATCCAAAAGGCTTCCGCGCGACGGTTGTTGGCCGAAGCCATATCATGGCCGGATTGATCCCTGCCCTTGAAATATCTAAGAGGGATAGAGGCACGTAGCCACGCATTCTGGCCGAAGGGCTGGAGCATGATGCGTCGCGGGCCGTCGGCCGTGTAAAGCCACAGGGCAAACCGTTGCGGTGTAGAGGTCCGCATTTCCAGGACCAGGTATTCATAGGCAGACCAGTCGGTAGTCAGGTCACGATCTAATTCCTGGAGAGGCCACTTGTGCTCTGAAGTTCGACCCTCGAACGTCACGGATTTAAGTTCCATCGCACTAAGGCGACTCATCAAAAGCAGTGGGGCGATTAAGGCAATCAGGATTTGAAATGACCGGCAATATTGCGTTCTCAAAGGTTTTCTGCTCATGCTATATTTCCTTAAATGTCACCCTTCAATGGCAGTACAGAAAATACATGGTACGGTCGCTATTATAACCGTCTAATACAATCATAGCAAAGGTCTTCTCGTATTCACATGAGCGACCGGTTCCTTTCAATTGTATGTGGCTCTGTTACCGCAAGGTGATAATCCGCGATTATCAGTGGCCATGTACTACTTTGTCGCATTAGCTTTATCGGCTTATGACGACGTTTACAATCACGGTGCCGGTCGTTCCATATTTTCTACCACTACGCCTGCCTACCCGGCATATTGCGTAGAGCATACAGCAGATAAGCATAATCGGTCGCGATTAAACAGGTCCTGTCTCCCCAGGTCTCGTAGTCCTTTTGACTAATCAAAAGGACTACGAGATTTACATTAAAAAATGTAGAAAATATCGGATTTGTAGCTAATTCTCAATTCATCGATTCGTCTTCCAGCGAATCGAGGCCCATAATCGCATCGTGCATAAACACCCGCCTTCCGCTCGGCGTGTCGTGGGCCGCATACGTCATTTTTCGCTCCGGGTCGTAGTAGGCATACCAGCTATACCGGTTCAGCCATTCGTAATCTTCGTCATCGACCTTTGCATTCTGGCCGTTGCCTAAGGGTATTTCTTTCATTATAAGCTCTTACCTCCGTTCAGATCCTTTATTTCCCGCCCGCACGAAACCATCGTCTATAGTCCGGCATTGTTCTATTCATTATTGGTGCGATTCCATCGTAATCTATCGACTAATTTTTCCATGGAACAGGCTCAACGTCACCAACGTATCTCTGAATTAACCTGTTACTATAAGTGCCTGAATAGTTGCAAATCCTGAGCAATGCAAGTTCCAAGTACCACTGTCCCAAGTTCCAAGCGTGATAGAAAGTTTGACCGAATTGGCCCCTTTGTTTATGTTCAGGGTGTACAAGCGAATTCCTTATCTCAGTAATTACGTGTGGAGCATCTATCCAATTAAATTGTTTGGCCAGTTTCTGTAGCTCTGCCAACGATGCTGGAATATCTATAGGAATCCCAAGGGGGGAGAAAAGCAATCGGAACTTGTCTGATGCTCGAAGATTTTTAAATCCTTCTTTCTCGATCATTCTCTTTTGCCTTACTACATATTCGAAGGAAAGACGTTCAATTGCTGCTTGAGTAAGAATAATCCCTGCATCAATGCCAATACCGAGACCAAGTGTGGAACAATTACTGCTCAAATACCAGTAAATTCCTTCACGCAATGCATCTCGCCAGTCGTCATTTTCCCATTTGGCCATGAAGCCTACAAAGAAATTGACCAACTGGTCGCAATGATGTGGATCAAACCAAGAAGATGGAGCCTTCCATTGACCTCTAGGAGAAGCCCAAGACTCCCACACTTTGTCTTCCTTATTATTGAAACCAACAGCTATACAAGGATTACACCACATTCCTTTACTGAATGACAAGAAAAAACGCAAAGCGTTTAACATCTCTTCCGCTGTCTTGCCATCAAAGCTCGACCTATTTTCTTTTTTTAGACAACCAATATGTGTCAGACCGTAACCGCCCGTTTCTCGTAAAGTCTTTAATGTACTTGATGTAGTTGATAGCGACTTAATTTCAACATTCCAACCAGAGGCCTTTAGGTCTACGTGATAAATTGCATTCCAACCAGTGGCAGTTTCCTCGGTAGATCTTCTCGTACCGTGGAAATCTTTAAAATTGAAAATATGGAAGACAACACAAGCCATTTCGGTGTCCACACTTCCGCGTGCTATAGTCGGTTCGTGCTTCAGGGCCCATACGAATCTGCTGCCGCCAGGCGAAAAGAACGGAACCCGTATCAGGAAACCAGGCATATCTTTGCCCTCGATAGTAACATCCTGAACGCTGTCTAATTGAAGGATGCCCGAAGATTCAGGCAAGGCCCCTTCAATCTCAATCCCCGGGGAGGGTAAAAGCCGAAGCCGAACTTCTACGTCAACCTCATGAGGCTTCCCTCGAACTGTGACCGATGCTTTCGTTTGTGCCAATACAGTGTTTTCATTTGGCTTCATGAAATCGTAACATGGTTGTAAAATCATAATTCTATACCCTTTTAATTCATGCCTCAATCCCATAGGAGGAACTCGCTTCTATCGGGCTATCCAAATGAATTTTCAATATTATTTTTTTCACGTGTGCAAAATTCATTTTGCACACCCGACCTGGCTAACTTTTTGATAACAATAATTTACATATAGATTTATCAACAATATCACCCTTTGATGAAACGAGCTTTATCCAATGTTCCATTTCGTCTCTTGATAGAATATCCGAAGAATACAAAATAGCTCTTCTGTCCCAAGGGCCTAATACATCGAGACCATCTTTATAGTCTTTAACCCAAACTCTATCTTTTCTTCTCCTTGCCAAAAGAGCCTTATCTCTGATTTGAGAGATTTTTTCATAATTACTTGGCAAGTCAAAAGCGTCGAAATGTTTGTTATGTAATAGGTGTGAAATCCACATATTTACAAAAGGAAGCCGCATTATGGAGCTATCCAGTATTATCTCAAAATATTTTTTATGACGTTCTATCGACTTGGCACTCAGTACTTTGTTTAAGTAAATTATGATTTCTCTGATAACCGGAATGAAAAATTCAAAATTCTTTAAGACAATTGGCACAATGCTTCTTATTCTGTACCTTGTGGCATTTCTCAATATACGCCTCAATAGTGGAACGTCTAATTTGTTTGAGTCGGCAGATTTTTTTAGAATTTCCCTATACGCTTTTGAAAGGATTTTAAACTGTTCGTTTTCTGCAACTTCATTGTAAATGCGTTCATATTCTTCTTCTAAAGCTTCTTCAGTTTCTTCGTCATATGATCCGTAAAAAGAGATATCGATATCCAATTTTTCAAATTCTTCTTTTGCCAACTCTTCTGTTTTTCTCAATATCACAATCTCTTCTTCTTTTTCTTCATCTTTAAAGTAACGCTTTAAAAATCTTTTAACGGTTACTGTCCTAGACTTTTCTCCTGAAAAAACAAGCGTATGGATACTATGCAAGTACTTCGTCAATTCATGAAAAACAAAGATCGCATCTTCTTTTTTCTTAAAAAAAATGATTATGTCGTCTACCCACCTAGTAAAGTCACGAGTATAACTCATGATTTTCTTGTCTATGTCGGCCATTATTGCTTCAGCTAAAACAATACTTGCCGCTGGGCCAACAGGGATGCCGCGAGAAGTTTTTGTAATACAATCTTTCAACTCCTTGTTTTTTATGCGTGTTTTTCATGCAGCGATTTTTGTAAGTCCTTTTATATCAACGGCTGAGGCAGTCATTAACGCACAGGCGAACTTT
>Ga0210003_1004310_pt1 | contig 11301 bp, 4 predicted proteins | sample LantaG_FD_182804 | JGI IMG/M metagenome (GOLD analysis project Ga0210003, IMG submission 182804) | Deep subsurface microbial communities from Baltic Sea to uncover new lineages of life (NeLLi) - Landsort_02402 metaG (SPAdes) (version 2) | ecosystem: Environmental > Aquatic > Marine > Oceanic >...
CTACGTGTTCGGCGACTGGAGCACCCGTCGCGTGTGGAGCATCGCCACCGCCGGGGCCGGGCCGGGCCCGCTTGTCGACCTCGTCGCCCCCACGATCCGCGTGGTCGCCTTCGCCGAGAATCCCGCCGGCGAACTGTTCATCCTCGACTACGACGACGGCTCGATCCACACGCTCGAGCGGAACGACGAGATCGCCGTTGCGGGTGCGTTTCCCGAGCGGCTTTCCGAGACCGGCCTCTTCGCCGACACCGCACGGCTCGAGCCGATGCCCGGCGTGACGCCCTTCGAGATCGCGGCCGAGGCCTGGGCCGACCATGCGACGGCCAGCCGGTTGATCGGCCTGCCGGGCAGCGGCAGCGTGAAGCTCCATCCGGGCAAGCCGCCCGTGCAGGGGTCGACGCTTTCCCACAAGCTCGGCTATCCGCCGGGCACCGTGCTCACGAAGACGTTTTCGCTGCGGATGCGGGCAGACGACCCGACGAGCGAGCGCAGGCTCGAGACCCAACTGCTCCACTTCGACGGCCGCCACTTCCACGGCTATTCGTATGCCTGGAACGAGGCCGGCACCGACGCCGACCTCGTGGCGGCCGAGGGGAAAAGCCTGCCGCTGGCGATCGCCGATCCGGCGATCCCTGGAGGCGTGCGACACCAGACGTGGAGATTCCTCGGTCGCAGCGAGTGTCAGCGGTGCCATAACGAGTGGGCCGGCTGGTCGCTCGCCTTCGACGTCGCCCAGCTCAATCGCGACCTGCCGGTCGCGGGTGGCGGCAAGGGGATAAACCAGCTCCGCGAGTTTCGCAGCCGCGGGCTCCTGGAAGACGTCGTCATCGAGCCCAACCTCGAGGCCGACCCCTTCGCCACCGTCCAGCGGCCCGGGCCGGAAGACGCCCTGCCGCGGCTGGCCAACCCGCACGATCGCTCGCTGCCGCTCGACGCCCGGGCCCGGGCCTATCTCCAGGTCAACTGCGCCGGCTGCCATCGCTTCGGTGGCGGCAGCGTGCCCCACGTCCATCTCAACGCGGAGATCGCCACCGCGGATCTCGAGGTGCTCGGTATGCGTCCGGCGCGGGGCGACTTCGCGATCCCCGAGGCCCGGGTGATCGTTCCGGGAGAGCCCCATCGCTCGACGCTCTGGTATCGCATGGCGACGACCGGTCCTGGGCGGATGCCGCACATCGGCGCCGAACTCGTCGACGAGGCCGGGCTCGCCCTCGCCAGGGAGTGGATCGCGGCGCTGCCGACAGACATCCCCGACCGGCGGCTCGTTTCCCAGCTGGCAGCCCTCGACGAGCCGACTGCGGTCATTCGGGAGAGTGGTGAGGCCCCGCGGGAGCGGTGGCTGATTGGCCGCGGAATCGCTGCCCAAGCAAACCGTACGCAGCCCACCACAGCCGACCTCGCGGCGGCGGAAGAACAGCGGCTGCTCCGGGCGGCAGCGCGACAGGCCGCCCGGAGCACTGAACGCGAGCGGCTGATCGGCGAACTCTTCGGCTCGACCCCGCGGGCGGCGGTGCTCGCCGATGCGGTGGCCGACCACACGCTCCCCGCAGCCATCCGCAGCCTCGTGGTTGACGCGGCCGCGGCGGCCGACCCCGTGATTGCGGGCCTGTTCGAGCGGCATCTGCCGCCCGAGCGACGAATTCAGCGGCTCGGCACCGAGATCGCCCCCGAGGCGATCCTCGCGGTCACCGGCGATGTGGAACGCGGCCGGCGGCTGTTCTCGGAATCGACCGTGGTGCAGTGCCGCAGCTGCCATGCCGTTGCCGGGCAGGGAGGGGGCGTCGGTCCGGCGCTCGACCGCATCGGCGCGCGGCTCGATCGCAGGCAGCTGCTCGAGAGCCTGCTCGAGCCGTCGAAGGTGATCGCCCCCGAATACCGCACCTGGGTCGTGCTGACGGAGGATGGGCAGACGGCAACCGGTCTGGTCGTCAACCGCACCGCCGACCCGCTCACGATCGTCGATACCGCGGGCAAGCGAACCGACTTCGCCGCGGAGTCGATCGACGAGCTCGAGCCCTTATCCACCTCGCTCATGCCGGAGCAGCTGCTCCGCGATCTCACGGCCGGCCAGGCCGCGGATCTCCTGTCGTATCTGGAGGCTCTCCGGTGAGCTCCCGCGAGCTCCGGGCGAGCCCCGAGTCTTCCCTCAGCTCGGGCTTCCGGGCAGCGGGCGAACCCACCCCCCCGCCCCGTTCGCAATTTTTGGCGGTTTGGACCGATTCTGCGGCCAAAAAAAATTTTTGTTGCGGAAGGGTGAGCCGTCTGGTTTAATGCTTTTGGATCGATGTCAGCGGCGATCGCATGACGTCGGTTTGGTGTTGGATTAGGGGGGGCGAGGTTCCCAATGCAAAAGCGAATGCAACAGATAGCCACGCAAAAAGTGGTGTCAAATTTGGTCTCCCAGTTCCGGGGCCCGAGCCGGGCCTGGGGGCAACTCGCGATCCTCGCTGCCGCCGCCTGCCTCGGCAGCGGTACCTCGGCTCACGCCCAGGTCACCCGCACGTGGAGCACGTTTTCGAATTCCGCCTGGTCGAATACCGCCAACTGGGCCGGCGGCGTCGCCGCCGGCGCGTTGGGCACCACCACCAACACCGACACGGCCTTGTTGAGCGCGTCGCTCACTACGACGCAAAACATCATCGTCGGCACGAATCGCAACATCCAAAGCCTGACGATCGACGGGGGCAGTGCGAACACCAGCGCCTGGCAGCTTCTCATTGGGAATTTCTGGCTCACCTCAGGCGGCACGATCCAGCTCACGGGCAGCGGCGGCGCCCGCACGGATCGTGTGGTCATCCCGCTGTTGCTCCTCGGCAACAACGCCAGCTACACGTTCGCCAACAACTCTTCGCTCTCGACGCGATTGCTTCAGATCGAAGGGTCGGTCACCGGCCAGTCGACGACCGGGAACACCACCACGATCTATCTCGACGGCAGCAACACCGGAGACAACCGGTTCAGGCCGAGTGCGATAAGCGGCGGCACGAACGGAGGCGGCCTCGCGATCGTGAAGCAGGGGGGCGGCACGTGGAGTTGGACAGCGGGCGGCGGTTCATTGGTTGCCGGCTCTTTCATCCCGGTCACGATCAACGAGGGACGGCTGACCGGAAACCAGGTGATCTCGGCTCCCCGATCGCTCACGCTCGCGAACGTGGCCGGCGCGGAGTATCAGTTTCCGGGCGGTGGCGGCTGGGGCGGGTTGGGCTCCCTCTCGGGCGGCGGCGCCCTCGGCGGCAACCTCACCAACATCGATCAAAAGACCAACCTCGGCGGTCTGTACATCGGCTTCGACAACACGAGCACCACGTTCAGCGGCCGAGCCACGCAATCCGGAGTGGATGCCTCCAACGGCGGCCTGAACAAGGTCGGCACCGGCACCCTCACGCTCACCGGCAGCGACAACAACTTCGCCCTCAATAGCAGAGTGCAGGTCCGGCAGGGCGGCCTGCGGCTCGACTTCTCGCAGTCGACGACCGGCACCGACATCCTTACCGCCACGCAGGGGATCGGCTTTGCCGGGGGCCAGCTCCTGCTCACCGGCAGTAGCGGCGGGTCCAACAGCCAGTCGTTCGCCAGCACCACCGTATCGGCGGGCAGCCGCCTCGCTCTCACGAGCAACGGCGCGACCGACCTCGTGGCCTCGCTCGCCGCGATCACGCGAAGCGTGGGCGGCACGCTCGATATCACGCTGCCCGACGGTTCGCAGTCTGCGACCAACGGCGTTCGCACGACGACGGTCACGGCCGCCAACGGCGTGCTCGCGACCGCCGCCTCCAACGGCATCGCCTATGCCACCGTGAGCGGCACGTCCTGGGCTGAGCTCTCGGGCGCAAGCGGCACCGTCAACATCCTGCCCCTCTCCAGCTATGCCACGGGCAACGCCAACTACACCGCGGCCAACAACATCGATGTCACCGACGCCGATGCCCCCTCCGCCTTCACCGTCAACACGCTCCGCTTCAACGGCAATAACACGCTCAATCTTACGGGGGCCAACACGGTGGCCACGGGCGGCGTGCTCGCGACGACTGCGGCCGGCACCGGGGCCACGATCTCGAGCGGCACGCTCCGCTCCGGCGGCGGCCGGGAACTCGTCTTCCACAACTATGGGTCGCAGCTCACGATCGGCTCGACGATCGCGGATAGTTTGAGCGGAGCGAGTAACCTCACGCTTTCCGGCACGGGCCGGTATCTGCTCAACGGCAACATGACCCACACCGGCACTACCCGCATCATGTCGGGCTCGGTGCAGCTCGGGTCGAGCTCGGCGCTGGGCACAGACCCCAAAGTCGACATCGCCGCCGACCCGAACGCCACGCTCGATCTCAATGGCTTCGATCTCACGATTGGGGCGCTCTCCGGGGCGGGCGGCGTCCAGGGGGCTAGTAACCAGGCCGTTAACGCCACCACCAACCTATTCAACATGACCGGCGGGCTGGTCAACGTGGGGTCCAAGTCGCTCTCTGTGGGCTCGCTCAACACGAGCACCGTCTACAACGGCCGGATCGCCGGCTCGGGCACGTTCGCGAAGGTCGGCACGAGCCAACTGGCGATGTATGGGGCGAACGCCTTCGCCGGATTCAACGGAACGATCGTGGTCGAATCGGGCACATTGCAGGCCGGTGTCTATGCGGATCAGGTCTACGGCTATGACTCCTTCGGAGCGGCGAGCATCGTTCTCGGGAAAGCCGGCTCTGCCAATGCGACGCTGGACCTGGGCAGCGGCACCACAGCCAGGCCCATCACGCTGGCGACCGGCAACTCCGGCACGCTGACGATCGCTACTACTGGGGCGTCGGCCGTATATTCCGGAGCGATCACCGGGCCGGGAAACCTGGTGTTCTTTCGGAATAGTAGTACTTCTGACGCTTTCACCATTTCCGGCACGATCAATAACGCCGGTACGGTGACGTTTACGACTGTTTCCCCCAATGCCGACAACAGGCGCTACACTGTTTCCGGCGAGATCGGCAGCAGCGTCACGGACCTCACGCTGCGCGTGTCGAGCCCCAGTTCGAATGCGAATGCGTCGACGTTCTCCGGCCCCATCAAAAACACGGGTGCTCTCCTCATCGAAGGCCAGGCGGGCGCGAGTGGGCCCGTCAACCTTTCCGGTACGATCAGCAGCATCAGCAGCCTCACGCTGACGAGCCTCAGCGGCACCACCCCGCGGGCGATATTTTCGGCCGCCAACACCTTTACGGCCCCAGTCTCGATCCAATCAGGCACGCTCATCGCCAGCAACGCCCAGGCCCTCGGCATCGACAGCGCCGTCACGCTGGCAAACTCCGCGAATGCCGTGCTGAATCCCAGCGGCGTCAACCTCGCCATCGGCTCGCTCTCCGGCGTCGGACCGGGGGGCAACGTGTTTTTCGTAAACGCCGCCAGCCGGCTGACCACCGGCGGGGCCAACACGAACACGACCTTCTCCGGCAGCGCGAGCGGCGCGGGCGGCTTCACAAAAATCGGCACGGGCACGTTCACGCTCGACGGCACCACGACGAACACCGGCACAAACTTCGTAAACCAGGGCACACTGCGGCTGGCCTCGGCCGGGGCGATCGCGACCGCGCCGATGAACGTCGCCGAGAGCGGCGTGCTTGATCTCGCCGTGAACGTCGCGACGACGGGCACCGTCACGATGAGCGGCTCGGCCGCGTCGATCCTCGGCTTGGGCACGCTCACGGCGCCCGGCTACGCGTTTACCAACACCAGCGGCACTTCGTCGGCGAGCGTGAACCTCTTGGGCGCAGGCGGCCTGACAAAGAGCGGCTCGGGCATCGGCCTCCTCTCCGGCATCAACACGTATTCCGGCACCACCTCGATCACCGGCGGCGTGCTCTCGATCACCTCGACCGCCGCGCTCCCGGGCTGGGACACGCCCGGCCGCTACACGACCTCCGCGGGTGGCGCCCTCGTCGTGGGCAATGCCGTGACCGACGCCGACTTCAACACGATCCGCACCACGGGCACGTTCCTGAATCAGGCCCTGATCGGGTTCGACACGACCGCCGGCGACCGCACCTACGCGGGCACGCCGCTGGCCAACATCGGCTCTGGCACGGCGATCGGCCTGATGAAGATCGGCACCGGCACGCTCACGATGAACGCGGCCAACACCTACACGGGCACGACATCGGTCCGCGGGGGCACGCTGCGGCTGGAGACCGCCGCGGCGCTGCCGAACACGAGCCCGATCTGGGTGCAAGACAGCGGAGCCCTCGAGCTCGTTCAGGATTCGACCACCTCAGGCGCCGTCACCATGAGCGGCTCGGCCTCGTCGATCTTCGGCCCGGGCAGCCTTACGGCCGCCTCCTACACCGTGAACAACGCGAGCGGCACCGCCTCGGCCACGACCGTCCTCGCGGGTGCCGGCGGGCTCACGAAGTCGAACGCCGGCACGCTCTCGCTCACGGCCGCCAATGCCTATCAGGGCAAGACGACCGTCTCGGGAGGCACGCTCGAATTCAATTCGATCGCGAACTCGGGAACGGGCAACTTCAGCGCCCTGGGCGCCCCGGCAGCGGGGGGCAACTCCACGATCGACCTCGGCTCCGGCACGAATGCCGCCACGCTCCGCTACACAGGCTCGGGCCACACGAGCAACCGCGTGATCAACCTCGCCGGTTCAACCGGCCCAGTCGCGCTCGACGCCAGCGGCTCGGGCGCCCTCGAACTCACCGCGGCCAACACGGCCGCGGCCAGCACGAAAACCTTCACCCTCACCGGCACGAGCACGGCCGCCAACTCGATCGGCGTGATCGCCGGCACGGGCGTGAGCGTGAACAAGACCGGCAGCGGCCTCTGGCGGCTGACGGGTGCGAGCACCTACGGCGGGCAGTTGCGGGTCCTCGACGGCACGGTGGTGGTGGCTTCGACGGTGGGTACGTCTGGCGGCGGCCCTTTCGGCGATGCAAACTCGAGCCAGGATCCCGTGGTTGGCAGCGACGCGGCTGGTCTCACGGGCACGGCGGCGTTGCTCGCCGAGGGCGTGTCGATCGAACGCAACTTTTCCGTTGCGAGCTTGGGCGCCGGCTCCCAGCAGGCGGTCGTCATCGGCAACACGGGCTCCGGCACCACCGTGTTTTCGGGCGCCATCTCTCTTGCTCGCTCAGTCACGCTCCAGTCCTCGGCGGACGGCATCGCCCGATTTAGCGCTGCCCTGAACAACAGCGGCACGGGAGTGGCGATTACGATCGGCTCGGCCGACAATGCCGGCACGGTGGCGTTGCAGACGACGCTGGCCGGGTCGCTCGCGGCGGTGAACGTGGTCAACGGCACGGCCCTGCTGGAGGGTGCAGACAACCGGATCAACTCTGCCACCCCCGTGACGGTGGGCTCTGCGCTCGGCTCGGCCACGCTCAACCTGAACAGCCGCTCGCAAACGCTCTCGAATCTCACGTTTGCCGGCAACTCCGGCAGCATCACCGGCGGCACGCTGCGACTGAACCCCTCCCAGGCCGTGGCCGTAACCGGCACGGGCCATGTGATCAGCTCGCTTGTGGCCTTGGACTCTACGGCGACGTTCAACACTGCCAGTGCCGCGGCTCTGACCGTGAGCAACGTGATCTCCAACGGCACAAACGGTGCCCAGTCGCTCACGAAGTCTGGTCTCGGCGCGCTCACGCTCTCCGCCGCCAACACCTACTCTGGGCCCACGACCGTCTCGGAGGGCCTGTTGATGGTTAACGGCTCGCTGGCTGCCGCGAGCACGGTCACGGTGGCATCCGGCGGCGTGCTCGGCGGCACGGGCCTGATCGCCGGCGGCGTCGCGGGCAACGGCGGCCTGATCGCCCCGGGGGCGAGCCCCGGCATCCTCACCGTGCAAGGCAATCTGGCCGCCTCGGGCTCGACGGCCTTCGCGTTTGAGTTCTTGTCCACCGGCGACCCGACCTGGTCAAACGCGGCGGCGAGCGTCAACGACGTCCTCCGGCTGACGAACCCGAGCCCCTTCACAAGCCCGCTCGCGGCCTCGAACGTGGTGAACGTCTACTTCGAGGTCGCAAGCCTCGCCCTTGACGACACGTTCCGCGGCGGGTTCTACGTCGACAACCCGTCCTCGACGGGGGGCCTCCTCGAGGCCGGGATCGGGTCGGCGACGTTCGAGTACTTCGTGTTGGGTAATGGCGCAGGCAACGTCAGTTACAACAACACGAACTACTACCCGCTGGCCAACTACTCGTCGACTCTGAGCGTCATGCGGTCGGTGGTCAACGTAGCCTCGGCAAACTTCGCCGGTGGCACGATCACGACCGGCCAGGTGACGCAGTTCGTGATCGTGCCTGAACCGGGCGCCCTCGCCCTGGCCGGCATCGGCATCGCCGCCGCAGCCGCCTGGGCCCGCAGCCGCCGCCGGAAGTAAAACGGCGCCAGCCACCAAATCTGGGTAACCTCGCAGCTTGCCCAGATTTGGTAGCCGGCATCTTTTTGTTTTGTGATCGTGCCGGAGCCGGGCTCACTCGCCCTCGCCGGCATCGCCGCCGCGGCCTGGGCGGCTGGGGCAACACGCTCATGTTTCACCGACGGCATCTGGGGCATGCTCATGGTGCCTGCCGAGCAAGGAAAAGTAGCCGTCAGGATTACGGCGGCGTGACCGACAGGCCGTCGTCGATCCAGGCGAGTCGCTGCCAGGTGCCGTAGGGGCTCGCGGTGCTCGAGTCGATCGAATCCTCGATGAACTGCACGCGGCCGTCGCAGAAGAGCACGTTCACGCCGCCCCGGTGCCGGCTGCGAGCGGTGGCAAGGCCGTCCACACCCTCTCGCCGAAAATTGCTCGGTACGTCTGCCTCTCCGCACGGTAGGTTCAGATCCGGTCGATTATTTGGCGACTCGAATGGGCCTGTAGCGGATTGCGCATAACAGCCCCAGTCGTTATCCAACGGGAGTGAATTCATTCGCCTCGGGTGAAGTCGGTCTCGAGCAGAGTCATTGGGGCCCCTCGTCGCATGAAGCAACTGCATGCCGGCATCGTTCGACCAGAAAGCTCCACGCCCATCCCGCTCCGAAACACCGCGCAGGTATTCCACGACCGCCATCGTATTGCCAGTACCATCCTTGATCGCTTGCACGGTGGTGCCTCCACCAAATCCGAAGACGGCCCGCCGGTCCAGCGCCGACCGCAGCGGCAATGGACGAACGAGAATATTTCTGGGGTCGTTGTTCGGTGCCGCAGGCGGGACGATGAAAGACAGAGACTCCTCGGTGTTCGTGCCCGAGAACAGTCCGAGGTAGTTGCTCTTTGCCAGTCGAACCGCTCTCCACGTTGGCCGAGAGTTGTCGGCGTCTCCCGGGGCTCGCCACACCCCCGGTGCCTGGGTGTCGGACGGGCACAACAGCGGTGGGAGCGAAACACCGTTCACCCTGCCATAATCCGCCTGCGCCTGCGGTTCGGTATCGATGTCTGGCGGGCTGATCAATCGAAACAGGGGTCCCCTGAGCCCGTCGTAATACGTTTGCTCCCCAAGCCGCGGCAAAAGCTCGTGCAAAAAATACGTCCACGAATAAAAGCCGAATTTGGCCACCGGACCGGTGAGTTTCGTGCTACTGCTCTCCGTCGCCCCCGACCGCCAGGCGCTTGCCATGATCCCCGGCGGAAACGCCCCTGCCGACGACTCGTGGCTGGTCATCGCGATCCCGAGCTGCTTGAGATTGTTGGAGCAGCTCGTCCGCCGGGCACTCTCGCGGACCGACTGGATCGCCGGCAGGAGCAGCCCGACGAGAATCCCGATGATCCCGATCACGACGAGCACCTCGATCAGCGTAAAGCCGCTGAGCGGCTGATTCTTGGCCGCATCAGGCAAGCTCTTCCGCCGGATCATTGGCATTACCATGGTCGCCCGCTCCCTGAAGAAACCCGAAGCCGCGCTCCCCGAATCGTCGCTTCCTGAAGTTTATCTCATGGGTCGTGGGCCTACTACCCAGGTTGAGGCCTCTCCCGGCGGGAGAGCCGCAAGGGAGCGGGACCGGAGCCGCCGCATTTTCCAGCGAAATCATGGGCGGGCGATGTCCGCCGGCCGAACTGTGGCGGGCCAGGCTAAAATCCAAGTGGCGGGCCTTGTGCCCGCCTCTGAATCCCTCATCATGCTGTCCGTGCTTGTGCGACCCCCCTATGCCCGCTCCTCCCCCGACCCGATTCCTCGATCCGACCCTGCTGCGGTCCATCTCCGGGATCGAGCTCAAGGCGCGGCTGCTCGTGGAAGGCATGTATGCCTCCCGCCACCGCTCCCCGGATTACGGCTACAGCGTGGAGTTCGTCGATCACCGGGAATACACCCGCGGCGACGAACTGCGCACGATCGACTGGAAGATGCTCGCCCGCACCGAACGGTATTACGTGAAGCGGTTCGAGATGGAATCCAACATGAATGTCGTCTGCCTGCTCGACACGAGCGGCAGCATGGGCTACGTGCCCCAGGAGAAAAACCGGCTCTCGAAGCTCGAATACGGCTCGTATCTCGCCGCGGCCCTGAGCCACCTGGCCACGCACCAGCAGGATTCCCCCGGGCTCGTGACGTTCGACACCGAGATGCGGGATTTTCTTCCCCCCAAGCAGGGCAAGCGGCACCTGTTCTCGATCCTGTCGAAGCTCGAAAACCTCGCCTGCAAGGGAGAGAGCGATCTCGGCCCCACGCTCAAACTGATCGGCCAGCGGCTCAGCCGCCGCGGCGTGATCGTGCTCATCAGCGATTGCCATAGCGCCGTCGAGTCGACGGTCGACGGCATCCGCCATCTCGTCGCCCGGCGACACGAGGTCGTTGTCTTCCACCTGCTCGATGCCGACGAGGTCACCTTCCCCTTCACCTCCCTGGCGAACTTCCGCGATCTCGAAACCACCGGCCAGCTGATGACCGATCCGATGCGGATCCGCAAGACCTACCTCGGCCGCCTCGACGAGTTCCGCGAGGCGATCCGGGCCGGGTGCGCGGCGGCGGGCGCCGACTACCGCTTCATCGACACCTCCGAGCCGCTCGAGACCGTGCTCCGCGACTACCTCCTCTTCCGCCGGCAACGGTCCCGCTGATTCCCCCGCCCCCGGCGCTCGCACCATGAGTTTCCTCTTTCCAGCCATGCTCGCCGGCCTGCTCGGGATGAGCGTCCCGATCGCCCTGCACCTGATCGCGAAACAAAAGTTTCCGATCCGCGACTTCCCCACGCTGCGGCTCCTGACCAGGGACATCGTTTGGCGGACCTTGTCCCGCCGCCGCGAAAGCACCGGCACCGCTATCACGGGGTGTTTGCCCCGAATCACAAGCTCAGGCGGGCCGTCACGGCGCTGGCGATCGGGAACATCGGCACGCGGCA
>Ga0210003_1004311_pt1 | contig 11299 bp, 5 predicted proteins | sample LantaG_FD_182804 | JGI IMG/M metagenome (GOLD analysis project Ga0210003, IMG submission 182804) | Deep subsurface microbial communities from Baltic Sea to uncover new lineages of life (NeLLi) - Landsort_02402 metaG (SPAdes) (version 2) | ecosystem: Environmental > Aquatic > Marine > Oceanic >...
ACAAGGATAGAAGGAGAGACAAAAAAAGAACAAAAACCTCCAAAAAAAATCACTTCGGCGCGGCGCGCGGAGGGAACCGCAGAAACTCCCCCGTCGTCGTCGCCGCCCCGAGGTCCTGCTGCCCCATCGCCCTCGCCGCGTTGTCCGCCGCGGCCGCCAGAGCCGCCACGCCCAGCGCGGACCCGCCGTCGGGCGCGGTGAGGCTGACGACGAGCGGCGGGAGCGGAAGCGGCGAGGAGGAGCTGCTGGCCTCGAGGGTCTCTGCCAGCGCGCGGCGGAGCTCGTCGGCGAACAGCCCGCCGCGGCGGAGCATCGCGCCCTCGACCGCGACGATCGTCCTCCTTCTCTGCGGCTGGTTTTGAGAAACGGCTACAGACGAGGAAGGGGGCGAGGTCGGAAGAGGAGAGGAGGGCGCCAAAAAGGAGGAAGCAGCAGCATTTGTCGTCGTCGTCTCCTCGCGGTGGAGCAGGACGCCGGCGAGCCCTGCAGCTGTCAGCCTCGCGCTGCGCCGCAGCAGCGCGAGGCAGGCGTCCCGGCACTGCACTCTGGCGTCCCTGTTGTTCAGGAGGAAGCGCAGGAAGTTCCTCCTCGCCGCGGCGGCGGCGGCGGTGGGGGAGGGGGAAGAACGAGCAGGAGAGGAACGAGTGGGAGAAGAAGAAGGAGAAGGAGAAGGAGAAGGAGAAAAGGGCTTTTCGCCGCCGTCGTTCTCCCTCGTGAAAGCATCGGCGAGCTCCTCCGCCGCGAAACGCGCGTCCGGGGAGCAGTCCCCGGCGACGCGCGCGACCGCGACGGCGTCCAAGGAGTTGGCAACCCGCCACAGCGGCGGCGCCGAGGTCTTCCTTCTCCCTCCTTCCTCGTCACCGCCGTCGCCGCCGTTCATCCCGACGACGCCTCCCCCTCCTCGCTCGGAATCGTCATAAAACCAGCCCCCGGCGTCGCTCAGCCTGACCAGCAGCCTCCTCGCGGCCTCGCCCAGGCACATCGGCGCCGTCAGCGTCTCGAACACGCGCGGCTCGCTGCTGCCGTCCCCCTGGATCCCGGCGTCGTCGGGCAGGGCGGGCAGCAGCGCGTCGTCGAACGCGGGCCACTCAACGTCGACGACGACCTCGGGGGAGCGCGGGGCCCAGCCTCGGACCTTCAGGGCCTCGGCGTCGCACTGTTTGGTGACGTTGGAGAGGGACCTGCGTGGTTGGGGGGTGGGGTGGTTGAAATGAGAAGAGAGAGAGAAAAAAAAAGTGAGTATTTGTTTTCGTTTTTCCGTCGTCGAAAAAAAAAAAACAAAATGAAAAAAACTCACTCGACGTAGGCCGCGTTCGTGCCCCTGTGCAGGACCAGGCTCATCGCCGCGTCCCCTCCGTCGGCGTACCGCGCAGCTGCCAGCGTCGCGACCGTGTCATTCGCCAGGGCCGCGACGACGAGAGGCGGAGGCGGAGGGTCGACGATTCCTCCTGAAGCGTTGTTGATTTCTCCTTTTGCTCCTCCCTCTTCTCCTTTTGCTTCTCCTTCTTCTTCTTCTTTTTCTTTCTTCGCCGCGACCCTCCTGGCTGCCGCCTCCAGGCACGCGGACGGCTCGCAGCCCACCCCGCCCTCGCAGGAGTACCCCTTGGCCCAGCGCAGCAGCGTCCCCTTTGCTGGGTCCGAAGAAGAAGACTGGTCGATGGGGAAGGAGAAGCAGAACCCGAAGACAGGTGGGCCCTTCGTCGAGGAGTCCCAGCCGACGCGCTGCACGAAGTCCAGGGCCTTTTCCGCCAAGAAGTCGAACAGCTCGTCCGCGTGCGCCGTCTTCAGGTGCGGCGGCACGGCGACCTCCTCGAGGTCCAGCGCAGAGGTCTCGTGCCTCTTGTCCTCGGAGAAAAAGACGTAGAGCAAGCGCAGCAGGGGCCCGCCGCCGAAGTCGAGGGCAAAGTACTCGCCTCGCTCGTGGCCGTCGGGCAAGGAGTCCGTGGCGGTGGGGAGCATGAGGAGCGGGCTGCCGTTTTCGCAGCTGGCGAGGCCGGCGGCCTGTTTTTGGGTTTTTTTTTTCAACGTCAGTCAAGGTTTTTTCATCTTTCTCCCGCTTCCTCTTTCTCTCTCTCTCTCTCTTTCTCTCTTTCTCTCTCTCTCTCTTTCTCTCTTTCTCTCTTTCTCTCTTTCTCTCTTTCTCTCTCTCCCTAGACCATTCCAGCTCTCACCATGCTCGACGCCATGGAGCGGGAGATGGCCGCGAGCTGCGTCGGGGGGAGCGAGACGTGGCTGATGACCTGTGGTCGGTGTGTTTTTTGGCGGAGAGACGGAAGGAAAGATTTGTTGAAAGAGGTCGAAGTGAGCGAGGTCGTCGGCGTCGTCGGCAGCGGCGTCGTCGTCATCGTCGACGACGTTTTCGAGGTGCGTGTTCCAATACTCCGACGAAACAGTCGACCGTTCAACTCCCCTTCCTTCTCCTCCCAAAGCCGCGCCTCCACCCGCTCTCCGCACCTGGTCCAGGGTCTCCCTAGACGACGCGCCCTCCACGGGCCTGATGAGCGACGCCATCGAGAGCGAGCGGCGGAGGTTGCGCACGGATGTGGAGACCGCCGAAGACGCTCGGTCAATGTGTGACGATGGTTGGAGCGCCGCAGACGAAGGCCGCGGCGCCGGCAGGGTGGTCGCCGAGTCCTCGGAGGCGGCTGCTGCTGCTGCTGCTGCAGCGGTCGAGCTCGTATACTTTCGCCTGAAAGGGGAGGGGCGACGGGTGGACGAGGAGGTGCTGCCCAGCAGACGCCTGGAGAGAGAACACATCGAAGTGCTGCTCCCTCCTTTTTCGGGGTTTTTTTTCCCTCTCTCGAAAAAAGTGAAGGAAAAAATCTTGTTTCTACTTCTGTCTTGACCCCCTAACTCAAAAAACTGTCTCTCGCTTCTCTCTCTCTCTCTCTCTCTCTCTCTCTCTCTCTCTCTCTCTCTCTCTCTCTCTCTCTCTCTCTCTCTCTCTCTCTCTCTCCCTTTCTCGTTCCCTCTCTCCGCCTCAATCAATCATTCGACCTGCGGGAACCCGCTGCTGCTGCCCCAGGCCCCCCTCGAGGGGCTCCTCCTCATCGGAGACCCGACGACGCTGCTGTTTCCGCTTCCATTCCCGTTTCCGAACCCGACGCTCCCGGCCCTCGACCTCGCCGAGGAGTAGGAGGCCGAGGACCCCTCGGAGTTGGCCGAGAAGTAGCCCGAGTCCTCCTCGTTGCCTGCTGCTGCTCCGTCGCCGCTGTCATTGTTGTTCGGTCCCGTGGGGAAGGGGGAGGGTGTTCGCTGGATCGAGGAGATTCCGCCTCCCCCCGCGGAAAATCCGCCGAAGGGCGCGCCCCAGGCTCCCAACGCCGCCGCCGCTGGCTGCTGCTGCTGCTGCTGCTGACTCGCCAGAGCAGCTGCCAGGGCGGGGAACGCCGAGCGGGAGGCGCCGCTTCCGACGATGGCGAGGGGCGGGGAGGAGCGCGTGTGGTCCAGGGTCGGAGGAGAGGAAGCGGAGGAGGGAGAAGGGCCGCCGCCGGCCGCAGTGGGGATCGAAATCGCTGTCGTCGTCGCCGGCTGCGACGAGAGACGCGGAGTCTGCCTCTGCGGAGGCGCGGCCACCTCCCCGTCGTCGGACGAGAACAGGTCCCCGGGAAGCATCGCATCGTCTCCATCATCGTCATTACCAGCTGCGGCGGCTGCGGGCCTCACCGACACGACGGCTGCCTTCTGCTCCCAGACCCGCAGCGAGGGCCCGACGCGGAACGCCGCGGCCGTGAGCGCCGAGCGCCAGACCCCCGAGGCCCTGACCGTCGGCGTCGGCTTCTCTTCGTCGTCGTCTCCGGCATTAGCTCCCCCTGCTCCTCGCCTCAGGGAAAAGGGCCCGCGGGCGGAGAGCTCGGCCTGGACCTCCGCCAGGGAGGGCAGCGGGCTCGGGCCCGCGGCGTTTCCGTTTCCAGCGTTTCCGCTTCCGTTGTTGCTGCCGCCGCTGCCAAAGGCGCCCTCTGCGTGCTGCAGCAGCATCCGCGCCCTCGACGCCGGGGTGGCCAGGGGGACAGTGGGGGCCTGCAACGAGAACTCGGCCCCGACGTCGTGGATGGCGTCGACGGCGGCGGCGTCGTCGGCGTCGCTGGTTGTCGTGGTGGCGGCGGCAGAAGTGGTCGAAGCAGACGTTTCCTTCTCCTTCTCTTCTTCTCTTTCCCCTTTTTCCTCCTCCTCGGGCCACGGCATTCTCAGCCTCTTCCCCCCTTTCCCCTTCTTGGCGCCCTTTTTGGAGGAGCCTTTGCCGTTGGGGGAAGGGCTCGGGGACGGAGAAGGGGAAGCAGAGCCAGCAGAAGCGGCGGCGGGAGAAGCACCGGCAACAGCAGTGGCGCTTGCTCCTCCTCCTCCGCCTGCCGCGAGCGCCGCGGCGACAAACGCCGCACCTCTCTGCGCCGCCGCGGCCTTCTTCGCGGCCTTTTTCGATTTCTTGCTGCTGCTCCTCGAGGCCTTGACGTCGGCCCTGGTGGGAGCAGGGGAAGGAGGAAGAGGAGGAGAGGCGTCGTCCGTCTCGGAGAGGTCTGCGGCGGTTGGGGTCGCTTGCCTGCTCTTGTCCTTGTTCTTGTTGTTCTTCTCCTTTTTGCCCCTGGGAGATGGCGCCGGCGAAGAAGCGAGAGGCGAAGGAGATTTCGCCCTCGTTTCCTCTTCCTCTTCCTCTTCCTCTTTCTCGCTTTCTTCCATCTCTTTCTCTGCTTCGTCCTCGAGAAGGGCGAAAGGAGAAGCGACCAGGGAGGCGACGGGAGAAGAGCCTTCCTCCTCCTCCTCTTCTTCTTCTTCTTCTTCTTCGGGGACGACGGGGCTGCTGCCACTCTTCGCAGCGACCGCCGCCGCCGCCGCCTCCGAGCCCTTTTTCTTGGAAGTCCCGAAGGCCAGCGACGAAACCCCGTCCACCGACCTCCGCACGCCGTCGAGCGACGCCCGGAGCGGCGAGACGGCCGCGGCGGCGGCGAGCCTTCCCAGGTTGCCCGCGAGGCTCATCAGCCGCGAGGAGGGGGACTGCGGCGGCGGCGGCGGCGGTTGCTGCTGGGAAGAAGAAGAGGAAGAAGACGAGGGGGGAGGAGTGGGGGAGCAAGGCGTCGAGCGAGCGGTGGTGAAGTTGAGCTCTTGTTCCTCTTCTGCTTCTCTTTCCCCCGCCTCTTCCCCTGGCAGCGTCGTCGGCCACTCGGTCGGGAGCGGCGACCTGCGCGAGGGGGACCACGACGCGCGCGAGACGGAGGCGGCGCGGTCGAGCGCCGCTTCGTCGAAACCGGCAGCCTCGAGCAGCTCGGGCCGCCGCCGCCGTCGCTGCTGCTGCGGCGGCGGCGGCGGCGGCGACGGACGAGGAGGCGAGGGCGCGCCCGCGGCGACGACGAGCTCTTCCTCCTCCTCTTCTCCTCCTCCGTCGAGGACCAGAGACGACTGCGAGGCTGCTGCTGCCGCGGCCATCCAGGCCAGCGGCAGCGACGGTCGCGTCGTCGTCGAGGGCGCGGGAGAAGAGGAAGGGGAAGGGGAGCGGCTGCTTCTGCCGTTGCCGGTGGATGCCCTTGCCGCTGCGAGCGCCGCGGCGAGCTCGGCGGCCAAACCCCCACCTTCTCCGGCGCTCGACCGAAGGCTGGTCCGCAGCGTCGCGGTCGACTCCGGGTGCTCCCCCTCTTCCATCGCTTCTTCCTCGTCTTCCTGGCCGCCAAAGAGGTCGTCGACGAGGGAAGAGACGGAGGCGTTCACTGCAGCGGCTTGCCTCTGCTCCTCCTCCTCCGCCGACGCCGCTTGTCCTTCTTGTTGTTTTTGAACCTCTTCTTCTTCTTCTTCTTCCTCGGCGTCGAGGACGGCAAAGGCCGCCGTCGCGGCAGCCATGAGGGCGTCCTCTCCGCCGTCTTCGTTGTCATCTTGTTCTTCCTCTTCCTCTTTCTCGGGAGAATCGGCAACGGCGACGGCGGCGGCAACGGGGGAAGAGAGGCAAGCCGAGGCCGCGGCGGCCGAAGAGACGACGGCAGAGGCAGAGGCCACGGCAGCGGCACACAGAGCGCTCCCTGCAGCGGCAGAGACGCGGCGCATCAGGCTGCCTCCCGCGATGCTGGAAGCCGGGGAAGGGGTGGCGGAGCGAGGGTGGAGCGGGGGCTTGGAAGAAGAGGCAGTGGAAGAAGCGAGGTTTCTCGAAGCTGCCGCCGTCGTTGTCGGAGGCGGAGCGCGGGGGCCCTCCTCCCTGCCACCTCCACCGCCGTTGTTGGCGCCCTCGGAGACTCCCAGGTTGGCCATCGTGTCGGCCAGGGCGTCCAGGAGGAGCGCTGGCGGGCGGGAGGGGCGCGAGAGAGGGAGGGAGGAGGAAGAAGAAGACGGCTCTGCTGCGGGCTCCTGTTGTTCTTGTTCTTCTCGTTCTTCCTCCTCTTCTTCTTCTTGCTCCTCGTCGACGGCGAGGTGAGGCGCCGCAGCAGCTGCTGCCCCAGAGGTCGAGGCCACGCTCCTCCGCCGAGGGGTGGGGAAGGCAGGAGGGGCAGCAGCAGCCTTTTCTTCTTCTTCTTCTTCTTCTTCTTCTTCTTCTTCTTCAGGTGCTGCTGAAGCCTCAGCTTCCCCAGCAGCAGCAGCGGCAGCGGCGGCCTCGGCCGCCTCCCTCTGCCGCCGCCGCCTCCGCGCGGCCCTCGACGCTGCAAACACCCCTGCCCGCATCGCCGCGGCCTGCGCAGCGGGGAGGTCCCCGAACGACTGACTGGCCTCGTCGTCGTCATCGTCTTTGTCGTCGTCGCTGCCGAAAGCAGAAGAAGAAGGAGAGCAAGAGTCGTTGCCGTCGATGTCCCTGCGGCGGGCCTTGGCGGCGGCGGCGACGGCGGCCCTCACGACCTCGCACGCCGTCCCGCCTAAGCCGCCTCTCCTCCTCCTGTCGCTGCCGACAAAGGGACCCCTGCCCGCCGCGGCGGAAGCGGCCTCGTCCAGCGTCGTCTCCGCCGCCTCGAGCTCCACGGACCCGGGCGGGCTCACGCCCGCCGCGGCCAGCCGGGCCCCCGCGGCCGCCGCCGCCGCCGTCGCCGCCCGCGCCGCCGCGCCGGCCTCCGCGACCCGCGCGACGCTCCGGTCCATGAACGCCGACAGCGTCGTCCACAGCTGGCCCAGGGCAGCCGCCGTGTCCTGGCGCGGGCACTGCTGCATCGCCTCGGCGAACGCGCGGGAGGCGGCGTCCTTGAGAGAGGCGTAGGCGGCGGCGTCGACGGCGGAAAACGGCTGCGTCGTTGCTGTCGTTTGTCCGCCGTTTCCGCCGTTTCCGCCGTTTCCGCCGTTTCCGCCGTCGCCTCCTTCCGCTCCGCCACGTTCCTCGCAAAACTCGTCGTCGTCGCCCCAGTCGCTCTCCGGCACGCTGAGCCCGCCGTCGACGCTGGGCCACACAGTCGACGAAGGGGCGCGCTGGTGGCCTTGCCCTTGGCCGTGGCTGTGGTTGCTGCCGTTGCGGCGGTGGCCTCCGTTGCCTCCGTTGCTGTTGCTCAGCTTGAGCTCCGCGCTCGCGCCTCCGCCACCTCCGCTGTTGTCCACAGTCCCGTTCCAGCTCCCCCTCCTCCAGGGGAACATGCCCGCGGGAGGCCTCCAGGGAGACACGGCCGCGGCGGCCTCCGCGGCGGCGGCGGTCGCTCCTCTGGGCGGCGACGGAGCGTACGTCGCGCCCGCGGCGACGAGCCTGGTGACCTCGTCGACGAGACCGCAGAGCCTCGCGACGTCCCTGCCCGAGGGCGCGCCCGTGGAGGCGTGGGCGACGGTGCGGCCCAGGACGGGCGCCGGGGCGTGGAGCATCATGAGCGCCGGGGGGAGGAGCTGGCGCTGGCGCGGGTGCCGGGAATGGGCAGGGACGGGAGGGGAGGAGGAGTCTTCGGCGTCGTCGAGGTCGGCGACGTCGAGCGCGGCGATGCGGACGCGCCGGGCGCCCTTGACCCCTCGGGACGAGAGCAGGCCGCTGCCGCCGCTGCCGCCGCCGCCGCCTCCTGCTGCACTCGGGTAAATCCCGGCCTGTTTGGGAGGCCCCGCCCACGAGGTGGAGCTGAGGACGGCCGGGGCGGCGGTGGGAGAGGAAGAGGCTTCTTGCATATTTTTTCTTGCGTGTCTCTTCTCCGCGTCCAAAGAATTGAAGAAAGCCTGCCTTGTTCGAATTGGGACGGTTTCGTGCCTTTTAAGAGCTTCAAATGCGTGTTCTTTGTAACCAATAGACGTAAATGAGCTCCTGCTGTGCCCTGCAACAAAAGTTTGAGTATGAAAAGAAGGAAGGAAAAGGCTGGGGGCGGTGAGCGACGGAGGAGACGATTCGCGAGATTCCAACTGCCCTCTTTTTTCGAAAAAGATCTTGCTTCGCCGCTGGCCTTCCGCGCTCTCAATTGCTCGACTTCGCTGAACTATCGCTCGTGCTTGTAGCACCAGTGCGCGTACCTAGCTCAACAGCTCTCGTTAGGGAACAAGAAGCAAGAAGGCTGGAAGAGGCAGCAGCGGGCGAGAGAGAGGGGAATCGCCAAGAGAGAGAGATTCGACTTTTTTTGTGTTTCGCCGCTGGCGACGTCGCTCGCTGGCTAACAAGCGAGGAGCACTGCTGGGTCGCTTTTTAGTTGAAAGAAGAGCTCTGAGTGCCTGCTCCGTCGCCTTTTGATCAATCCAAGAAAGGGCAGCGTCTGGAGAGAAAGAGAGATAACGGCGGTGGATGCAGGGCGAGAGGTAAGAGAGAGAAGGAGAGAGAAAGAAAAATATTTTTTCTCTTTCTTCTTTCTTTTGAGTTCGGTCTTTTTTTCTCGCTCCCCTTCCTTCACACCTGCCGCTTCTTCTCCGCCTCTCTCTCCCCTCTTTCTCTCTTCTGCTCAACCCCGGCGTTTTTTCTCTTTTACAAGCCATCAAAATGAAAACTCTCTCTCTCTTTCTCTCTCTCTTTCTCAGAGCTCGACGCGGTAAAAGTCGCCCTGCGGCCACTGCGAGCGCGCCCGATGCTGCGAGTGTTGTTGCTGCTGCTGCGAGTGCTCGACCTCCTCCTCCGCCGCCGCCGCGCCGCCGCCGCCGCTTCCACCCCAGGTCCCCCACGCCGCCTCGGCCTCGGCCGCGGCGCGCCTGGGGTCCGCCTCTGCTGCGCCGCAGGCCGCGGGGAAGGTGTGAGAGGAAACCTGAGGCATGAAAGCCTGCTGCTGCTGCTCCGGCAGCAGCGGCGCGAGAGGGGCCCGCCTCTGCTGATGCATCGCCGCCGTCGCTTCCGAGAAAACACCAGCGCCGGCACCGCCACCGGCAGCAGCAGCCGCAGCAGCTTCAGCAACCCCGCCCGCCACCTTGTGCAGGTGCGCCTCCAGCGCCGCGCGGACGCCCTCGGCCCTTCTGCGCTCCTCCTCGGGCATCGCGCAGAGGGCCGCGCGCCGCCTCTCGGCCAGGGCGGCGAGAGCGAACTCCCTCTCGTCGTCGGCGAGCAGGACGCGCTTCTTGCGACGGGGGCCGTTTTCGTCCTCTCCTTCCGTTCCTTCTTCCTCTTCTCCCCCTTCCGCCGCCTCTTCCTCTCCCGCAGCCTCGGCAATCCCCAGCTCCCGCATCTGCGAGTCCAGCTCCAGGGACAGCGCCTCCGCCGTAAGCCCCCTCTGGGCCGAGAAGGCCCGGAGGCCGTGCGCGAACCTGGAGCGGCGGCCCGAGCTCGGAAAAGGAGGAAGGGTGGAGGTCGAGGAAGTCGAATGGGGCAAGATGAGCTCGCACGGGAGCTCGGCGGCGAAGAGGTCGGAGAGAGCGGGCTCTTCTTCTTCCTCCTGTCCCTGCTGCTGCTGCTGCTGCTGCTGAGGCTGCCGAGGCTGCTGAGGCAGCTGCGTCGCCGGAGAGTAAGGGGAAGGCGGAGGCGGAGGCGGAGGAGGCGCGGCGGGAGCAGCAGGGGTTGCAGCGGGGGCGGCAGCGGAAGAGGAAAAGCGCTGCGCCGAAATCTCCCAGCCTCTCTCTCCTTCCTTCTCTGCTCCTCTCCCTTCGCCGCCGCAGTCCTTGAGCGTGGTCACCCAGGCCTCCTCCTTGGCCCTCGTCGTAGCGAAAGAGGCCGAGACGCGGACCGCCTGCCGCTCCTCGGGGGAGGAAGAGCTTCTCTTTTCGCTCTCCTTCTCCTCCTCCTTCCTCTTCTTCGCTGCCGCTTCTTCGACCGCCGCTGCCGCTGCTGCTGCGGCCGCGGCGGCAGCGGCCTTCTCCTGGCCTCCTCGGGCCCTGCTCCCTCCTCCTCCTCTCACCGCCGCCGCGGCCTCGGCGGCAGCCCTCCCCGCTGCCGCGACGGCCCCCTCGAGCCTGTCGAGCCTCGACGCGAGGGCCGCGGGGACGGGCGAAGCAGAAGAGGAGGGGGAAGTTTTCGCCTTTGCCGCCGCCGTTGCCTCCGCGGCGGCCGTCGCGGCGGCTTTCTCGGCCGCGGCAGCGACCGCGGCGCCCACGCGAGAGGCGGTCTCCTCCGCGGCGCGGTCGACAACAGCCGCTAGGGTCCTCTTCTGCAGCTCTGAAGCCGCAGCGGCGGCGGCAACAGCAGCAGCCGAAGCACCGGAAGTGGTCGAGTTGGTTTTTTCATCTTCTTCTTTCTTCTTCTCCTTCTCTCCGCTCCTAAACTTTATTTCCTTAACCCTTTGCAGCTCCGCTCGCCTCTCTCTCTCTCGCGAGAGCTCCGAGCCCACCGCGTCGAGCTCGCGCTCCAGCGCCAGCTGTCTGGCCAGGGCCTGCTCCAGGCGGCGCTGCTGGGCCGCGGCGCGGATCTCAGAGGCCTCGATCAGGGAGCAGCGCGGGAGCAGGAGGGGGGCGGGGGAGAAGGAGGAGGAGGCGTTGTTTTGGGGTTGCGCCGCCGCCGCTGCTGCTGTTGCCGTCGCCATAGGCGGAAGTGGAGGAGAAAGAGGAGGAGGAGGGGCCCGGCGCCTCACGCTCTTGCTCGGAGAAGTTGCCCCCACTCGCACGGCCGCGACGGAAGCGTCGTTCGCCGAAGCGGGACGCAGAACGCTGCCGCTCCCAGAAGCAGCAGCAGAAGTCCTTTTCTTTTTCTTCTTCCTCTTTGCCGCCTCGGCGGCGCTCGCCGCCGCGCAGAGCGCCGCCGCCGCCGCCCTCTCCGCCCTCCTCCTCTTTTCCCTCTCCCTCTCCCTCTCGCGCTGCTTCTCCTCGCACGCGGCGACCAGCCTGTCCTGAATGTGAAGCAGGTACTGGACCGTCAGCTGCGCGGCGCGGAACAGGCGGCGGAGGGAGACCTGTGGGGGGGGGGGGGGAAAAAGCGACAGAAGGAAGGAGAACTTTCGAGTGAGGCTTCTCGTCTTCTCGAGAGGAAAGAAAGAAAGAAAAGAAAAAACCGCTCCCCCTTCTCCTCCGTCTCTCTTTACCTCCGACAGCCTCC
>Ga0210003_1004313_pt1 | contig 11296 bp, 20 predicted proteins | sample LantaG_FD_182804 | JGI IMG/M metagenome (GOLD analysis project Ga0210003, IMG submission 182804) | Deep subsurface microbial communities from Baltic Sea to uncover new lineages of life (NeLLi) - Landsort_02402 metaG (SPAdes) (version 2) | ecosystem: Environmental > Aquatic > Marine > Oceanic >...
AACTGCTGCTCCTATTGTATTGTCAGTGCTGGACTTATCAACAAGGATTAATTCCAGGGGAACATCTTTTGGAAATGCGGGTGCAATACTTTCTACACATTTTTCTATAGTACATTCACAATTCCAAGTGGGAATTATAATACTGCATCCTTTTCTAAATTCAGTTTCTATACCCATCTAATATCCCCACTAATCTTCTTTCTCTATGTGCTAAGCTGAACTCTTTCTTTGGATTCTTTGCGTCCATAATTTCATCCATGCCAGTTCCAGTTGGTAAGAAACAAGTACAGCCACATACTTTGGCTTCAAGTAATGCTAAACAAAATGATTCATACCTTGAAAACTGGCAATAAACATCTGCGACATTATAGAAATATACTAGTTCTTGTTGCGTTACTGGAAGATAGAAATACAAATTCATAGGCAAGTCTTTTAATTTTTTGTATATTTTTTCACCCATTTTTTCTGTCATTCCTATAACGTAAAAGTTTGCATTTGGTGTTTCCTTGGCATAGCCTATAAATTTATCTATTCCTTTTATGAAATATCTTTTCCATGTGTTTATTATGCCAACTGTTATAATTACGGATTTATTATTGTCTCTTATACCATGGTCAGAAAATTTAGTCAAGTCAATGCCATTATAAACTATTTCTGTTTTATATTTATAAGCATAACCTTTTGGCTCTAATTTTAAAACTTCATTTCCTGTAAATTTTGATACTGCCAAAATTTTATAAGCTCTTTTAGTTGCAGATTTTACCATAAGTTTAAAGATTTTGTGTTTCTTTAACAATTCACTTTGTACTCCGTATCCGCCAGCAACAAGTACTATTGGCTTTCGATAAAATCTATTAATCAATCCTATGAGATACGCTGGATAAGATATAAACCACACATAAATAATATCTGTATTTTTTATAGCTTTAATAAGTTGTGGAATTTTTTTAACGGTAAAGTAAAAATCGATAACTTCATAGTGTTTTTTCAAAATTTCCAAATCATTTTTTATAAACGTGGAATTAAAACGATGATGCACGAATAAAACTTTCATATTATCTTTCTCTCCTTTGAATGCAATTCTCTATGACAATTTGAACACAATAGAATACATTTATTTAATTCTTCTATTATATTTTTATTTTGAACATGATTTTGATTTATAAGAAATTTTTTATCTTTTGGATTAGTATGATGAAAATCCAAGGCTGCGGTATCTTTATTATATCCGCAAATTGCGCATCCATTTGTTTTAAAATTACACAATATACGTGCGGATTCTATACAACGTTTTTTGCTATGAAATTTAGTTCTTTTAGGATTTTCTTTAGCCCATTTTTGAGATGTCTTTCTTGATTTTTCTGAATTTTTCGATGTCCAATAGGTTCTTACCCTCATATCTTTTAACAGCATTATTTTTAAATAAACATAATTTTCCGCTTGATAATATAAGCATACTTTTCCTTGTTGTATCATTTTCATTCTTTATCCTCCATAATTCGAACCATAAGCATTATTGCGCCTGGCACGGTTATCTCATCATTTACTTTATTTATTTGCCGTGTGATTGTTCCGCGATGCTTCAGCACATACCAAAGCGTGCCCATGGTTTCTTTAACGCAGTAATTCCAGTCTCTTCTGCTGTGCTTATTTACCACTAATTCAGGCAACTTGTAGCCGTCTGAGATTACGCCCTTGTACTTTTCACTGTAGGCAATGGCCACGACCGGAACTCCCCTGACAAGACTGCTTATTGCCCCGTGCATGCGGAAAGATACATTAAGATAACTGTTCCCTAGTATATTTCTGACACTGCTTGGTGTAGATAGCGGAGACCCAAAGTATATATTTTCTTCCTCATTAACAATATCTTCTGCTAATTGTATGTCAGCAGGAGATTTACTATGTGATATAATCATTATATCTTTTCCTGTATAGTCATAAAGTTTTCTGGCAATGCGTTTTACGCCATTCACGTATTCTTTGTATGTGTGCGCGTATTGATTCCATAGACCAGAGATAACAATTGTGCAGTATGTTTTCTTAAGTTTCTCTAACATGTCATATTTAAGCTCATTATGCAATGGTAAGAACGCAAGGTCTGGAGCGTAGTAAAGATTGTTTTTAACTCCTATACACCAACACCTATCTTGACTGTCTCTATCTCGACACCAAATAGATTTTAAATTATTAAATACAAACTTGACAAACGGTTTGAGTAGAAGCGGAAATGGTCCTACCGTATTACTGACAATGTGAACTTGCTTTCCGCATTTATTCAACGCATTCAACATCACGAGGTTGCTAATCCAAGACCTGTATTTCCATTTGTTGGTCAGGTAATCACCGCCTAGTACCGCTACGTGTTTGCAATCGGCGAATGTCTGCACAAGATTAGACTCTTCTGGATTCACCAAACGCTTGAAAAACTCTACTGGCGATTGCTTTATACTTCTGTAGTCTATGTCTTCCATAAGGCCCGTCTCGGCCTCAATAATGTCTTGCGCGGAGTCCTCTTCTATGAAAACGAACTTAGCATGCTTATTTATCTTCTTGGTATAGGATATAAAATTACTGGACAGCATTAAATTTCCAAAGTTCTTAATATCCGCTACCTTCATAAGGCCAATTTTATCGGAATCCACTGGAATGTCAGCAATAACACTGGGAACAAAATTCCAATGCAATCTGTGGGCCATGGATTTAAACAGAGTATATCCTTTCCATGTATTGATTTTCATAATGCTAGTACCGTACTTGTTCTTTAGTGCCGGGTGTATTCCCCAAGCATCGCCAAGTGTAATGTCTGAGTCGTTTCTGTCCTTGGTGCAGTTCTTGCATGCTATCGGTACATTGCGTCTTTTTATGTAATCCTTAATAAGTTTTGGCTTAAAAAATCCACCATTGAATCCGAACCCTGCTCCTTGCCATCCATGTATTTTACTTCTGAATACAATTTTAGAGACAGGGTTTTTTCCGCTTTGTGTCAGCCAATTTATATAATTATTAAATATTTTTGTCTGTATTACACCATGGCAACGAAGAGAAATATAAGTTATGAATTTGTCGGACAGATTTCTGTTTTTCAAATAACGCTTTAATCCAAGTACTTGACAAGGAAGACCCACAAAAAGTATATTGTGGTCCATTTCTTTTATAATATCATATTCTATAATTTCATATATAGTCATAGGATTTGCCCATAAATATTTAGAACCACGCATTTTTTTAATTGTTTCTAATTTGTCGGTAATATGATATTCAGGCGCCAATCCTTCCATTATTACGCCACATACTAGACCACCATTTTTTATAAAATGTTTTGCTAACTCAAGGAATACACCACCAGACGATGCGGCCTTGAGTGCTTTTCTATCTTTTGTCCATGCTATAATTTTCATAGCAGCCACCATATTGATGTTTCATGGTTGTATGACTGCCAACCTATCATTAGTACTTTGCCATCTCTGTTTACTGCTATGTCTATTCCAACATTTTTTTGTTCTGTTTCCCATGAATCCATATATAATAATAACATTATTCAACATCTCCATTTTCTTTTATTTTTTTCTCTTCATATGGTGCAACATATCGTCTGTAAATTTCTAATTTAGCGCATTCAAGTTCACCTAAGAAATTTTTATAGAATGTATAACTTTCTGTTTCTTGTTTACGCCTGGCCAACATCAGCTTTACTAAGAAATAATTAAGAGTTCCATTTGCTGCAATAGAAAAATGCGCATCGTCAACTATTTCATCTATTACTTTTCTTGCTACTTTTGGTATATATGGCATTATTTTTTCCTCCCAAAAGTTTTTTCTACAAATTTCTCAAATTCAATCATGCTAGTAAATGTCACTGTTGTGTGTTGAACAATCCAAGGATGCCCGGCATATTTTTTAGATATTATATAAACTGGTATTCTTAAAATCCTGCTAGCGAAAAATATTTCCATTGGTGTCCCTATTCTTGTATCATTTGCTATTGCTAGAAGCCCATCACTTTTTCGTATCTTGTCAAGGTCGTCTTCTACAATGCTTTTTGCACTACGTTGAGATAAATAGTCTCTTTGTTTTCTGTTTCCATCCCGCATGGAATCTAGCACTTCCATTTCTTTTGCTCTATTAGGATTATCATAGAAAGGATTATCTAAATTAATATTATATTTCCCTTCCATTTTCAATTCCCACTTTCTTACATTTTTTCTTGTGTTAAAATTGTGGGCTAAGTACAGTGTTTTCATTTTTTGTGTCTCCTATATTTTTTCATCAAATACAGAACCCACACTACTATGACTCCTTCCGCTATTAACACCGCAAGAGACATATAAAGTGCGGTTATTGCTAGTGTTACACTTGTAAACCCTATTGCTTTTAATTTACTTGTATACGCAGTATGTGATATTCCTGTTATTTTATGTGATTTTCTTATCTTTAGCAATTGTTTGATTTCAGCGAATAAAAAATATCCCATACCAAGCACCCCACATCCATCTGCTACTAACATTAATATTTCATTCATTTAATCTCTCCTTTGCATGTACTTCTCCATGACATCGACAACATAAAAGAATACATTTATTTAACTCTACCGCAATTAACTCATTTTTTCTACGCATACTATCCATTGAAAGTGGAAATTTTTTATCTTTAGGGTTAGTATGATGAAAATCTAAATTAGCATCACATTTATTATAACCACATTTTGCGCACCCATTTATTTTTAACGCATGAAGTATAAAACTATATTTTTTATAATTTTCTTTTGCGTGCAAATGAGAGCGTTTTAAATTAGTTACGTACCAATAAGTGCTTATTTTTTGCGTTTTACCTATTCTTACGGTTATATTAATATTATTTTCTACTTTCCGGTACAGATAAGCACAGTTTTTAGCTATCATTAGTGAATCTCACTCCATGTTTTGCCAATTCCGCCTTCAACTTTCATAGGTACAGATAATATTTTAGCTGCAAGTAGCATTTTTTCTTTTATTAATTTGTATGCTTTTTCTGCAATTTTCTCGGGTACTTCGCAAACGAGCTCGTCATGAATTGTCATTATAATACTTCCACCAAGGTCTTTTAAGGGCTGGTAAATTTCTATCATAGCAAGTTTAAGAATATCAGCGGCTGAACCTTGTATTACTGCATTTGTCATACTGCGCAATTCTGCTCCCTTTTTAAATTCTTCCTTATCTCCAAACTCTGCTGACATATGCCTTTTCCGCCCGCAAATAGTTTCTAAATAACCTTGCTTCATTGCATCTTTTTTTGTTTGCGTTATAAATTTTGCTAATTGAGGATACTTTTTCCAATATAAACTAACGTATTTAATCGCTTCTTGTTCGCTAACTTTTAATAACTCTGCTAAAGCTTTAAAATAAATTCCATAAAGCATTGCAAAATTAATAGTTTTCGCTTTTTGCCTACTACAAATACAAGCATCTGCTGTTAATTGATGAATGTCTCCATTATTTAAATATATATTTAACATATTTGGCTCTTGCGAAAGATGCGCTGCAACTCTTAATTCAATTTGGCTATAATCTAATCCAATTAAAACATTTCCTTTTCCAGCAATAAAACATGAACGAATATCAAACTCATCTGTAACTCTAGGAATGTTTTGAAGATTTGGATTACTAGAACTGAATCTACCACTAGTAGTACCAGATTGTCTGAATTGCGCATAAATTTTGTTTCCTTCTTTTGGAGTAAGGGCTGGAATGAATGTAGACAATATTTTATTGTATTTTCTATAAGCTAATAGCTGCTTAATCTCCGGGCATTTTTCTTTATAGTGCTCTAAAAATTTAGCATCCACAGACCCTAGTTGTGTTTTTTTACTTAATTTTAATGGTTTAAGCCTTTTCTTATTAATAAAGTATTCACGAAGCTGTTTAGGGCTGTTTAAATTAATATTAGGCATTAAGTACTCAATCTGTTCAAGTGCGTTAGAGACTCGCAATTGACAATCCTCGCGAATCCGATTAACTTGGTCAATATCTATAGTTATACCCTTAATTTGCATGTCTTCCACCACAAGAAGCAGTGGCCTCTCAATTGTTTCATAAATTTTGTACAAGTTATCATCTGCGATAACCATTGGATAAAGAATTTCAAATAATTTATATGTGTATTCAGCATCTTCACTACCATATTTCACTGCGATTTCCTTATCCACGTCTGCAAATGATATTCTGCTTTTTCCAGTACCAACTATTTCTTTAAAGTGTTTCATTTGGTGATGGCAATATCTTAATGCGCATGGTTTTAATCCTTGACGACCATTTTCATCAAGCAGGTGTGCAAGAAGCATTGTATCATGGACAATCGCGGCTTTAACAGGTATGCCGAATTTTGCAAAAACCATTCCGTCAAATACATAATTGTGAAATACTAATTGGTCCCAGTTTAATAATTGTTTTAATATTTGTTGGACATCTTCTAATGGCATGTTTCTAAATTTCGTATGACGAACAGGAATATAATAAGAATATATTTTTTTATTTTTTTCATATGCAAAAGAAAAACCTATTAAAGTTTTATCAGTAAGTGAAACTGTTTCAGTATCAATAGCAATCCTTGTACTTGCGGCAGCATCGGCCATTATTTTTTGATTATATCTATTTAATATCATCTTTTTTTCGCCTTTGCATGAATTTCAGTATGGCAATTTCTACACAAAAGAATACATTTATTTACTTCATTAATTATTGCATTTGGTGTACGATTCATTCCATCAATTGATAAAGGAAACTTTTTATCTTCTGGATTAGTGTGATGAAAATCTAATGCATCATTACATTTATTATACCCGCAGATTGCACAACCATTTATTTTTAATTTTTTCATTTTTTCTCGAGCGCGTAATTTTCTATTCCAAGCATATTCAGAAGATTTATTTGGATTTTTTAATAACCATATTTTAACATATTCTGTTTTATTCATGGTTTCACGAAATACCAGTCAGCTTCTTTGGTAAATAATTTTAATTCTGGATGCTCTTCTAAGAATGAGTATACTGCTTCTATTACTTCTCTGAAATTCCCACAGAAATCATGACCTGCGAGAATGCCGCCTGATTTAAGTTTGTTATAATACCTTTCTATATCATCAAGGCAATAAGCATAGTCGTGGTTTCCGTCAATGTAAATGAAATCAATATTGTTTGGTATATAATTTGCGGCTTCTCTGGATTCCTTTATTATAAATGTTGCTGGATATTTTTTAAGCCTGCGCATTGCGATTTTTAAGAAGGGTAAAAAGTTAAATGTGTATTCCTTTCCTTGGCGAATTTCTGAATATTCCCCATAAGGGTCAATACAATAGATTTTCTTCACATTAAGGTTATTGCAAATGCTTCTTGCATTAGAACCTCTTTGTGTCCCTATTTCTACCGCGACAATTGGTTTATCCCCAAACTGTTTTTTGGCGAATTGCGTACTGGCTCTTACTTCTTCATATAGTTTGAGCATTGCCAGATATTTCTGGGTTACTCTTATTAAAAATAAAAACAATCTTTGGTCGAATACTTTTCTCATTCTACTATCTCCCAATTTACAAGTGTTAATTGTTGCATGCCCCATATATGAAAATGCTCCATGCAAAAATATTTACCTTCTGAAATAATATCTGCATCTTTGTCACACATACTACATTTTGGCATATTCGGCCGGTGGAAATCGAATCTCACGACAATAGAGGCTTTATATGTACCGATAGTGTACAAAGACTTATTTTATTGCCAACTCCTAATGTTCAGCCAGGTCATAACCTTTCTCTTCTCACGTTGCCTCCTACATCTCAGTAAGAGTATCAAAATGAGTTTATATACATGCGTTTTTTGGCTGCTATACCTTATTCTTGATAAGGACACACTTTTCAGTTACCAGCAGTCGCATCCCTGCTAAAAGAAAGTAAGGGGATGAACCCCAACAATCCTATGCTTTTTTGATTGCGACTTCGAAGTTATACCAGTCGTATTTTTTCTGGGTCTTTGTCTTATTCAGGAAAGTAATACGAACAATGTCGTTTACTTCTGCAACAAGGTCTGTCACCAGATTTCCGTGTCCCATCTGGTCAACGAGGTCGGTTTTGCCCAAGACGAGAACTTGTTTCTCTTCGCCTTTTACTTTGAGCATATAGATTTTCTTGTATGTTGGGCTTTCCTTAATCGCAGTAAGGATTCCCTCAATTACTTCGCCTTCTTTAACAAGGTATGTGGAAGCTTTATCTTTTCCATCTAAAGTATTATTAAATAAAGCAAATAATACTTCCTCGTCTTCTGTTCTTTGTGTTACAAATCCTGCCATATCTATTCCTTCTTATTTTTTTCTTCTATTTCTCCGTGACAGTTTCTACATAGTAAAATACATTTATTTAATTCTTCTACTAAGTCTTTTCTAGCCATAGTGTATATTGCTATGACATATTTCTTGTCTTTGGGATTTACATGATGAAAATCTAATGACCTGTCACATGCGCAATATCCACATATCGCACAACCATTAATTTTCAATTGATGTAATTTCTGTTTATAACGCATATATACTTTTAATCTATATTTCTTAGCTAATTGTGGATTATTCTTTCTCCATAGTTTAGAGTATTCTATGCGATTTTTGTTTTGCATTATTATCCCTATTTTATAAGATAAGTTCTGTAGTGGTGGACATATTCATAAATGCTATAGATGTTGTTGGTTTTCTGCTACAATATATTGGTACTGCATCGTATTTATGCGCAAATCTAGTAAACCTAACAAATTCTGTTTTGTCTATTTTTCCGCCACCATATTTACATTTAACAAAGTAAACGGCTTTGTACATTGCCGGGTTAAACACAATTAGGTCTATCCCGTTAAATCCATTAGCGTAGAATACCAAACATCTTTTTTGTTCAAGGTATTGCTTTGCTTCTTGCATAAATCTATAGCCTTTCTGATTTCCTCTATTTGGAGGCATCTTTTTCTCTTGCCTTCATTAGCCATGCTTTTCTGTATGTTTTCAAAATCTCTTTGCTAAGTTCTATACTTTTAACAAGTAAAAACATACTCATTTGTTCTGCTTGTTCTATCAGCATATCAAAGACTTCTTCGTAGTCCTTGAATCCTTTAGTCAATTCGCCTGTGAATTTTTTATCACGAGCACTTTTATTTCCTTTTGCCATGATTATTTCCCCAATGTATTTTCTAAAATTCTTTTGTTTCCTTTTATTTTCTTAAGTTCCGGATACTCATTAATCCATTTGAGTATCGTAGTATCAGCTTCTTCTTGTGTGTCACATTCCGTGACCATAAATCTAGTAGTCCTGAAGGCATTATTTTCGTCTGCCGTCAACATTACTTCTCTTCCGAATTTCATTCTATTTTCACCCTATCATCAAATCTTTTATATTTTTTTGGGTTGTCGTTCTGTGCAGATAAGAACGAAAGATTACACAAGGCATGGTGCAGATGAGGAAGCCCACTTTCAGGGTCAATATCTTCACCTGTCCACCAAGCTAACAAATGACGTCGAAGTGCTGCGTAATACTTACTGTACGGTAATCCTTTTCTCCAGTTATTTGGAGGATACTTCTTAAGGTCGTAATTCATTAGGCCAAGAACTTCGGCTATTGCAATATCTGTTTCTGGTGGAACAAGTTCAATATGCAATTTACCATCTTCATATTTCACTGCCTTAGTTGCCATAGTCATTCGCCTCTATTATATATACCTCTTTAGACTATTTAAAGTCTTCTGTTGGAGCTGAGGCCAATCTTTAATGAATCTTTGATACATCTTAGACCCTTTGTAATTGTTTTTTTTTATAGCTATTGTAATAATATTATCTATCATTATTTGGTTGACGTTGGCCATGATATTACAACCACAGTGGGGACAATTCCAAACATAATGTAATTTCTTTGCTCCTTTACCACTATAGTTTGGTTTACCACCATTTCGTGACTCATATAGATTTTGAATATCAACACTATATTTTTCGCATACGACGCAAAACAATTTATCTCCTTTCATTATTCACCTGCATTAAAGTACTTATCTCTTAGGTCTTCGAATATTTCCGGCATTAGCATGTATAGTTCTCTTAACAATGTTCTAGCAAAAGCCCGTATCTCTGGTGTGTTCTCCTTTCCTATCCTCATCCGTATGATGTGCCGCCATTCTCTGACGTTCGCGGTCATATAAATATCTGTTAAGCACGCGTTTGGAAGTATTTCCCTTGCAATATAATGAGGTATTCCATTTTTAATCGCCGCTGAATAAAATGAATTTATTGATTCCATAAGGCCGTGGTATCTTGAGCTAAATAATGCAGCAAATTTACCATAGTCTTCTAATTCTTTATATTTGAAATTATTATGCTTAACATAATGCTGGCTCTTGACACTGTAGGACACTAGTCTGTGCCTTGTAATCTGTGCAAGAAACGACCTTGACACGTCTTTTGCATAAACAGAAATACATACATGTTCTAAGACTGACTCATGGCCACGCTTCACCAACATGCTGGTAAACTTTTCTAACTGCTCTAGTGCTTTACCTACCCATTCCCCGGCCTTTGGTTGTATTTTCTTAGCGGCATCTCTTGTCCCATAGCAATTCCTACCTGCGGTATATATGATTTCCAAATATTTTTCTGGATAATTTTCTATACTTATTTTCATTTTTATTTACTCCTTTTCTTCTATTTCCCTATGACATCTGCAACAAAGTAAAATACATTTATTTAATTCTTCTGCAATATACAGGTATTGTGTAATTTGTTCATAGTTCCTCACATTGCAAACAAATAATGTTCGCTATATATATCGAAATCATGGGCATGTTTCCATGTTATAACGATTCTTCTTGCGTTCATTACATTCCCCATGATTGATAATACATTTCTATTAATATTTCTTCAACCTTAGTTTTATTCTTTTTCTTCAACAATTTTGTCGTTATCATCTTTCCATTTCTCCACAATATTATATCCGTGTTGAATTTTGTCGGATATTCCCATTTTTTTCATAACTTTCTTTGCCCGTCTTGGTGCATGCAGCATTTTATTCATTGCCTGTCTTTCTTTGCGTTTTCTTTGCTTAACCATGCGTAATCCCGCTTTCTGTCTTACAAATCTACCTGATGACAAAGGTTTGTATTCATCTTCAGCTTCTTTTTCTTTTCCTGGTTCTGTTATTGCAAAATTATTTTCGCTCATTCTTTTTCCTCCGCTTTCTAAAAAATACCTCTGGGTCTAATGTTACAAGTCCATCATCATGGTACTTTGCCCAGCCATGTTCTGCCGCT
>Ga0210003_1004315_pt1 | contig 11294 bp, 10 predicted proteins | sample LantaG_FD_182804 | JGI IMG/M metagenome (GOLD analysis project Ga0210003, IMG submission 182804) | Deep subsurface microbial communities from Baltic Sea to uncover new lineages of life (NeLLi) - Landsort_02402 metaG (SPAdes) (version 2) | ecosystem: Environmental > Aquatic > Marine > Oceanic >...
GCAGGTGGAGCTATCATTCGTCCTGGACATAATAAACCTTGGAGAGGTGGCAGTCTTAAACAACCTTTTGGGATAACTGATCCTGCTATAGTTGGTCCCTTTAGATATAGTGCAAGGAGATATGGTATTCCTTCTAGGCAATTCTATGATGAGGGTTTACTCACTACCGAGATAGGAGAACAGTTCCTAGAAGAAATAATAGTAGACTTCTAATGACAACACAAATGAGAATACATCTTTACTTATTAAGAAAAGCAAATAAACAATTACGCACATGGCAGTAACAATAACACAATCACCGAACATACCTTTTGATCAGGCATATGGACCTAACGCAGTTACTCTAACAGGTATACCGGTAGATCCTGTTACTGGAGTTATAACGGCCGACAAGTACGTCTTAAGGATATATCGTAGCGGTACACTAATAGCAGACCTTAGACAGTCTCCTAATGGTCAAGCACTTGCAATATTTGATATCCAGAATACGTTACAGAATTTTGTATCACCATCTCCTAATGATATAGAACAGACAGGATTGTTTGGTACCGATCTACAAAACAGTTTAAATGAAAGTACTCCTTACGGTTTCTCATACGGTTACGAAGTAAATGGAGTTGTAACAATAGAAGGAACTACTACTGAATCATTCCTTGACTTTGGTGGAACTAAACCTTATTATGCAGTACCTTATTCAGCTGCTGCTTACATTCCTATACTGTATACTAATGTAGGTTGTACTGCCATACTTAAGAAGGGTGATGTATTTACTAACTTACCTACGTTCAGACTAGGCTCTGAGATTACTGATGGTAAACCGCCATGGCTTACAGGTACTACTAGAGTATATGAACATTATGTAACAATTGATGATATGACTACTCTATCTTATTATAATGGTGTAGGTGGAACTGGTCCTAACCTAGCAACAGGTATTGAAGCATTTACTTTTTGGCAATATAATAATGTAACAGAACCTGCTACTTTAGTTTCTGTTGATACGATTTATAATAATCAAGGCAACGGTGGTGGACCTAACTCATCGACCGGTCAAGGTACTACAATAACATATCCTTATAAAGCAATCACAGTTGGTAGTGGTCCTTATAACCTTACAGACTTTGATGCAGGCGTTACTACTCATTACTATGTAGCAACGAATGCATGGACTCCAGGTACTTGTGTTGGAACGACTCAATACTTAACAGATGATTCAATGCATGACGTACATAGGTTTAATATTATAGATCCTAAATGTAATGATTTTCCTGACTATCAGTTCTCATGGTTAAACTCATACGGCTTTAGAGATTACTATTCCTTTAGTAAAAGAAAAGATCGCAGTGTTGCTATAAATAGAAATACTTATCTTAGAGAGCCAGCTAATTATAATGGAACTTCATATGATGTAAACGTTTATGATAGAGGTACAACAGTATACTCACAAGCTCTAGTTGAAAAGTTTGCTGCCTTTACTGATTACATATCTGATGCTGATGCGAAATACTTAGAAGGGTTGTTTATTAGTGCAGATGTTAAAGTTAGATTTAACGATGCTGAAGGTGTTTTACAACATCAGTTTGTTCCTGTGTCCTTACTCTCTACAACTTATACTGAGAAGACTTACAGAAAAGACAGGCTATTCCAATACAATATAGAATTCAAAATTGCGCATAACATAAAATCTCAAAGAGGATAATATGATCCAACTAAAAGTATATTCAAACCCAGACAAACTTGAACAGTTTTGGTTAGATCTTTATGAGACCGAGCCTATTAAGCTTACACTCTCAATCGAAGATATTACTAATGCTGATGCTACCTCAACATACAGTAAAGCATTTAAAGTACCAGGCACAAGAAAGAATGCAGAGTTCTTTAAAAATAGCTTTGATGTTGATGGTACTTTGTATGATGTTACAATTAAAAAGCCAGCCGAGATCTTAGTTGATGGTGCTGAATTTAAACAAGGACATATAAGGTTACAAAGAATATTCTTAAATACAGAACAAGATCGTTATGATTATGAATTACTATTCCTAGGAGAGACTAGAGATTTTAGTTCTAGGATTGGTGATAAAGGTTTATGTCAATTAGATATGCCTGATTTAGTTGGAGGCGCAGGTGGTGGTAACGTTGATGTAACTGCTGTTCAACTATCATGGGAAGCTTATCCTGAGAATGCAAGTTTAACTGCTGGGTTACATGACGGTAATATTATATACCCTCTAATAGATCACGGTAATACTTATAACGATGCAGGTAATCCAACACAAACCAGAATAGCACTTAACGATCCTTCACAAGAGCATTTCACTAAAAGTACTGGAAGTAATCCCTTAACTATAGCTAGGATGAAACCAATGATTAGAGCTAAGCGAATAATCGATCAAATCTTTGCTGATGCTGATTATACTTATACATCTACATTTTTTGAATCAGATCTATTCCATCAAATTTATATCTCTGCTTTTGGTAATGAAGCAAGTGCAGCATATGAAGCAGGTGGTAATAGTACAAGTTCTGTTAACTGCGCATACGGTGAAGACTTAGTAAACAATCAAAGTGTATCTCAAGGTAGTATCACTGTTAATAGTTTGTTAGGTATACCTTATAACCAAATAGATCCAGGTAATAACTTAGGCTTTAATTATTATACAGTTCCTACAGCAGGTGGTACTTATCAAATTAGAGGACAAGCTTTCGTTGATTGCTATAGAGAAAATTCTGACTATTCTCAAACTGAAGTTGATTCTCAAATCCACCTTTGGAATGTAACAAGAAACTTATCTTTAGCTAACTCACCTTATAATAATCAAGCGACTGTACAATTTAATACTACTATAGCGATTCAAGCAGGATTCTTTGAACAAGGCGATATCATTGGACTTGTAGTTATACCAAACGGTTATGTTGATTATGATGATGTAACTAATGTAGAGTTTGAAGTAGTATCTGCTCCTGGTCAATATAATCCATCAGTTGGTTTAGAATGTTCTTATAAGCAAATTGATTTTGTAAAAGATATCTTAACTGCATTTAGATTAGTACTTGCGCCTGATCCTGCTATTCCAAATAACTTTATCATTGAACCTTGGCAGACTTACATTAACTCAGGTGACCTTTACGACTGGTCTAATAAGCTTGTAGAGAGTAAAGATGTAGTATTAGAACCTGTATTTAATACGCAGTCTGAGACGATTAAATTTGATATGCAGATGGGTGGTGACTTTGTTAACATCTATCATAAGCAAGCATACTCTGAAAATTATGGTTACCTAGAGTTCAATAGTGGTAACGATTTACTTAAAGGAACTAGAGAAATAAAACTAATAGGTATTGCTCCAACTCCAATTGCTCAAATAGAAGGTTGGGTAATTGGAGATAATGTTGCTTTGCCTCAATTACATACGCATTCAGCTGAAGATACAGGATTACAACATCTGCCACTAAAGGTAAAGACAAGAATGCTATTTTATAATGGCTTAGTTCCTTTTACTCACCCTAACAATATAGGAGGAACAAACAATACATGGTACTTAACAGGACCGGTAGCTAATACTACTTATCCGTTAGTATCTCCTTATCAATCATGGCCTATTGCACCTGATACACTAAATCTAAATTGGTATAATGATATACAGTATTGGCAAACGATTGCAGGATATAATGAAATTGGATCTACACTATACGGAGATTATTGGTCTAGGTATATTAGTAGCCTTTACAATAAATACTCAAGAAGGTTAACAGCTAAGTTTGTACTAAATAATATTGACTTAAATACTTTCTCTTTTGATGATACGATATTTGTTAATGGTACTTATTTTAGACCAGAGAAAATAATAGATGTAGAAGTTGGAGCTTACACAGAAGTAACGGTTCAACTGTTAACTGCTAATGATTTTACTCCTCCGGTTGTACTTAATCAAACTCTAACTAACTTTAGTGCAGTAGGAACTAACACTAGTTGTGCAGGAGGTAGTGGAACTATAACAGTAACAACAGATGGAACACCACCCTTTACTTGGTCTCTATCAAACGGAACAACAGGTACATTTTACGCACCTGTAGGACAAGCACCATATACATTTACTATATTCCCTGTTGCACCAGGTACAACTACAGTAACAGTAACAGATGTTGTAGGTAGGACTGATAATACAAGTGTAGTAGTTCCTGCATCAGCATCAACACCAGTTATTGCAACATATACTGTAACTGATGCTAGTAATTGTACTGCACCATGTAACGGAGCTATAGCAGTAACCCCTTCAGGTGGTACAAGTCCTTATACAATAATTTGGACAGATTCATCAATTGGTAATAATTTAAATCCAACTAACTTATGTCCTGGTAGTTATTCATTCTATATAGTCGATGTTTATGGATGTACAAGTGGAAATTATGGTATGACTGTGGATTGTACTACTGTTCCAGTAATATGGAATTACGCACAGGACTTTAACTGTTCATTACTAGGACTTCAATTCTTAAAGGTAGATGTAACTGGTACTACACCAAACTTAACGGATGTAGTAAGTCTAAATTTAATAGGCGGAATCGTTAATCCTATCGCTGGCTGTTGGAGACCAATAAGCGTAACAACTGGAACACCAACTCATACAGTAGATGTAGTATGGGTCGACTGTAATGCATGTCAAGGAATTGTACCTGGTGTTGATTACTGGGTAATAGAGAACTGTGAATCTCCAGGAACTTATATAACAGTTAAAGATAATGGAACAACTCCTACTATAGGAAGTATATGGGACCTAGACGGTGGACCAGCAAATTCATGTTGGGAAGTATACGATGTCGGTATTGCAGGTAATTGGTCAGGCTATTCATTAGTTAATACTTATGTTGATTGTGCTACATGTTTACCACCAGTTTTAGGAATCTATTCATTCCAAGATCAAGGATTAGGAACTAACTTATCTGAATGTCCTCTTAAAACATTTAATTATCCAATGTATTGTCCAGGTTACACTGATCCAACTTTAATACCTTTAAACTCTACAATATATTCTGATCCAAGTTTTAATAATCCATGGGATGGTCAAGGAGCAGGTATCAAAGCAAAATGGTATGCAACTAACACCGATACTGTATTAGATAACACTTTAGCTTCTTTAAGGATAAATGCTAACGGAACACTAATTGGAAAAGTAATATGTCCTTAAGTTCAATAAACCAATAAACGATATTTAATAGTATGGCAGATAAAACAGTAAAAATTACCTTTGAGATCGATGGCCTCCAGCAATCGGTAACAAATATAGATGATGCAAAGGTAGCCTTAAAGCAATTAGAGACTCAAGCTAAGGCAGCAGAAACAGCAGCCGAAGGCGCAGCTGACGAATTTGAGAAGTTAGGTAAAGAAGCTAAGACTGCAGGTGAAGGTGGTGAAGGAGCCATGGTTCTATTAGATGAAGCAACCGGTGGATTAGCTAGTAGATTCAAAGGTATAATTACTGGTGTTAAGCAAATGGGTACCTCTTTAGTTACTTCATTTAAAGCTGGTATAAAAGGTGCAAATGGATTAAAGATTGGTATTGCAGCAACAGGAATTGGATTACTTGTAATAGCCTTGGGGGCAATCGTAGCTTATTGGGAAGACATCGTTGGATTAGTAAATGGTGTTAGTCGTGAGCAAAGAAAACTAAATGAAGAAGTAGATGCAAACCTAGCAACTCAACAAGAAGCGTTAAGTGCAATATCGGCTCAAGAAAACTCACTAAGGTTACAAGGTAAGACTGAAGCAGAAATCAGAGACCTTAAGATACAGCAGACCAATGAAGTAATTGATGCAACTATAGCTCAGCTTGAACAAATGGAAGCTACCAAGAATGCTCAGGTTGCTGCCGCTCAACGAAACAAAGATATTGCTCAAGGTATAATTGCATTCCTTACTTTACCTATTACAATCTTATTAGGTACTGTTGATGCTCTAACTGCTGCCCTTTCATATATTCCTGGCTTAGGAGATGTAGCAACTAATTTAGCTGGTGATTTTACTGGTGGAATTGCAGGAATGTTATTTGATCCTGAGGAAGTAGCAGCAGAAGGTCAGGCAACCATAGATGAGACTACTAAGCAGCTAACGGCACTCAAAAATACTAGAGATGGATTTATATTAGCTGGAGATAAAGAGGATGCAGCGAGGTCTGAAAAGGAAAAGGCAGATCGTGAAAAGAAAGCAGCAGATGAGAAAGCAGCAGCAGAAAAGGCAGCAGCAGAGTTAAAAGTAATTAATGATAAGGCTGCCGCTGATAAAATAATTGCTGATAACCTTGTTTTAGCAAATAGAAAGATCATAGATGGTATAATACAGCAAGCTAACTTAGATTCTATTGAGGATACATTTGAGCGCGCAAGAGCAGAACTTAAAATACAAGAAGACGCTAACATTGCCAAGTTAGTAGCGGCAGGTGCAACTGAAGCTGAGATCCAAAGAATTAAAGATTACTATGCTGGGAAGACTGAAAAGTTAGCTCAAGACGAAGCAGACTTTAAGGAAGCACTAAGAAAAGAAGATATAAACCAAGCGCTAAATGCAACTTCATCAGTACTTGGTTCTATAGTTGATTTAGTTGGAGAAGGATCAGCGGTAGGAAAAGCTGCTGCGATTGCTCAAGCTACCATAGATACGTACACATCTGCAACAGGTGCATATAGTGCTATGGTTGGAATTCCAATTGTTGGACCAGTCTTAGCACCGATTGCAGCAGGTATTGCAGTAGCAGCTGGTTTAGCAAGTATCAAAAAGATTGTAAGTACTAAGATACCAGGTGGTAGAGGTGGAGGATCAGTTCCTTCTATTACCGCGCCACCAACAGGACCTCCGGTTGATCCTAATGCTGCGATTGCAGGTTCAGCTCAAGGACAAGATCAAAACAACCAAATTACTCTAGGTGAACAACAAGGCAGTACAGGTGGAGTGATTAGAGCTTACGTAGTATCAGATGAAATGACAACACAACAGGAAAGAGACAAGAAAATCAACGACCTAGCAAGACTATAAATATATACAGTATGAACAAGATAATTGAATTAATGATTAACTTTGAGGAATGGGAATTTGAAGACCTCGGAGTAGAAATCATATCATTAGTAGATAAACCAGCTATTGGAGTTAATTGGATGGCCTTTGCTGAAAATGCTAACTTTAGAGAAAACCCTGATTGTGAAGATGGCTTTGAACATGAAATGCCAGACGGTACATGGATGTGTGGTAAAGAACATACTCCATCTGTTGACGAAATAGAAGCAGGTATATTAAAGATCGCTGGTGAGAACGGAGAAGTAATTGATCCTAAAGATATAATTTACATTGATGGTACTAAAGCTCAGTTTGCAACGATTGGTGATTTCTTACAAGGTGTTCGTGCATTAGACGCATTAAGCGGTGTACCTGAAAACGCTGAAGTAGATCTTAGATTCCGTTATGTAGGACCTTCACCTCAACGTGCTTTTTGTAGATCTTTAATAGCTTTGAATAGATTATACGATATTAGTGTAATAGAGCAGATGAGTAGGTTTAATCCTGGTATGGGTCCAGGTGGTTCTAATAATTATTCTGTGTTTGAATATAAGGGAGGAGTCAACTGCCGCCATTGGTGGGAAGCTATCGCAACATATCAAAATGCAGGAGGACAGAGAGTTCTTCTTTCATTAGGTCCAGTAACAGCTGAGATAGCAAATATAGATAACATTAGAGGTGGAGCTATAGCAGGTGAATCTAATAATAGTTCAGATCCAAGCCCTGAAGGATCTGTAAGTAATAATGCAAGTTTAAAGTTTTGGAAGTTTAGTAATGATGATAAGCAAATCGTTACAGGTCCAGCAATGATACCTAGAGACTTAATTAATCGTAAAGATGAATTAGGTAATAACTTTCATGTTTACTTTTCAGCAGATACAATTCAAAAGATAGCAGCTAAGTTCTTAAGTGATAATAATACTCACAACACTGATGTTAATCATAATAACATTGTTAGTGATGAAAATACATTACTTGAGAGTTGGATAGTAGAAGATCCTAAGAGAGATAAAAGTACAGCCCTAGGTTTTAACGTACCTAAAGGAACTTGGATGACAAGCTTTAAAATAAATAACAAAGATACTTGGCAGAAGATTAAATCTGGTGAATTAAACGGATTTAGTGTAGAAGGCCAATTCTTAGAAAAACTAGTAAAAGTATAATGGATATTAAAGATACTACCGCCAACCTAACCTCATTAGCAGGAATGTCAATGTCAATGCTAAATGTTGAAATGGTTCTAACCGTCGCAGTCCTAGTTTCTGCACTAATCCTTAATATCTCTAGACTTATCGAGATACGTAAGAAGCGTAAGTCAAAGGATGAGTAAACTTTATATGTTGAGTTAATGATCCTGGATTAGTAACCATATTACAATGTGGACACTGTCTTCTCATTAAATTAACTTTTGAAATATTATTCTGTGCTACCTGTCTTTCAGTTGGTGGTAACCCTTTTGCTATTTTATGTAATGTCTCTGCTTGCCTTGCCTCTGCTCTAGTAGCATAACTTTCTAATATAACCAATTCTAAATCTTGTCCATAGAATTTACCATTACCTGGTGATTTTTGTGGATTTCTTTTTGTGTGATCATATAGCCTCCACTCAGGAGATTCACTCTGCCCAAGGTAAAGTAGAGTTCTTATTGAATTCTTTGCTCTAAGTTCGTAAATGTGTATCATAATTATATCTTTATTTTATATATCCACGTGTATACCAGTAAAAAATTCCACTTTTGTCAAAAACGCACTATTTGATATTTAATTAAGTAGGGACATACCCTATACATTTAACCAATAAAAAAAATAAACATTATGACAGTAAATGACGTATTGAAAAAGCTAAGAGTTATGCTCGCAGCTGATCAACCGGTTGTAAGACGTTCTAAGTTTGCCGATGCAACATTGGTAGACGGAACTGAAGTGTACACTGACGGTGAACTAGTGGTAGGTGCAACTCTTCTTATTAGAACAGAAGACGGTGTTGAATCTCCATTCGCTCCTGAAGGGATCCATGAAACAACTGATGGAAAATTAATCGGAGTTGGTCCTAATGGTGAAATCATGGATATTTCAGATGTTGCTGGAGTTACTGAAGATGTTGTTGTAGAAGCAATGGATGAAGTAGCTGTTGTAGCTGAAGTACCTGAAGTAGCAGTTGAGCCAACGGCCGCGTTACTTGAAGGTATTGCTGAACTTATCGCACCTTTCACCGAAGAGATCGCAACCCTAACAGAAGAAGTAATAGCTCTTAAAGCTCGCTTCGCAGTAGTAGCCGGAGAACCTGCTGCTAAACCAATCAGAAATTCTTTCTCAGAAAACAAACAAATGAAGGATGAAATGGTTGCAAACAGAATGGATGCGCTAAGAGCTCTCCGAACTAACAAATAAATTAACTTAAAAAAAACAAAACAAAATCATGGCATACGGATTTAACATTGCAGCATTGCCTGCATACACCGACCAATTAAGTCTTGACCTTATAAGTAAGGCAGTCTTAAAAACCGATCTACTTGATTATGTAGATCTTCGCTCAGGTTTCACAAGTGGGACTGTGAGCATCAATCTCGTAGACGCAGACTTACCTGTATCTGCTCTATCTTGTGGATGGACCTCTGATGGGGAAGTAACTTATACACAAGTAAACGTAACAATCGATTCATTACAGTCTAAGACTCAAATGTGTGTAGAAGATTTACGTTCAGTTTACCAATCAGCATTTATGAATGCAGGAACTTCTAACGATTTCATCCCTTTTGAGGAAGTAATCTCTGAGTCATACTCTGACAAATTGAGAAAGTACAATGAAGGTTACCTTATTAATGGATTTGGTGCTAACTTAGGTCTTAAAGGACAAATCACTGTTGGTAACGGAGCTAACATTGCATTAGGTACTCCTGCTGCATGGACTGTTTCAAATGCTGTCACTCAAGCGCTAGATCTTTATGATGCAATCGCTGAGTCAGTAAAAGACAGAGATGATTTAATTATGGTATGTAGCCCAGCGGCTTACAGAACTTTGGTTAGAGCATTGGTTGCACAAAACCTTTACCACTACGATTCAGTATCAGGTAATGAAGTAATGATCTTACCAGGAACGAACGTTAAAGTAATTTACAGTTCAGGATTAGTAGGATCTGATTATGCATTCGCAGGACCAGGAAAAATGATCTTGGCTGCAACAGGTTTAACTGATGAATTAGATTCTTTCAGATTCTTCTATGATGAAGCTGCAGATGTAATGAAGTTCAGAGCGGCCTGGAGACTAGGAGTAGGTGTGGGCGAAGTCAATCTTTTCGCGACAAACGGTTTAGCATAATCTAAATCAAATTTATAGCTGGGGGCTATTGGTCTCCAGTTTTTAACTAACAAAAAAAATCAATAAAAATTATGAGTTGTAGTGCAATCACGGCTGGCTTTTTAGATCTATGTAACACCAACACTGGTGGGATAGAAAAGATCTTTATAGCAAATGGCCCAACAGAATCAATCACACAGGCCGCAGGTAATATTACCGCGATCACTGTGGGCGGCACCCCTCTAGTTCCAGCAGATTTTTTTGTATTCGAAACTCCTCGTCAGGTATCATCTATAACTGAAACATCAACAGTGTCTCAAGAAAATGGTACTCTTTACTTTGACCAACAGTTAACTATGGTATTTAATACTATGGAAGCTGCTAAACGTAACGAACTATTGTTAATGGCGCAAGCTACTACAATGGTTGTAATTGCTAAAGATGGTAACGGTAAATACTGGTCTATAGGTGTAGAAAAAGGAGCCTTCATGGTATCTGGTTCTGCAACTTCAGGAACAGCTTACGGAGATCGTAACGGATATGAAATAGTTTTAGGTGGATTAGAACCTAGCCCAATGTACACCGTAACTTCAACTATTGTTGAGGCGTAAGTAACATTACATATTAAACTAAAAAGCCTTCGAGAAATCGAGGGCCTTTTAGTATTATAGATTAAAATTATTTTTTGAGTTCTTCTCTTCCGCTTAGGATTCTTAAACTCTTTGCAATATCTGCAATTGCATCTGGTAGTGAATCTCCATAGTAGTCTCCCATTCTTAATTTGTCCATTGAATCTTGAATCGTAACTGAGATTTCACCTCCAATTGTAATTGCTGCAGCATTGATTGCCATTGCAGTTTCTGATTTTTTTGTTTTTGTTGTATACATTTTTCGTGTTTTAAATTGTTATATAATATAATAGTAACAAGTCAGATCAGTTTCTGAAAGACTT
>Ga0210003_1004318_pt1 | contig 11287 bp, 5 predicted proteins | sample LantaG_FD_182804 | JGI IMG/M metagenome (GOLD analysis project Ga0210003, IMG submission 182804) | Deep subsurface microbial communities from Baltic Sea to uncover new lineages of life (NeLLi) - Landsort_02402 metaG (SPAdes) (version 2) | ecosystem: Environmental > Aquatic > Marine > Oceanic >...
GGTCCGTGTTATCTACGCTGATAATCTGGGCCTGGATCGCCCCGGCACCCGTGAGCATCTTGAATGCGTAGTGGAACTCGTCCGCATCATTCCAGATATCCGCACCTGCCGCGGTCATCGTGTAGGTTCCGGCCGGAGCTTCTATGAAACTGCCGACGGATGCCGGATTACCACGGAACCAGATCGATAATTCCGCAACACCTTCCGTAGTCCAGTCGCGTACGTCACTTAACGTCAGCTCAACCTCCGAATACTTCGAGGAGCCCTGCTTGTTGTTATCGTATGAAATCGGCATAGACTGGCTGCCTCCGTTGACGATAGTCTCCTCGGTATAAGAAAGGGTATTTTCATCACCGACTGCAGCACCGGTTCCGTTGCCGGCAAAGTAATCCGCCGTTCCAGGTGTACCGTAACCAAGCCCATCGTGCCAAGAGAACCATATCTGATTCTCGCCGGCATCGTAGCCCTCGAAATCGTCTAAGACAAAGAAGTCACTTGTTGTAAAGCTCCAAACGTTGCCTGCCCAGGGGCTATCGGGATTGACGCCGTTGACTTCATCGATCCGCCAGTAGTAAGCCGTATTCAATGCAAGTTTACCGGGATCGTAGCTCTCCTCGCCAAGGGCCTTTGGCCCCTTGTACTCGGGTGAGGCTGTCGTTGCATTCTTGATGGCATCCGCATCCGTACCGAAGTACACCTCATGCGAAGCGGCAACCGCTCCCGCATCCCATGTAAGGATCGGCGTCGGACTTACATCAGCAGCGCCGTTAGACGGATTCGGACCAGTGATGGCGCCCAGAGTAGTGAAGCTCCAGACATCACCTTTAAGTGTTTCTGCGCCATCGAACTCATCGACACGCCAGTAATAAGTCTTAGCCAGCTTAAGTTGGCCGGGGGTGTAAGTCGTACTACCGTTGGGGATACCCGCGGCAGCGTTGTTCACTTCGTCAAAATCTTCGCCTACGACTATATAGTGTAATATTGCGCCGAAACCTGCCGTCCATGTAAGCTTCGCATTCAGATCTACGAATTCAGCACTGTCAACCGGACTGGGTTCGTATGCAGTCTTTGGGGGAATCGAGAAGCTCCAGATGTCACCTTTCCACGGACTGTTCGGGTCTGCATCGTTGACTTCATCGATCCGCCAATAGTAGGTCGTGCCGGGAACAAGACCGTCCTGATAAGCATATCCGGGAAAGCCGGCAATATAAAATGTTAAATCCTGGTTGCCCCGGAATAATTCTGAATCTCGTGTGGCATCGTTGACATTGTCAGGATTGTCACCCATATACACATCATGTGAGACGGCAAAATTGCTCGGTTGCCAACCGAGGGTCACCCACGTACTCTCGTATATGGCACCATCAGCCGGTTGTGGGTTCAAGGCCACGGTTATGCCGCTAAAGATTCCCGCAAGGCCAATGTTCATTATCTCTTCAATATCTTCAGGCGCAAGAACGGTATTAAAATAGCCAACATCGTCAATGCTTCCTTCAAAGTAGTCAGATGGACCGTCAGCGCGAGATTGAGCGCCAATTATAAACGGCAAACTCTCATCAAGCAAAATACCTGTGGCCGGTGAGGTTCCAGCTAATTCGCCGTCATGGTAGAGCTGCATCTCAGCTCCGTCAAAGGTGGCAACGACGTGATGCCATTGGCCGGTAGTTGTATTAGCGCTGATACTGGGCTTAACGGTGTCATTGTACAATTCGTAAAGGATGGTCTCTTGGTCGGCGTACATCATAACACCCCAATTTACTGCGCCGGGATTGCCACCGCCATGATGCTCACCCCTTGAGACTATATGGTTCCAACTTTGAGTGCTTGGGATATAGCACCAAAATGATACGGAGAAAACGTCTACATTCAGCGTTGCAGCATTGCCGCAATCAACGTAACTCGATGACCCAGAGAAATCCAGGGCCTTGCCGTACACACCATTAATCCATTTAGGTTCGCCTCCAAGCGTGCCATTGTTGCCATTCCCAGAGGCATCTACAGTAATATCACCATTTCCCTCGTCAAGGAGCCATACTCCAATAACGGTATCTGGATCAATTTTAGCATAGCTTTGTCCTGCAAACATCAAGTTAACGACAATAAAACTAATGCAAATTACGAATGAGTGTTTCATTTTTGTTACCTCAATCAGGTGTTTCATTTTTTCCCCTACTAAATCAAACTGAAAACTGATAGGGGATTTCGCTCCGGCCACACATCGAAGCGACTAACAGTAAATTTTACTTATTTTTAGACTAAAATATTGTTTTCAATAGCTCTATTTAACAAAGCAGAAGAGCAATCAAACAGCATGAGAAGAAAACCACAAGCAAATATACAGGGCCTATACCCAACTGATTGGTATAGGCCCCGAAATCATACAAATATTGCCGTCATTTCCGTAAGAGCGGCAGAACTATTCTGCAGTGTCACTCGGCTGATTCAGACGGATATCATCGAAGTACATATTGCCCGAACCGCCGGGAGTGGTCATGTTGCCTCGAGTGCCCATTCCAATCGAAATCTTATCTACATTGCTCAGATTGATGCCCTGATCGGCAAAGGCCTGAAGCGGGATAACCCACTGAGTCCAGGTGCTTATAGTAGCCGCGGCCGGATCATCGTTTACAACCACCGCAAACGCACCACCGGTGTTGGCTATGGCTACATATAGAGGCTCAACAGAATTTGCCGAATCACCGTAGAACCACAGCGACAATTCCGTCATACCTTCTTCGGTCCAGTCACGCTGGTCGGTTAACGTCAGATCCACTTCTGAATAATACGAGTAGCCCTGCTTGTTGTTATCGTATGCAAGCGGCATTGATTGAAGACCGCCGTGGACGATCGTCTCCTCCGTATAAGAAGCAGTTGTTTCGTTGCCTACAGCAGAGCCGGTGCCGTTACCAGGTATGTAACCCGCAGTACCCGGAACGCCGGCGCCAAGCCCATCGTGCCAGGCAAACCATATCTGGTTATCACCCGTATCGTAATCCTCGAAGTCGTCTATGGAAAAGAAATCACCCGTCGTAAAGCTCCAGACGTTGCCGGCCCATGGACCGTCGGGATTGACGCCGTTGATTTCATCGATCCGCCAGTAGTATGCCGTATTCAACATGAGTTTACTAGGATCGTAGCTCTCTTCTCCGAGTGCCATTGCCCCCTTGTACTCAGGTGAGCTTTTCGTTGCATTAGCCACGGTATCGGCATCCGTACCGAAGTACATCTCATGCGAAGCGGCGACGGCTCCGGCATCCCAGCCAAGAACCACTGTCGGACTTACGCCCACAGCGCCATTGGCCGGATTCGCCCCGCTGGCCGCTCCCAGAGTTGTGAAGCTCCAGATATCACCTTTATGCGTAACCGGACCCTCGAACTCGTCAATTCGCCAATAGTAGGTCTTTGCCAATTTAAGTGTGCCGGGATTGTAATCCGTCGAACCGTTGGGGATACCTGCGGCGGCGTTGTTCACTTCATCGTAATCCTCGCCGAAGACTATATAGTGTAATTTTGCGCCGAAACCTGCCGTCCATTCGAGCTGCACGTTCAGGTCGACTAACTCGGCACCGTCAGCCGGGTCAGGGAAATAAGCAGTCTTTGGAGGAATCGAGAAGCTCCAGACAGGACCTTGCCATGGACTATTCGGATCGGCATCATTTACCTCATCGATTCGCCAGTAGTAGGTCGTTCCCGGGACAAGGCCGTCCGAAAAAGGAAATCCGGGAAAGCCGACGACAAAATTCGACGCGCCCTGGTTGCCAATGAACACGTCGGGACTGCCGGCGGCGACATCGTCATAATTATCGCCGAAATACACATCGTGCGAAACCGAAAAATCACCGGCGTACCACGACATGCTGCCCCATGTGTCCGGATGCATAGTTCCGTCAGCCGGACTCGGGCCACGGGGCAAGGGATTACCTCCCAGACCGTATTCCGCTACACGCATAAGATCATCAACGCTGTAGATGTTACCTCGGTCCCATAACCGAACAAATCCTCCGTAGATATCGCCCGGTTCATAATGCTTCACCCACGCGGCGGCATTTCCTGCGTCATCTGTAGCGAGAATGATGTCAACCTCGCCTGGAGCTGCCGGTCGCTGGGATACCCAGGTATCGGTCAGTCCCCATTCGATTCCAGCATCAGTGATAGTCACTGTGTTGCCGCTGTCCCGGGGCGCGCTGGAAGTATTGAAGCCCAATATGCCGACTCCGCCTCCGTCACCCCAGTTGGTTTCGATGCTACCCGGATTCCCCTGGTTGTAAAAAGGGATATCTCCGTATAAAACGACTTTACCACCTGCATCAAGGTACTTTCGAAGCGTGCAATCAGCCGTATTCGTCTCTATAACAGTTTCCGGCACGACGTCCTTACAGAACACGATCACGCTTGCCACGCCGTCGGCGATGCGGGCATCCATCCATGTCTTGAGCTGGTCCGCGTCGAGGATATCGTAGCTGTTGGCCTCAAGAGTGTCTCGCACTGTAGCAGCATCAGCCGCAACAATCCAGTGGTCTGCGTAATCCGCGTCCCAGTAGGCAGCCAGATGTGCTCCCCGGGCTTGTCCTTGAGCTAATCCTAACACCAACGTAAAAAAGACGATTAGATAAATCAATTTTTTACACATATTAATCCTCCTTATGCCAAATTCTGGATAATTAGGCCCTGGCCACACACCAAAGCGATTGTCAGTATTTTCTCTTATTTTTATACTAAACATCATGCTTGAAAGTAATTTCCGGGTCTAATGTTGCCTCCTTCCGTAAACGGCCAATATGGGCACTTATTTAAGCAAAATCTTAAATAAAGCTTAGAAATACCCCCCCACAAGGTGAAAAACCTGAAGATTTCCACCTATCCTTTTTATAACAGATTGATAGGCTATGCGTCAAGGATTTTTTTACTTCATCCGGTTGATTATCGGATGCTACATGGACAGGGGACGAAAGGATGATTGACGAAGGATGATTGGTGAGCGTCCATCGTCAATCATCTCTCGTCCATCGTTATCTATCCTCGGAGTTCTGTTCTACTCTTTTAGGGGTAGTTTGGGCCTTGGAATTGGCTTTGTTTTGCATTTTTCACTTCGTATGGCACAGGGCTCAAAATCGAATCACAACAAAAAAAGCCCCGCTTTGGACGGGGCTATAGTGTTAATATAAAGAGGTTTATATGTTTCTGTTAGTCGAATATTATCAGGGCAAGGATTTTTGAATTATCCTGCCTTATCAATAGTAGAGCTGTTCCTTTTTTCTGAGCTTTTTTAATTTCCTCACCAAACTCTTTAGTATTATTGACTGGTTGCCGATTTACTTCCTTAATCAGCACGCCGGGGGTTATGCCGGCCTGTTCGGCTTGTGAGCCGGGTTCGACTGCCCTGACGACGACTCCGCTATCGCCTTCATAGCCCAATTGTTTGGCCAATTCTTCAGTCATGTTTATTACTGAAAATCCCAATTCCTTGATAGTATCTGCCGACAGATTTCCCCTGATCTCTGATTCCGGTGGCCGTTTGCCGAGTTTTACTGTAAATGTTTTACGTTTTCCATCTCGCAGGACAACAACTTCGACTTTAGTGTCAGGGCTTAGCATTGCCACGCGATTAAGGAACTGATTGCTTTTTTCAACGGGCTGCCCTTCGAATTCGACAACGACATCGTAGTATTTCAATCCTGCTTTTTCTGCGGCAGAGTCCTTTATAACCTCCTTTATAGCAACGCCCTTGATGTCTGTTTCCAAATCGAGAGCAGCAGCCAATTCAGGAGTTAAGTCCTCAAATGAAATACCGAGGAAGCCCCGTTCGACGGCTCCGCCCTCACGGATCTGTTTATAGGCGTGTTTGGCCATGTTTACGGGTATCGCAAAGCCGATACCGATATTACCGGTTGCACCATAAATGGCGGTGTTCATTCCGACAACTTTCCCTTCGAGATTTAGCAGGGGGCCGCCCGAATTGCCTCGATTAATGGCGGCATCTGTCTGAATGAAGTTTTCGATAGTGGCCAGGCCGACGCTTCTGCCCTTGGCGCTGACGATTCCGGCGGTTACGGTATGGCTAAAACCAAGCGGATTGCCGATGGCAAGGACCCATTCGCCGACTTCGAGGGTATCGGAGTCCGCTAATTCGAGATAAGGCAGGTTGTCAGCGTCGATTTTGATCACGGCGATATCGGAATCCGGGTCCGTTCCGGTAATTTCAGCGGTGAATTTCCTGCCGCCCGCGAGTTCAACAGTGAGTTTCTCAGATCCTTCCACCATGTGATTGTTTGTCAGGATATAGCCGTCAGGTGAGATAATAAAGCCCGATCCCAGGGCCGTTTGGGGCTGTCGATTTCTCCGTTGTGGGGAGCGTTGACGAGGAGAGCGTGGTCCGAAGAAATATTCGTAGAAATCGTCGCCGAACGGCGAATCCTGGTATGTTTGGCTGTCCTGGGTGACGATTTTCTCGGCCTTGAGCCCGACAACGGCAGGTGAGGCCTTTTCAGCGATCGAAGAAAAAGCTTTGCCCATCTGACGCAAGGCAGCGATGCTGTCCGGATCCGCCGCTAAGGCGGAGAAAGGTGTGCTAAACAGCAGAAGTAAGGTTGAAATTACAAGAAGACGTGAGTAATTTTTGTTCTCTTTGTAGCTATTAATCTGCATGTCGGTCTCCAATTTATCAGTTAATTAACAAAAGTAACAAAGATCTACAATTCGGCAACGAATAATACACGTTTTAAGTAGTCTATATACGATTTTATTGTATGAAAGTTCAAGGCGTCAAAGATATTTTCACGATGTTCCTTAATCGACAAAATAAGATTCTGAATATCTTTAGCTTAGATGTCGCTCATGATCGGATTATACACGAATTAGACCTGGTAAGAAACATCTTAGATTGTTGTAGTCAATAGTCGACTGCAACCGATTGTTTGCCGGCCTGCTAATTGCAAATCGCAGGATTCATGGATTCATTCTGCGGCAGCCAGAATGAGCATCATTTCGGACAGATATTATAATTGACGAGTTATGACAGAAATGCCCGTAATGTCACTTGCCGGTCTCGGTGTGGGGACTGAGCGGAATATAGGCCGATATTCGACGAATATGAAGGAATTAAGAATGCTATAGTTTTTATCGCCGGTAAAAGAACGACAGATCTGCCATTATCGGCAGGGCGCCTGAAATGCGACGGTTTTCAGAATAACGGGAAGAAATTGGCCGAAAGATAATATATTGTTTGATAATACTTTATAAGCAGTATATAATCGACAAATTATAAAAGCGAATATTTATCATAATTTTGAGGATTATAAATATGAAGTTATTATGGATTTTCAGAGCTATCTTTCTTGTTGTTATTGTGGCAGTTGTGTTCGTTAATATCAGCTCGGACATAATGGGCAAAGATGAAGAGGGCGTAACCTCAACATCTACGTACGACGCTAATTTACGCGCGATCGTTTTTAGCAGTATAGGGATGGCGGTTTTTGTTCTTCTGTTGGATGTTTTGACGCCGAAGAAAAAGTTTAGTGCTCTGGCGGGTGTATTTTTCGCTTTGTTGGTCGGCATATTCATTAGTTGGGCACTGGCGCCTGTGGTGGATATGGTTGTGAGGGGTACCTTTAGCATTGATATAACCGACTGGGCGATTACGGCGATCAAATGGCTGTTGGGCATATGTATATGTTATCTTACAATCAGTATTGTGATGCGGACTAAAGATGATGTTCGCTTTGTGATTCCTTATGTGGAATTTGCCAAGCAGACCAAGGGCTCCCGGCCGCTGGTTATAGATACTTCGGCTATCATCGACGGACGGATAGTGGACTTGTGCCAGAGTAAATTGTTCGACGCTCCACTGATTGTCCCTCGTTTTGTACTCAATGAGCTGCAGCTTATATCCGATTCGGCCGACAAGCTCAAACGCAACCGTGGCAGGCGGGGACTCGATATACTCAGCAAGATGCAGTCGGATCCTGTAATCGATGTGGTAATTGATGACTCCATAATTGCAGAGGTCGAGGAAGTCAAGGGCGTTGATCAGAAATTGCTGATGTTTTCCAAAGCCTGTAACGGACGGCTGGCGACTACGGATTATAACCTCAGCAAGGTAGCGCGGGTGCGCGAGGTTGACGTGGTGAATATAAACGATTTGGCTAATTCGCTTAAGGTCGTTGCATTGCCCGGCGAGGCGATGCAAATTAAAATCATAAAGCCGGGTGAAGAATCGGAGCAGGGTATCGGTTATCTGGATGACGGGACAATGGTTGTCGTTGAAGGCGCTCGCAACAAGATCGGGCGGGAGTTGGTTATTAGCGTTACCAGCTCACTCCAGACCTCCGCCGGCAAGATGATTTTCGGCAAGTTCGAGGGATTCGGACAAGAGACCAAGGGAACAGTGCAAGAGGCAAACGGGGGCAATCGGCGAAGACCATATAGAAAGCCGGGCAGATCGAATACGTCAGAGGACAACAGGAACAGAAAATAAAACAACTCTTGTTTGCAGTGAACTTTGTGCTCTTGCGCCCGTTATTTGGACTTCAGAAGACATTTCAGGAATATCACAAGGCCGAACAGGTAACCGGCGGCGAACAATGACGGGTAAAAGTAGGATGCAAAATCCTGCTCGGTGATATGCAGGCCGGGAAGGCAAAAAGACAGAACCACGATAAGACCGGATGTGGAGAAGGCAAGCCAGTCCGGCAGCGTTGCTTTAATCGGCCGGCCGTAAGAGTGGCGGTAGAGTATTACTAAAGAGAAAACAATCAATGTTATTGAGATAAGAACGGGGTATAAAACCGGCGAGGCCCATGTCACGGGTATAAGAAACAGGATGTCCCAGTCCATTATGGAGGCGGGCCAGTCGAGGAGGATCTTGAGCCAGACGTAGTAAAAGATGTCCCAGACAGCGAAAATGATCATAAAATAGGCTACTCGCTGCTGGCGATTGTGTCCGGACAGCCAGGCGCCGGTAAAGATTAGGACGATTGTGGCCGCTTCTCTGCCGATCTCGGTCAGCAGGAATCGTTTGAATAACGGGCTGGTGCCGAATACGGTCATGGGGAAGATAAATCCATTAGGATGGAAGATTTGCCTGAGATAAACGACCACGGCGGCCTCGATGTATCCGAAGGCGATACTGAAAACGACAACGATTAAGAATATTTTGAATGTTGTCTTCAGGGATTCAGTAGACGTATCCGGGACTTTCTCAGGCACGCACATAGGGTCACATTCTCTGTAATTCTTCGAGTATCGCCGGAATAATCTCGTTTTCCGGGACGATGGAAATTCTTCGACCGTTACGGTAGATATATGCTTTATTCTTTGCGGCGCAGATTGCAAGATTAGCGTCGGCCGCTTCACCCGGACCGTTAACGACACACCCCATCACGGCGATACGAAGCGGCTTGTCGATTTTACTTATGGCTTTTTCCACCCGGCGAGCCAATTTGACCACATCGATTTCAGTCCGGGCGCAGGTCGGGCACACAATCAATTCCGGACTCGAACGTTCGTAAAGGCCGAGTGCTGTCAAAATCTGCTTTGCAATTTCGGCTTCCTCGACGGGATTGCCGGCGGCACTTACCCTGATAGTATCACCGATGCCCTCGGCCAGCAGTGTGCCCAGGGCGATAGCAGACGGCATCCGTGCATCTTCCGGAAGGCCGGCATGGGTCAGGCCGAGGTGGATGGGATAGTTGAAAGTCTCTGAAATGGCGCGGTTGATTTCGATGGTTCTTGCTACGTCGCTGCTTTTTGCGCTGAGGACCAATGAATTAAAATTGCGACCTTCGAAGAGCCGGACGTAGCTTTTCATCTCCTTAAGCATCAGGGCAGTCCGTTTTTCGATGGGGATAGGTTCCTTCCGGAGGTCCCTGATACTTGCCTCATTGACCCCTACGCGGATTGCGGTCTTGTGCGTTTTGGCCGCGTCGATGATTCGGAGAATGTCCTTGCGATTTTTTATATTGCCGGGATTCAGTCTTATTTTGGCGGCGCCGGCTTCGATTGCTTCGACAGCCCTGTCGGCGCTGAAGTGCACGTCGGCGATAAGCGGTATATCTACTTTCTGCACGATTTGTGCAAAAGCAGCAGTGTCGGCTCGTCTGGGCACGGCGAGACGTACCAGTCGGCAGCCCGCTTGGGCAAGCTGTTCGATCTGCTTTACGCAGCGATCCACGTCCACTGTCGGCACCTTAGTCATCGATTGAATGACAACAGGGGCACGAGAGCCGATTTTAACCGTGCCTACGTTAACAGTTTTTGTTTTCCTTCTCTTAATCACGCCAAAATTGTAGCTTGTTTTGTGCGATAGGGCAAACTAAAATACTCTCAAGCCAGAGGATGGAAAATTTATTTTCGGCTGCCTGGCCTCTTGATTATTCATAAATCGGCATTTGACGTGTCGTGGAAAGGAAGGTAAAGGCAAGTGGATAAATGTAAAAAGAAGCCCGATGTTTTGGCCGGAACGATTTGGCAAGCGTGCGATTTTCCGGCGATTTTATTTGCCGCCGTCGTTTTGTTGCTCGGTACAAGCAGCACAAGTTCGGCCGGTACTGTCCATGTGTGGGAAAAGGTGGAGATTACCCTTCATGCCGAGAAATATTATGATAATCCGTACACGGAAGTGGAAGTCTGGGTCGATCTGGAAGGGGCTGGATTCGAGAAACGGTGCTACGGATTCTGGGATGGTGACAATGTTTTTCGGGTGCGTGTATTAGGTATTGCCCCGGGTTTGTGGAAATGGAGCAGCGGTTCCAATCAATCCGATCCGGGCCTTAACGATAAGAGTGGGGAATTTACTGTTGCTGCCTGGCCCGAAGCCGAAATAAAAGCAAATCCCTGCCGGCGTGGTATGATCAAAGCATCTGCAAACGGTCACGCGTTCGAGTATGCCGATGGGACGCCGTATTTCCTTTTGGGCGATACATGGTGGTCGGTGCCGACTTTTCGCTATAGGTGGTACGATGATGACAAGCAGCGTCCGATTGGCCCGAATGCAGGCTTCAAGGATTATGTGCGGTTTCGGCGAAAGCAGGATTACAATTGCATTGCCATGATTGCAGCTTTTCCGAACTGGTCCAATGACGACAAGCCTGCTTCGCTGAAGATGCCGGACGAGACAGTTCTGCGTTCGGCGTGGAAGCAGGCCGGGACCGAAAGTGCAAAGGATATGCACGACGAAGATGGTAATCGTGCGTTTCTTTTCCCCGGCAAAATTCCCGGCTACGAGAAATATTTTCCCGACGTCGACCGGATCAATCCGAAATACTTCCGGAATATGGACAGGAAAATTGAT
>Ga0210003_1004319_pt1 | contig 11286 bp, 7 predicted proteins | sample LantaG_FD_182804 | JGI IMG/M metagenome (GOLD analysis project Ga0210003, IMG submission 182804) | Deep subsurface microbial communities from Baltic Sea to uncover new lineages of life (NeLLi) - Landsort_02402 metaG (SPAdes) (version 2) | ecosystem: Environmental > Aquatic > Marine > Oceanic >...
GATCGTGTTGTCCGCCAAACCTTCCCTTTTCAGTGCGTCGAGGATCAGGCCGACAGCATTGTCGCCGTCGGTGATGACGGCGGAATAAACCTGCTTCTGCTCATCGAGATGCTTCCACTTTTCCATGGATTCCGGTGTGGGGATATGTGGCGTGTGGCTTTCGTGCAGCCACACGTTAATAAAAAACGGTCTGTCTTTATTCGCTTTAATGAACGCCACCGTGTTCGGTGCCGTCGCGTGCTAACCCGCTGCCGGCCATCCCTCGCCACCGTTGAAAACGGCATACTCATCGATGCCATACGCCTCCGGCTTCGGGGCTCCCTCAACTCCCCCGTTAGTCAGATGCCACTTGCCAAAATGCCCCGTACGATAGCCCGCCTGTTGGAACAGGCGCGGTAGCATGGTCGGCTTCGGATCGAGCCAGTCGGGCATGTTCCGGTTACGGTTCGCCGTGGGCGAGGCGAAGTGCTGATGCACAGAGAAACGCGCCGGGTACTTACCCGTCATCACCGCCGTGCGACTCGGCGAGCAGACGGGGTTGAGCACGTTGAACTGCTGGAAGTCCATCCCCTCGCTGGCAAGTCGGTCAATGTTCGGCGTCTTCAACCACTCATGTCCATGACAGGACAGATCGCCCCAGCCCCAGTCATCGGCGTAGATGAAGACGATGTTGGGTTTTCCTTGTGCGCGACTTTCAGCATGTTGATTACCGCATCCTGAAAGGACAAGCAAAGAAAAAAGTAGGATATAAACAATTCCTTTGAATTTGGATAATGCATAATAAATTTTCATAATTTAACGTGAGTTCGACATAATGAAATTGTGCAACATATTGATTGTTAATAAAATAGTATCGTTTTGTTAGTAATTATTTGATATACAATATATTTTAAAAAAAGATTCTTTCCAAATTTGTGGTGCAAACCAGCAAAAACAAAAAGAATCCATGGCATTATCTTTTTAATTTTATATCGAACTCACGTTAATTTACAAATATCATATGTCCGGTTTTAAATGGGTTGCCATGTGGTTCCCCTGTGAAGATTATAGGGATAAATATACATATAAGGAAGACCACAAATATGCTCCGCAAAATGTGATTTTGAATCGTTGTGAGATAGTCAATCCATGTGGCGGGTTGTTAACAATGCTTACGTCATTAACAGTCATTTTGCCAATAACAAGATAGATATGGGGTTGTTAAAGTGCGATGTTACCATGGAGAACAGTACCTTCGAGAAAGGAAATGAAATTTATACTGATGTGAAACAATGGCCCGCTGATGTGAAAATCTTATGGTAAAGTATAGCACCATGAATCACTCTTTCAGAACCCTGAGGATAGGAATCGGACCGTTACCAAAACTTTTATATTTGATAACCTGAATGCAGCGAAACTGAAGGATATAATGTACAAAAATTCAAAGGAGATGGGAAAAATCAAATCAATATATAAAGCAAGCTGGGTACTATTAATGAATGGCACGTTATGTATTCCCTTTGTTGGAAATTCATCAGGATCCAGCCAGATAAACAAACCCAATATTATCATCATTTATACGGATGATCAGGGCTATGGTGATGTAAGTGCACTTAACCCGAATGCAAAACTCCGGACTCCCAATATTGATAAATTAGCGAAGGAAGGGCTCATTTTTGCCGATGGACACAGTAGTGATGCTGTGTGTACACCTTCCCGGTATTCGTTACTGACTGGCCGTTACAGCTGGAGAACATCTTTAAAGAAGGGCGTCTTGGAAGCAGATGGGCCATGCCTGATCGAGAAAGGCCGTATGACCATTGCGTCTATGCTTAAAGAAAATGGTTACCATACCGCCATGGTAGGTAAGTGGCATCTTCAAATGGAGTTCGTGGGCAAAGCGGGTGAGGGTCGCGATTGGTCAAAACCATTTACAGATGGCCCTATTGACAAAGGCTTCGACTATTATTTTGGTATCCCGGCATCTATGAATTATGGCGTGTTGACTTATCTGGAGAATGACCGGGTTCTCGATCCACCGGTTTTGTGGACCCACAAGAAACTTGATGTTACACCCCGTACCTACCGGATGACACCACCTTATGAAAATGAGAATAAAAATGGCTATGTGGAAGTAGCTCCCTCATTTAATGACGAACTGGTACTGGAAACATTGACCGGGAAAGCGGTTGAATATATCAATAAGGTAGCCGGAGATGCCCATAACGGTAAACCTTTCTTTTTATATTTTGCCTTAACCAGTCCTCATCTGCCCCATTGCACTCATCCCGATTTCCATGGGCGTAGCAACTGTGGTAATTATGGCGACTTTGTCGAAGAAACTGATTACAGGGTTGGGCAGGTGCTCGATGTTCTCCAGGCCAATGGCCTTGAAAAAAATACTCTTGTAATATTCACAGCCGACAATGGAGCCGAAAGCAATTATACATATCAGAGAGATACTTACCAGCATTACAGTTGCATGAATTTTAAGGGTGGGAAGCGAGACATCTACGAAGGAGGGCATCATGTACCTTACATTATTAGATGGCCTGAGGTAATAAAAGAGGGTCGAAAGGTGGATCTACCCGTTTGCCAAACCGATTTCCTTGCGACCATTGCTGATATTATTGGCTTTACCATTCCTGATAATGCCGGCGAAGACAGCTATAGTTTATATCCCATTCTAAAAGATGATCAGTTAAATCAAAATACAAGAGGCCCGGTAATTCATCACTCTAATAATGGTCATTTTGCTATTCGTGAAGGGAAATGGAAATTAAACATGTTTAGAGGTTCAGGAGGCTCATTGGAGCCTGTATTAATCACACCCCGGGAGGGTGAGGCAATATATGAACTCTATAATTTGGAAGAAGATCCATCGGAAACAACTAATCTTTATTTTAAATATCCCGGGATTGTGGCAACCCTTACAAATAAAATTACCGAAATTATTAAAAACGGAAGATCAACGCCCGGCATTCCTCAGGATTTTGTAAAGGGAAATTGGACTCAGGTTGGATGGATGGATTTTTAGTTTTCAACGAGTTCTTTATCATAAAGCTCCGTGCACCTCAAATACCGCTGCATATTGGTTTGGTCTTTCAGCAGGTACCGAAATCATTAGCTTGTCATCGGTTTGATTAAACTTAATTTCCTTATTGCTCCCAATCATTTTTATCGACTGAACTTGTTTCGGTTTATATATTGATTTCAGTCCAAGTGCAGGAAGTCCAATCTCTCCTGTTGTTGGATTTAAAACAAACACATATAAAATATCACCTTTTGTTGTAAACCGAACTTCATCGTGTCCAGAAGGAGGGCTATCTTTTGTGCGATTATTGAACTGTTTACTTCTCTTCTCTTCTCAGGAATGGAGTGGTAAACATTTTTATGGCAAACGAACCGCTAAAGGGAAAGCGTTTTGTTGATGTTACAGATTTTAAGACTAAGCGGGACTGGGCCCTGTTTATAAAAAGAATCGCCGATGAAAAATACCCCAAGGCAAAACGGATTACGTTAGTTATGGACAATTATAACACCCACAATGCTTCTTCTTTTTACGAATCGTTTAAACCCAAAGAAGCAAAAAGGCTCTGGGATAGATTTGAATTTGTGTATACACCTAAACACGGTAGTTGGCTTAATATGGCTGAGATCGAGTTGCAGGTATTAAACAAACAGTGTCTGAAACAGCATATAGCTATCATGGAAGAGATCAAAGAACAGGTTGAGGCTTGGAAAACTCATCGCGATAACAAAAACAGTAAAATTAACTGGCAGTTTACAACTAAGGATGCAAGGATAAAATTAAAGAGACTTTATCCGTCAATCCATAATTAACATAACACTAGTTGACTGTTTCGAAAATAGAAGATATTCGCAAAGAGCGAGCATGGGAATTAGCTGTTGAAAGGGCTGCAGGAGAATATTCGCTGGCTATTACCCGCGCTAAAAATAAAATGAGTGTCTGGAATAATAAATAAACATATCGTATCTTAAAAATTTGAAAGATTCCTCATACCGGATTCCCGGGATACCGAATGACAGGTTGGTATGAGAACGCACTGACAATTAAGCAAAAGAACTTCATACGTGCCAGATTCATTTTATCACTAAAGAACTCTTTCAATATATCTGATAAAACTGTAACTTTGTTTTCAACCTTGATATTCATTGTCGGATATTGTTTTGGCAAATAAATTCCAACTAATTGAATCTCAAGGTTATATCCCAATAAAGTTGATGCTTAAAACGAAAAGAGAAGAGTGATGCCGTTCAATAGCCGGAACAGAGGGACTTATATCACACCTCACTTCAAGGAAATCGGGTTAAACGTAAAAAGTCAGGATTCTTATTTATTGTGCAATTACCCTCAGATTGGAACCTGAGTAGTTACTGATTAATTAATGCTTCAGAACCCATAAATATTAAATTTAAAAATTCAAAATGCTATTTAACATATTTTAATTTGATGAATAAACTATGCTTATACATATTCGTTTTATTATTTGGAATACAGGTTGCTGATGCGGGCAATATTATCCCCGGAAATCAAAAAATAGAAAAATTTGTCAGCGAGCAAGGTTTTTTTCAGAATACGGTTCATGCCATTACTTCCGACAAAAATGGTTATTTGTGGATTGCAACACCCAATGGATTGGTTCGTTACGATGGTTATTCGTTTGAATATTTTTACCACGATTACAACAATTCTGAATCTATTCCCGGAAACAAGGTTAAACACATTTTAAATGATTCTGCAGGGAAGCTATGGATTTGTACAGATCAGGGCTTGTGTATATATCTTACCGGAAAGGAACAATTTATCCCCCTGGAATATAAAATCAGTAGTGAAACTTTTATAAAGGAAGATACTCAAAAAAAAATATGGGTGGGGGAAGCTTCCAAACTTCATATTTTTAACTCGGAGCTTCAGGTTTCAAAGATGATTGAAGATGTTGTAGTACTTGATCTGGAAAAGGAATTGAAAGGGGAAAGCATAACTGATATTGAGTTCCTTGCTGATTCTTTAATCTTACTTGCAACCCCTTCAATGATTTACAAAGCAACTTTTGACGTAAGGCAAGATTATTCATATGTAATTGATAAGCTACTATTGGATTATGATGAAAAGGGTATTTCTAAGATAATAAAAACCGATAACACAATATGGATAGGTACAAATAACGGAATTTATCAGACCGTTCTTGAGAATAACCGTTTAACTTCTTTAAGACTATTCTTCAATTCATCTGATCAGGTACATGGTAATTCAATAGATGTGCTGACCATGTTTTTTGATAAGGAGAAAAATTTATGGATTGGTACAAAAAGAAATGGGGTACTTAAGTATAATAGTGAAACAGAAGGTTTTGTTACGTACAAATTTGACCCTAAAAATGTATTTGGATTAACGAGTAACCGAATTAACTGTTTTTATGAGGATGTATTTGGGGTAATGTGGATTGGTACAGCACAGGGAGGATTAAATAAACTCGATAAATATCAAAAGCCTTTTCACAACTATACACATAATCCATATGATAACAAATCGTTATCAAGCAATTTAATTAATGAAATAATTGAAGATAAAGAGGGACGTATCTGGATTTCATTTTTCGATAACATAATTTGTCGAATAAATAATGACATAAATATTGACGAAGGACATCGGATTGAGTTTGACAGGCTTGAAAAACAATTTGGGGAATTAAAAAACAATATTGTTGTACGGCTTTTCCAGGATTTAAGAGGATATTGGTGGATTGGAACTCATGAAGGACTCTATTTTTATGATGAGATCAACGATAAACTTAGACTAGTTTTTCTAAAATCAGATGAAGGGATTTTTTCTACCCTTGGGAACAGGATTATTGAACAAATTAATCCAAATCAGATTTTAATTGGCGGTTCGCATGCCTATTTGCTGGATGACCCCTGGGATTGGGTATTAAATGATAAGCCTGTCCCGGTCGGTTCTGGCCTTCTTGAGATAGGAGAAAATAATACGATTCTGGCTTTTAAAAAAGATGGATTTGGAAATTTATGGTTTGGTACACAGAATGGGATTTACCGGGTTTTGGAGAATGATAAAAAGTTTGTTGTAAAGAATCATTTAAATACCAACAATGAAGATGATATCCTTAGGCTTAGTCATAATCACATTTTTTGCTTCCATATAAGCCGGGATAAAAATATCTGGATCGGGTCATTTGGTGGTGGTTTGATGAAATTACAGCTAAATGAGTCGGGAGAACCGGAGAAGATAAAAAGTTACCATAAAAATGATGGATTGCCCGATGAAGCTATTTATGGAATTTTGGAAGATGAAGAGGGAAAATTCTGGATGAGTACAGATATGGGTATCTGTCGTTTTGATCCGGTTTCTGAGAAATTTGAAGTTTGCGATGTGAACGATGGAATTCTGAATAATAATTTTCGTCAGAATTCATATTTTAAAACAAAAACAGGATTAATGCTCATGGGCGGTTTGAATGGCTTAACTATTTTCAATCCGGAACAAATAACAAAGAATGAGATTCCCCCCAGGGTATTAATATCAAGGTTAAAGATTAATGATCAACGCATTATTGCAGGCAAAAAGTATAATAAGAAAGTTATTCTTGAGAATTCTATTACCGATACCAGAAAACTGATTGTAGATCATCAGAATAGGAATATTTCCTTAGATATTATTGTACAACATACTTCGGCTCCAAAAAAAACCGGCTGTTTTATATGCTGGAAGGGGTTAATGCTGATTGGATTGAATTTGATGGGGGAAAAAGCTACCGCAACCTATACTAATTTAAATGCCGGAACGTATCGTTTTCTTTACAAAGGCACAAATGGTGATGGAATCTGGACTGAAAACACTGGTGAACTAATTATTCGTGTATTAGCCCCATGGTATTTAAAGTGGTGGGGTTTAACCATTTGGGGTGCATTAGTTTTGTTAATTGTTTTGGGAATTTTCTCGTACTTAATAAGGCTAGAGAAACTTAAGCATAGACTTAAATTCGAACAATTGGACAAAGAACGGATACATGAGATGGACCAGGCCAAACTGCGGTTTTTTACCAATATTACCCACGACTTTAAAACACCTCTTTCATTAATTATTGGGCCATTGGAGAAGATCACAGAACTACACAGGAGCGAAGAAGATAAGAAGTATTTCTTCATAATTCAAAACAATATCTTGCGACTTCAAAGGCTTATTGATCAACTTATTTCGTACAGGAAAGCGGAAACAGGTCACCTGGAATTGAAATACACCAAAACAACCTCAGGGAATTTTATTTATCCTTTGTTAGAAGCGTTTGAAGAATACGCAAGACGGTCCAGTGTTAACTTTTATTATAAAGTAAATTCACCCAACCAACATGTGATTATCGATATTGATAATATGGAACGCATTCTGTTGAACCTGTTTTCCAATGCAGTGAAATTTACAGAAAATGATGGAGAGGTAAGTATTGAAACAGGATTTCGTAAAATTGGCAAGAATGAGGTTCTGTATTTTGAAGTGAGTGATACAGGTATCGGGATTCCCAAAGAACACATTAATAAAATATTTGACCTTTTCTATCACGGCGTAGACGCTCGCGGAAACAGGAGCGGTACCGGAATTGGTCTTGCTTTATGTAAGTCGCTGATAGAACTTATGAAAGGAAATATTTCGGTGGAAAGTATCCCGGGTAAGAAAACAGTTTTTAAGATTGAGCTTCCATTCGATATTGAGGTAAAAACTGATGTCGGAGAAGATTTAACCAAATACAGAAAAATTATCACCGATTGGATGCCTTCGGAATTGAACGAATTAAAGGAAAGAGCCGTTAACACCTCGCTACTTCCATCGTTATTGATAATTGATGACGAGCAGGATACTCGTTCATTCTTGCAGGAAGCTTTTAAGAGTACGTATAATATTACTGTGGCTGTTGATGGGGAAGACGGGTTGAAAAAATTAACTGAGTATCAGCCTCAACTCGTCATCTCTGATGTGATGATGCCCGATCTTAATGGTTACCAGGTTTGCGAAAGAATAAAATCAAATCCTGATACCTGTCACATTCCTGTTATTTTACTAACGGCATTGGATGATGAAGCCGGGATGATAGAAGGTTTGGAACTCGGAGCTGATGCCTACATCAAAAAACCATTTTCAATAAAACATCTCGAGATTAGGGTAAGAAAACTCATCGAGAATAAACAACGGATAATAGAGTACTTTAAAAACAGCAGTGTTATTCCGGAAGAAGACATAGGTATGTCAGAAAAGGACCGTCATTTTCTTGAAACGATTATATCTTCAATAGAAAATAGTATATCGGATTCTGCCTTTGGAGTAGAAGAGCTGGCAAAATCGGCCGGAATGAGTACCTCGCATCTGTATCGCAGGTTAAAACAGTTGACAGGGCAGGTCCCCAATGTTTATATCCGGAATCTTCGTTTGCACAAAGCTGCAGAATTATTAAAAATTCATAAAGACATAACCGCGGTAGAAGTGATGTACGAAATTGGAATTGAATCACCATCTTACTTTTCCACTTCATTCAAAAAGATGTATGGAGTATCTCCTATTGAATTCCAAAAAAACAAAAAAGGAATTAATTCTTAACAATATTTATTGCCCAACAATTGAGTTGTTTTCTGGTATTGCCATTCTTTATGCAACGTTTCCTGCTGTTGAATGTAATTTGTTTTTGCGAAAACTGCCGGGCACACCCTACGAATCTTTCTTTTTAGCATTTGTGGACAATTGCGATTTTATTCACTAAATGCGTCTGTAAACTGTTTTATAAACAGTGTGTAATTGTTTCTCTAATCCTAAATGTGCGATTGCAGCAAGAAATAGAATGATTTGAGAAAGGATGTTTGGATAAGTAGCAATAACTTAGAGACATAAAAATTAACCCGCAACATGGTTTTGCGAAACTTAAACCTAACTTAAATCAATTCTTATGAAAAAAATCCTAACAATTCTTTTATTGTTTCTTACTGTATCTGTTTTTGCTCAAACACGAAACATTACAGGGAAAGTAAACGATTCTTCAGGTAACCCCCTCCCTGGAGTTACAGTTTTAGTAAAAGGCTCAACTATTGGTGTAATTACTGATGCAAATGGTAATTACTCGCTTACGAATGTTCCTTCCAACGCTACTTTGGTGTTTTCTTTCGTGGGGATGCAAAAACAAGAAATTACCGTAGGAACCCAGTCAACTATTTCTGTAACAATGGTTGCTGAAGCTGTTGGTCTTGATGAGGTTGTGGTTATTGGTTACGGAACCGTTAAGAAAAGCGACTTGACCGGATCTGTAGGTTCTGCATCAGGTGAAAAACTTCAGGAACGACCAACAACTGGCATCGCTCAAGCGATAGCAGGAAGGGTTTCTGGAGCGAGTATTGTTCAAAACTCAGGAAGGCCCGGAGGAGAAACTCGAATACGGATTAGGGGTATCACGTCAATAAGTCTTGACAATACTCCGCTATTTGTGGTTGATGGGGTCATTTTGCCAACAACAACAACAATAGCTTCAAATGGTAATGTAAGTGGGTTACAGAGCGGTACTACTCCAATTGATTACATTAACCCAAACGACATCGCCTCTATAGAAGTACTTAAAGATGCGTCTGCAACTGCTATTTATGGAGCAAGAGCTGCCAATGGGGTTGTTCTGGTTACAACCAAAAGAGGCAGTAAATCTGGAGCAAAAGTAAGTTATGATACCTATTATAGTTTAGGCGTAATGACCAGGAAAATGGATGTCCTAAACTCAGCGGAATTCTTAATGATTGAAGAAGAAGCTTATAAAAATGCTGAAAAATTCGACGCTACTGGATGGGCAAGTGGCACGAAGTACATAGATCCGCTTACAAAAAGAACTGATCCCAGATTATTTAATCCTGACGGTACCCCTATATACGATACCGACTGGCAGGATGAAGTTACTCAGAATGCCTTTACCCAAAACCATCAATTATCTATCACTGGTGGTGGTGAGGGCGGCAGTTATGGAGCTTTTTTAGGTTATCAGGATGAACAAGGTCTTATGAAGGTATCCTGGATGAAGCGCTATTCCGCTCGATTTGTGGTTGATACCGATATTAATAAGTGGCTTAAAGTTGGCGGTAACCTTAGTTATAACAATCAATATGAAAGACTCATTAATTTTGGATGGGTAGGTAGAAATATGATTGAGGGCCTTCCAATTATACCGGTTAAATATCCTGATGGAACCTGGGCTAACAATAGAGATTATCCAGGTATGGAAGGGGGACCAAACTCTATACAGGTTGGCGAAGAGTATGAAAATTACGTGAAAACCCATACAATTCTTGGAAATGCCTTTGCCAATATCACCTTGGCTGAAGGCCTTGAATTCAGGACAAATATAGGAGTTTCTTCTATTTCTCAACTACAAGATGATTTCTCACCAACCGGGATTGCTTTTGTAGGAGCGAACCAAAATGGAATTGCACATAAGGGTTCACAAACTTTCTTGTCGTGGCAATTTGAAAATTACCTGACTTACAATAAAACAATTGCTGACATTCATTCTTTTACCGCCATGCTCGGTACTTCCTGGCAAGAAGATACAAGAGAGGCTTACGATGTTTCGGTTTGGGATTGGTCTGATAATTTTTATAAGACCAATAATCTTGAAGCGGGTGCCAATTATCGTCCGCCAACCTCGAATAAAAGGGCAGAAACAATTAATTCCTATTTTGGAAGGCTAAACTACAGCCTGATGAACAAATATTTATTGACCGTTACCGGAAGGTGGGACGGTAGTTCAAAATTCGGAGCAGACTATAGATGGGGTTTCTTCCCTTCAGCAGCATTGGCCTGGAGAGTGAGTGAAGAGGAATTTCTGTCAGGATCTTCCGTAATCTCAAACCTTAAATTGCGGACAAGTTATGGAGAAACCGGAAATGCGAATATTCCGCCATATTTAAATCAACAAGGATTGCTAACTTCTTATAGTTACGTATTTGATGGCGCTTTGCAAAATGGTATAGGAATTGCCAATTCTATGGCCAATACAGCTCTTAAATGGGAAAGATCGATTCAATATGATGCCGGCGTTGAAATTGGGTTATTTAAAGGAAGAATCGCTATCGAAGCTGATATTTATAAGAAAGAGATATCTGACATGCTTTTTAATGCTCCTGTACCTAATACGACTGGCTTTCCTGGCGGAGCGTTTCAAAATATTGGCAATATGGAAAATGAAGGCTTAGAGCTTGTTTTAAACACGGTAAATATTTCAAATGGTGATTTATCATGGGAAACGTCTT
>Ga0210003_1004320_pt1 | contig 11286 bp, 25 predicted proteins | sample LantaG_FD_182804 | JGI IMG/M metagenome (GOLD analysis project Ga0210003, IMG submission 182804) | Deep subsurface microbial communities from Baltic Sea to uncover new lineages of life (NeLLi) - Landsort_02402 metaG (SPAdes) (version 2) | ecosystem: Environmental > Aquatic > Marine > Oceanic >...
TGGGAAGCAGCATGCTCATGGTATATGGGAGCATACAGTTGGATTTTTAAAAATCTAAGAAAAATAGAACCATTTCCAGTTAAAGGAAAACAAGGATTATTTGAGGTGGAATATGATAGGTAGTTTTATGGACGGTGTGTTTTTCGCTCTAGGTACTATGGCAGTAACGACCATTGGTGGAATAGTTTTATTGAAACTTACACACAAGTGGCTTGTGCAAACCGTAGCAGAACTATGGGCAAACATAAAAGAAGAAGGATTAAAGCTAGACGGAATTACAGTAGAAGGAAAATTTAAAACCAAGAAGCTGTTTAAGAAAAAAAAATAAACAGCGAGGTAGGGTAGCCGGTATCCCGCAGGGCCCATAACCCTGAGATCGCGTGGTTCAATTCCCGCCCTCGCTATTTTTAGCAAATTTTATATACAAACTAATACATTACATACTTAGTGAAGCACTTATGAAAAAAGTAAATTTATTTTTGGAAGATGAACAATATGAGGCGCTAATCAAAAAGAAAGGAAAAATGACGTGGGTAGAATTTGTAATGCAATTAGCATAGTTGAGAAAATGAGTCTACCAGATGAAGTATATCGTGATAATAACAAACTGATTTTAAGAGTACAGAGCAGTAGCGACCCAACTAAAACACACGATGTAACGATAATAAAAAAACCTCCCGGAGTTTTTTGTGATTGTATCGGTGGGCAGGTCCATAAACGCTGTAGACACATGAAACAACTAAAAGGATACACAGACGGCTTTATCCATGGAAAAGAAAAACTCGACCCAGATATTGGAAAAGTAGTTAAAGCCGATGTTTTCCACTCTATGAGTGAAAAAGAACTAGGTGAAAAACAACAGATCGTATATGATTGCCTTTCTGAAAATCCTGATGGTTTGAACGATAAAGGAATAGCAATGCTTACGAATCTAAGTTTGAGCAGTGTCTGTGGGAGACGTAATGAACTATTACACATGGGTAAAGTAATACCTTACACGATACACACCTATGATGATGAAAGCGGGAAATGCGTTCCAAATGTAATTTGGGGGATAAAATGAACGAAGCACTTGAATGGAAAAGGAAAAAAATAAATTCATTGAAAACAAGCATCAAAATATTTCAAGTAGAAATACGAAAAATTGAAAAAGAAATAGAAATCCTGAACGAATTAGTTACAAAAGAGGAAATAAGTGAATTTGAGCTTGATTTTTGGAGATTATCAAAAGAGGAAAGAACCAACCCTCAAATAAGCTTAATGCTAGACAAATTTAGGGGAAAAAATAAATGAAAAAAGAAGTTGATATTTGCAACATCTGTAAAGAAAACCTTGCAGAAGGAACTTGTTTTTTCTGCGGTTGTGCCTTGTGCCATAATTGTGATTTTGGTGGAAAATTATATTCTTCTATTTCAATTAGCGTAACAGTTTATAATAATAATCTTGTACAAGCACTAGATGAAATACACAATTTAGTCCATGTCTGCCATAAATGCACGGATAGATTTAAGGAAAAACCATACACGATCAAAAAAGAACTGATAGATGCAGTCCAGAAAGATTTTGAGGAATATCTACAAATATTAAAGGGAGGAAAATAAATGTGGAGAAGATTGTTAGGTTCATTGAATCCATATGCTCGTGTGCAACTGTTTAGAGAGAAGATAAAGATAGAGAAGTTGCATGAGCAAACACAGGAAACGATGAACAGCTATAGGGGTAGGATGCCAGAGGGCATGGTAAGAGCGGCAACATTTTGTATTAATCCTTATCACATCTATTTTGACGTGTTTGAGGATGACAAAGGAGGTAAGATATTCATCGTGGAAAATTTAACAGAGGGTGCTGAACAAATGTTGAGAGAATGGTTTCAAGTAAAAGATACATGCGAGTTCAGAAATGAAAAAAGGTGTGGTGAAACCCACTCTTTTTGCAATAGGCAGATATGCCCAAAACTCCGAAGGGTAAAACCATGAACCAAAAAATAGAATCAGCAGAAGCATTTATTGCGGTTATCACACCGGAATTTATAAAGCTGAAAGAGAAAAAGATGAAAGATTGTTATGACGCTATTGAAGCAAATAAACCAATGTATGCTATTGTTAAAAAAGATACGAAATGGTCTGAATTTGAACAGTTGCCATGGAGAAAAGTATTTTTCTTTTCAGATTTTTCTGTTCTGCAAAGCATTTTCACTAAGATAAAAGGAGACATAGATAATTACAGAACAGTACAAAGGTTTGGAAAGGAGATGTAGAGATGAAAATGATGATGAGATTTGCGATGATTCGATTTAATTTTTATAAATTATTTAAAAAACAATGTCCTAAATGTGAGAACTTGTTAACCGAACAGATGCGAATAAAAAACTGGTATAAATGTTATTATTGTGGGGGGGTATTTGTTGGATAAAAAAGCGATCTGTTGGAGATGTAATGGATTTTTCAAATACGATTCCAAGGATATGAGGCCGAATATATGGCATGAATGCTCTGATGGGGCAATTACAGCCACTAAAAACCCAAATATTAAAGAGAAAAAATACAGATATGCAGAACCACACCTTTCCCCTCATGAAATAGAGTTACAGAATAAAAAATCATTAAACAAGATGTTGAAGGCAGTATATGGTCAATAAATCTAATGACGAGATCGTTAAAACTTTAAAAAAGCACAAAGCATTAACCCAGTCTGAGCTATCAGAAAAACTCGGATATAGCAGACTTAATGAACGATTGAAACGGCTTGCCAAAAAAGGAATAGTGCAATATAAAAAGATACCTGGAAATAGAGGCAAATACAAGTTTTTCAGAGGATACAACGGCATAAAACTATACTATATCGAAAAAGAACAGCTCAAGGAATGGATTGAAATGAAGTTGCCTGAAAGAATGCCACCGATCATGCACAGAATCGCCTCACGACTTATTTACTGTAACTTTGGGATAAGGGTGAGTTAATGGGAATCCATACTAGAGTTTATGAGATGGAAGGGCAACTTGCTATCAATATCCCAACTCAGGTTTTACCAGAAGGAAAAATACAACTTGTAGAGGAAATAATAGAAATACCAGGCTATGAGGCACAGACAACCACTTGGTATGATGTATTAGTTAGACCATATAAGGGTAGAACAGCGGTCCATCTTACTTACTCTGAGGGTGTATCTCCCGATTCAGCGATGGATACGTTAGGTCTTGATACTTCAAAACCAATATGGATTCGATTATATAATTCAAGCAGGTGGGTTAGAGCACATTATTATCACGGTTCTTACGGGCGTGTATGGATACCTGCACCAGAGACAAAAAGAACAAGAATACGAGAATATGATGTTTATCCTATAATTATTCGTGGGACTACGTTACCGTCTGTCACAAAAAGAATTGTCAGAAAAAGAGTAAAAAATGTAATCGTCAGCCATTTCAACAGGGAATATAATACTGAGAACTATGCAGTTAACCGATGGAGATGGATTATACCAGACCATATTGTTTGCAATCCTATTTTGAGAAGGGCGTTAGAGCTGGGTGTTACACCGGAATGTGAATGCCATCTTGTTAATGATATAATACAAGTTGATTTCATTTTTTCAGATGTTAGCGGTAAGTTTGTTTCCAGAGATTTAGGGTTTGCTTATAGAAGCATGGCAGTAAGGAATTACACAGCCACCGTGGATGTTGACTATCCATTTTTAGTAGAAATTCGTGCAACTATTCTTACTAACTGTCCAAAAGAGTTTTACCAGAATCCACACCAATATCAAAGATTGATGGATGCACTTGGAATAACTGTAGCCAACATGACCTATTTCTTCACCAAATCCGTGAGACATGCTGAAAAAGTAGACAAAGTAAAATTCATTCAAACAAGGATTGACAAATTAAAGATCGCTGACTTAGATTATGACCCTGTTGTATTTGAGGATTATCCATTGATAAATGAAACAGAGGGTGAGGAAGAAAACATGAAGATTAGCTTTGGGGAAACAATGGATTACTCATTCTACAAAGCTATTAAATATATTAGAATAATCAATGAGCAGTCATACAAAAGAAAGGGGGATAGGGATTACATTTACCTAAATGACGAGATAGAAAGTACATTGAATAAGAACCCATTAGTTGATGTTGATGCAAATGGTTTTGTCTGGATTACCAGAGAATGGAGTGAATATTAAAATGGATAAGATTACGAGAATCACTTGCGATCTGGATACAACAGACATATCGGCTTTGATACACTGCCTTAAAGTATTCAGAAAATACAAGTTTGTAATAGACCTAACAGTTAGACTATCCAGCTCTGGAAATGGGTACCATATTATTGCATGGGCTGTGAAAGGCAGAACTTTAAAGAAACTGATTAAGATAAGGAGAAAAGCCGGTGATGACAAAATCCGTTGCGATCTCGATCTTAAAGCAAATCGCCAGATACAAGTATTATTCACTAGAAAGAAAAAAAAGGAGATAAAGAATGCCAAAAAAACCAAAACCAATACAAATAGGATTAATAGTATTGATGTGTGACGAATGCAATAGAAATTTCGGAATTGATAAAGAGGGTGGGAAGATACTCTGCCCATATTGCGGAAGTTATATAGAGGGATAAAATGTCTATAAATAAATTAGGATTTATATTTGCAAAATATAGTCTTTATTTTGTGTTTCCATTTGTTCCACTTGAACAATTAGCAATTTATTTAAAAAAGAGGAATTAAAAATGGTTGAAGAAATGATACCAATACGACCATGTGGACATCCTGTAGATACAATGATGTTCTTTAGGGATTCCGATGGGTCTGTAAAACTTTATTGCATGCTTTGTCTTATGGAAAAAGCCGGTCTTAGACCCTGTGAACAATACAGATCAGTTGAAGAATTTGGAAAATCACTTGGAGGAAAAAAATGAAATATTACGGAAACGAAAATTGTACTGGATGCAAAACATGTAGAATGATGTTGGATAAATACGGATTACCTTATGAATATATTGATGTAGCCACTATCCCAGGATTTGAAGGAGATATACCACGGCTTGAACTTGATGACGGCACGGTTTTAGCCGGGTCGCCTGCGGTTATGAGATGGATACGGGGGCATAATTAATGCAATACGTTAAAGAAAGAGAACAGCAGAGGCAGAAGCAGAAATTTCTAAGACTTGAACAAGAACGCTTTAAACAAGCAAAGGAGAACATGATTATCCAGCAGGTGATATGTAGGTTTTTACCTCATTGTAAGAATGGAGGCAATAAACAAATGTGCATGCCATGTAAACACAATTCCAGTAGCCCAGGACAAATGGATAATTTTGTACCAAAAATAGCTGGAATAACGATGTTACCATGAAAAAAAGAACAATAACTCTTGAAAATGGAACAGTGGTTGACTGTGGCGTTCAGGAGTTTGATGATTTGATAACAGCAATGAAAAACGAGGATTCAAAAGCAATAGTTGACTCAATTTATTTAGTGAATTATCAAGACTTGAGGAAATTGCTAAAATTAGAGGGCTTAGAAAAGTAGAGCGAAATCGATTAGAACGTCTTAGGAAAAAACTCAAAATTAAGGAGAATAAATGATAGATGGAACGAAATTACCATATGTAAATACAACATCAAATATTGAAAAATCAAAAGAAGATATTGATAAACTATTAAAGAAATTTGGTTGTCGCGGCATTCAGTGGACATGGTTAGATAATACAGAGACATTGCGATTTCTTCACGACTACGAATATGAGGGAATTAAAAAAGGATTGACTTTTGAAATCACAATACCAGAGATCGGCAACTATCATGGTCGAGGTTACAATAAAAAGCTTGTGAGAAACGACCATCAAGCATACCGGATGGTATTGTATCTTATTAAATCTAAATTAATTTCCATCGAAACAGGCATTGAAACTTTTGAGAATGAATTTTTATCTAAAATACTCTATAGCCTGCCTGACGGTAGAACCCAAAAAGTTGGTGATGTTATTCTCAGGCAGATTTCTGAAACTAAACCTATAGAATTATTGAAAGCATAATATGTATGGATGTATGTATGGCAAGAAAATGTCCGGATGTATGTGGATATAATTCAGATGAAAAAGGAGTAAGTGAAAAAAATGGCTGATGAAAAGATAATAACAATAAGAATGAACTCACTCAGTAAAAAGTCATTTACTTTTTGCGTTTAATAACTTATTCCCAAAAATATATATACTCATTGGAAAGTTCCTGAAAGCATGGAAATTCCAATAGAGCTGATAGCATTCATTGGGATAGCCTTCGGAGTAATTGGAAGGACGCTGTTACCTTACTTCAAGAAATTAGAGGAAAACCCCAGTTTAGGTTTTGAAATAAGATATATAACTACAGCGGTTATGTCGGGTATTGTTACAGCTATTTTTATATTTCCGACATTTGTAATTCCTGAAGAAACGATGTTTTTGGTGTTCATAAGCGCCGTCGTCTTTGCCTGGGGTGCAAACGACCTTGTGAATAAAATGATAAAATAAACAGGAGCTTTTTAGATTCATAACGGTGAAGTGTGAAAGGAGGTGAATATATGATAGAAACCCAAGGTATTATAGACCTAATAAATACCATTGACTGGCGTGCGTTAGCAATGGTCGGTATAGGCATTCTACTCTATCGAAATAAGAAATAGAGATTGTATGGCACAATGACAATCTTTATATTCTATTTTTTATTTAGAGTATAACATGGATGGAGAAAAGCAATCACAAAAACGCCCGGATGAAAAACCTAAAGTCAAGAAAAAAGATGGGGTAACAATCTTGGCTGTGATAGCATTAGCTTGTTTGGTGTTATTCGCAGGAAACGACCCTTTGGTAAATTTAACACCAGAAGAAACACAACCCGAAGAATACATTCCAGTTGCGGCAAATATTGAATTATATAAATTCAGTGATCTAGCAACTAATGAATCTGTCAATGTGGAACTCTGGTTAATTAATATCGGTGACGAAATCGCAACTGATATTTCAGCTTTTGTTAGGGTACGAGATAAAAACGGTTCTGTGCTTTTTTCAGAGGATATTTCATTGACAATATTAACATTACGGGTGAATGAGACATGTTCTGGAATATACACGGTAGTTTTTGATAACACAACAGAAATAAATCACACTATCGAGATAGTATGGTCCGAAGGACGGAACAGCTATACTAAAACAACAAAATTATCATAAAAAACTTTAAATGGTACGTATCTGATTAGCAATTGGTGAAGCCCATTGGCCGATATTGTAGATGATACAAGAAGCATAGCAATTAATGTAATAGCGCAAGGTGGCGCAAGTATCGTTGTCACAAATTACCCCTCTGATGTTATGTCAGGAGCTCCTTTTGATTTGATATATTCTGTGACGAATCTTGGAGGGATAGATACCCTGTGGGGTGGACTTTATAAAGATGGATTACCAATTTCAGGAACAGAATGGGCCGAGCAGTTTACTACAGGGGAGACCAAAGAAAAAATAATTACTTTTCCAAGCGGCATAACTGAGCCGCTAATTGCTGAATTAAAAGTAGGTCATGAGGAATAAAAAAATGGAATTTATAGACGCGATAGCTGGGAGCAACACCAGTCAGTTAAGCGATATTGCTGAGATACAGAATCTAGTATTTCCTGCTGAAGTGGTTGCTGGGGTGGATTTTGTTGTCTCTTATGATAGTATAAATAAATCTAGTATAGTACAGCATTTATTTGGATATATTTTAGATAATGCAACTGGATTTCAAGTGCCGGGCAGTTTCTGGGAGGCAGATATTGCCACAGGACAAATGCATTCTGTGCTTGTGACTTTCGGTGGCGTTACGGAGCCATTTAATGGTGATGCAGTATTGGGTCATATAGAATATGCTGAATGTGAACAGATTACTGATGCCACAGAATGTATCAATGCTGGATGTGAATGGTATGATGGAGCTTGCCACAGCCCAGCACCACCTCAATGTTCAGATTATACTGATCCTACAGAATGTATAAATGCAGGTTGTTACTGGTATGATGAAGCCTGCCATAGCACTCAACAAGGCGGTTTTCCTGAATGGGCGATACCAGTAGTAATAGCCGGAGTGGGGGCAGCTATTGTTATTGCGATAGTTGCGGTAAAAAAGCCGTGGAAACATGTCTAGTATCGCAGAAATTGAAGCATGGGTGGCACGTTTAGAAAGATTAGGGGAAGCAGATATGCCTATGGAAATAGAAGGGCAGATTATGACCCCTCGCCAGTATCTTCAAATAGTGAGAGGTAGACAATAATGGAAACATTTACCCCTGAAATGAAAGCCCTTGTGATAGCAAGATTGGAACAAAAACTTGCAGAGGGTAGACTAAGTGGCACATATACATTGAGTGGGGTTCATTTAACACCAGAACAAGTTATAGATGAGGTAAGACGTGGCACATCATTTGGTGAAGAAATAATTTTCGCTCAGAAACAATTTATGGACGAGCTAAAAAGAAGGTAATAAAATGCAGATGTTCGTTCGACCAATAAACTGCCATGACTGTGGCAATGGTTTTCATGCATTGGGGCATGTGGTTGATTATGCACAACAACAAGGTCAAGAAATAATAGACATTACCCGGGATGACGCGAACAAAGACCCAGTATATGCTGCTCTTGATTCAAACAATCCATCTCATTTTTACGGGTTCGGCCATGGTAGTTCAACTCGTTTTACAGGGGATTCAGAGCAAGATATTTTTACAGTTAATGAATGCGATAAATTAGCGGGGAAGGAAGTATATCTTTTATCATGTCTCACAGCCAATTCGCTTGGCCCAGCTATAATACAAAATGGAGCAACTGCATATGCAGGGTATAGAATATCCTGGACTTGGGTTAGTGATTCAGGTTCAGATGGAGACCCGTATCAGGATTTATATGCAAAAGGTTTTTATGAAAGTGCAAATGAATTATGGGTGGCTTTGATAGATGGGGCATCGTTTGAGATGGCAGTACAAGCCGCTATTGACCGATATAATTGGTGGATTGATTACTGGTTTGATGTAAATCCTGAAGCGCCTCAATCCCAGGATGCAATAATGTGGCTAATACATGATAGAAATGGTCTAGTGGCTTTGTATCCAGGAATGGTAATGGAAGCAACCGTTAATTGGCCATTGATACTTGGACTTGTTGCAGTAGGTATAGTTGCCTATGTAATGTTGAAACCTGCTAAAATAAGGACACATAGTTAAACAGTCTGGAATGGCACGATACAGTCTAAATTAGCATGAATCTAGTTTGATATGGTTTATAAGAGTATCAGGGAATGACCCCTGATACTCCTGTTTTTTTTTATAGCCCGGCAAAGCCTGAGCAGGCCTAAGCAAGCCAAGCAAGGGTTAGATTGTACAAATCTAGACTAGTCTGGTTTGGTATGATAAGAATATCAGGATTTGACCCCTGATACTCCTGTTTTTTGATGGTTTGGAATGACCCGGGGTAGGTTGTTTTAGCGTGGCCTATACTGGACTGAACTAGCGTGGCCTATACTGGACTAGGAGGGGTGATAAGAATATCAGGGTTTGACCCCTGATACTCCTGTTTTTTTGATGGGTGTTTTGTTACGGGCTAGTCTAGTCTGAGATGTTCTAGTCTGGCGGGGCGGGAGCTAGATTGGTCTAAATCTCATGTTTGTCACTATCAAAAACAATTTTACAGCCAAAGTTCTTATCTACTTTTATAAGTAAATAATGAACATTTGCTTTGATGAGTAAATTTCTGATAAATAACTGTTGGTCAGTTAAATCATAGTCTTTGAATTTTATCTCAGCAGTGATAGGGCGACCACTGGGGTCAATTCCCCAGCAGTCAGGCCATCCATTTCTTTCAAATTGGATGCCTAAAGTTTTTTCAACCCAAGCTATTGCGACATCTTCACTCTGCGTCATGAATACTATTTACCTCAATTGTTGCTGCCCTACGATTTAGTGTTTTAACTGATGGCAATAAATTTACCATAGCCGATACCTGCGGTTCAAAGGTTGAAGGATATATAATATTAATTTTCGTATCTATCTTTTTGATAGAGTCGAAATGCTGGGTAATCATTGCTTTTCCTGCTGTATTCATAATTTGAGGGGATTGCGCTAGTTCATAATTGCCATTTTCTCTCCAATTTTTATCATCAGAAAGAACAATGATCTCTGGTTCAACATTTATCATTGACATGATGTCTTTTGTAAATGTCATTGATGGAAAAATAGGATGTTCCATTCGAGCATAATTAATACCTATTGCCTTGAGGGTTCCCCTCACTTTTTTTCCAAGAGCTAGAGTTGGCATCCCTTCCTTATTGAGTTTAAATGTCTTCACAGGTTCATCAATTATCTCTGTGATTAATTCTGTTACTTTTCTGGTTCCAGGGTCGTTAGGCATTGAAGATTTAGTTTTTTCTGTTATTCTCTTTCTCGATAAATTTGTTTTTTTCATTTCATGGTATCTTATCTCTCCATCTCCCCCATAAATGTCTGTTATTGTTACATCTAATACTTTCTTTTTCATTTTGATTGCACCAGCGTCTATCTTAATTTCAATTTTTTTCTTTTTTGCTGTCATTTTTCATTCCTCTATGTTTGGTTTGTGGTTTAGCGTGGGTTGGTTTATGCTAGAATAGATTGGAACAGATTTTTACGTTCATGGTTTATCTTTTGCTAAAGACAAGACAAACTCAACCCATGAGAGCTTCCCTTTCTTTTTAGTGAGTTCCGCATGAACATCCTCATCTAATAGGAGGAGGACTCTTTTAACCACGCTTCTCACCTCACTACTGTATGTATGTACCAGTATATATACTTTTGAAAGACCAGTATTTAAACGAGCATAATTTTTTATAGTTATAAGAACATTCTAATTCTGGTGAAGTTATATGACATGTAATACATGTGCCCCGTTTGGTGCCCTTACTGGGAGAGTTATTGTGGGTAGAAATGTCCCTGGTGAAAATATCCGACCAGGTGTACCTTTGACGGATGCCCAGAGAGCACAACGCCATTATCAGCAGTTTGGAAATACAAATCTACCAGCTCGTGGAACAGGTTTCGGTGCTAATACCACAGGTCGTTTAGGTGTTCCTTTGACGGATGCCCAAAGAGCACAACGCCATTATCAGCAGTTTGGAACTAAAAACTTACCCGTGCGTGGAACAGGACTTGGAATAAACACCGCAGGAACCTTAGACGCTACAAACTTTTTGCAAGGTTTGACCGTAGGTTTTCTAATCAGTGTTTTTGTTATGACTGCGACAGGTAGAGGTGTAG
>Ga0210003_1004323_pt1 | contig 11282 bp, 10 predicted proteins | sample LantaG_FD_182804 | JGI IMG/M metagenome (GOLD analysis project Ga0210003, IMG submission 182804) | Deep subsurface microbial communities from Baltic Sea to uncover new lineages of life (NeLLi) - Landsort_02402 metaG (SPAdes) (version 2) | ecosystem: Environmental > Aquatic > Marine > Oceanic >...
GATGTAGCCCGGGTGATGAGTGAGAGCCCCGCCCGCATCGTCGGTTTGCCGGACCAGGGAAGGCCGTTGGAGGTCGGGGAGCCGGCGAACTTGACGGTGATCGATCCCGCCGCCACCTGGACGGTTACGGGCCCGGCGCTGGCCAGTCGTTCGGACAACACGCCCTATCAGGACATGGTGCTGCCGGCGGTGGTCACGGCAACGATGCTGCGTGGCAGGGTCACCGCCCGTGACGGTGAGGTGCAGGCGTGAACACTTCGACCTTGGTTGCCTCGCTGGTGATGGCCGGGCTGGTGGCGCTGCTGATCGCGGTGCTGATCCAGGCGATGATTCGCGGGTGGCGGCGCCGCGCGCAGCGGCAGGCACACATCGTGGGAACCTTGCCGTCGCTGCCCGACACCGTAGGCCCGGTGACCGTCTCCGCCACCGCAGGGCTCTATGTCGGCAGTACGCTGGCTCCGCACTGGAACGATCGTGTCGCCGCCGGAGGCCTGGGGTTTCGCGCCAAGGCCGTCCTCAGCCGCTATCCAGAGGGAATCATGATGCAACGTAAAGGCTCTGAGCCGATTTGGATACCTGACGAATCGATCCTCGACATCCGGACCGAGAAGAATCTCGCCGGGAAGGTCATCCCCGGGGGTAGGAGCGGAGCGGCTGGGAGCAAGACACCGTCCTACGAGGGCATCCTGGCCATCCGGTGGCGGCTGCCGACGGGCACCGAGATCGACACCGGTTTTCGCGCTGACGACCGTCGCGCTTATTCGAAATGGTTTCCAGAGGAGGTCGGATGACCGCAGGTAAAGCCTTCCTCGTGCTTGAGGACGGACGGATCTTCACCGGCCGGGAGTTCGGAGCGGTGGGTGAGACGCTGGGTGAGGCCGTGTTCTCGACCGGCATGACGGGCTACCAGGAAACCCTCACCGACCCGAGCTACCACCGGCAGATCGTGGTGGCCACGGCACCTCAGATCGGCAATACCGGCTGGAACTGTGAGGACAGCGAGAGCCGCGCGGACAAGATCTGGGTGGCCGGGTATGCCGTGCGTGATCCCTCGCCGCGGCCATCGAACTGGCGGGCCACCGGAACGCTGGAGGACGAACTCGTGGGTCAGGGCGTCGTCGGCATCGCCGGTATCGATACCCGCGCTGTGGTCCGCCACCTGCGTAGTCGCGGTTCGATGAAGGCCGGGGTGTTCAGTGGGTTCGCACTGGCCGACGCCGAAGAATTGCTGGCCCGGGTGCGTGGGCAGTCCGCGATGCTCGGCGCGGACCTGGCGGGCGAGGTCAGCACTGGCGGTAGTTACATCGTTGAACCCGACGGACCTCAACGGTTCACCGTTGCCGCTCTGGATCTCGGTATCAAGACCAACACCCCACGAAACTTCGCCAGGCGCGGTATCCGCACTCACGTGCTGCCGTCGTCGGCTGGCTTCAGCGAGATCGCCGATCTTCATCCAGATGGGTTGTTCCTGTCCAATGGACCCGGCGATCCGGCCACCGCCGATCACGTGGTGGCAGTGACCCGGGAGGTACTGGGCGCCGGGATCCCGCTGTTCGGAATCTGTTTCGGCAACCAGATCCTGGGCCGTGCGCTAGGCCGCACCACCTACAAGATGACCTTCGGGCACCGCGGCATCAACATCCCTGTGATGGACCATGCCACCGGCCGAGTAGCCATTACCGCACAGAACCACGGCTTCGCGCTTGAGGGCGAGGCCGGCGAGGAATTCGACACGCCGTTCGGGCGGGCCATTGTCAGTCACACCTGCGCCAACGACGGCGTGGTGGAGGGGATCAAACTGGTCAGCGGGCGGGCGTTTTCGGTGCAGTACCACCCAGAAGCCGCCGCGGGTCCACGCGATGCCGAGTATCTGTTCGATCAGTTCGTCGATCTGATGTCAGGGGAGGGCCACTAGTGCCGCGTCGCACCGACCTCAAGCACATTCTGGTGATCGGGTCCGGCCCGATCATCATCGGACAGGCCTGCGAGTTCGACTACTCGGGCACTCAGGCCTGTCGGGTGCTGCGTGCCGAGGGTCTGCAGGTCAGCCTCGTGAATTCCAACCCGGCGACCATCATGACCGACCCGGAGTTCGCCGATCACACCTATGTCGAGCCGATCACCGCCGACTTCGTCGAGAGGGTCATCGCGCAGCAGGCGGAGCGCGGCAACAAGGTCGACGCGTTACTGGCCACCCTCGGTGGGCAGACCGCACTCAACACGGCAGTGAAACTCTACGAGAATGGCGCCCTCGACAGGTACGACGTCGAATTGATCGGCGCCGATTTCGAGGCCATTCAACGTGGTGAGGACCGGCAAAAGTTCAAGGACATCGTCGGCAAGGTCGGTGGCGAATCAGCCCGCAGCCGAGTCTGTTTCACGATGGACGAAGTGCATGAGACGGTTGCCGATCTCGGGCTGCCAGTGGTGGTGCGGCCGAGCTTCACCATGGGCGGACTGGGCTCTGGTATGGCCTACTCCGCAGAGGATGTCGACCGGATGGCCGGCGAAGGCCTGACCGCCTCGCCCTCGGCGAACATCCTTATCGAGGAGTCCATCTACGGATGGAAGGAGTACGAGCTTGAGCTGATGCGCGATGGTCGCGACAACGTGGTGGTGGTGTGTTCGATCGAAAACGTCGACCCCATGGGTGTTCATACGGGCGACTCGGTGACCGTCGCTCCGGCGATGACGCTGACCGACCGCGAGTACCAGACGATGCGCACGCTGGGCATCGACATCCTCCGTGAGGTAGGGGTGGACACCGGCGGTTGCAATATTCAGTTCGCCGTCAACCCTGCCGATGGCCGGTTGATCGTCATCGAGATGAACCCCCGGGTTTCGCGTTCCAGCGCGCTGGCTTCTAAGGCCACCGGGTTTCCGATCGCCAAAATTGCCGCGAAACTGGCTATCGGCTACACGCTGGACGAAATCGTCAACGACATCACCAAGGAGACACCGGCCTGCTTCGAACCGACGCTGGACTATGTGGTGGTGAAGGCGCCACGGTTCGCGTTCGAGAAGTTCCCCGGCGCGGACACCACGTTGACCACCACGATGAAGTCGGTCGGCGAGGCGATGTCGTTGGGCCGCAACTTCATCGAGGCGCTCGGCAAGGTGATGCGTTCACTGGAGACGAGCCGGGCGGGATTCTGGACCGCGGCTGATCCCGACGTCGACGATGTCGACCTCGAGGTGGGCCGGGTACTGGAGCGGTTGCGCACCCCCACCGACGGTCGGCTCTACGACATCGAGTACGCGCTGCGGTTGGGTGCTGCCGTCGATGAGGTGGCGCAGGCCTCCGGTGTGGACCCATGGTTCGTCGAGCAGATCGCCGGGCTTGTCGCGCTGCGCACCGAGGTGATCGACGCGCCGGTTCTGGAAGCCGAGTTACTGCGCCGCAGCAAGCACCACGGTCTGTCTGATCGCCAGATCGCGGCGCTGCGGCCGGAATTGGCCGGCGAAATGGGCGTTCGGACCCTGCGGGAGCGGTTGGGGATTCATCCGGTCTTCAAGACTGTGGACACCTGCGCGGCCGAGTTCGAGGCCCAGACCCCGTACCACTACAGCAGCTACGAGCTGGATCCCGGCGCGGAAACCGAAGTCGCGCCGCAGACCGAGCGGCCCAAGGTGCTCATCCTCGGATCGGGGCCCAATCGAATCGGGCAGGGCATCGAGTTCGATTACAGCTGCGTGCATGCCGCGACGACTCTCAGTCAGGTCGGCTTCGAGACAGTGATGATCAACTGCAATCCCGAGACGGTGTCCACCGACTACGACACCGCTGACCGGCTCTACTTCGAACCGCTGACCTTTGAGGATGTACTGGAGGTCTATTACGCAGAGCAGAGATCCGGGCTCGGAGCCGACGGACAGGGCCCCGGCGTGGTCGGTGTCATCGTGCAACTCGGCGGTCAAACTCCGTTGGGTCTGGCCGAACGTCTGGAGAAGGCGGGAGTGCCGATCGTCGGCACCCCGCCCGAAGCCATCGACCTGGCCGAGGACCGCGGTCGCTTCGGCGAGGTGCTGATGGCCGCGGGCCTTCCTGCTCCCCGGTTCGGTCTGGCGACGAGCTTCGAGCAGGCCCGTCGGATCGCGGCTGACATCGGCTACCCGGTGTTGGTAAGACCGTCCTACGTGCTGGGCGGACGCGGCATGGAGATCGTCTACGACGAAGAGACTCTTTCCGGCTACATCACCCGCGCAACCGAACTGTCTCCCGCACATCCGGTGCTTGTCGACCGCTTCCTGGAGGACGCGATCGAAATCGACGTGGATGCCCTCTGCGACGGCACCGAGGTCTACCTCGGCGGCGTGATGGAGCACATCGAGGAGGCCGGCATCCACTCCGGGGACTCGGCGTGTGCACTGCCCCCGGTGACATTGGGGCGCAGTGACATCGAGGCCGTCCGACGGGCTACCGAGGCTATCGCCTTCGGTGTCGGGGTGGTCGGTCTGCTCAATGTGCAGTACGCGCTCAAGGACGACGTCCTTTACGTGTTGGAGGCCAACCCGCGGGCCAGTCGCACCGTGCCGTTCGTGTCCAAGGCGACCGCTATTCCGCTGGCGAAGGCCTGCGCGCGGGTCATGCTGGGTGCCACCATCGCGCAACTTCGCGAGGAAGGCGTGCTGGCACCTACCGGTGACGGCGGGACCACCGCGCGCAACGCCCCGGTCGCCGTGAAGGAGGCTGTGTTGCCGTTCCACCGGTTCCGTAAGGCAGACGGCAGCCAGATCGACTCGTTGCTCGGCCCCGAGATGAAATCCACGGGCGAGGTGATGGGTATCGATCGTGACTTCGGCAGCGCGTTCGCCAAGAGTCAGACCGCCGCTTATGGGTCACTGCCGACGCAGGGCACCGTGTTCGTTTCGGTGGCCAACCGGGACAAACGCTCGCTGGTCTTCCCCGTCAAGCGACTCGCTGATCTCGGCTTCCGCGTCCTGGCCACCGCAGGAACCGCGGAAACGTTGCGGCGCAACGGAATTCCGTGTGACGAGGTGCGCAAACACTTCGAAGAGCCGAGCGAAACCCGTCCGCCATCGTCGGCGGTCGACTTGATCCGATCGGGGGAGGTCGCCATGGTGATCAACACCCCGTACGGCAATTCCGGTCCCCGCGTCGACGGTTACGAGATCCGCTCGGCTGCGGTGTCGATGAACATTCCCTGCGTGACGACGGTGCAGGGCGCCTCGGCGGCGGTGCAGGGCATCGAGGCCGCCATCCGCGGCGATATCGGCGTGATGTCGCTGCAGGAGCTACACAGCGCGTTGGGTTCCTGAGGATGGGCGGGTTCGGGCTCCGCCTGTCCCGCGCCATGGCGAAACGCGGTCCGTTGTGCCTTGGTATCGATCCGCACCCTGGATTACTGAGGGCGTGGGGGCTGGAAACCAACCCCGACGGTTTGGCTAGGTTCAGCGACATCTGCCTGGCCGCGTTCGAGGACTTTGCCATCGTCAAGCCGCAGGTGGCGTTCTTCGAGGCGTACGGGTCGGCGGGCTTCGCCGTGCTCGAGCGCACGATCGCCGGATTGCGCGAGGGCGGCGTGCTTGTGCTCGCCGATGCCAAGCGGGGGGACATCGGTTCGACCATGGCCGCCTACGCAGACGCCTGGGCTGGCGACTCGCCGTTGGCCGCTGACGCCGTGACAGCCTCGCCCTATCTGGGCTTCGGGTCACTGCAGCCGCTGCTGGACAAAGCGCGTGAACGCGACCGCGGGGTTTTCGTGCTGGCCGCTACGTCCAACCCCGAAGGCGCATCGGTGCAGCGTGCCATCGGGGTTGGGGGACAGGCCGGGGTTGGGCCGGCCGCCGGCCGCACCGTGGCCCAATCCGTCGTGGATGCTGCGGCGGCAGTCAACGAAAAGGCGCGGCCCGGCGGCGGCGCCGGCGGCACAGACAGCATGGGCATGGTCGGCGTGGTCGTCGGTGCGACGCTGACCGATCCGCCCGATGTCAGCGCGCTCCGCGGACCTGTGCTGGTCCCCGGGGTGGGCGCACAGGGCGGCCGTCCCGAGGCGCTGGCGGGCCTCGGCGGGGCGCTACCGGGGCAGCTTCTGCCGGCCGTGTCGCGGGAGGTGCTACAGGCTGGACCCGACGTCGCCTCGCTGCGGGGTGCCGCCGAACGGATGCGGGACGCCGTCGCTTACCTCAACGATGACCGCCCCGCTCAACGATGACCGCCCCGCTCAACGATGACCGCCCACCTCAACGATGATCAGTCCTGACCGACATGGTGGTTCTCGCGCTGGTCGCGACACGCCGAAGCGCGCTGACCAGCGAAAATTTCTCTGCTCCTCGGGCTCCGACGAGCGCCGCGCCTGCCTGTGGCGCACTGGATGGACCGCGGTTGTCGCCAGGCGATCGACAATACCCTCGATATGCAGGCCGTTTAGCTCCGTATGGGGTTCTCGCAGCAGTGCAGCGGTGCCCTGGGGTGAGGTAAATGACACTTCGCCAGCGCGCTACACGCTGGGCTTTTGAGCCGGTAACCCGGGGGTGGGGTTAGCTTTCGTCAGCCCGCGTGGGTACGGTCGTGCACGCTGGCTGGTTCTGGACCAGCCGAGACAACACACATGATTGATACGGAGGAACCCGTGGCCCTTCCCCAGTTGACTGACGAACAGCGCGCGGCAGCGTTGGAGAAGGCTGCTGCCGCACGTCGAGTACGTGCCGAACTCAAGGATCGGCTCAAGCGCGGCGGCACCAACCTTCAACAGGTCCTCAAGGACGCCGAGTCCAACGAGATCTTGGGCAAGATGAAGGTCTCCGCACTGTTGGAGGCACTACCCAAGGTCGGCAAGGTCAAGGCCCAGGAGATCATGACCGAGCTTGAGATCGCCCCGACCCGCCGGTTGCGCGGCCTGGGTGATCGTCAGCGCAAGGCCCTGCTGGAAAAGTTCGACTTCACGTCTTAGGCGATTGGTGAACGCCGGCCGAGGGGCCGGACAGTGACGATGACACGCGTCGTCGTGCTGTCCGGTCCCTCTGCCGTCGGAAAGTCCACCGTGGTGCGCTGTTTGCGTGACCGACTCCCCGATCTGCACTTCAGCATGTCTGTGACGACGAGGGCGCCCCGTCCCGGCGAAGTCGACGGCGTGGACTACTCGTTTGTGACCGAAGATCAGTTCCAGCAGCTCATCGATGAGGGCGCTCTGCTGGAATGGGCCGATGTCCACGGTGGGCTGCACCGCTCCGGAACGCCCGCAGCGCCGGTGCGGGCGGCCGAGGCCGCTGGTCAGCCGGTTCTGATCGAGGTCGACCTGGCCGGAGCGAGGGCCGTCAAACAAGCGATGCCGGAGGCCACCACGGTGTTTTTGGCGCCGCCCAGTTGGGAGGCGCTGCAGGCCCGACTATCCGGCCGAGGTACCGAATCACCTGAGGTGATGGCCCGCAGGTTGCAGACAGCGAGGGCTGAGTTGGCGGCCCAGGGTGACTTCGACAAAGTCGTCGTCAACGGTCAATTGGAGTCTGCCTGCGCGGAATTGGTATCCTTGCTGGTGGCCCACACGCCGGTGCCGCGCGACTAAACCTTATTGCCGCCCGGGACGTGTCAGAAACGCATCAACCGAAACCGCAGGAGATCTTCTACGTGAGTACCCCGCACGCCGACACGCGACTGGCAGCCGTGGACATCGACCCGTCCGCCGCCAGCTCCTACGACACACCGCTGGGCATTACCAATCCCCCTATCGACGAGTTGTTGGACCGCGCGTCGAACAAGTACGCGTTGGTGATCTATGCCGCCAAACGCGCACGTCAGATCAATGATTACTACAACCAGCTCGGTGACGGGATTCTGGAGTACGTAGGCCCGCTGGTCGAGCCCGGGCTGCAGGAGAAGCCGTTGTCGATCGCAATGCGCGAGATCCACGGCGACCTGCTCGAGCACACCGAGGGCGAGTAGCGGCGGGTACCGCCGGCACGATGAGCCTCTCGGGCGAAGATCAAGAGGGCACGATGAGCCTCTCGGGCCAAGGGCGGAAGGCGAGCCGTAAGCGGGTCATCGTCGGCGTCGCCGGTGGCATCGCCGCCTACAAGGCAGCCACGGTGGTCCGGCAGCTCACCGAGGCGGGGCATTCGGTCCGAGTAGTTCCTACCGATTCGGCATTGCGGTTCGTCGGTGCCGCCACTTTCGAGGCGTTGTCGGGCAACCCGGTCCATGCCGGTGTGTTCGAAGACGTCCATGAAGTGCCGCATGTCCGGATAGGCCAGTCCGCCGATCTTGTCGTCGTCGCGCCGGCCACCGCTGATCTGCTTGCCCGCGCCGCCGCCGGCCGCGCTGATGACCTGCTGACCGCAACCCTGCTGACCGCACGGTGTCCGGTGCTGTTCGCCCCGGCGATGCACACCGAAATGTGGTTTCACCCGGCGACCGTCGAGAACGTGGCCACCCTGCGCCGTCGCGGCGCGATCGTGCTGGAGCCGGCTTCGGGGCGACTGACCGGAGCCGACACGGGTGCGGGCCGATTGCCCGAGGCCGAGGAGATCAGCACGCTGGCTCAGCTGCTCCTCGATCGCGGTGATGCGCTGCCCTACGACCTGTCTGGCGTCAAGGTGCTCGTCACGGCCGGGGGCACTCGCGAGCCGGTTGATCCGGTCCGATTTATCGGTAACCGCAGTTCAGGCAAGCAGGGCTATGCGATGGCGCGCGTGCTGGCCCAACGTGGTGCAGATGTGACGTTGATCGCCGGTAACACCGCAGGGCTCATCGATCCGGCGGGCGTCGACGTCGTCCACGTCGGCTCAGCCGCCCAGTTGCGCGACGCGGTCTCCAAGCACGCCCCCGACGCAAATGTTCTGGTCATGGCCGCTGCTGTCGCTGACTTCCGTCCTGCTCATCAGGCGACGAGCAAGATCAAGAAAGGCCCGGACGCCGCCGGAGATCCGATTATCGAACTGGTTCGCAATGACGACGTCCTGGCCAGTTCGGTGCGCGCCCGCACCGACGCCCAGCTGCCCAACATGAAAGCCATCGTGGGGTTCGCCGCGGAGACCGGCGACGCGAACGGCGATGTGTTGTTCCACGCTCGCGCCAAGATCAAGCGCAAGGGCTGCGATTTGCTCGTGGTCAACGCCGTCGGCGACAACCGTGCCTTCGAGGTTGATCACAACGATGGCTGGCTACTTTCGGCCGATGGAACCGAGGTGGCGATGGAGCACGGTTCGAAGACGCTGATCGCGAGCCGTATTGTGGACGCAATCGTGGCTTTCCTGCAAAGCCGTAGCGGGTAGGCCCCGCAAGTATCTCGAGACGAAATTTGATTGGAAGGGATCGACAGTGAGTGATGCGCGGCTGTTTACCAGTGAGTCGGTGACCGAGGGTCACCCAGACAAGATTTGCGATGCCATCAGTGACTCGGTGCTGGACGCCTTGCTCACCGAGGATCCCCGATCGCGCGTCGCGGTCGAGACGCTGGTCACGACGGGCCAGGTCCACGTCGTCGGTGAGGTGACTACGACCGCCAAGTCTGCGTTCGCCGATATCACCCACACCGTGCGCGATCGGATTCTCAAAATCGGCTACGACCATTCCGACAAGGGCTTCGACGGTCTCACCTGCGGGGTGAACATCGGGATCGGCGCGCAGTCGCCCGACATCGCTATCGGGGTCAACGAAGCGTTCGAGACGCGCGTGGAAGGTGCTGCGGACCCGTTGGACGCCCAGGGTGCCGGCGACCAGGGCCTGATGTTCGGCTACGCGATCACCGATACTCCCGAATTGATGCCGCTGCCGATCGCGCTGGCGCACCGACTGTCACGCAAGCTGACCGAGGTCCGCAAGAACGGCACCCTCGACTATCTGCGCCCGGACGGCAAAACGCAGGTCACCGTGCATTACGAGGGAACGACGCCGGTACGGCTGGACACCGTGGTGCTCTCCACCCAGCATGCGGCAGACATCGACCTGGAGTCCCAGCTGGCCCCCGAGATCACAAAACACGTCATCGACGCGGTGCTCGCCGAGATGGGCCACGAGACCCTTGACACGTCTTCGCCGCGGCTTCTGGTGAATCCGACCGGCACGTTCGTGCTCGGTGGCCCCATGGGTGACGCCGGCCTGACCGGGCGCAAGATCATCGTCGATACCTATGGCGGGTGGGCGCGCCACGGTGGCGGTGCCTTCTCCGGCAAGGATCCCTCCAAGGTGGACCGCTCGGCGGCGTACGCGATGCGCTGGGTAGCCAAGAACGTGGTCGCTGCCGGACTGGCGGAGCGCGTCGAGGTGCAGGTCGCCTACGCGATCGGTAAGGCGGCGCCGGTTGGGCTGTTCGTGGAGACGTTCGGCTCGGAGCACGTCGACCCACTCAAGATCCAGAAGGCCATCGAGCAAGTGTTCGACCTGCGTCCCGGTGCCATCATCCGGGATCTGGACCTGCTGCGCCCGATCTATGCCCCGACGGCCGCCTACGGGCACTTCGGCCGCACCGACATTGAGCTGCCGTGGGAGCAGCTCAACAAGGTGGACGACCTCAAGGCCGCGATCTAGCCCCCGAAGCGCCAGCCCGCCCCCGGCAGACAGCAGTATTCTGCTGGGCAATGGCGCGAGACACATCGGATGGCGCGGCTCGTTTCGGCCGTGGGCTGCAGAATGCACTCCGCGGTCGGCGCGACCCGGCACCCCTTGCCGGCCAGCGCAGCCGCACCCGCAACGCGGCAGGCGATCTGCATACCCGCAGGGTGCTTGATTTGACGATTCGGCTGGCTGAGGTTTCGTGACCACCGTCTTCGTGTCGGCGCTGCCGACCGCCGACAGCCCGCCCATACCCCTACAGTGTTCCTGACCGCAGGAATCGTCACCGGTATCCTTGCCGGTCTTCAGGTCGCCGCGGCGGGGGTCGGTTTTCTCGCGACGCTGATCTCGATCCGCCGAAAGGCGCTTCCGGGCGGTGTTTTACCTGGGGTGGTGTTGGGCGAGTTCCTCGGTCCGCCCGTGCGCTACCGCGCCGGACGAATCGGCGAATTCGTTCGTGTCGAGGGACCACCTGGGCTGCGCCGAGCGGTGGGCGAAGTGGTGCATCTGCAATCCATCGATACCGCCGTTCCGATGCGCACCGTTAACCAGCGATCGTCAAGCATCGCGTTGGGGCTGGCGTTGAGTGAGGATGTCGACGGCTTCGGGAACACCGAATCATCTCCACGGGCAACCAACCCAGACGGTCAGGACACGAACTCGTAGTCCTCGATCGGGAAGCGGCGGCTGCGCCAGACCGCCTCGAGCGTGGTGGCCGGCCGCAGCGGCACGTCGCCGTGTTGGTCGAAGTAGTAGCTGTTGGCCAGCTGAC